>Ga0315286_10000039_pt1 | contig 82099 bp, 95 predicted proteins | sample YL17G10_0_MG_FD_205038 | JGI IMG/M metagenome (GOLD analysis project Ga0315286, IMG submission 205038) | Sediment microbial communities from Yellowstone Lake, YNP, Wyoming, USA - YL17G10_0 | ecosystem: Environmental > Aquatic > Freshwater > Lake > Sediment | place: USA: Wyoming | collected...
ATATTCTGGAAGGCCAGAAGAAGCATTGGAATTCTAATGAGCAAAAAACATTAGTGAACTACGTCGTTTAGTCAGTCGCTAGACGCCACGCGGTCGAGCCAAGAGGCGAGACCCGTGGTAGTTCACGTTATGGTTGTGATCTTTCAGAAGGATTGTTCTTAGACATTCCTTTTTGCTGCGCAGAAGCATATCATAGAAGCGTTAACAAAGCATTCGCTGAATTATTCCAAAAGCATCCTTTTCGTCATCCTCGCCAGAATGAGGACACGGGCCACTATTTGGCAGAGTTGAATGTGCACTCACGGAAATACTCTGATTCTTCAATCGGATTTTCAAGGAATCACAAAGCTGCAGTAAAGCTTGCTCTTTGCGGGAAACTGCCATCGAGTGCCTTTTTTTTATTAAGCGACTATGAGCCTTGCCGTTGTGATTGCAACAGTTTCACTTCTCAAAGCAAAAAAATGGAAGGAGCTCTGGCCGAATATTTGCCTGATGAACTTGAAAAAATCCTAGCCGGATATAAGAAAGAAACATCGGAATTGAAATAGCCCTGGGCGCGGGATTTCTCTCATGTTCAATTTAAAACAACATTCTTTAAAAACACCTCGTGCTTCCTTATGTGGTAAGATGTTCCTAGCCAAGACTTTATCGTTCTACAAGAGAGAAGACATTCAGCAGGAGATTGTAAAGCAAGCCAAGGACAAAGAGGTGGCTTTTCGCTTTGATGACTTCTTTGGCAAGCGGCCGGAGATTCTCGCCTACCCGAATGATGTTTTGGAGTTAGCAAAGCAGAAGATGACCAGCCTTCATTGTTCAGAAGAGCTCTGGAATTCGCCCTTGCAGCTAAGCACTGAGCTTAAGCGGAAAGACTTGGATTCTCTTAGAAAAGGCTGGGATTTAATCCTTGATATTGACTGTCATTTTTTTGAATACAGTAAGATAGCGGCGCATTACACTATAAAAGCGCTTAAATATAATGGCGTGAAGTCAATAACTGTCAAGTTTTCAGGCAATAAAGGTTTTCACATAGCAGTCCCCTTTGAAGCTTTTCCTGAGAGCATTGATGGTCAGCCTGTGAAGAACATGTTTCCAGAAGCTCCACGAAGGATTGCTGAATATGTCAAGTTCCTTATGCAGGAGCCTCTGAGCAAGGCCATAATGAAGGTTGAAAAGAACAATTTCCAGAAAATCATTGCCAAGACAGGCATGAAGGCAGAGCAGATAATCCGCTACAATATCAATGAGTTCGGAGACAAAATCCCGAGCCTGAATGTTGACCCGTTCCTGGAGATTGATACTCTCCTTATAAGCCCAAGGCATCTGTATAGGATGCCCTACTCTTTCAATGAGAAATCGTGGTTGGTCTCAGTGCCTATAGACATCAATGCAGTTCTTAAATTTAAGAAAGAAGATGCAAAACCAGAGAATATCAAGGTGGAACACCCTTTCCTAGACAGGAAGATTGCTTCTGCGGATGCTGAGAAGCTGCTCAAAAATGCCTTTGATTTCAAGCCTGCTTCCGGCTCATTTGAAGAGGAAGAAGAAAGCCTGGAGAAAAGGGACGCAAAACAAAAATCCTATTCATTGCCAGAAAAAGCCATTGGTGAAGAGCATTTTCCTCCCTGCATCAATATTATACTGAAAGGCCTGGAAGACGGCAAGAAAAGGAGCTGTTTTGCGCTCATCAATTTCCTGGCCAGCTGCGGCTGGGACTATGAAATGATAGAGCAAAGACTATTGTCCTGGAATGAGAAGAACCGCGAGCCATTAAGGCCACAATATATATTGGGCCAGCTCAGGTATGCAAAGCAAGGCAAGGAAATACTTCCCCCGCCCAACTGCAACAATCTTGCCTATTACAAAGGGCTCTCAATTTGCAAGCCGGACGAGTTTTGTACTAAAATAAAGAATCCTTTGCAATACGCCAAGAGAAAAGCCAGTAACTCTGTTCGTTTTCACCAGGGAAAAAAGGAAAAAATAACTAAATCCTGATTTTAAACACAGTTCTTTGGGTTTCCAAAACATTTATAAATAAACTGCGGTTTTTCTCCATGGTTCAGGTGGTAAATGGACCTGGATGAGAAAGAAGCCTGAGAAGAAAGCCCTTTTCAGTACACAAAGACTAGCTAAGACTATTTAGCGTCTTCTATAAAGGTGCTTTTCGCAAAAGGCTCTTATCAATACGCATATACATCACACGAATATTGAGTTATGCTTTGCTATACGTATGTGCATGGCTCTGATATGGATTGTGATGGTGATATAAGAGTAGAAAAATGGCAAATATAAGAAAACCAAGAAAGGGAAGCATGGGAGTCTGGCCTAGAAAGAGAGCCAAGCGCTTTTATCCCAAGATAAGGAGCTGGGCTAATCCTCATCCTGATAAGGGCTCAGAAAAATCTATCCCCTTGGGCTTTTGCGGGTACAAAGCAGGTATGACCCATCTCTTAGGGATGGATAACCGCAGGACCTCTCCCTCCAAAGGCGAGGAGATTGTGTTTCCGCTCACAGTCATTGAGTGCCCGCCCATCAAAATCTTTTCTATCCGTTTCTACAAAAAAAACGCTTACGGTTTCTCTGTTTCCAAGGACTTCCTCCTGAAGCCTGCCAAAGAGCTTCAACGCAAGATTTCCACTCCAAAAAATACTCCTGACATAAAAGAGTTGGAGAACATAAAAGCAGAGGAGTATGATAATATTAGCGTCATTGTATACACCCAGCCCAGGCTGGCTGGCTTTGGAAAAAAGAAGCCAGATATATTTGAGCTTAAGTTAACCGGGACAATCAAGGACAAAATGGATTTTGCCAAGGCGCATCTCGATAAGGACATAAATCTAGAGGATGTTTTCAAAGAAGCTCAAATAGTTGATGCTCGTGCTGTCACTAAAGGAAAAGGGCTTCAGGGGCCGATCAAGAGGTTTGGCATTGCCTTGAAACCGCACAAGTCGGAGAAAGGACGGAGGCAGCCAGGAAGCAGAGGCCCTTGGAGAGGCCAGCAGCACATAATGTTTAGGACTGCCTATGCGGGGCAGATGGGAATGCATCAGCGCTTCCAGATGAACCTGCAGATAATGAAGATAAGCGCCAAGCCCGAGGAAATCAACCCCAAAGACGGATTCCCTGGTTATGGTAAAGTAAAATCAACCTACTTATTAATCAAAGGCTCTGTGCCAGGACCGAGGAAAAGAATGATTTTTCTGACAAGAGCCATGCGGCAGAAAAAAGAAGAGCCATTACCGACTATCACTCATCTTAGCATGAGTTCAAAGCAAGGAAGATAAATACCAGGTGCATTTTCATGAAAATAAAGATATTAAGCGTTTCAGGAACTATGGCTGGAGAAACAGATCTGCCCGTCCAGTTCCAGGAGCCAGTCAGAACAGACCTTGTGAAGAAAGCAGTCCTTGCTATACAAAACAATAATAGGCAGCCTTATGGCGCATATAAGCTTGCAGGCATGAGGCATCACGTTCAGATATCCAGGAGAAGGAGGGACTACAAGACCAGCTATGGCTACGGTATAAGCAGGGTGCCAAGAAAAATCCTCTCATCAAGAGGAACCCAGTTCTTCTGGGCGGGAGACTTCGCACCAGGAACAAGAGGAGGAAGAAAAGCCCACCCCCCAAAAGCAGAGAAAGTCTTCAAGTGGAAGATGAACCAGAAAGAGCGAAGAAAAGCCTTACGCTCAGCCCTCAGCGCAGTTATCATAAAAGATGTTGTGGCATCAAGAGGGCATCTTTTGCCTGATAATTACCCTTTCATTGTAACTGCAGAGATTGAAGCATTAACCAAGACGAAGGAACTACTGGCTGCCCTGGATAAGCTCGGCTTTAAGCCAGAGCTGGAAAGAGCATCATGCAAAGGAATAAGGGCTGGCAAAGGAAAACTAAGAGGCAGGAGAAAGCTCTGCAAAAAGAGCCTGCTGATAGTAGTCTCTGACTTGACCAAGCTAAAACACGCAGCTGCTAACATCCCTGGAGTGGACTGCGTTCAAATCAAGATGCTGAACACAGAGGACTTGGCGCCCGGCGGGCATGTCGGCAGGATAACTCTTTTCACTACAAATGCCATTGATGTGCTCAAAACCAACCTATTCACTAATCGCAGCAAAAAAACAACCCGCACCATTAACCGTACTGCAAAGACAGGTGTGAAGCAATGATAATAAAATATCCTCTTTCAACAGAGAAATCAATCAGGCTCATGGAGTCTGAGAACAAGCTAGTCTTTGTTGTTGACAGCAAGGCAGACAAGCAGGAAATAAAAAAAGCCATTGAGCAAACTTTCAATGTCAAGGTAGTCAAGGTCCACACCCTCAATGACTACAAGGGCAGGAAAAAAGCATATGTGCAATTCGCTCCTGAAAGCCCTGCTATTGATTTGGCAACCAAATTAGGCTTGATGTAAATTTTGCTGAAAAAGATACATGGTAGAATAGAGAGATGAAACATGGGTAAAAACATAACATCACAGAAAAGGGGAACCGGAAGCCCGACCTTTAGGAGGCCGAGCTTTACCTTTAAGGGTCAGACCAAGATAGGCAAGAACGGGCAAGCAACTATCATAGAGCTGCTTGACTGCAGAGCCCACTCAGCTCCTCTGGCCAGGATTAAATATGATGATAACACGACATCCTTGATTATTGCCCCCGAGGGGGTAAGATCGGGGCAGATCATCGAGATTGGTGGTAAGGATATAAAGATTGGTAACATACTTGAGCTGAAAAATATTCCTGAAGGAGTGGATGTCTTTAACATAGAGAACCAGCCAGGGGATGGCGGCAAGTTTGTAAAGGCATCAGGAGTGGCAGCAAAAGTTGTGGCCAAGACATTGAAAGCAGTAACCCTGTTGTTGCCATCAAAAAAACAGAAGGAATTCCACCCTGATTGCAGAGCCTGCATAGGAGTGGCTGCTGGCGGGGGGCGCCTAGAAAAGCCATTTTACAAGGCAGGAAGAAAATATTTTGCAATGAAAGCCAAGAACCAATACTGGCCAAGCGTCTCAGGAACAAGCATGAACGCAGTAGACCATCCATTTGGAGGAAGGTCAAGTAGCCACAAGGGAAGACCAACCATTGCTCCTAAGAATGCTCCTCCAGGTAAAGTGGTAGGGATGATAAGGCCAAGGCACACTGGCAGAAATAGATAATTCCGATTGAAATAAAGACAGATTATAGAGGGATAACCAAATGATGATGCGCAAAGGTTTCACATACCAGGGAAGGAGCTTAGAAGAGCTTCAGAAGCTAAGCCTCGCTGAGATGGCAGAGCTACTCCCTGCAGAATGCCGAAGAAAAATCAAAAGATTGACTGACAAAGAAAAGCAGTTCATGAACAAGGTCATGGCCAGCAAAAAGCCAGTGAAAACCCAGTTGAGGGATATGCTTATCCTTCCATTCATGGTAGGCAAGAATGTGATGGTGCATGATGGCAAGACTTTTCAGCCAGTCTTCATAACTGAAGAAATGATTGGGCACAGGCTCGGTGAATTCGCACTCACTAGGAGAAGAGTTACTCACAGTGCGCCAGGAATAGGAGCCACCAGATCAAGCGCCAGCCTCTCAGTCAAATAAAGATTATGCTAATATGCGAGGAAAATAATGAAATACAATTATGCGTTTAAATCAGACAAGGAAAACGTAATCAGGACGGTCGGAAGAGACATCCCGATATCCACCAAGACCGCGATAGAGATATGCGCTTTCATAAGAGGCCTGCCTTTGGCAAAAGCCAGAGCCATGATTGAAAAAGTAAAGGACAAGCAGTTGGCTGTGCCTTTCAGGAGATTCACAGAAGGAGCAGGCCACAAGAAAGGCATAGGCAGTGGAAAATATCCATTGAATGCGTCCCTGGCCTTGCTGAAGCTATTCAAATTACTTGAGTCCAATGCCCAAAACAAAGGGCTAAGCTCGTCCTTGAGAATAGTTCATGCATGCGCCCAACAGGCGCCCCGCCCTATGCATTATGGGCGAAAGAGAAGGATAAGGATGAAAAGAGTCCATATTGAGCTTGCCGTGCAAGAGATGGAGCCTGCAAAAAAAGAAGCAAAGGAATCAAAAAAGACTAAAGATACAAAGAAGTCACAATCAACAAAAATTGATGCACAAAACCTAACCGAGGGAAAACAGTGATTGCCATCAAAAAATCCAAGATTTTTTGGGGCACCAAAAAAATTAAAGGTGATTTTTTTGATTGAAAGAAAATTTGTCAACCAAAACATCAAGGAATTCGAGATTAAGGAATATGTAAGAAATAACCTGCAGAGGGTCGGGCTTAGCGATGTAAAGCTCCAGAGGACGCCTCTCGGAGAAAAAATAATCATAAGCACCAGCCGGCCTGGCCTCGTGGTAGGAAGGTCAGGGACCAACATAACCAAGCTCACAAGGGAGCTGAAAGAGGTTTTCAAGCTTGAGAACCCACAGATAGAGATAGATGAAGTAACAAGCATAGGGCTTGACGCTAACATAATCGCTGAGATGATAGCCAACTCACTAGAAAGATTCGGGATATCACGATTCAAAGGCATAGCCCACAAGGCGATGTCAGATGTATTGTCTGCTGGTGCCTTTGGCATCGAGATATTGATTGCTGGCAAGGTGCCTAGCGCAAGGGCCAAGACATGGAGATTTTATCAAGGCTACCTGAAGAAATGCGGGGACATAGCAGTCTCAAAGATAAAAGTGGCTTATGCAGCTGCTCAGCTCAAAAGCGGCACTGTCGGAGTAAAGGTCAGTATAATGACCCCTGATACTGTGCTTCCTGACAAGATTAAGCTCAAAAAACAAGACCAGGGACCTTTGGAAAAAACCAAAGAATTCAACGAGGTCAAGGACGCTGATGTGCAAAAAGAAATGCAGGAAAAAACTAGCGAACTAACACCAAAGGAAGGTGATGATTCAGCCAGTGATGAAAGCGCCACCAGCACTAAAAAGGCAAAGAAAACATCAGAATCAAAAGAAAAAACTGCTAAAACTAAGACCGGATCATCTTCAAATAAGAAGAAGGAACTAAAAAAGCAAAAGACGCCAAACCAAGAGACAGCATTAGATACCCCTGTTGCGGCAGAAGGTGAAACTGACCATGAAGTTTAAGGTTTTAGCCCAGCTGAACAAGGACGAAAGAGAAGCCAAGCTAAGGGAGCTTGAGCTAGAGCTAATCAAACTGAACTCTCAAGTCGCCACAGGAACTCCGCCTAAGAATGCAGGCGATGTCAAGAGGATAAAGAAAGACATGGCAAGAATCATGCTGCTCAATGGCATTGAAGGAAAACTTTCAATGCAGCAAAAACAGAAACACGCTGAGAAAATTATCCGGGCGAAAGAAGCGACAGTGAAGACAATTAAAAAACCAAGCAAAGCACAGAATAACGAACAAGATAAAAAATCAAAACAAAAAAACGACCAAAAACAAAATGAGTGAAGTATGCAACACCTGTGGGCTGCCAAAAGAGCTTTGCGTTTGTGAGACAATCGCAAAGGAAAGCCAGAAGATCGAAATCGGTTTGGTAAAGAAGAAATTCGGAAAGATAAGCACTGTGATAACAGGCATAAACCAAAACGAGATCGACCTGAAGAAGTTGGCCAAGAAGCTCAAGAACCGCTTTGCCTGTGGAGGCACAGCCAAGGATGGAGCGATTGAGCTTCAAGGAGACCACCTGAAGTATATCAAGGCAGAATTCGTAAAGCTCGGGTTTAGCCCAGACATGGTGGATATCAGCAAAAAACGGTAGGGAAAGAAAAATTAAGATGGATGATAATTATTCAGATGAGTTCATAGGTAGTGAAATAGAGATTATCAAGTCAAAAAACAAGGATGTGGAGAGCATTAAGGGAAAAGTCATTGACGAGACAAAACAGAGCTTCATCATAATCAATGGCCAAAACCAGGAAAAAAGACTGCTCAAAAAAGGCTCGGTATTCAGGATAAGGGGAAAGGATATCCCTGGGGAAAAAATCCTCCGAAGGCCTGAAGAACGAGTGAAGAAATAACAAAACAATAATAAATTATAAAATTGTGGCGTAGGAGACAATTAAGATGAAAAAGAAAGGAACAGGATCCAACATCAAGCAGCCAGAGAGCAAATGTTCAGATGGAAACTGCCCTTTTCACGGGGCCCTTAGCATAAGAGGGAGGTTCCTGACGGGGAAAGTTGCTAGTGACAAGATGTCAAAATCAGTGATTGTGTCCTGGGACAGGAAAGTCTTTGTCCCGAAATTCGAGAGGTATGAAAAAAGAAGGAGCAAGGTAAACGCCCACAATCCAGATTGCATCGATGCCAAGAAAGGGGATCTTGTGAAGATATCGGAATGCAGGCCTCTTTCAAAGACAAAGCATTTCGTGGTTGTGGAGATACTAGGCAAGGAATCCAAGAGAGACATACTCAAGACTGAGGCAGTCCAGGAAGACGGGAGCAAGGAGCGACGCCAACCAGCCCCATCAGACTCCTCTGAGCCAAGCGATGAGGAAGCAAAGAAAAAAACTAAAAAACCAACTAAGAGCGATTAAAAATGAAATCAGTCAAAGCTAACATAACAGCAGGATTGCAGAAAGGCTCATTTTTGGAGACATGCGACAACTCAGGAGCTAAGATGCTGAAGATAATATCGTTTAAAAGATCCAAGACTGTGCATGGAAGAAACCCGAGCGGAGGGGTGGGAGATTTGATTACTGTCTCTGTTGTGAAAGGCAAGCCTGACATGAGAAAACAAGTTGTTTTTGCAGTCATTGTCCGCCAGAGGAGAGAATACCGGCGCCTCAATGGGGTACACATCAAGTTCGAGGACAACGCAGCCGTTGTGCTCAAGGATGACAAGGGCACTCCCAAGGGGACTATTTTCAAGGGAGCGATTGCAAAGGAAGTGACAGAACGCTGGCCATTGATTGCAAAAATAGCCAGCATAGTGGTTTAAGATTCAGCATATAAAACTATGAGATGATAATCATGAAAAAGCTTTTTTCAACCAAATGGAAGTCAAGCAAGCAGCCAAGGAAGCAGAGGAAATACTTGCATCATGCTCCAAAGCATATCCAAAGCAAGTTCCTTCACGCTCCGCTCTCAAAAGAATTAGCCAAGAAACAGGGGATGAGCAAGGCCAGAGTGATTGTCGGAGACAAGGTGAAGGTGCTGGTGGGTAGGTTCAGGGGCAAGGAAGGCAAGGTAGAGCTGGTTAATTTGAAGAAGAGCAAAGTCGCAATCTCTGGCATCGAAATCACAAAAAAAGACGGCTCTAAGAGCAGGCCCTTAATTCATGCTTCGAACTTACTGATAATTGAAGTCAATGCTGATGATAAGCAGAGGTTCAAGAAAAAACAGGCATAAGAAAATAACTTACAAAACGCAAAAGGAAGGTTTCAAAAATGGTCAAGAATCATATTAAGAGGGTAAATGCGCCAAAGAGATGGGATATCCTTAGGAAAAACAAGACTTTCATAAGCCGCCCCAACCCAGGAAGGGACTTATCGCTCTGCATCTCACTTAACACTGTGCTCAAGGAGCTGCTAGACAAGACGAATACTACCAAGGAATCAAAATTCATGATAAAGAGCGAAGGTGTCTTGGTCAATGGCAAAAGGCGCTTTGATGAGAAATTCCCAGTGGGCTTCCTGGACGTGGTCAGCTTCCCATCCATTAAAGAGCACTACAGGCTCCTCGTCAATCAGAAAGACAAGCTTTTCCTGTTCAAAATCAATGAGGAGGAGTCCAAGCTCAAGCTATCCAAGGCACTTGATTTCATCACTCTCCCGAAAGGGATTATCCAGCTGAATTGCTCTGACGGCAAAAACTTCCTTTTCAAGAAGGATGATGCCTTGCTAAAAGAAATAAAAAGGAATGACTCTTTGCTCTACTCAATACCTGAAAGCCAAATCAAGAAGCACCTCAAGATGGAGAAAGGCGCATCGGTCTACCTTTACAAGGGAAAGCACGTCGGAAACCTGGTGAAGATAGATGATTTTGATCCAAAGGAGTCAAACATAGTTTTCAAGATGGGTAATGATGTCTTTGAGACAAAGAGAGTATACGCGTTTGTTGTTGGCCAAGACAAGCCAGTCATTAGCTTGAATATCAAACCACCAGCATGAACATGATTATGAAAGGACGGGATTAAACATGAGTTCATCAATGAGCGAAATAAAAATCGGGAAACTAACCCTTAACATAGGTGCTGGCAAGGAGCCGGCAAACCTAGATAAAGGAATAATCCTCTTGAAGAACATAACTGGCATTGATCCTGTCAAGACCATCACACAGAAGAGGATTGCGGGCTGGGGATTAAGGCCCGGCCTTCCAATCGGCTGCAAGCTGACAATACGAAGGGCAGAGGCCCAGGAGCTAATAAAAAGGCTTTTATTTGCGCACAATAATCTTTTGTCAAGAGATAACTTTGATGATAATGGAAACGTCTCCTTCGGGATACACGAATACATTGATATTCCTGGAGTGAAGTATGACCATAAAATCGGGATCATGGGATTACAAGCTTCAATCACCCTTGAGCGCCCGGGCTTCAGGATAAAAAGAAGGAAGATATTGAAAAGAAAAATCCCCTCAAGGCACAGGATAAGGAGAGATGCTGCCATAGATTTCATGAAGAACAACTTTTTAATCAAGCTGAGCGAGGAGCAGACGGAGCAGCAATGAGGTATAAATTAACATGACCAATACTCACTACACCAAGGTTTTAAAGCAGATCAGAAGTAAGCCTGCCAAGTATGAGAAGTTCCTCAAATACAATGTCCCCAGAAAAAGGAAGTTCGGCAGGAGCGTAAACAGGTGCAGGAGGTGCGGCCAGACATCAGCTTTCATAGGCAGTTATGGCTTGAACTTCTGCAGGCAATGCTTTAGGGAAGTAGCTCCCAAAATAGGCTTCAAAAAATATAGCTGAGGTAAAAAAAGATGACACTCAATGATCCATTATCCAACGTCCTGTCACAGATTGATGCATATGAAAAGGTCGGGAACAAGGAAATCCTTACCAAGAGCAATTCCAAAATAATCAAGAAAGTGCTCTCCATAATGCAAGAAAGCAAGTTCATAGGAGGAATTGAAGAGATAAAGGACTCCAAAGGAGATTCCTTGAAGATATATCTCATCGGCAATGTCAACAAGACTGGCGTGATAAAGCCACGGTTCAGCGTCAAAAAAGGCACCTATGAAAAATTTGAGAAGAGGTTCCTGCCAGCAAGAGACTTCGGCATCCTGATAGTAAGCACTTCCCAGGGTGTGATGACCCATAATGAAGCAAAAAAGAAAGGACTCGGAGGAAGATTGATCAGCTATTGCTATTGAGGCTATTAATCAACTAAAAATGAAACAAGACCTACAAGAAGAGCTCCTGATACCAGAGAACACTACCATCATCTTAGATGGCGGCTTGTTCACTGTGAAAGGGCCCAAAGGAGAGGTAAAAAGAAGATTTCATAATCCCAAGATAACTTCCAAAATAATTGATAATCACGTACTATTTGAATCAATTAAGGCCACGAAAAGAGAGAAAAAGCTAATCAAATCTTACCTGGCTCATCTAAAGGGCATGATTAAAGGCGTGAACCAAGGCCACACTTACAAACTGAAAATCTGCTCAGGTCACTTTCCCATGACTGCCAGTGTCAAGGGAAACGTTTTTGAGCTAAAAAACTTTTTTGGAGAGACAGTCCCGAGGATCACCACTCTCCCAGAAGGCTTGAACGTAAAGGTAGACGGCCAGATTATTATCATCGAAGGAGTGGACAAAGAGGCTGCCAGCAAGGCAGCAGCATTGATTGAGCTGATATCAAGAAGGCCTGGCTTTGACAAAAGAATATTCCAGGATGGCGTATTCATCATTGAAAAGGACGGCGAGCCAATTTAAGCTGATTCAAAAAAAACAAAATGACAGACACTAATAAGCTATTGGAAAGGAGAAGGCAAATCAAGAAGAGAAAGCCATTTTTCAGGAAGAAGGATCACTATAAAACCAAAGGCCTGGAAAAGCGATGGAGACGACCAAGAGGAGTTGACAACAAGCAAAGGCTGAGAAGAAGAGCCCACGCTCTAAGACCAGGCACTGGCTTCAAATCACCAGCCCTAGTCAAGGGATTGCACAGATCAGGCCTTAAGCCCGTCCTAATTTCCAGCATCAACCAGCTGAATAATATAACCAAGGAGCAAGGGATTATGCTCTCATCAAAACTAGGGAATCGGAAGAGAGCCCTTATTTTGCTTGAAATAAAAAAGAGAGGGTTTGCCTTGTTGAACCTTGACGCAGAAAAAACCATTGTTAAAATTCAAGCAAGTGTAAAGGAAAGGCAGGAGGCCAAGAAAAAAGAGCTTTTAGCCACTAAAGAAGACAAGGAAAAAGACAAGAAGAAAGGCATTGAGGAAGCTGTCAAGAAAGAAAAGGCTCCTGAAAAAGAAAAGGAAAAAGCAATAGAGCAAGAGGAAGGAAAAGATAAAGAGGCTCTAACTGACGAGGAAAAGAAAAAGCTTGAGAAAGAGGAAAAAGACAAGCTACTGACAAAAAAAGTATGATCATGAAGCACAGATTCAAAGTCATTGAGGATGCATAGAGGTAAATCAAAATGATGCTAAAACTTCAGAAGAGGCTTGCGGGGATTGTGATGCGTTGCTCTCCAAAAAGAGTAGTCTTTGATCCGGCGAGGCTCGAAGATATTAAAGAGGCAATCACCAAGACAGACATCAGATTGCTCGTTGGAGAAGGCGCCATAAAAGAGGCTCCTGTGAAAGGGGTTTCAAGGGTAAGGGCGAACAAGAGGATTATCCAGAGGAGAAAAGGCTTAAGGAAAGGCCAGGGAAGCAGGAAAGGAAAACTCACCTCCAGGCTGACAAGAAAGGATGCATGGATGAAAAAGGTGCGCGCCCAAAGGAACTTCATCAAGGAAATCAAGCCAATCATCAAGCAGGGTGCTTTCAAAGATTTATACTCAAAATCAAAGGGAGGATTTTTCAGGAGCGTGAAGCACATCAAGTTACACGCCGCAGAGCACGATTTGTTCGTAAACCCCCTGAAAAAAGCCTCGCCTCAAGTGCAAGCCCATCAAGCCGGAAGTCCAGCAGAAAAAGGAGCCGTCCCAAAATTAACTGGCAAGGCCCAAGCATCTGCCAAGAAGGATTTAAAATCAAAAAAGATTGATGCTGAAGAATAAAACTGAACATTGACAATAAGAAAATAACGATAAGAGTGAACCATTATGAGCACAAAGAAAATAAGCCCTTACAGAAGAAAAAGAGAAGGCCGAACTAATTACAAGAAGAGATTGATATTGCTCAAGAGCAAAAACCTAAGGCTTATCATCAGGAAGACCAACAAGCATCTTATCATGCAGATTGCAGAATATAACCCTGTAGGAGACAAAATCCTCTTTGGCATTAACTCATCTGCATTGAAGAAGCTTGGCTGGAACTACTCCTGCGCCAACACCCCTGCTTGTTATCTGACGGGGCTGTTGCTTGGCAGGAAGGCATTGGCAAAAAAAATCACGGGAGCCATACCTGATTTAGGGCTGCAGACAACAATGTCGGGCTCAAAACTTTACGCAGCCATCAAGGGAGCGATAGATGCAGGGATGAAAATACCTGCTTCAGAAGAGATTTTCCTCTCTAAGGAAAGGCTGAATGGAGAGCACATAGCCAATTTTTTCGCAATCAACAAGAACCAAGTACAGTTTTCAGGCTATAATAAACTGAAACTGGACGCAGCCAAGATAAAAAATGATTTTGAGGAATTCAAAAAGAAGATAATGAGCGGATGATGAAAATAAAGAATGGATGATGATTATGGCAAGAAGAAGATCAGACACACCAACAAGATCAACAAGATCAACAAGGGCTGAACCACGCTCTGCTTACGGCGAGAGGAGATCGCGCTCTTCTGAAAAAGCAACAAGCATTAAGCAAGAAGGCCCATCACTTGATGGCTGGAAGCCTAAGACCCTCCTCGGATCTAAAGTTAAGAACAGGGAGATATTCAAGATTGACGAAATCTTGGATCATGGCCAGAAGATACTGGAACCAGAGGTAGTTGACTCTCTCCTAAGCCTTGAGCAGGACCTGCTCATGGTAGGACAGTCAAAGGGTAAGTTCGGAGGCGGAGCAAGAAGAGTATTTCGGCAAACGCAAAAGAAAACCAAGGAAGGCAACAAGCCAAAATTCGCTACAGTAGTCGTTGTTGGAGATAAAAATGGCCATGTAGGCATCGGCTTTGGAAAAGCCAAGGAGACTGTTCCTGCAAGAGAAAAGGCAATCAAGAAGGCCAAGCTTAACCTTTTCAAGATAAGGAGAGGATGCGGTTCATGGCAGTGCAACTGCGGAAAACCCCACTCAATACCTTTCACAGTCACAGGCAAATGCGGCTCTATTGAGATAAAATTCATACCAGCACCCAAAGGAAAGGGGCTTTGCTGCGAAAAAGAGATTGCCAAGGTGCTGGAGCTGGCAGGCATCAAGGACGTGTGGGCTAAGACCAGAGGCCAGACTAGAAACCTATTGAACTTCGTGTATGCTTGCGAGGATGCTTTGCGCAAGCTCATGCAGGTAAAGCTCAAGCCAGAGGACTGGAACAAGCTCGGAGTTGTTGAAGGAAGCATTGAGCAACCAAGCTCATCTGATGAGAAAGAGCTAACAGTTGAAGAAATAGCAAAGCCAGCTGACGGTGCTCAGACCAAGACCGAGTGATGTGATTATTATGAATGAACAAAAAATAGTTGAAGCCAAAAAAGCATTGCCTAAAGCATTGCCTAAAGCATTGCCAAAGGAGTTGTCGAAAGGATTGCCTGCTAAAGTTGGAGTGACCAAGAAAAGCGCACTCTCAGAAACCAAGAGCAATCAAAATAATCAAGTCATGCTAGCATTGATACTCATAAGAGGGCTAACATGTACCAAGACAGATATCAGGGCCACCTTAGATACCTTGCGGCTGAAGAAAAAGCATGTTTGCGTGGTATTTCCTGATACTCCAAGCTACAGAGCATCTGCTATTAAATGCAAGGATTATATCGCTTTTGGAGAGATAAATGAAGAAACCCATAAGCAATTGGTTGAGAAAAGAGGAAAAAAGCAGCTTAATGGAGAGCTGAAAAAATTCTTTTGCCTCCACCCTCCGAGAGGAGGCTTTGAGAGAAAAGGAATAAAAAAATCCTTTAACCAAGGAGGGGCTCTTGGCTACAGGGGCAACAAGATTAATGATTTGATAAAGAAAATGCTTTAGAGGGCGATGATTATGCGTTTCAAAAAGAAGAAGAACAGCAAGAAGCGAGGAAGCAAGTTTTGCGGCTATGGTAGAGGAGCGGCCCACCATAAAGGTGCAGGCAACCGAGGCGGAAGGGGAAGAGCAGGAACTGGCAAGAGAGCAGACCAAAAAAAGCCTAGCTATTGGCATCTTCCAGTAGGCAGGCGCGGATTCACATCAAAGACCAGGATGAAAATAATTGCCATCAACCTTAGGGATATCCAAAAAAACCTGAATGCCTGGGTTGTAGAGGGACTTGTTTTGAAGGGCACTAATGGCTATGCTGTTGAGCTGGAAAAGCTTGGCTACAATAAGCTCTTAGGGAATGGTATTGTATCCGATAAATTGATGATAATTACTGATTTCGCCTCTAAGAATGCGGTTGAGAAAGTTAAAGAGGCGGGTGGCGAAGTAAAAGTTTTAAAATCTATTGTCAAGAAGGAAAAGAAGCCCGAGGACAAAAAGAAAACAGATAAAGGCAAACCGGATAAAGGCAAATCAGGGGAAGACTCTAGAGCAGAATCTGAAGATTAAGAGCTAGTTATAAAGAGCTGGTTATAGTTACTTACAGTCAGTTTAGAAATTTTAAGAGGCATAGGGGTAACCGAGGTACAACGATGGGTGGTTTTGAGAACATCCTTTTCAATCTTCCAGAAGTTCAAGCGCCTACTCAGAAGAAGCTTGCTTTCAAGGAAAAACTTAAGTGGACACTCATAATCTTAGTCCTTTATTACATTATGGGGTTAATTCCTCTCTATGGCCTTGGCGCCAATTCATTGCAAAGGTTTGAGTTCTTGGCAATCGTCCTTGCTTCTCCTATGGGAAGCATCATCAGCTTAGGAATAGGACCAATAGTCACTGCTTCAATCGTGCTCCAGCTCCTGAATGGATCAGGGCTGGTTAAGTTTGACTTGACCAGCCATGATGGCAAGAGGAGATTCCAGGGAATCCAGAAACTGTTATCAGTTTTCTTCATAATCTTCGAGGCCTTCATTTACGTGCAGATGGGAGGCTTAAGCCCAGCCCAAGGCTTCTCTCCATTGATATTGATATTCCAATTATTCCTTGGCGGATTAATGATAATGTTTATGGATGAAGTCGTGAGCAAATGGGGCTTTGGCTCAGGAATAAGCCTGTTCATTGCTGCAGGAGTTGCCCAGACCATATTCATAAGAATATTCAACCCATTGCCAAGCCCAAATAATCCCGGGCTGGCTTCAGGAGCATTACCAGCTCTTATACAATCATTGAGTTCAGGAGATCCTACTACTGCCGGCCTAATGTTCTCAGCAATTGTCGCTACAATAGGAGTTTTCATGCTAGTGGTTTATGCCCAGGCCATGAGAGTAGAAGTGCCGCTCAGCTTTGGAAGAGTGCGAGGATACGGAGTAAGATGGCCTCTGCATTTCTTTTATACAAGCAACATACCAGTCATCCTGACTGCTGCATTGATAGCCAATGTCCAATTATTTGCTAGGCTACTTTCTAATTGGGGGCACCCAATACTCGGCCAATTTTCTGGAAACACTCCTATTTCAGGCATTGCAGAATGGCTTTACGGCCCACAAGTAGTGCAGAAAATAATTACTCATTCATTTCAATTCGCAGACCTTTGGCACGCTCTCGTGTACGTGCTCTTCATGATGATTGGAGCAGTTATCTTCAGCATTTTCTGGGTCCAAACCTCAGGATTGGACGCCAGGAGCCAGGCTAACCAGATGCTAAGCTCTGGCTTGCAAATACCCGGATTCAGAAAGGACGTTCGAGTCCTAGAAAGGCTGCTCAACAGGTATATCTGGCCGTTGACAATAATGGGAGGTATTTCAGTAGGGATATTAGCAGCGCTCGCAGATATTTCTGGTGCTTATGGCAGCGGCACAGGAATCTTGCTGACAGTGATGATTGTCTACAGGCTTTACGAGGACATAGCTAGGCAGCACATGATGGATATGAATCCTGCAATGAGAAAGTTCATTGCCGGATGAAGATAGATAATAAGACTGCGAATAAGAGTGTTATGATAGCATGATGAGAGCAGCGAGGTGAGTGAGTAAACATGGTTTTTGAAAACATACTTGATCCGGTGTTTAACCCTCTTCTCAAGATGCACCCAGCATTAGCCATCCTGCTAATGGCTTTTCTAATAACTCTTCTTATAACCTTGGTCTACAAGTTCACCACAGACCAGAAAAAGATGAAAAAGCTCAAGGAAGAGATGAAGCAATACCAGAAAAAGACACGAGAGCTAAGCAAGAAAGACCCTAAGAAGGCAATGGAGCTCCAGCAAGAGGCTATGAAAGGCAACCTGGACTACATGAAGAGCAGCTTCAAATCAACGCTTTACACCCTAATACCTATCATTATCATCTTCGGATGGCTTAACACCCACATGGCTTATTACCCGATTAATCCAGGAACTGAGTTCACCTTCACAGCTTATTTTGCAGAAGGCCATGCACCGACGGCCCAGCTTTCCAGCATTCCAGACCTAGAAATATTTTCTAATGCTACCCGGCCGATTGAGGGTGGGCAAGCTGCCTGGAAATTGAAAGGGGCCGAAGGAGAGTACAAGCTCACACTGGATTACAATGACGAGCAATACGAGCAATCATTGCTCATTAGCTCTCAGAACAAGTATGCTCCTCCTGAAAAAGTATTCTCCAACTCCAAGCTGAAAAAAACAGTCATTGGCAATGAAAAGATTTATCCCCTGAAAGACTTGGGAATCAAGCTGAACTGGCTTTGGACGTACATCATTTTCAGCGTTCTTATGAGCATGGGCATAAGAAAACTGTTGAAAGTCTATTGATTACGCAATTATGCCATGTTTTTCTTTTTAGAAACCTTTATCAATAATTGAAAATAATTATTGGAACTGTTTTTTAACAAAAACATTTATAAATAGCCCCCTATTCTCGAGGATAAAATGCCAGCACCAAGATTCAGGTCAAGAAGCCTCAGGAGGCTTCAGGTAAAGATGCCGGGAGGAAAGGTCAAACGGGTTTATCTGGCTAGAAAACCAGGAAGACCCAAATGCGCTGAATGCGGCTCAGAACTGCACGGTATCCCGAGATTAAGCAGGGTTGAGGCTAAAAACATGCCTAAAAGCAAAAAAAGCACCGCAAGGCCCTACGGCGGATTCCTCTGCAACCAGTGTGCAAGGGAAAAAATCAAGAAAGAAGCAAGACTCACAGGCGCAGGCCCGGGTAAATGAAATCTTAATGCGGTTATCTCACACTTTTTTGGCGACAAAAAACAAGGAAATCTTGAGATGCCCCAAAAGAAGCTAATAATATTACATTAAATTAATATTACTATATCGCCAGAGCAAACAGCAGGTGAGCAACAGGAGGTATCAACATGTTTGAATTAGGAAGGTTTTGCGTGAAAATAGCAGGCAGGGATGCGGGCAAGAGATGCCTTGTGATAGATGCATTGGATGACAACCACGTCATGATAGATGGAGAGACCAGGAGGAGAAAATGCAATACCAAGCACCTTGAGCCGTTGGACAAGATGGTGGTCGTGACTAAGAATGCTTCGCACACAGAAATAATCCGTGTCTTCAAGGAGCTAGGAATAGAGCTTCAGGAAACTAAGCCCAGGAAAAAAGCAGAGCGCCCCAAGCGAGCAAGGAAGAAAAAGGAAAGGGCTGAAGAGCCAGCTAAAAAGACAAGTGCCAAGCTAGCAGCCAAGAAACTAGCTGTTGATGGCAAGAGCAAGCCAGCTCAGGCAGTTGTGGCTGAAGAAAAATAAAGCCCCAAAGCCTTGTTAGAAATTTGGATTAGTGGTCTATCAGTTCTAACCTGTTAATTCAGTAATCTAATTTCCTTTTTGAAATGCCAGGCCTTTTGCTATTCTTTTTTTTCTTTTCAATCTCACCAATCAGTATCTTTACAGCTTCCTTGGCTGTCTTTGCCTCTATGACCCGCTCTGTTTTTCTCTCATCAAAATAAATGCCTGCCAAGGTCTCGGCCATGCCTCCGCTCGTGGTGATAGCAACGATCGGTATGTCCTCGATATAAGCATAGCTTGCCTCATTGAGAGTGCCTGCTCCTCCGCCCACGACGATGGCGCCGTCAGAGCTATTGAGGTTGATGGCATCCCTTGACCAGCCTATGCCTGTGGCGACAATCACATCGCAGTACTTATTGTAGTGCTCGATTTTTTCCCACGGGAGAATGCCTAGAGTCAATCCGCGGTATTTTTTTGCTCCTTTCATGGCTGCTTCCATCACTCCGTGGCCTCCTCCTGTGACTGTGATAGCTCTGAGCTTTGCGATTTCCTCCCCAACCTCTTCCGCAATAGCATATGCTTTTTTTGTGCAAATCTCCTTGCTGCTTCCAAGCACTGCAATCTGTAGTCGCCTAATCATCTTTATTCACCTTTTTTTTGCCGCTCTCATTCTCTTTTTAATATGGAATAGAGATCATCAATGTAAATTTCAAGCCCAGCCGCGGGCATTTCAATCCCAAAATTATTCAATACTTCAGGATGCATTTCCCCTAGAAAGCCAATCATTCTTCCATCCGCAGTTATGGCTGCTGCCCTGCTATTGATGAGCGAGTCGTGGTTAGCTTCCTTGAGCTCGTATTTCTTATCAAGCGCGTCCATCAATAAGTCCAGGATTTGCTTTATCCTTGTAAAATCAACATCAGTGCTGCAGAGGGCTATGGCCAGGGCCTGCTTTTCAGCGACTCCGGTTTCTGTATTCTTGTCGTGGTGGAATGTGCTGCCGAGCTCGAAAATGTTTTGCGGGTACTCACGATTAGTGTTCTCAGAAAGTATTTGCATGAGGCCTGGCATCATCCAGCTTCTCAGAGCAGAATATTCTTTGGTAACCGCATTGCCAACCTCAACCAGCTCAACTGGGCTTCGCATCTTGGCGTTATGATTACCCTTGTTCACTAGGTTATATGAGCTGGTTTCTATCAATCCAGCCCCCGCCAGTATGTTAGCAATTCGTGATTTGAGAATGCTCAAACCATCTTCTTCTCCCACTGTGGACACGTTCGGTATTTCTGGCTCAAAGTACTCATAGCCGTATGCGATGGCTATGTCCTCGGCAATGTCTATCGGGTGGAGGATGTCTGTCCTGTACGCCGGGATAAGCACTTTCTTGTTTTTATAGCCAAAGCCCATTTTTTCAAGAAGCTTTTTGATATCGATCTCTGTCAATTCCAGCCCAAGCATCTTATTGACATATCTCATATCTAGTTCTTTTTCTTCTGGTTTTAGGTAGGGGGTTATCACCTTTTGACTTTTGTTCTCTTTACTTGCATTCTCCAAGGTCATGGAATATATCTCCCCTCCCATGTCTGCCATCGCTGTGACTATTATATTGAGGCATTGGTTAAGCGCCTTAAAGTCAAAACCGCTGCACTCAATAAATACTCCCTTGGTTTTCTCAGTCACTTTGCCTGTTTTGTGAGAATTTATTATTGGTGGCATTGAAAGAATCTCGTCATTTGAATCTATGAATAATGGGAAGAGTTCTTTTCCTTCGAGAAGGTGAGCATACTCCCTGCCAGCAGGATGCTTTTGAAGGATTTCTAGCCCGCTCATCACCTGGCTTGTTTCTAGCGGCTGGAACCTTATCTCGCTAGGCTTTTTTGCGGTGTAGATTATTGGCAGCTTTATCTTTTCCAGCGGATAGATTCCGATGGCAAGCTTTTTCCTGTTCCTGCCAAAAGTTATGTGAAGCTTCTCCTGGAGCTGGATGATCTCCTTTATTGTGTCGTCATTCATATTAAGGTTTTTGACAATGGCGCAGGAAGTGAAAGGCCTCACTTTCTTCACAGGCTCTTGTATGATTACGCGATAATCCTTGCCTCCATTGCTTACCTTGTAATCCCTTAAGCCAACCTTTGCGCCGACAAAAGAAGACAGGGCCCTTGCGAATCCTTGTTCAGAAAGCATGTCCGGCCTGTTTGGAAACACTTCAACAATTATTTCGTTCCCTTCTATTTTCTGGAGGTCAGTGCCTAGCATGCTTATCCTGTCCTGCAGCTCTTCGTCGCTCAATTTTTTTCCGATAAGCTTTTCAAGCACTTTCTTGTTTAAGGCTATGTTGGGCATTCTAGCGCATCCACTCTTTTATCTCTCTTAACTGTTTCAGGTCGTTCTTGTAAAGCTCCCTGATATCGTTTATCTTGAAAAATTCCAGTATGATCCTGTCAAAGCCAGGGCCCCAAGCAAGCACGGGGACATCTATTCCGAGTAGCGGTTTGACTACTTCGGGCCTGAAAATGCCTGCTCCGCCTAGCTCCACCCATTTCTTGTGTATAGGATGGAATATGTCTATTTCTACGCTGAACTCAGTATAAGGGAAGTAGCCCGGCCGAAACCTAGCTTTCTCATATCCCATCTTCTTGAAAAATTGTTTCAGGTAACCGAGCAGATGCCTGAAGTTAGCATCCTTATCAACCACTATTCCCTCTGTCTGGTTGAATTCAAAAAGATGGCACCAGTCAAGGGTCTCGTTCCTGAAGCATCTTCCGATTGCAAAGAATTTTGCAGGAAGCTCTTCTTTTTTTAGCTTTGCAAGGGTATGGGCGGAAAGCACAGTGGTATGAGTCCTTAGCACGTTCTTTTTTGCTTCCTCTTCTTTCCATTTATACTGCCAGCCAGAGCTGCCAGTTGTCCAGCCATTCTCATGCACTTCCTTTACTGTCTCAACCAGCTTTTTTTCAGGCAACTTTCCTTTTTCAGGATTCTTGATGAAAAAAGTGTCCTGCAGCTCTCTCACCGGATGGTCCTGGGCAGTGAATAATGCATCGAAATTCCAGAATGAGGTTTGCACCATGCTTCCAGTCATTTCTTTGAAGCCCATCTCAAGCCAGATATTTCTTGCTTGGCTAATGGCTTGATTAACAAAATGCCTTTTGCCCCTGTTAATCTTGGGAACTTTTGCCTTGACATCATAAGCCCTGAACTCCTTGCCTTTCCATGCGCCGGACTTGAGCATTCCTGAGGTGAGTTTCTCTATGACTTTGTCAGAGCCAAGGTTCATAGTGACTATTTTCTTCCCGATGTCTGAGAGTATTACAGTCCATTCTTTCTTAAGGGCTGACTTTATCATGTCCTTGCGCTTCTTCAGGCTCTCGAATACAAACCTTTCCTCATCCTTGAGCTGGCTTGCATCAATCTCTTCAGAATTAATTCTTTTGAGCAAGGTCTCTTCGAGCCCTTCTTTTTCAAGCAGGTTCTTGCCTTGGTTGCTTATGCTTATCACTCGCTCAGCATTGATGTTAATGGCAGCCTTTCCTTTCAATATTCCTATGCACGCATTCACCTCTTGCCTTGAGAGGCCAGTCTCTTTCTCTATTTCGTCCATGTGCCTCGGCTTATGCTTTATGCTCTCCAAGAAGAGTTTCTCAGGCAAGCCTTTTTCCAAAGCCTTTTTTCCGTTCTCTCCTAGCATGATGGCTTCTTTTACATCCCCTTTTATCTTGAGCACTTCCTTGCTCTGGAGCCACTGGAGGGCACGCATAACCTCAATGTCCTTTAGCTCGCTCTTTTTTACAAGTTCAGAAAAAACAGAGCTCTGCCTAAGCAATGGAACGATTTTTCTTTCAAGGGGATGCAGCTTTGCAATCAGTTCTTTTATATCGCTCATTTCCTAATTTGTTATTGCCCAAGATATATAAAAGTATTGCTAATTTTATGATGCAGCCAAGATAATAAAATGAGTTGAATAAATATTAATTAAAAAAGAAAAATTATTGTGAGGCTTAAGCCTTGACCTTTTTCTTCATGGCAACCCAAGCGAGCTCGAACATGTCCTCAAGGGCGCTTGCAAAGAACGGAGTGTTTATCCAGATGCCTATGTCATAGGTCGGGTGTACATCTGCATCATCCATAACCATGAAGATGAGCTCTTTGCCGTCCACTATGGTAAACCTGGCTTTGGAGTCAGTGTGCCTTATCTCTGCCACTCCTTCAAGATCCTTGACTGCCTTCTCAGTTTCCTTTGTTAGGGGAGCTGCAATCCTTATCTTGACGCCTCTTTTCTTTACTTGCTCAAACACAGGCTTCAGTCCCTCAATCTTCCTTATCAACCCCTGGGTTGTGGTCATTATGGTTACTGTCTTCTCAGCATTCCTAATGGTCAGCTCTAGGTGGTTATACAGGTTGTGCCTGCCTTTTAGCGAGCCTGCAAGGTCTGATGGCTCAATCAGCTCGACACCCTGGGTATGTAAAGAGTTAAGCTCTTGAACAACATCTGTCTTTTTCAGGTCTTCAAGCCTTTTAACGCCTTCATCTGCCTCTCTCCTAACGTTCTTTTTCACTCGCTCAACCACTTCTTTTGGGTCAACTGCGATGTATTTTATTGGTTTGCCAAGCTTCATCACTACAAAGCCTTTCTTTTCTAAGCTTTCCAAGATGTCATAGCTCCTGCTCCTAGGAACATTGGCTATGTCGCTTAGCTCTCCCGCTGTGCTTACCCCTCTTGATAGAAGGGCAGTCCATATCTTTACCTCATACAAGTTAAGCCCAAAATACCTTCTGAGCTTTGTCAGAAACTCTTCTTTCACGATCATACCTCTACCTCCGAAAGTAGGTCGATCACCCCTTTTTGATATAAAAAACCCATAACTACTATTTATATGTTACTGTTTTTTACGCTTACTAAATAGTTTCAAAATCAAGACTACTGATAGGGAACAAAAATCCCATGAAAAAGTATGATTCTTTATGATTTTTTCACTATTAATTTTTGTTTTTTATTATGTAGAAGACTTCTCCAGGGATCTCAAAGCTCTGGAATGCAAGACTTTTCCTAGCCAAGAGCCTCTCAAACCAGGCCCTGCGCTCTTTTCTTATGATTTTTTTCCCTCCGAGGCTTTTGCTGGCAAAGGATACAACAATGAACTTGGAGCTGATGTTTTCTAGCAGCTCAGAGCTGATGTTCCACTTAACGCTTTCCAGGGAATCCAAGGTCTTGAACAAGAACACCAAATCACTGTCTTTAGTAATCTTGGTTAGCCTTTTGACTTCTTGCACTAAATCTATTCTTTCGGTCTTACCTTTTATTTTGCGCAGCCCAAAATACTCTTGTATGAACTCAAGGTCTTTCTCTGCCAAGTCACAGGCTAAATACCCCGGAGAGCATCCAAGGTAAGGATGGCTGATCGGGTTAAGCCCGCATGCCAGGTCAACAACCTTTTTAGGAACTCCTGTCATCCCAAAGATTTTCTTGTAAGCAATCCCATAATATGGCAGCCTTTCCTTGCTTGACTTGTGCAGCTCAAGAATCTTGTTGTGGTTTTCAAGAGAAGGCTCTTTTTTTAGCTTTTCAAGCAGCTCATGCCTTTTTTTGTAATCATCAAGTATGAAGACTCCATATATCTCCCGTAGCTCTGCCCTGACCTTTTTGATTATCAGCTCATGATCTTTTGAGCGCTGGAACTGTTTATAGGTTTTCTTCTCAAGCTCAAGCTTAATCTTTTTTTCAAGCTCCTTGTGCTTTTCCAGGAACGCATCCAGCTTTTCAATTACAAAATCTTCATTAAGGTTATTCAGCTCTTTTTTAGCAAGAACATCCTTTGCCAAGCTTCTTATAAATGCAGAACCTAATTTCCTGTTTTCCAAAAAACTTTTTTGGTTTTTTGGTGATGTAAAACTTAGTTTTCCATCTTCCATCTTAGAATGCCTGCTATTCCCCCAAGCCCAAGGAGTTTTTTCTCAGCCTCTTCTGTGCTCAGGATATGGACTTTTCCGCTCATCTTCTCCACCAGCCTCATTATGCCTTCGACTTCCCTGTGCTTGTTCTCCTGCCTTGCTTTTTGTATGAACTCATAGCTCACAATGAGCTCTTTGACAGCCCCTATTTCTGATTTTTCCTTGCAATCAGCCAGGCCATAGCATGCTTCGTTCTGGGAGATGGCTTTAAGGATTTCTTCTATCAATCCAGATTCTTTGGCGGCCCTGTCATGCTCAAGCACCCTCACGAGCTCAGGCCTCTGGAGCACTTCCTTGACTACCGTCTCAGTAACATCAGAGCAGGTTGCAAGAGTAATCTTTTTCTTGAGCTCTTCAGGCATGCTCTTCATAAGGTATTCTTTCCAAAAGCTAGGGCTCGCAACAATGATGTTTTGGAGCTCAAACCGCTTGTCATACTCTTTTAATTGCTCTATGATTTCCTGATAAAAATCCTTTTTTTCTGAACTGTCCAAACCTTTCTTTGCAACATTTCCTTTGAGGCTTGAAAGCTTCTCTTCTCCCTGATTTTTCAAAAGCATGAACACTGCTTCTTCTCGGTCCATCATCACCAAAAGAATCTTAGTGGCTATACTCTCTGTGGCTTCCCTGAGCTTGTCAAGTTGGTAGCCAGGCCATTCCTGCTTGGTTATAGTCACCACACTTCCAGGCTCTATGTTGAAGGTGTGATGGCTGCCCCTAGGCACATCATCAGGCCCAGATATTATTACTCCGTTGACCCTTAGGTTGTCAGAGTATTTGTGGAACTCAACCTTCTCAGCCTTTATCTCAAGATAGACTGTTTTCCTGACAACGCTCTGCTTTCGCTCATCCTCATTGCCAATCTTTATCTTCCTTTCTGTCTTGCCTTTTATGATATCATCTGCCTCTATGATCTGGTTCAATGACCACAAGTCCTCTGCGCTGTTGACCTTGACAGTGATTTCGCCTTGTCTAAGGTTCTTCTTGATTATTTGCATGCAAGCTAGAATGTTTTTTTAGTATATAATGCTTTTTGTTTATCAAGTGCTTTATTGCATTACTCTCGCTATTCTATACTTAAAACCAATAAATTTATATACATCGATAATTAAGAACTTGCTTATGACTAGATGGAAATCTAAGCTTGCTCAGTCAGCCACCAGTGCGGCAATAACTGTAATCCTTATTGCTGTGCTGATTGTATTTTACATCTTGTTCCTCTCGCCAGAAGATAGGGCGGCACTGCTTAATGAGTCGGTCAATGGCGGCGGCGGGAATGGTGGCACTGGTTCCCAAGTCAAGAGCATATTGCTCTCTACAACTCCCGGGAGGATTTATCCTGAAAGCGGGGCTAGTGTGGAGCATACCATGCCTTCTTTTATGGTATTCACAGTCACTAATGCTGGCGAGATAAAAAGAACTTCATCACTCTATGTGAAGAATTCTGCTTTTGGGGACAAGACAGAGGAAATGATTTTCTTCTATGACCCCCAGACCATGAGCGATGTGAAGCTCTCATTCAATGTAAGGAAACACTCAGGCAACCTGATCATAACACTGAACGGTTACAAGCTATTCGAAGGGGAAGTGATCCAGCAAAGCCCAGCTCCGGTTGCTTTGCCAAAAGAATACTTGAAAGACAAGAACAGCCTTGTCTTTGAAGTGTCAGATGCAGGAGCAGCCTTCTGGAGGATAAATGAGTACACCCTCGAGAGCATCCTCATCTCCGCCAAGATAACAGATTATTCAGGCGCATTCTCAGAGCAGCATTTCTCAATTGCAGACGTGGAATATGAGAAAATCACCAAAGCAGTACTCGAATTCCTGCCTGACTGCCCTCCTCGTGAAGAAGGCCTAGTGCAGATACTAATCAATAACAGGCCCATCTACACCAGCTATCCCGATTGCGGCATCAAGACCTCTATAGAGGTGAGCAAGGAGTTCCTCAGAGCCGGGGACAATTCCCTTGTCGCTACCACAAGCACAGGCTCATTCCTTCTCGATAGGCCGAAATTGATTACTTACATGAAAGAATCAGAGCAGCCAATATTCTACTTCACTGTCCAGCCAGCCCTTTACCAAGCCTTGTACTATGGCCAAAGGGCGCTCGTGTTTGGCTTAAGGTTTGCTGATGCCACCAATATCAAGCGAGGCATCGTAGAGATAAATGGCTTTAAGAGCTACTTTGAGACTCAGGACATAATTTACCAGACAGTAATAGACCCTGAGTTTATCACACAAGGTCCTAACTCAATCAAGATAACACCCCAAGCCAACCCACTGGATGTGGTGGAGCTAAGAGTGGATGTGGTTTGAGGAGCTTTGGTGTTCTTGATTACTAAAAAAAGAGGAACCTTCTTATGGCAGTAGATGAAGCATGGTTGAAAAGACGAACTGAAGAAAAATTAAAAGAGTTCGAAAAAGAAGCAGCAGCAAAAGGTAAAACTGAAGCAGATAGAAACCTAGGATTAGATGAACGAAAAGTAGTTGCTAGTGAAAGATTAGCAAAGGCCGAAGAAGGAGAAGCAAAGGCCGATAAGAGGATTGCAGGAGCAGAAGAAAGAGAAAATGATCTTACAGCTCGCGGCTCCCGCACTGTTGGGCGTGGATCTGCTGTAAACGCTGGCCCTGGTACATCTGCTGCCCCGGCTAAGGGAGGATCGCCCTCATATGGTAGGGGTGCTGCTGCTGGCGCAGGCATGGGTTTTATGGGCGCTCTCGCCGCAGGATCAAGGCACAAGTTGAGGGCCGCTGCCGCTGGTGCTGGCGTTGGTGCTTTATCTGCTTGGGCATCGAAAAAAAAATCTCGTGACAAAGATTCTGAGGGACCTTCTGGTAATTTACGGCTATTGTTCTGGGTGGCTGTGTGCATTCAAATCACTGATGTGATAGTCATGAGGATGAACAGGACATCTTACTTTTATGTGTCAATAATCATGTATGCTTCACTAGCGCTTCTGGCGCTCATATTCTTCTCCAAGGAAGAAGGCCATCTTGTGTCTCCTCAGCAGATAATCCTTTTCATATTAATATCCTTTTTTTACGTAATAGTCCCGACTCTTTTGTATGCGATTCCCGACATAGAGCTTCTCGCTAGCACCACTTTGTTTGACTGGGTAACTTTTTTCTTAGCTATCCTGCCTATATGGCCGTTATATATAGGATTCAAGGCCGAATACAAGTTTGTGCATAGCTATGTTAATTTTTGGATAGTTTTCTTGCTATTCGTCTTTATTTTCGGTGTGGGCATGAAGCTCAGCCCAGCGTATTTCTCATTCATCGGTGGAAGAGTGGAAGAAGTCCAGTTTGGGGTGGTTGCCAACTACCTGATTGATAAGGTCAAGGAAATAGGCATCGATTTCTGGAAAACCATTAAGAATGCTGCTGACCCCAGGAAATATGCTCTTTATAACAATTCTATAGGCTATTATGTTGGTGAGATAGAGGGAAGGAATGACAAGGAGCCTGTCGGGCTATACCTAGATAACATATATGCTTACGAAAGATATTTCTATAAGGGATACCCTGCGGTACTATGGGCTGATGTGCGCGGAAAGAGCTTTGTGGACCAAATTACTGTCACGCCCACTTGTCTAATTGATAAGGTAGGTCCAGGAGCTAGAGATCCTGCGTCTTTCAATTTACTTGGAAGTGAGCTCACTTCTTTTTCCTGCACCTTCACTGGCCTTGAGCCAGGCTCTTACACAGCAAGGATAGGCGCACAGTTCAATTTCGAGACATGGGCTTATGTAACTTATACATTTGTTGACCTAGAAACCAGGCGCTCACTCGAGATGCAAGGAAAGAATATCAATTCCGAGCTAGATATACCTTCTCTTCCCAGGTCAATCTATACGCCAGGCCCTATCATGCTTGGCATGTCTGCTCAGGTAGACCTGCCAATAGGCATTGATACAAGATATAACACGAGAGAACCAGTGCTGGGCGTTACCATAGATAATGTTTGGAGTGATGGAAAACCAAGGAAAGTGAATGAGTTCACGATACTTGTGCCTGATGATTTCAGGCTGGTCAAATGTGACCGCTGGTATCCTGTGACAGAGAAAACGCCTGATGAATCAGAAGGAGGAGTTGACACTTACAGGTTCCTGAGTTCAGAGCTAGGAGACATTCGCCAGAGCTTCCAGTCAGTGACTTGCAGGCTACGTATAAAAGACCCTGCCGCGCTTCTACGAGGCGCCCAGAAGGTCGACAGGACTTTTGTCACCATAGCCAAGTATGATTATGAGCTGGAGAAAACAAAGCCAATCCAGGTCAAGGAGTGAGCATGAGCCATCCGATAAGCCATCATAAATTGTTTACTGAAAAATTTCATGAGCGCGCATTAGTTGGCACCTTGTTTTTTGTCATGGCATTATTCCTTGCTTCCTGCAATTATCAGCAGACCCCTAAGGAGGTAAATTATTTTGTCGGAAGCAAGGGCATGGAGATGATGTTTCTAGAGACCAGCCCGCCAAAAGAGGTTTATGAGAACGCCACGTTCCCAGTCACCATTTATGTCGAGAACAGGGGAGCTTTTGATGTGGCTGATGATAAATATGGTATAATGTCAATCAGCTTTGACCCATTCTATGTTGAGTTATTCAACGTCCAAAGCAGCTCTGGGGTTACAGTCGGTAAGAATAGCCTGGTGTTAAAAGGAATCCAATTGAAGGGCAAATCAAGGTACAGTCCTTCAGGGATAGAGACCTTTTTATCATTCCCGAATTTCAGGGCTAAGTCAGTGATGGGGCAAAGGGAAATGCCATATACGCAAATCTCCTCAACCATTTGCTATCCTTTCACTACCACCCTTTCGCAGATGGTGTGCATAGATTTGAACATTTACGGAGAGAACCAGCGCAAGCAGATATGCACTCAGGCAAACACAGCCTTTTCAGACCAAGGAGCACCTGTCGCCATCACTCTTATTGAAGCAGAAAACCAGCCTGTTGGCAATAACATGGTGCGGCCCGTTTTCACCATTCACGTCCAGAACAAAGGCTCAGGCACTGTGCTCACTCCTTATGATAACCCCGCAGAGATGGACAGGGTATGCTCTTTCCAAGACCTTTATCGAGAGGATTTCAACACTGTGCAGGTAAGAGCGATTCTTTCTAATGATAGGGAACTCATCTGCACCCCCAACCCATTAAGGCTTTTTAACAATGAAGGCTTCACTAGGTGCCAAGTCAGCGACGAGGGCTTGATACTGGGTTATCAGAACTACCAGACCCCTCTTACCGTAACATTATCTTATATTTACCTGACATCAATCTCAAAGAGGATAAACATCAAAAGGCTCAATCTTTATGGTGAAATCTTAAACACCAACGGCTCTCTTTCGCCATACGAGGTCCAGCCGGGAATAATCAGGTGTGATTATTGCGCAGGAAGCCCAGGAGCAGCTGGCTGCCAGCCAGAAGCAACTAATGCCAAGCCGATTAATTTCCAGAGAGGCTTTTCCTGCCAGTGCAGCTTTGACACATGCTCAAAGCTTTATCCTGATGGATTGTGCGCCCCTTTTGCTGGCTACTGCCCAGGAGCAAGCTATTGCTGCATGATAGAATGCAAATCAAATGAGATAAGAAACCCCGCTGACGGCAAATGCTATCCTAAATGCATCAGGTGCTATGAATCTATCAGGGCATGCGCCTGCGGCACAGGAGCAGACCCTGGCAATTATCAGATAATGGAGAGCAACAGGTTCTGCTGCCCGGTCACGAGGCAAATATTCAACACCAAGGCAGAATGCACAAGCACAACACCATCTGTTGCTTGCCCAACCACACTTAGCGCAACTAGCCAAACTGCCACCAGCTAAAATCGCTTGTTATTATTGATATTTCATTTATCGTTAATATTTTATCAAGTTTTTAAGAAAGCTTTATATACTATTAGTGACAAAGAGGGATTAAGGATGGGTATTCAAAATAAAAAAAGAGGTTGGCTTATCATCACTCTATTATGCATATCAATACTCTTGTCACTTACTGCATGCAACAAGGTGATAAGGGACAACCAAACCTCATTCAGGTTTGAGGATAATAAATACTACCAGGGGTTTCGAGGTGTCGAGATGGCCATTATGACAGGGATGCCCCCTTACAAGATGTATTATTACGGAGACGCTCAGGACAACACTTTTGACGTAAATGTCGAAGTGGCAAACGTCGGCTCTTCATGGGCAAGAGGAGCGCTTTTCTTATCAGGTTATGACCCGACCATGATAGAGTTCCAAGGGATTAATCCCGCAAGGAGCAGCGGAAGGGCTTGCCTTGTGGATATCGGCAACATCGGCTTTGGCGAGTTTGGTGGCACTTTGCGATGCGAAGACTTTTTCTTAGGTGTCGGAAACTCAGGAACTTTTGAAGTAGGCCTTCGAGACCTTTTCGGCTCTAGTGGAGCATATCCTGGTTCACTTGACATGAACAGGCTTTTTGGCGGGATGGATTTGTACTTTAGGCAGACTGAGGGCGGTCAGACTAGGTTTAGCATTGGCTTTGATAACCCTAACATTGACATTGAGTATGCCAACCATGGCCGGCTTCTCATAGCCCTTTTCCAAGGGATTGATTTCACAAGGAATTTTGGGGTTGAGTACTTGCTGGAAGGAGATACTTATGAGTTCCCGGGAGGAGACCTTGACTATGTCAATTTCGAGGGTAATATCGTCACCTGGCCGCCAGGGCTTGACTATGCTTACCAGAAATTCCTCATAACCAATTGCTACCTCTACGCCACCTACGCAGCACCACTGGTGTGCATTGACCCAGTCCCTTACTCTGAAGACAGGAAAGTCTGCTTTCCGCAGAAATACACCGGTACCAAGGGTCAAGGAGCGCCTGTCGCTGTGACTTATATTTACCAGGAGAACACCCCAAGAGAAGCAAGATTTGACATTCATATCAAGAACATCGGAGGAGGTGATGTCTACGACCCTGGAAAGCTAGAGATGTGCAGCCCATATTTCCCAGGAAGGGTCACTAACGAGGACAAAAATATTGTTTATATCGGCGATATAAGAGTATCTGGCGACTTGCAAAGGCTCGACTGCACACCCAATGACTTTGTGAGGCTTGACCCAAAGACAGGCTCAGGGATTGTGACTTGTTCATACCTGATACCCTATTCCGGGCTAAGGTCTGCCTACCTGACGCCTTTGGTGGTTGAGCTTTGGTACGGCTATTCAAAGACCTATGAGAAGTCAGTTTTAATCAAAAGAGCCATTTGATGGATGAAAAGGGCCAAAAACCCGATTTTATGCGTACAAATAAATAAAATATAAATACTACAAATAAAATAAATGGAAACAAATAGGAGGATTGATAACATGATAAGCAATAAATTGTTTTTAATTGGACTCGTAGCAATAGCAGCAGTTTTTCTTTTGACAGGTTGTGAAGGCACATCAAGGAATGAAAACCCCAGCTATGTTGGTGGGCCAACAGGGCTCTACACATACCTGATTGAGGGCATGCCCCCGGACGTAGTTTTCGACGCAAACACCTATCCATTCAGTGTAGGCATCATGCTCGAAAACCAGGGAGAAGTGGCTGTAGGCCCTGGAACGAATAATCCCTATGTCATGGTGAGATTGGTGGGTATCAACCCAGTTCAGTTCGGCTTGACAGATGAAGGCGCACAACAGATGCTTGAAAGTCCACTACAGGGAGCCAAGAGGAACTTTGATGACACCATCTTCCCAGGAGAGCTAACCTCGGTTGTGTTTGAGCCTCTTGCCTATGCCCCAGACATCTTCGGCAACACCCAGTTCACCATAAGGACAGATGTGTGCTATGACTATGAAAACATGGCTACAGCAGTAGTCTGCCTCAAGGATGACGTGCTTGAGAGCGTACAGGACACCAGCATCTGCACTCTGGCAGGAGAGAAGTTCGTCCAGAACAGCGGAGGTCCAATCCATATAACCAAGCTAACTGAAAACCCAATGGGAGAGAGCAAGATTCAGTTCAATTTCCAGATTGAGCATGTGGGCATTGGAGAATTCTTTGGTAGGGAGGCAGATGAGAATTGTGATTTCAGCATAAGGAACACCAACAAATATTATGTGGATGTCGAAGTCCTGCAGTTCCAGGGAGATGATGGCTTGACTATCTCTTGCGGTAGGTTTGGAGGAGCCAATGCTGGTAGAGTTAAGCTCTACCAAGGCGCACCAACAACCATTAGCTGCACTGCTGAGAGAACCAGGGCCAGCGCAGGAAGGATCTTCCAAGACCTGCTTAACATCAGGCTCAAGTATAGATATGGCCAGTTCATTGAGACGCCTATCATCATACAGGACATGCCTGTTTAAATTTTTTAGATTTTTTTAATTTTTTTATTTTCATTTCCTTAATTTCATTTTCAATCACATCCTATTTTATTTTTTAAAGAGGTCGATTCATGCTCAGGAAATCTTTTTTTCCATCCATCCTAGCCTTGAGCTTATTTTGCATTCTTTTCCTCGCTTCCTCCTGTTCTTCTAGAAACCCTCGCTTTGAGCTCCTGGAGGGGTTTGCCGGCGGCAGTGAAGGCTTGATTGTGACCACGTTGCCAGGAGCGCCTCCTGAAGTGGTCCAGGACATGGGCATCACCCCTTTTTCTTTTGTAATATCCTTAGAAAATGCAGGCGAGGCACGTGTCGGCCCTGGCACTGACAACCCATTTGTGGCAGTCAGGCTTGCGGGGATAATGCACAGCAATTTTGGCCTGACGCCGGAAACTGCGGCAAAGACCTTATCTATGCCGCTCGAATCAGCCAAGAGGAACTTTGATGGCTCCATAATCCCCGGTGAGACTGTTTATCTTTCCTTTGACAATCTTACCTACAAGCCAGACGTAGCTGACAACCTGGCATTAGCCATCAGGACTGAAATATGCTATGATTATGAAACCAAAGCCAATGTGAAGTTTTGCGTGAAAAATGACATTATTGAGAGCCATGCAGATGATACTATCTGCAGCATAAGAGGCTATAAACCATTAGGCACTAGCGGAGCTCCAGTGCAGATAACAGGCGTCTGGGAGGAGCTTGTCAACAATAATACTGTCAGGCTTAATATCATCATTGAGAACGTAGGCAGAGGATGGTTCTTTGCCAGGAGCTCAGACACCAATCCCTTGACAGTATGTGACTCTAGCGAACGAAACCCAGACTTGTTCAAGCTGGAAGTGTCCCTTGAGCCTGTGGAGCAAGGGGCTTATGAGATAAATTGCCCTAGATTTGGAAACCGCTCTGTTGCTTTGGGGGGCTCTAGCTTTTCAGGAGGCTCATCCGGAACCTTAAAGTTATACGGCGGGTCTTCCTTGACTCTCAGCTGCTTTATCGAAAAGACTTCCCTTTCAACAGTCAGGGTTTATGAGGATATGCTCAATATCAGGCTGCGTTACAGGTATGCTGAATTCTTAGACGTGCCAGTACTTGTTCAAGGTCACGTATAGACTTGGCCAGCTAATCATCGAATCTTTTATCACTCTATCGTGGTTAAGAACGAAATATTTATAAATGCAGTGTATTTACTTTTTAGTACTAATTGGTTTAAGAAACAATCTGTTAGTCATATGTTAAATCTATGGAGGGATAAAGCAAAATGAACAACAAAAAAGCACTATTGCTTGGCTTAGTAGTTCTGGGCGTATTAATGTGCACTAGCTTGGCTTCAGCATACTGTTGGACAGGAAACTGCGGAAGCAGCTACAGTTACCAGCAGCCAGCTAGGATTGGCGGATGGTTTGGGCAAAGCTTAAGCTATGTTTCAACACCCCTAAGGGCAAACTACATCCAATACCCTTGCTTGAGCACAAGACCTAACACCTATTCTGTGTCATCTTGCGGATCTTACGGTACATGGGGTTACAGAAGCAACAGTTATGGCGGATACTCTGGCTATGGTGGAAACTCATACAGATCTAGCTACAACAGATACCCAAGCTACAACTACGCCTACGGCGGGACATTGTAAAGCCTGATTTTTTTAAATTATTTTTTTAATTTATTTGGTCAATAAAAATGAATAGTCAACACTCTAGCAATTCTAGCAGCAAGGCAATCCAAGCACTAATCTTAACTGTTTTTCTTATTTTTCTAGGGCTTTTTTCAACAGCCAAGTTCTTTGGCAACGAATACCTGATATATATACATAATCACCCTTCCTATTCAGAGCCTTCGGTTTTTCGATACAGCTACAATGATTATGCCTATGGTCATGACTATAATTATCCTTATGCTCAGAATTACTACGGGAATTATTATGGCTCTTACAATTCAGCCTATTCAAGAAGTTCTTATCTGATGAAAACCGGCTGCGCCTCAGCGTATGGTTGTCCTAGTAATTATGGAGGAGTCATATACTCATATACGCCTCAAGGCTATGCTAATTATGCCCAACCATGGTACTTAAGATAAAGTCTGTTCTATAACATTAAAGCCCGTTCAGTTATTAATCAGAACGAATTTGGCCAAAAGAGCCTCAAGTTGGATGAACTCATCGCTTCCCTCTACCATTCGGAACTCTGCCTCTCCACATTCCTTGACCATCTCCAGCTTCTTGCGGTTATCAATTTTTTCAAGCTTCCATATCTCTTGCTGCACCTGCTTTATCACATCCAAGCCTGCAAGCCCGTGGTTGAGCATGGTTTCCAGCAGCTTGTCTTTGGCATTGAGGAATGAGCCCTTGACACAAAGCTCAAGCACATCATTTATCTCCTTTGGCTCTGCAGCGCTAGCCACACTATAGATCACATCCTCTGTTATCTTCTCCTTAATTGCTGCGCTGCTCTGCATTATGTTCTCAAGCTTCCTGCAATCTCCCTCGCTGATCTCATAAAGCGCTTCCTTGGCCTTGGCATCAACATGGATGTTCTCATGCTTTGCAATCTTGTCAATAATCTTGTAGATATCCTCTTTTTGCAATGGCTTGAACCTGAAAACACTGCACCTGGACTGTATGGGGTCGATGATTTTTGAAGAATAATTGCAACTAAGGATGAACCTGCAGGTCTGGGTGTAATTCTCCATGGTCCTTCTTAGAGCTTGCTGAGCATCCTTGGTAAGCGCATCGCACTCATCAAGATAGATTATCTTGAAAGGAAAGTCACCGATAGCCCTGGTCCTGGCAAAATCCTTGACCTTGACTCTTACAACGTCAATGCCCCTTTCATCACTAGCATTAAGCTCTAGAAAGTTCTCATGCCACCTGTCGCCAAAAAGCTTTTTTGCCACCACCAGAGAAAGAGTGGTCTTTCCCACGCCCGCAGGGCCAGCAAACAAGAGATGAGGCATATTCCTCTTCTTGACAAAAGCCTCGACTCGATTCACAATCTCATCCTGGCCTTTTATCTCATCAAAATCATGAGGCCTGTACTTCTCAGTCCAAATCGCTATGTCCTCTGGCTCCATTCTCGAATCCCTAGAATGGGGGTTGGTTTAAAAAAGTTGTGTTACGATCTGCAGATTTTTAGACAATATTTATAAGCTAAAAAAGAATTCTATTGAGAGGGAGGTTTAATATGAATAAGTCACTGCTGTTTGTATTATTAACAAGTGTTTTAGTATTAACTGCTTGTGAGAACCTTAACCAAATTGAAGATTCTAGCAATATCATATGCAATTCACCGTATATAAGATTTGAGACCGGATGTTGTTTGGATCAGAATAACAATAGAATCTGCGATGAAGATGAGGGAATCACGATTAATATAACAAACACTAGTGAAACTAATAGCTCGCTTGTAGCGGAAGTTGTTGATTTAGAAAACGCAGGTATGTTTATTGCAAACTCCCAAGATTGGAAAGACGTATATTCAACCATATTATACGCAAATCTTTTGGGCATCCCAAACACATTCTTAGCAAACGTCTCCAATGCGTCAATATCGCTTTATGAAATACCAAAGGAAAGGGTTATTCATGTTATAAGCTCTGCCGATAAGCCTTATTATAATGATTACGAGAGCCTCATTAGAAGCCGCGGTTACCCGGATCCTAAAGAATTCATGTTGAATGACATTAATCTAGAGCTTGCAAAAAGGTTACAGGATATAGATAAATTTATTATAATTGATGATACTCATGGTTATGAAGCAATATCTGTCGCCCCTTACGCAGTAAGGGCAAAATATTATGTCTTATTTGTTAATGAAAATAATATCGAAAACACAGTAACTTTCCTCAATCAGCAAAAACCAGCATCATTAATAATATATGGCTCAGCGGTAAGTTATGCGACCGATAAATTACGGAAATTTAACCCAGAAATGATCTCTGAAGGGGGAAAATACGCAGATAATATGAGACTGGTTGATAAGTATAGTCAATCAAATAGTATTAAAGAAGTAATTCTCACTGACGGTAAGTTTATCGAACCAAGCATGATGTCAGGTAAAGCGGCCGTGCTTTTTATTGGCAAAGATGATGTACCTGAAGAAGTTAAAACTTATATAAAAGATAAACAGATTGATATTGGCGTTCTTATAGGAACTGAATCCGTGGATTCGGCAACGATTATTAGAAGACAGTTAGGTATCAGTGTTTTTGTTAAATTTGCATATGGTGCAAGGGTTCCGGGAGGAACTCCCACTCCTATTATGAGTCTTAATATATTACCTGTTCCGAGTTAATTAACTTGCAATCTGGCAACTTCTCACTTATACCCGTCGTGCTCTGTCCTCTTGATTATCTCTTCCTGAAGCTTTGAGCCTAGGTCGCAGAAATAATCACTATAGCCAGCTACTCGCACAATGAGGTCCCTGTACTTGTCAGGCTGCTTCTGCGCATCCCTTAGCGTGTCTGCATTGACCACGTTGAACTGTATGTGGTGGCCGTCCATTGCAAAGTAAGACCTGACAAGCCCTTCAATGCCTTTCATGCCTGCTTCATCACCTAGCAGGCTGGGTGTGAATTTCTGGTTGAGCAATGTGCCTCCTGTGCGCACATGGTCCATCTTAGCAACAGATTTGAGAACTGCCGTCGGCCCTTTCCTGTCTGCCCCTTGCACAGGAGACACTCCTTCTGATAATGGCTCATAAGCTTTTCTTCCGTCAGCTGAGGCTCCTGTCATCTTGCCAAAATATATGTGTGAAGTAGTTGGCAGGAGATTGATGCGATAATTGCCATCTCTTGTGTTGGGCCTGCCATCAACTGCAGAGAAATAGGCTTCAAAAAGCTGGAGCATGATGTTGTCTGCGTAGTCATCATCATTACCATACTTAGGAGTTTTGTTAATGAATTGCTGCCTTAACTGCTCATCATCCCTGAAATTAGCCTTTAATGCATTAATCATCTCTTGCATGCTAATTGTCTGGGTCTTTTGGTCAAAGACATTGTATTTAATAGATGTCAAAGCATCAGTTGCACTGCCAACCCCTACTCCTTGGATGTACGAGGTGTTGTATCTTGCCCCTCCTGCATGATAATCCTTCCCAGTGGCTATGCAGTCATCAATCAGCAAAGACATCATGGGTGTTGGCATATACTCTGCAAAGAGCTTCTCAATTATGTTGCTGCCCTTTATCTTGATGTCAGCAAAATGCTTTATCTGCTTGGTGTAGGTTTGCATCAGCTCGTCAAAGCTCTTGAAACCTGTAGGATTTCCTGTCTGAACCCCAATCATTTTCCCATTGTTTGGGTCAACTCCGTTGTTGAGAGTGACCTCAAGGATCTTCGGCAGGTTGAAATAGCCTGTGAGTATGTAAGCTTCCTTGCCAAAAGCTCCTGTCTCAACACAGCCGCTAGAGCCGCCATTTCTCGCATCCTCTGGCTTTTTTCCTTGCCTCAGCATCTCTTGTATCAGCTCGTCAGTATTGAATATTGAAGGCTGGCCATAGCCTGTCTTGACAATGTCAAGAGCTCTCATGAGAAAGCTTTGAGGGGTTTTCTTGCTTATCTGCACCATTGAGCTTGGCTGCAGCAGCCTCATCTCCTCTATCACATCAAGTATCACGTATGAGAGTTCATTCACAGCATCACTGCCATCTGCTTTTACCCCGCCAGTGTTGATTAGGCAAAAGTCAGTGTAAGTGCCGCTCTCCTCAGCAGTCACTCCTACTTTTGGTGGTGCTGGCTGGTTGTTGAATTTTACCCAGAAAGCCTGCAACAATTCCTTTGCCTTCTCCCCAGTAAGTGTGCCATCCTCTAGGCCTTTCTTGTAGAAAGGATAAAGGTGCTGGTCTAGCCTGCCAGGATTGAATGAGTCCCAGGTGTTAAGCTCAGTTATCACTCCGAGGTGCACAAACCAGTAATACTGCAATGCTTCCTGGAAATCCCTTGGAGCATGAGCAGGAACATGGCTTGCTGTCGCCACTATCTTTTCAAGCTCTTGCCTTCTCTCAGGCTTGGTTTCTGCCTGTAGCAAATCTTTTGCCTTTTCTGCATGGCGCCCTGCATAGGCTATCAAAGCATCAGCTGCGATATACATCGCTCTCAGCTCTTCTCTTTTCTTATAAGCATCAGGGTCTTTGTCAAAATCCAGGCTCTGGGAGCTCTTCTTGATATCCTCTTGAAAGTCAAGCATGCCTTTCTTGTAAATCTTGTCATCAAGCACAGTGTGTCCTGGTGCTCGCTGCTCCATGAACTCTGTGAATATACCTGCCTCATAGGCATCCTTCCAGTCCTCTCCCATCTCATTGAATATCTTATCTCTCATGCTCTTGCCTTGCCAGAAAGGGACGATCTTCTCTAATTGGATTTTCTTTGCTTCCTCACTAACTGCAAAAGGAATCTTTTCCCTGGAATTAAGTATTTCAAAATCTTGGAGAGTGTGGGTTGTGAGCTCTGGATAGGTTGGTGTGGCTTTAGGGCTAGAGCCTCTCTCACCAACTATAAGCTCATCTTCATTTATGCAGATAGTCTTGTTGTCAAGCACATACTTGAAAGCGAGAGCTCTTTTCACAGCTGGCGATAAGGTTTGGTTGTTGTTTTTAGCATAGAAATCTGTCATAAGAACTGCCCTTTCAAGGTCAATATAGGGCTTTGCCTCAAGGCTTTGCTTCCTTAGTTTTTTTATGCGCTCATTCATGTCAATCACCCATTTTTTACTGTTAATCTACGCTCCTAAATCCCTTCTCATCCCACCCATCCTTTGCAACACCCCAATACAGGGGAAGTTCAGGATAATGCTCAACCTGGTAATCATGAATCTTTCTTATTGCCTCAACAGAGTCAATGGCGCCTATTACTTGGTCTCCTCTCACTATCTTAAAGCCTTTTTCTTCTGCTCCATTCACTATCTTGTTGGTTGGCAGATACAATGCGAATGCATGGTTCAAGTCCCGCACCATGCCTCTTAATTTGTCAGTATAAGCATTCGCATCTTCCCTCAGGTACTTGCCTGAATTCTTCACATCCATTGCAAGGACGCACAATCCTTGCTCTGCAATGTACTTATCCGCTCTTTTTATGCATTCCTCAAGGCTTAAGCCTTTTTTTCTCTTTTTCATTTCTGTTTCCATCTTTCTCTCCAATAGTAATCTAGCTTATTTTTTAAATTAAACTATTAAAGAACAAGATTAAGCTGAAATTTAAAAAATTAAATAATTTAAGAGATGAAAAGTATTGCTTAAACGATATCCTCTTCAGCCACTACCATGAAATCTCCTACTGCAATGACTGCGCTGAAAGGTATCAATAGCTCTCCTTCCTTGCTTCTCTCAAGCTCAAGCCTTTCTGTGTAGCTAGTAGGGTTCTTCAAGACCATGTGGATGAGCTCTCCAGAGCCCGTCTCAAACACAATATCTCCTACCTCTCCAAACCTCTTTCCTGTCTTAGAAACAACAGTCTTGCCAATCAATTGCTTTGAAAATTTCTTGTCCTCATCAGCCATGCTAATCCCTCCTATGCATTATCATGAAAACTTCATGCAAACTTATAACCCCACTAAATCGCTTTGAATATATAAATTTTTTGATAATCAACTACTTTGGAGTCAAACCATTGGTTTTTGGGTAAGATTTATATAATACCCTTTCAATAAAAGGCTTATGGCCACCTGGTTTGAGCAGCTAGGCTTTAAGGAAAACCCATTGGATATGAGGCCCAATCCGCTGCTTGTAGGGCTGGAAAGGCAAGAGGAGCAGCTGGTCAACCACATACTCAAAGGAGAAATATGCTTTCTAAACGGTCTCACTGGCTCTGGAAAGTCCTCATTGCTAGTGAGGGTGCAGCAGAACCTCAAGAACCACACCTTTGTCTATCTTGACGCCCAAGAGCTTCCCAGAAGCTTTAACCTTGAAGAAGAGCTGAAGAGCAAGAAGAACTTCTTTGATAGGATAACCTTCAAGGAATACCCTTCCAAGACTCCTGTGCTAATAATCGATGAATTCCAGGCAACTGATAAGAACCTCATATTAGAGGCAAGGGCGAAGTGGGAGAACACTGAAGAGAAGAAGATAAAGAGCATAGTGATTGCCCAGATTAGCAAATACCTTAAGAACGTGACCCCTGCTTTTAAGGAAAGGCTTGGCAACAGGACTATAGAGCTGCCAACCCTTGATGATGAGGAGATGAAGGAGATACTCAAGGCAAGGCTTGAGAACAGGAGAAGGGGAGTTAATTACTATAGCAAGCTGCATAATGAAGCCCTCAACCTGTTGGTTGCATGCGCTGACGGCAACCCCAGAAGGCTCCTTGAATACACTGATATGCTTTTTGACTTCCACTACAGGAAGTTCAAGGACAACAACCCAATGCTCTTGAACAAGACCTACATGGTCACTTACTGGGGTGCAAAAGAGATTCTTGAGACACATAATGTCAATGTGAATGCCTATGTCTACCTAGAAAAGGAGGACAAGAAAAGAAGGCTAGAGGCTTTTGAAAAGAGGTTTAGCAAGGAAGAGCAGGACTGGCTTATATTCCTGATGACAGGCTCAAAGACTATCGGGGATATTGCCAAGGAATTCAATGTTTCTGAAAATGTTGCAGCCTCTAGGGTCAGGGATTTCAAGAGCAGGGGCGCAGTGGTAAGGGCTGGTGTCAAGAACAAGAAAAAGCTCTGGCAGGCAAGCCCGCATGTGAAAAGGCTTAGAGTAAAAGTCTAAATAATATATAAGCTTAGGCTTATACAGCTATATTTCTACTTTTGAGAACAAGTAGCTTCCTATGGTTACAAAGAGGATTGTGACTCCCGTCAGGATTAATAGGTCAACAGCAATCCCCATTCCTACAGTGCCTGTAAGCGCTGTTCTTAACCCGTCCACTCCATGAGTTAATGGATTTATCATGACTATGGTCTTTATTGCATTAGGTGCTCCATTTATAGGAAATATTGCTCCTGACAAAAAGAATAATGGCATCAGAAGGAAGTTGACTATGAGCTGGAAGCCATGCATATCCTCCATTTTTGCAGCTATTGCAGTGCCAAATGCTGTGAATATTACAGCTATTAATATGAGGAATAAGATGGCTAGTGGCAAGGCAACCCAGTTAGGCCTGAAGCCTATCGGCAATGAGATAACCAATACTATTAGCCCTTGCAATACTGCAACTGTTGCCCCGCCAAGAGTCCTTCCAATCATAATCTTCATTCGAGAAACAGGAGCCACAAGTGTTTCCTTTAAGAAGCCAAACTCTTTATCCCATATTAGTTCAATGCCCATGAAAGTTGCTGTGAATAATGTGCTCATGGCAATGATTCCTGGAGCTAGGAACTGGATGTAGTCACCCCCTCCTGCCTTGGCATAAATCGGTCCAAAGCCAAAGCCTAGAGCTACTAAGAATAATATTGGCTGGCCTAGTGAGCCGATTATCCTTGACTTGGAACGAAAGTACCTCTTCAATTGTCTAAGCCACAAAATATAAACCGCTTTCATGTTTTTGCTCCTTTATTACCTTCTGCCCCCAAAGACTCTTCTTCTCATCCTTAAATTATCCATTGGGTTAGCTTCCTCTTCCCTGATCTTTTTTCCTGTCAGCTTGATGAATGCATCTTCTAATGATTTGGTCTTGGTCTGTTTCTTTAATTCCTCAGGAGTCCCCTGAGAAACAATCTTGCCGTGGTCAATTATACAGATATAGCTTGCCACCCTATCTGCCTCTTCCATATAATGCGTTGTAAAAAAAACAGTTATCCCTTCTTTCTTATTTAGGCCCTTGATGTGCTCCCAGATATTATTTCTAGTCTGAGGGTCTAGCCCCAGGGTTGGCTCATCCAGGAAAAGCACTTTAGGGTGATGCAGGAGCCCTCTGGCAATCTCAAGCCTTCTTTTCATTCCGCCTGAGAACCTTTTGACCAGCTCATCCTTCCTTTCCCATAGCTCAACAATATTTAATAGCTGCTCAATCCTTTGCCTTCGCAAAGGCTTTGGTATGCTGTAAAGCACGCCGTGATATTCCATGTTCTCCCACGCAGTGAGCTCATCATCCAAGCTTGGGTCCTGGAAAACTATTCCAAAAGACTTCCTTACAGCATCAGAACTTGTAACTGGGTTTTTTCCATCAATAGACATCTCTCCGCTGTTAGGATGAAGAAGTGTTGTAAGCATCTTGATAGTTGTAGACTTACCCGCTCCATTAGGCCCGAGAAATCCAAAAATCTGCCCTTTCCTGACTTCAAAAGAGATGTTATCAACTGCCTTGAAGTCCTTGTATTTCTTGGTAAGGTTCTTCACTATAATAATCTTTTCCTCTTCCATACAGCGAGAAAAAATCGAGCATAAGTTATAAATCTTTCTTTTTCCCTAATCACTTAAAATAAGCATTGGACACGTATTGCTGCACCATCCTGTGGGTATTAAAGAATGAGCCATTGATGGCAATTGCGTGTTTCATCATCTCAACCCACTTGTCCCTTTCATCATAGAACCTGGGGATGATTATGTACTCTAGCTTGTTATACATGTCCTTGACATCCTCTTCATGGATGTTTTCCTTTGAAACCTCAGGATGAACGCCAATGCTCCAGCCAGTCACATTCTCTATGTGGCCTTCAAGCCACCAGCCATCGAGCACAGAGAAATGTAGTACTCCATTATGAGCTGCTTTCATGCCAGAAGTGCCTGAAGCCTCTTGCGGCCTCTGCGGGGTGTTGAGCCAGATATCCACGCCAGACACTAAAAGCTTGGCAATTGCCATATCATAATTCTTCAAGTAGCAAACCTTTATCTTGTGGCTTACCTCTTTCATCTTGGCTATTATCCTTTTGATAAGCTCTTTTCCTTCTGTGTCGCGTGGATGGGCTTTTCCTGCATAGATTATTTGTATTCCTTTACACTTCTCAGCAATCTTTAGCAAGCGGTCCACATCTGTAAACAGCATATCCCCTCTTTTGTAAGTGGCTGCTCTTCTTGCAAAGCCAATGGTGAATATCTCCTTGTTCATCCCTGCCTTGCATTGCTTATTAACAAATCTGATAAGGGCTTCCTTGGCTTTCTGGTGAGCTCTCCACACATCATCTTTTGGCACTCCAAGCACATACCTCAAGCTGAAAGGGTCGTTTTCCCAGCCAGGAAGGTATTGGCTGAATAATCTTCTCATAGGCTCAGCAGTCCAGTAATGCGAATGCACGCCATTGGTTATTGACTCTATCTGGTAGCCAGGAAACATTGTCCTTGAGACTTCGCCGTGCTTCTTTGCCACTCCATTCACAAACTCGCTGAACCTCAAGCCCAGATAAGTCATGTTAAGCTTGTCATTGAAGAAGGCTTCCTTTCTCATCCTAGAGTCTATCATCTCTCCTAGCATCTGCTCTGCCATTTCTTTTGGGAACTGGTCATGTCCTGCAGGCACTGGAGTGTGAGTGGTGAAGACGCACCTTTTCCTCACTTCATCAATAGGATATTTCTGGTCAGATAATTTATGGTAAAGCTCCAGAGTCAGGAGCGCAGAATGGCCTTCATTCATGTGATACTTCTTTATCCCAGTGCAGCCTAGGCTTTCTAGCATCCTCACTCCGCCCATGCCTAGCACAATCTCTTGTGCAAGCCTGTACTTATCGTCATGGCCATAGAGATGGTGGCTTATCTCCCTATCGCGCTCATCATTCCCTGGGACGTCTGTGTCGAGGAAGATGATAGGGTTAATATGGCCTGTGATCCCCATGAGGTTGTAAAGCCAAGCCTTAACTCTCACTCTCCTACCTTCAATACTCACCTCTGTCTCTTGAGGCATGCTTTGCAAGAAAGCATAAGGGTCCCATTCTACCTCGCTTTCTATCTGGTTTCCCTGGCTGTCAATCTCTTGTTTAAAATAGCCTTTCTTGTAAAGCAAGGTTATGCCAACAACTGGAATCTTAAGATCTGCCAGGCTTCTAAGAGTGTCTCCTGCAAGCACTCCAAGCCCTCCAGAATAAGTGGGTATGTCAGGCATTATGCCTATCTCCATGCTGAAATAGGCAACTGTCAAGTTATTGAATTCAAACATAGAATTATCTTGGCTAGTTTAGTTTAAATAATTTACCTATTATTATCTTCTATTCCTGTGCTTATTAGGCTTGCTTGCCTTATAATGGTTGATGGTGTCAATCATGGTCCAGGGCCTGCAATCCTTTGGCTTGAAGCCAAGCATCTCTGCGTACTTGTAAATCAAGCGCTCATCTTCTGATTCAATTTCCAAAAACTCAGGCACAAAAGAATACCTTCCGAGGTATTTGTCAATCTCCAGATGGATTTCTCCAAGCGAATAAGATGTCCTTTTCTTTTTTAGGCCACTAAAAATACGAAGCCCAAGCAATTGAAGAATCCTTTGCGTTTTTGTGAAGTCAGAAACCTCTATCTCATATTCATTCCTAATCTTGAAATTCTTGTTGTGAATCTTCTGCTTAAGGGTGAGAACTGCCTTATTATTCTCTTTCCTGAGCCTAAGAGCCTTTCCAGATTTCCTAAGCCTTAAGTCATGGAAATCCAAATAATAAGCTTCAATCACACCCTCAAAAGCTTTCTTGGCTCCAAGCAATGCTAGTTTTTTCTCTACGGCTTCCTTATCAATATCCAGAATCTTTACCTCAATCTCTCTCATGGACTGCCTCTTTGAAAATAAAATGGGCCTGGCCAGACTTTCGCTAGCTTTTTGGCAAAAGCTCATTCGAACTGGCGACCACCACCGCTCTCAAAAAAGCAGGGCTTTTTTGGATGAACTGCCCTGCGTTTTATGTGAAGGTGGGATCATAGCCGCTAGACCACAGGCCCGGCAATATCTAAGAAAGCAGGGATAATCTCTCTTTTATAAATTTTTCATTCAGGCACTGCTCTTTCAGGTTACACGAGGAGCACTTATTGGTGTTATCGCATATGCAAGGGATTTCCTTGCCCTTGAACAGCTTAAGAATAGCATCTCTTGTTTCTATAATTCGCTTCTCAAGGAATGGGTTCATCATCACAGGCCTGGCCTCACCAACATCCAGGTACTTGACAAAAGCCTCTCTCACGAACATCTTGTTCTTCTCTAATAGCATGACATATGCCCCCACCTGAACCTTGTGGCCTGGCCAAACTCCTTCTCTTGGAGCGCTACCTGTCTTTAGTTCATAAGGCACAACCTCTCGCACGAGCCTATTCTCATATATCTCTAGCTTATCAATCACTCCTTTGAGCTGAAGCTCCTCTGATGCAACGTAATACTCTGTCTCTATCTTTGGGCTTAGCTCTTTCCAAAGTTCCTCGCCAAATACTTTGTTGGCTTTGATGAAGTTATGGAGGTTAAACGCGCGGTCTTTTGTCTCATCAAGCACCAAAGGCCAGGTTTCCTTGAAGAATTCAGGTAAGGAAATCTTTAGCTCTGAAAGCTTGTTCTTGTTCTTGATTATGCTCTGGTTCAAAAGATCAGAATGAAGCTTCTTATAATTCTCCAGTAGCTCAGCATAGTTAGTCTCGTGCTTGACGCTCTTGACAAAGACTTCCTCTGCCTTGCTAATCCTGTCATGCACCTCGTGGCGGATGCTTCCTTTGACAACAGCTTCCCTGGGCATAACTATGAGCTTTAGAACTTGCTCTAAGAAGAGCTTTCGAGGGCAATAATCATAGCTAGAGAGCAAACTAACGCTAATCATGATAAGATAATCATACTAAGAGCCTATTTATAAGGCTTACGGCGAAGTGTCCAGTGCAAGCCTTTATCGAAAGCCTTGAGGGAAAAACTTAAGGAGGGTATTTGCTTTGCAAAACCCTCCGAACTATGATTCAATTAATTTAGAACCAAGATTTTGTGTAAATCTCAATAAATATCCATCTGGATTCATCACAAGAAACTCTCGATTGCCGAGTAGTTCATCCCCTTTCCTATACCAATTATCTTCCGGCTTTCCCTTAAGGGGATATTTATTATTTTTTAGAGATATAAGAATTGGATTAATATTTTTAACTTGAATCTGAAAATTAATTCCTCTGCCGAAAGGATATTGTAGTTTTCCGGCCTTCCAATGATTATTCACTTCTTCTAGCATTATTTGGCTGCCTTGCAATGATAGAAATGCAAATTTAGACTCTTTTCTTTGATATTCTATTTTGAAGCCGAGAACTTCAGTATAAAATTTCAAGCTCTTATTTATCTCCGATACACTTAACTCAGGGATTAGCTTGTTAAATTTCATAAAGTGTTGCTTGTTAACAGGTTATATAAATTTTGTGTCCTTTTAAATAACCTTTAAATACTCGCAGCATTACCCTAGAAACATGAAACTCTCTGAAATCAAAAGATACTTGAAAAAAGAGAAGCTTGACGCGATTGTGCTCTTCAACAAGTCCCCTGCCTTCAAGTATTTTGTAGGGGAGGATTTTGAGCATGGAATGATGTTTCTCACAAAAAAAGGCAACTACCTGCTTCTGTCTCCGCTTTACTCTCCCAAGTTCAAAGGGTTCAAGGTGGTGAATTGGGAAAGATTCAAGCAGGACTTTGCTGCTTTTACCAAGAAGAACAGGATAAAGAGGGTTGGGACTGACACTTCTGGCCTTTTTGTTGCTCAAAGGAATTTTCTAAAGAAACACTTTAAGCTAGCAGACTCAAGCAGGTTTCTCTTGGCTCTAAGAGAGACTAAGACAAGTGAAGAGCTGGCAAGGATAAGAAAAGCCTGCAAGCTAACAGACTCAATGTTCTCGCAGATAATAGCAAATTTCAAGAAGTTCAAGACAGAAAAAGACATTCTTCGGTTCATCAAGATAAAGGCATTAGAGGCTGATGCAGACATAAGCTTTGAGCCCATAGTCGCTAGCGGAAGCAATGCAGTGATTGCTCACCATGTGCCTAGCTCCAAGCTAAAAAAAGGCTTTCTAGTGCTAGATTTTGGAGTCAAGTATCAAGGCTACCTGGCTGACATGACAAGGACTCTATACCTTGGCAAGCCTAGCAGCAAGGAAGTATTGCTTTACAGTAAGGTGCTTGCAATTCAAGAGGCTTGCATTGAAAGGGTAAAACAAGGTATGGGAGCAGGCAGCTTGTACAGCTATTCAACCAGGCTTTTTGGCAAGGATGCAAAATACTTTGTTCACGGCTTAGGCCACGGCATTGGCGTTGAGATACACGAGAAGCCAAACCTCGGGCTAAAATCAAAGGATATCATGAAGAAAGGCATGGTTTTCACAATAGAGCCCGGCTATTACAACCAAAAGACAGGCATAGGTATAAGGATAGAAGATGACATTCTGCTGCTTGGCGGAAATAAAAAAGAAGTTCTGACCAAGAGCACAAAGAAATTGATTTGCATAAAATAAAACAAAGTAATTTTATTGCAAGCCCTTCTTTTTCAGTGGCGCCCAATATAATCTACCCTTTTCATCTCGATATAAACCCTCCCATAACACCTTTCTTGCCATGGAATCTGCTCTTTCCAGATATAGCTCATAATCTATTCCTGTTTTATCTTCTCCGTGCCTAGACTTAAATTCCTCAAGATTTTGCGCTATCTGAAATGCAAACCGCCTTCCTTCTTTAATGAAATTTTCAATAGATTTATCACTATACCCGCCAGCTTTTAATTCTAGCCTAGTCATCTCTTGAGCTCTTTTTACGTCTTGTTTTGTCAGATAATCTGCTCCTATCAAAAAAAGGCCTGTTAAAGCTATTGATGCAATTACAGTCGTACGATGTTCTTTTTTGGTCCATCCATCAGAGGTTCTAGATTCAAGGTCTGAATTTTGATTTGTCATTGGCTAGTGGAATGTTATGTAGTATATAAACTTTAGTTGTCATCTTTTACGACAACTATTTAAATAAAGCATCTTTCTGTATTCTTATGCTTGAGAAGCTTCAGAAACTGGGATTATCGCAGAAAGAATCGCATATTTATCTTGCCCTTGTTAAATTAGGGGAAGCCGCACCTAATCATCTTGCCAAATATACCTCTTCAAATAGGACCGTAACTTATAATGTTCTTCAGCAGTTAGTTGAAAAAGGTTTGGTTGCTTATGTAAAGAAAGAGGGTAAAAGAGTTTATTGTATCTCCAGACCAGAATCATTGCTTGCTTCTGTTAAAGAAAAAGAGGAGGTTGCAAAGGATTTAATGAGCGAAATAGGAAAAATAATGGTTCAGCCCGCTTCTCGCAAAAACGTTGAAGTATATGAAGGTCTTGAAGGGATGAAAGTGATTTTTGATGAGATAAGGAAAGCTAAGAACTTGAGGGTGATAAATGCCACCGGATTGATATTTGAATACTTAAAATTCAGTGCAAAGCATATTGTCAAAGACATGGAAAAAACCGGCAGACCCAAGGTGATTGGAATTCAATCAATGAAGAAAACTCCTCTGGCGAAAGCTGACATTATAGTTAAATATCTGCCTAAGGAAGCTGATAACTATGCAACAACCTTTATTTTTGATAATACTGTTGTTATTCAGGTTCTTAAAGACAAGCCTTTTCTGATAAAGATAGAGAATGAGGAAATATTTGAAGGCTATAAAAAGGATTTTGATGTCTTGTGGAGCAAATTATGACGATAATCTGAAAATCACAACCTTTATTAACCCGCGCTAGCGTGTTCTTGGCTATGAAATATGACCTTAAAAGATTCAATGACGCAGTCAACTATTATCAACAGTGTTTGGGCAGGTACAAAGCAAAGACAATACTAATCATCTTTGAGGCAGAAAATGACAAGGCCTTCTTTTCCCTCGCCCCTCTTAGCAGAGCTCTCCACAACATGGATTGTAACCTTAATGTCAGGGGGCTTCATGGCACTTCAAAGGCAACTGAGGCTTTGTTTGACATCTGGAAGGCTTTTGATGAGCTTAACAGCGGAGTAAAGAGCCCGGAAACTATTGCGCTGAATGATTTCATCAATGAGATTGACAAGAAAGCCAAGGGCGCGATAAGAAAGATTTTCCAAAGGCCTGAATTAGTCCTTAGGGCTGATAGTAAAGCACTTTACACAAGCGAAGGAGAAAAAATAGAATTTAAGACTGGCTGGTTCAAGAAATACAGGTGGAACACTCTCTTAGAGACAGCAAAAATAATCTGGGCTCAAGTCTACAACCTGAAAAAGAGCGAAAGAGTAGGCATAGGGTTTGACTTAATTGCCAAAAGCAAGGACATAAAATATCCTCTTGAGGATTACCTTGATTCATATGCTATTGCAAGGACTATGTGGATCATGTGCCCTGGCAAGAAAAAGCCAATGATGGCCTCAACCTCTAAAAAGACCATGCTTGAGCTCGGCGAGAGGATTGGAGAGCTTTCTGCGACATTGCTTGGCTGCGAGCTTGAGAAAGAGATCAATGAGCCGGTATTCAAGAAATTCAAGATACTATCGGGGCTATTAAAGCTTGACAGGTTTGAGACTAATGACGCCGCTTTTTTTATCAAAGGAGAAGGCTATCCCGGAAGGCATATATTTGGAGAAACAATAGGCTACCCCACTCCTAACAAGAAGTCACGTTGGGACTCGCCAGGAGGAATAGTCTACCAGCTTCCGTGGGCTCCCCAGACCAAATTTGATAACAGGGCTCCGCGCTCAAGGCTAGGCTTCACAGACACCTTGCCGATTGACATCTACATCAGCAGCTGCCATGTTGATTGGCTGGAGATAAAAAGAAAAGACGATGCGCTAATCAAGCTCATAAACCAATCAGACAAGGTAGTAGTGGATTCCAAAAAGACTAAGTTTGAAGTCAACATCATGCGCCAGAATAAGAAAAGAGTTGTGCCTATGAACTCTGACGTTGATGTGCGAGTCAAGATCGATCCCCATTACCTCAAGAAAGGCATAAAAGCAGGCACTTACGCCAACATTCCAGGAGGAGAGATGTTCCTCTCACCAGAATACATCAAAGGGATATTCTACGGAGATGTCGTCATAAGCGTTGACAAGAGCTATGTCCTCAATTCAAAAAATCCTCTGGTAGTCAAGTGTGATGAGAAAGGCTACAAGATTCTTGGCGGGCCAAAGGATGTCATTAAGAAAATAAATGAGAAAAAGAATGAGGCCATGAAAGTCTTGCTAAAGCAGGAAAAGCACAAGTCGTTGCCTCAAGAGATTATCAAAATGAAGAAGTCTAACTTCAACAAGATAGGGGAATTTGCTATCAACACCAACCCCAAGGCAGAGCTGTGCAACTACCTGATTGTCAACGAGAAGATAGCGGGTATGATACACATCGCCCTTGGCTCAGGATTTGAGGATGACAGGGCAACAGTGTACCATTATGATATTGTCATCAATGCTAAGGAGCAGAAGCTAGATATCTATGGTGTCAAAGGCAAGAAAAAGCTTTGGATGATGAAGAAAGGCAAGCTTGCGGTTTGATTTTCTTATTAGCAGAACAACCAGGGAAAAGTTAAACAAATAGCAAGCTAATAATCCCTGCTAAGATAATCAAGGAAAATACAATATTAATTTTCTTCTTAAACTCCTTGCCTCCGAATATATTCGCAATCCCTGCCTTGACCATGGTGTTGGTGATCACGGCAATCACAATTGCAGTCACTCCGACATCAGCTGCTACGCTTCCTGCGCTAGTGAGCTCTGCAACACTGACAGTCAGTGCATCAACATCTGCGAGGCCAGAAAGCAAGGCAGTAAGGTACATTCCTTTTGAGCCTAGATAAACTGAGCCTATTTTGGCGACAAACAAAACAATGATGAAGAACAATGCAAACTTCAATGCAGGCCCCACTGTGAATGGGCTATGGATCTTTAGCTGCTTGTCTTTTTCAGATACGCCATTTTTTTTCTTCCAAAGGACAAAGGCAGACACAGCCCCGGTGATCCCCATAGCAAGAAGAGGGATAAGCAGTTTTCCTATAAGAGCCTTGTTAAGTATTCCTACCACAACAAGCACCCTAAAGAACATGGTAGAAGAGGCAATGACCATTGCAAACACAAATGGATTGACTATTTTAGTCACAGTCTTGGAAGTCTGTGACATGCTCATGCTCACAGCAGTACTTGACACAAACCCGCCAAAAAAACCTGTTAATCCCATGCCTTTTTTTGCCCCAATGAACTTCATTGCAAGATAGCCAACAAGGCTGATGGCAGAGATGAGCACAACAATCATCCATATCTTGTAAGGGTTAAAGACTCCGTAAGGCCCGTAGGGATGGTTAGGAAGGAAAGGCAGGATGATGAATGCAATAATGGCAAACTTCAGTGTTGAGTAGATGTCTTCTTTGTTGAGCTTTTTAACAAAGCCATGCAAAGGCCCTTTGAGTGAGAGAAAAAGAGTTAGGAGAATAGTAGCAATAATTGCAAGCCTTAGCTGACTGGCAGAGCAAAGGATTCCAATAACAAAGACCACGATGCTCGCAATCTCAGTTGTGGCGCCATAATGCTTAGAAACCTGGCAGTCAATAATATAAAATACAATCGCAAAAATAGAAAAGCAAATCAGGCCAGCAACAATTATCCAGAAAGAGTAAGTTATTCCCAAGTAGCCTACAAGCGCTCCAAAAATCGCCACTACCGTGAATGTCCTGATGCCTGCAAAGCTTTCTTTTCTGTCCTTAGAGGCATGGAACTCCCTTTCAAGCCCGACTAATATGCCAAGGGCTATGGCTACCATGAAATCAACAAAGAAACTAAGCCCAATCTCACTCATAGGAATTCGTATGATAATCGCATTTAAAAACTTTGTGTCACCACTTTTAGTGTAAAAATTTTAATGGTAAGGTTTATAAATCAAACATCATTTCACAGCTTTTATGCAAACCAAAGAGGAGATCAAGCGTTCAGTTTTCTATTATACCACTTCCTCAAATGAGCTTGAAGAGGAGAATAGGCTCCTAAGAGAGACGCTTTCCCAGTTAAGAGAAGAGCTTGAAAAATTCAGGAGCCCAGCATTGATGCTCGCAGATGTGGTTGATGTGATTGACAAAGGAGCAGTCATATCTTTGCCTAATGGCAATAAGTTCCTGGTGCAGATTTCTAATGGGGCAAAGAGCATTGTGCCCGGAGAAACGGTATTAGTAGAGCAGAAAAACCTTACTATCATCGAGAAGGTGGCATCATCAAAATACTTTAATGTTGAAAGATTCGTCATAATAGAAAAGCCTAACATCAGTTGGTCAGAGATAGGAGGCTTAGAGCCTCAGATACGAGAGATAAAAGAAGTGATTGAGCTGCCGCTCAATAATCCTGAGATATTCAAGAAAGTAGGCATCCAGCCTCCAAAAGGCATACTGCTCCACGGCTCTCCAGGAACAGGCAAGACCCTGCTTGCAAAAGCAGTGGCCAACTCCACTAATAGCACTTTCATAGAAATTGTAGGTTCAGAGCTGGTGCAGAAATTCATAGGAGAAGGAGCCAAGCTGGTCAAGGAAATATTCCAGCTGGCAAAAGAAAAGGCTCCAAGCATCGTGTTCATTGATGAGCTTGATGCACTAGCGGCCAAGAGAGTGGACTTAGGAACTAGCGGGGAGCGCGAAGTGCAAAGGACTTTCATGCAGTTCCTAGCAGAGATAGATGGCTTCAAGCCCCTAGGAAATGTAAAGATTATTGGATGCACCAACAGGATTGACATACTAGACCCTGCAGTGATAAGGCCGGGAAGGCTAGACAGGCTCATTGAAGTCCCGCTTCCTGATGAGAAAGGGCTAAAAGAGATATTCAGGATACACACTAAAGAAATGACTCTTGACAAGAACATCAAACTCGATGCCCTTCTCAAGAAGATGAAAGGCTTCTCAGGGGCAGAGGTAAAGGCTGTTTGCACAGAGGCAGGCTACTTTGCCATAAGGAAGAACCGGACCAAGGTCACGCAGCACGACTTCCTTTGTGCCGTTGACAAAGTGAAGAACGAAGAAGAAGGCAGTAATGATTTTGCCCAGATGTTTGGCTAGAAATTCTTATTTTTCCTGAACCCTTATTGCCTTAAGATTGTATTTTTCAAACAAGGCCGTGGTTTCAGCTCTTTTTTGTGCGTTAATGACACTTATGCCTATGACTTTGCCTTTTTGTTTTTCAATCAACTTGATGGCGGCCTTGATTTGAGCGCCGGTTTCAATCCATTCATCCACGATGAGAATGCGCTCGCCATTTTTTATTGAGCCTTTATTCATTTCAAAATATTTTTTTGTTTTAGTATAATCAACAAATGATGTTCTTAACACAGTCCCCCCAATTCCAGGAAGTTTTCCCCCTTTACGTACAGGGACAAAGCCCGCCTCTAACCTATTAGCCAATGCTCCTCCTATAATGAAACCAAGAGCATCTATCCCAGCAATCTTGTCAATTCTAATGCCCTCGAATGGTTTTATTAAGTCTTTTAGAAGATTAGAGAATATTCTATGGTTTTCAAAAATAGGTGTGACATCATAGCGGCCTGTAGTCCTCTTGTTGATGTATCTCTCATAATACCGGTAATCCATTTTATTTCGTCTATTCTATTTTTTTGAGTTTTTTTAAGTGCGCTCAGAAGTTACTTCCTTTCGTCATTAGCCGAGGCTTCAGTGGGTGTTCACTTCCTCATCGCGCAAGAATAAGGATTATTTCTTTATTTAAAATGTTTTGCTAACTGCTTATTATGGCTCAGTCAAGCTGGAAGTCAACGCATATCCTGAACTCTCTTGGAGAGGACTGCCCGCACTTGGTTATTGCCAGGATTTTGCATTTCCTTTTGGCTGCTTTGCACGCCTTCTTTATCTTTTCCACGCTCTTTTCAAACTCTCCTTCTTTTTGGAAGTCATAGAAGTGTATGATTGCCTTTTTCTTTGCATACTTCAGTGCCACATCGAGGAAGTCTGTTGCTGACTTGGGCAGGGGCATGATTATCCTGTCATATTTCTTTTTCAGCTTAGGCACAATGTTTTTTACATCTCCAAGGAATGCTCCCGCATTGTTGAGTTTGTTGATGAGTATGTTCTGCAATGCATAGTTATGACCGCCGGGGTTTATCTCCACCCCCGTGACATACTTAGCAGGGGTGTTCTTGGCAATTGCGCAGGTGTACGGGCCGCAGCCACTGAACATCACCAGCACTTCCTCTGGCTTTTTTATAAGATCAACTATCCTGCCCCTCTCATGGCTTAATCTTGGTGAAAAATAGACTTTCTCCACATCCAGCTTGAGCATGACATGGTTCTCCTTGCACACTGCTTCCTTGGTCTTTTCCCCTGCTAGGTATTCTAGCTTCTGGGTCCTGAAGACTCCCTCGTGCCTGCCTTTTTTCAGCACTGTCCTTATGTTCTTATTGTTCTTTAGCACTTCCTGTGCTATGAGCTTTTCTTTTTTTTCAAGCTCAGAAGGTATCTCAATGATAGCAATGCTTCCAGTGATGTCCATGGACCTTTTCAGGAGATCAAGCTCTTTTTTGTCAAGCTTGGTGCTGAGGTTTTTTTTTAGGTCGCTCTGTACTTCTCTCTTTCCGGTGGTTTTAGAAACAATTGTGTGCTCAGTAGGGAAACTTTTCTTTATTGGGAAATAAATGAATTCTTTGTCCTTAGCAACTAGGCGCTCATTATCATATACGCCTATGCTTATTAATTCCCTTTTAATCTCTTCTGCCTGCTTGAGAGGCGCTTTGATGCACAGCATAGCCTTTTCTTAATGCCCATTCTTTTTTAAATCTTTAGTTAGTTAATTGCTTTTCTATCTTTATAGCTGGTTTAGCCCTATATGAGAATCAGCACTGCTCCTATGAGCATCACAACGCAGGCAAGGCTTCTCTTGATAACCTCTTTCTCATGGAATATCTCCCCACCAAAAAAAGTCGTGAATATCACCCCAAGCCTTTTTATGGGTATAAGGAGGCTCACAAGCACTCCTGGGAGCGAAAGGGCGAAGGTATAAGCAAGCCTGCTCCACACCAGCAGGAAACCAACCAGCAATACCGGCTTCCAGCTTTGCCTTATTCCTTGCTCTACTCCTTTGAACCCGTCGTGGAATATCAGCATCATCACAATGAGTATTATTGCCTGGAAGAACTGGTTGAGCGGCAGATAGGCTAGTGCGCTCACCCCAAGCCCCCCATCAGCATGCGCCCCGAGGACTTTCTTGTCAAGCACACTGCTTATGCCATAAAGAAGCACTGCGATTAGCATGTACCTGATATGCTTTGACTTGAAAAAATGCCTGAATGGCTCTAGGATATTGTCATGGCTGTGGCTTTCAAGCAGATAAGCCCCTCCCATCAGCACCACAATTCCCACTGCCTGTAAGCCAGTGACTTTTTCACCCAAGAAGAGCACTGCAATTATTAATGTAGCTAGCGGAGTAAAGGCTAAAAAAGGGCTGGAGAGCGAGATGGCTATGTGCCTCAAGGCTTTTGCGCAGAACAAGGCAGCCATGCCACCTATCAATGCAGCAATGAAGGATAGTCCTATCACTCCAGGGGTCAATGATGATGTGTCTGCTAAGAAGAATAAAGGCATGGTGAGCACTGCTGTGCAGATTGAAAGCACAGTGATGAACTCCATGGCATGCTGCAAAAAAAGGGTCTTTTTCTCAAGGATGCTTGCTGTGCTCACTAGCAGAGCAGCCATAAGCGTCAGTATGACCCAGGCAGATATCATATGTGCATCCCTGTTATTTTCATCAATAGGTTAAAGGCTCCGATGATGAATATTGCTATCAGGAGGAAAGCAATGTACTTGTTGATGTAGATGCTGTATTCTGGCTTTCTTTCGCTTTTCTTCTTTGCATTCAGCACCATAAGCACTATCAAGATGCCGGTGATGGCTCCTGTGATAATGCCAGTAATCTCAAGCACCTGGATAAATGTGGTGCTTTCCTTCAGCACTGGCAGCTGGAACAAGACGAATATCAGGAAAGGGACAAAGCAGGATAAAAGCCAGGAGGTGTTCTTCCTTATGTTATAATCATAAATGAACAGCTCTTTTAATGCTAAGCCCAATGCCAGGAACGAGGTGCTCATGGTGAGCACAGCGAAAAGCGAGCCTATGAACGCCATTTTCTGTCCTAGGATGGCTGTTAATCCAAGCGCTCCTATGGCATGAGTTTTTGCTCCAAGCACTCCCACAATTGAAAGAGCAAACAAGGCATAGACGACAGCAGGTATGGCGGTGCCGATGATTATTGCTTTTTTCAAGTCCTTCTTCTGATGTTCAAGCTCTTCTTTCACTTCTGGGATGGCAGACGTGCCTATGAATGCAAAAAGCACCACCCCGTAAGGCACAAGCAGCTTGGAAAAGCTGAACTCTGCTAGATGCGCGTGGTTTATCCTTCCAAGCGATAATATGAATATTAGCAGCACAATGCCAATGACTAGCGGCATGGCAAAGGCTTCTGAATTCTCAATAGCATCAAGCCCGACATAGACGAGCCATGAAAGCACTCCAAAGAATAGCACGCTGCAAAGCAAAGGCTGCAGGCCAGTGATGCTTGAAAGAGCTTCTCCCCCTCCTAGCATATATGCAATCAATGCCCCGTAGATTCCGACAATCATGCTTATGAACATGAAGTACTTGCCTGTCTTTCCAGTGTATTTCTCAGCATAGCCTGTCAACTGGTGGTTTCCTTTGGTCCTGAGAGTGATTTCTCCAAGGTAAAGATGGATAAGGACAAACACCAAGCCCAGGATTATTATGTTAATGAGCCCGGTGACAAACCCGGCCTGGGCCACGACATAAGGGATGCCAAGCACTCCTGCGCCTATCATGCATCCCACTAGAGTTGCAATTGCCTGAAACAACCTCTTTTTTCCCATGGGAATTTTGTTTATTACGTATTTTTTAAACGTTTCCCTTATTTAGGCAAAAATTTAAATAATACTTATCTATTTTTGAATGGTAACAGATATCTTTTTAGAGCAGATATCTTTTTTTATGGGGGTAGGTGATTATGAAAACTTTAGAAGGCTGCACGTTCTGCGAAGTTGCGCCAGGAGCTAAGTCCGGTATATATGAGCGAACAATAATCGAGACGCCAAACTTCAGGGTGTTCCCGACAATGGGCCAGATTGCTGAAGGCTATGTGCTAATAGTGCCAAAAGAGCATCATGCTTGCATAGGTGCAATGCCAGAGCCAGTCATAGATGAGTTCATAGAGCTAAAAGATAGAGTTGATAAGCTGGTTACTGAAGCATACCAAAAGCCAATTTATTTTGAGCACGGGGTAATAGGGCAGACAGTGCTACACGCGCATATGCATGTGATTCCATTCAACGATGATTTTCGCGAGGACTTCATTGAGAGGAGGTTCAAATCTCAATTTGACTATCGGGAGCCAATCCAATCAATCAAGGATTTGAAAGATATATGGAAGAATTTCGGGGTTTACCTTTTCTATGAGTCTCATGATAAGCAAGAAGCATATGTCACGGATATAGTTCCCATGTATGCTAGAATTGTAGTTGCGGATGCTTTAGAAGTTCCTGAGCGAGCCAATTGGAAGACTATGGACAGGACTCTTGATGAGAAGTTGATAGAGAGCACTCTTAAAAAACTAAGAAAATAGAACTCAAAGCTTGGGGATTCCTAGAAGAACTCTCCAAGGCCTTTTTGCTTCTTTATTGTGCTTTCTTGGAGCTTAGCAAGAGCATTCTCAATACGCTCCCTGCCAAAATCATGCTCCTCAACAAGCACCTTGATTACCTGCTCTTTGTCAATAGGCTTCCATTCCAGCTTGTAGTCATCGCTCACTGCCATGTGCTTGATTAAGTCAAAAACTTCTTTCCAAGGATAATCAAAGCTCTCATCCCATTTGGCTTCCTTGAAGATTTCGTCAAAGTTATGGCCGTGCTTTTTTATGAGCGTCAAAGCTTTTTTTGGCCCAATGCCCTTGATCCCGCCAACATTGTAATCTGTGCCTACAAGAATGCCTAGCACTATCAATTGGTCCTGGTCAAGCTCTAATTCCTTAAGCACTTCTCGTAAAGTTATAACTTCTGGCATGACTTCATCATAAGCATAGGCTCCTGGCTTTTTTCTCTTGCCGCTAATGGTCAAGTTCTTGACAAGCCTGGTAGCTCCGAACATAAAGCAGTCAGCATCCTGGGAAAGAACATAATCAGCATCTCCTTTCTTGACAATATAGGAGGCTTGGGCTTCTCCTTCACTAGGAGCCTCAACAATGCACTGACCTAGAGCCCTTATCAGCTCTTTTGCATCTTCAATCATCTCTGTTGTCAATCTGCTAGTCCTTGCTGCAAACTTTTTCATGCCTTCAACATCTTCTTCTTTTGCAGCTTCATCGTATTTCTTCTGCGCCTCAATCTTAAGCTCTTTTCTTCGCTCCCGTTCCATGCCCTTGAGATGCGGCGCTTTTCCATCAAAGCAGAAGATGAATTTCATATTATAGCCCATGAGCCTAGTTATCCTGTGAAACAAGCCCGTGAGGTGGCTTGTAACCCTTCCCTTGCTGTCCATGAGCAGGCTTCCATCAGCCTGGCGTATGCTGCTAAGAAACTGGTAAAGAAGGTTATATGTGTCAACAGCAAGAGTCTTGTTCTTCAAGTCCTCTATGCTGATTTCAGTTGGGTTGAGGATTTCAGTTATTGCTAGGCCCATTGCAATAAGAATATCTTTACGGTTAATATTTGTTGCGGTTGAAGTGTTAGTCGCGCTGTTTTTAATCAACATCTTTATAAATAATTAACTATTCCCGAATAGTATCATGAAGCCGATTCCATTGATTGTTACCCCGCCAGGCAGTGCGGGAAAGCAGGTTTACTTGTGGTCGCCAGATAAGCCCTCCAATTCGAACTTAGAGCTTTTTTGGGAGTCAAAAGAGATCAAAGTAGAGCAAGGTAACGAAACAACGCTTCCCAACTATCCTTCAGCTTGCCTTGTAACTGATGATTCTATCTATATCGGAACAAGACTTGGGACCATTGACATCATCAATAGGAATACCAATGAAGTGAAGTCCATAGACAGGTTTGATGTGAGCCAGGAGCTAAGGCAATGGGACCTTTATGGCTCAAAAGAAAATTATGAAAAAAGCCTTGAGGAAAGAGCTCACTTTGAAAAATGGCTCGAAAAAAGAGGAGGCTCAGACCCTAAGCTTGACGGGATAGTTGAGAAAATGAAAAAGAATGACCGGGAGAGAATGCCTAATTACTTTGGCTTGCATCTGGCTTATGTTGGAATACGAAAAATAAGAGGATTTGCTTTTCATGAAGGAGCTGTTTATGACGGAAGCAGCGCAGGCATATATGACACTGATACTGATAAGTTAATACGCCCTGTTTGGGCTAGTTCGTTATCAATATTAAATGGAAGATTATGCCATGTTCCTGTGAAGGATAATATTCCAAGGTTACTTGGGAGAAATGACATGCCGGGCTATGACCCCGAGGTAGATTTAGGAGATTTGGTTGATACCATGAAAGGGTTTGTCCATATCAATAGGCTAACTCCTTTTGATGGTTCAGGATGCTCGCAAGGAACTTATTGCTTTGGCAAGAAAAGTGTTTTTATCCACCACGGGAATTGGCCTGGTGAGGTAATAACTGAACGTGATATTAAGACAGGGGAAATTAAAGGTCAGATTTCTATTCCTACATCAGATAAGTTTGTAGCTTACAAAGGCAATGTGTTTGATATAAGAGAATTGCATGATGAACGTTATCTCATGAGCAGCCAGGAAGGGGACTTTAGAAAAAAGCACATAATAGCTCTTGAAGCAGGTGATGATGTTACTGGCGATGATGATTTGGGCATCTTGATTTCCAGATATTATGAGGAGGGCGGCAGGAGCTTTTCTCGGATTTTTTCGCTGGAAAACCCAAAGCGATCATTCTTTACTTTGGAAGGTTCAGTAGATTTCTTTTAGAATTTAGCAAACTATTTGAATAACCTAAAGGCGCCATAGCTTATGGACTTAGAGACTCATTGCAAGAACACTGCTCGCGAACTCGGAAACTCCTATCAGGAGATTCACCTCTGGCTTGACGAGTTTGCCAGGGCTTATTCACAGACTTTCTATGGCTATGAAACCACAACTTTTGAGCACAGAAAGCATAGGCACCATAAGGAAGGCATTGATGAAGCAGTTGAAAAGTTCAAGGGCAAGTACCCTGAAGACATAGTCAGAAAAGTGTGCGAAACCCACATAAGGGATGACTATTTTGGTGTCTTGCCGTTAAGGAAGAATTTTGATGACCCTGAGTTTATCAAGAGATACCACTCATAAAATGTCTAAGTTATCATCTCCATTATCTTCTCAGCAAGCGGATAAAGATTAATTGCGTCCTGGCGGTTGTACTCAATTAGAGTGTTCAAGGCTCTCTTGTCTTTCTTCTGCTCATACTTTCTCCACATCTTGGTTGAGATATGCCTTTTGCCCTCGACCTCTGCTTTCCTGAAAATCTTGAAAGTGTTCTCCAGCACTTGCAATCCAGTATCAAGTTTTAGCTCTTTTGCCAAGAGGTATAAGTCAATTACCGGAATGTTTTTTGGCAGCACACCTGGAAATTGCTTTTCAATCTCAGGTACATCGTAGTTTAAGCCATTAAAGGTTATGAGCAGTTCGCAGCCAGTAAAGGCTTGCTTTAGGTTTTCAGCTGTCAGATTGTCCCCTCTGACATAAGCAGTGTAATCTATCTCTCCTTCCTTTGGCCTGTACACTCCAATAACAGAAATAGGGCCGTTCCAATAGGTTGCTTCCACATCAATGCATAGTGCCTGGTGCTTAAATTTCTGGTAAAGATTTTTCCAGTGAGAAGGCGGCAATACCATTTTAAGTCATATCCTCTTCACAATCATGCCTTTGAAATCCTTGGCAAGCATCTCCTTGGCTTTCTTGGTCAGCTCGCCTGTGGTTATGAATATCACTGGCAGCCTTTTTGCCTGGCTTTGCACATATATGCTGCTCAGCTCGCCATCATTGACCTTTTTCTTGTTCTTTGCCTTGCAATAATACTCGTGGCTCCCAATCCTTGACGGCACTGTGATCATGAGATCTATCTCTGAGTTCTTTCTTAGGACCTTGTACTCAAGAACTTGTATCTCGTTTTCCTTGAAGTAAGCCAGCACTTTCTTGAAGAATGGGTCTTTTTCCTTTTCTAGCTCCTCAACTCCCAGCCCCAAAGATGTTTGCATATCTTCTTTTTTAACTTCAATCTTTTTTAGTTCTTCTTTTTTTATTTCAGCTTTCTTAGGCTCTTCTTTTTTGGCTTCTGCTTTTGTCTCTGGCTTTGCAATGATTTTTGGCTCTTCTTTTATTGCAATAGGCTGCAAAGGCTTTTTGGGCGTTAGCACCTCTGGTTTTTTAGAAGGCTTGACTGAGCCCATTATGAGCTTTTCTGCATCTGGAGTAGGCAGCATGTACCATTTCCAATAAATCTCCTTTACACCTCTCACATTCACCTCTAGTGGCTTGGCAAAGTCCCTGATGTTGCGCAAGCTCACCCTGAGAAGCGGCGTCAGGTCAGTGTCTTTCAACACTTTCTTTTGCATCAACAGCTCAGCAGTCTCCTTGTCCTTTTGATTAAGGTATTTCATCAAGCCCTGAAGCCTTTCTTCTGTGCCCGGAGCATAATAAGCAGGGCTGCCTCCTATCTTGGTGTGGGTGATCTTGACTTTGCCGTTTTGGGAAAGCTCAGAGAGTATTGCAGAAATCAGTATGTTCTCTCCGCCCATCTCCTTTCTTATGTCATTAGGGATTACAGGGCCTTTTTGCTGCACAATCTTTAGCACAGCATCCTTGCTAATCATTTGCATTTTAGTAATCAAAAGAATAAGGAGTTGATTTATATACTTTATCTATGGCTGAGCATCAAGGTCTCATCCATTTTATTTCATAATACGTGACATCTCCTTCATCATCCACTATTCCCATCATCAATCTTTTCTTGGTGCTGTGGGCCACCCTGTTCTTGGCTGCAAACTCATACCAGGTAAGGGTCTCTCCTTCATGCACTGGAAAGATTATCCATCTTGCGTGGTCTTCTCCCGGCTTCACTCCCCTGTCATATACCCTGAAGTCTGCCCCGAACTTGAGCGCTGTCTTGATTATGTATCCTCGGTTTCGCATATCCTTGAACACGCAGTACCTTATCCAGAAATTAGGCTCTACTTTTCTTGCCTTCTTGATGAAATCTTCTGGAGTGATTTTCTTTTTTTTGTCTTCAACTATTTGTATCTTGCCTTTCTCAAGAAGGTATAATGCTTCTGGAAGCGCTAGCTGCACTCTTCCGTCATCAAGTATCTGGCCATAGGCGCTTTTGTCATAGAGGGCTCTGGCTTCATCTGTGGCTTCAGTTAACACCCTTTCCCTTGCTAGGATTGCGTTGATTATGACTTTCTTGGAATCTTTTTCCTTCGTCTCGGGCTTACTTTCTTCTGCTGGCTTTTCTTCTTGCTTCTCTTCTTTTATTTCCTCTTTTAGCTCTTCTAGCTCTATGAATTCCTCTAGCTTGGGCTTTTCCTTCATCTCAGTTTCCACTGGCTTTTCTGCCATTGGCTTTTCTTTTTCCTGCTTTTTCTTTCCTACTTTCAGAAAACCAGAGTTTTCTGGAACCGCAAGCTTTTGGCTTGCTTGTTTCTTTTTTACCATCTAGGCTAAGCACTATGGCTTGTTTTAAAAAGCTTTGGGAAACCTTATTATGTTCAATATAGAAACTAATGAGCATTTGAAAAGTATTAAAAACTGCCCAGAACTAACCATTCGCATGGAAATAACAATACTGGGCACCAGCTGCATGGTGCCTACAAAGGAGAGAAATGTCCAAGCTATCTACATAGAGAATAAAGGAGAAGGCATGCTAATAGACTGTGGTGAAGGAACGCAAAGGCAGATGAACATCGCAGGCATCAACCGCAACAAGGTAAGAAAGATTTTCATCTCACATTGGCACGGAGACCACGTAGCTGGCCTAATCGGGCTTCTCCAGACAATCAGCAACAATGAAAATCCGCAAAAAGTCACAATCTTTGGCCCTGTAGAGACTAAAGAAAGAATCTATCACATGCTAAGGAGCGTGAGCTTTGAAAATAACCGCCTTGACCTAGAAATAAAAGAGCTAAATCCAGATGGAGTGGAGAAAGTTCATGATGCAGAAGAATACTATGTAGAAGCTGCATATCTTGACCACAAGCTTCCTTGCCTTGGTTATAGCATTGTTGAGAAGGACAAGCGAAAGATAAACATGGCCAAAGCAAAGGCTCTTGGCCTTCACGGAGGGCCGCTCGTTGGAAAGCTTCAGCTCGGCAAGAGCGTAAACTTCAAAGGCAAGGAGATAAATCCGGATGATGTTTCCCATATCCAGAAAGGAAAAAAATTGACTGTGATACTTGACACGCTTGCCTGCAAGAATGCCTATGACTTGGCAAAAGACGCAGACCTTCTTATTGCAGAATCAGCTTATGCCTCTGACCTAGAGGAAAAAGGAGCAGAATACAAGCACCTGACAACTAAGCAGGCAGCGCTCATTGCCACCACTGCCAATGTCAAGAAGCTAATAATCACCCATTTCTCGCAAAGATACAAGACCGCAGAGAAGATTGAGGAAGAGATAAAGACCTTTTTCAAGGAAAGCCAAGCAGCCCATGACTTCATGAAGATAAAGCTGTAAAAAAAATATTTAAACACCTAATTTAGCAACTTTTATAAAAAATCCCAAGGTTCCTTCTAGTTATCATGTGCGGAATATTCGGAGTCATCTCAAGCAAGGACAGGCCTGAGCTAGGAGCACTTGTGGCTTCTGCTCTTAACCAGATGCAAAACAGGGGAGATTATTCTGCAGGCGTTGCCACCATAAGAAAACTCAAGTTCTCAAGGAAAGATTACAGAAGGCTAAGGGCAATGGCAGTCAGTCACACTCTTGAGGATTTCAATCCTTTTGAAGTTGTTAGGGGAGTTGGGAAAGTATCAGATGTCTTCAAGGACAAAGAAGCTGAAGCGCAAAAGCTAAAAGGCTTCATGGGAATAGGCCAGGTCAGGTATCCCACTGCAGGCTATACTTTCTTGCAAGGTGCAGAGCAGCTTTGCGAGGCAGAGAAGGAAAAGATGAAGGTGGAGAGTATCCAGCCCCTAATAGCTCCTTTTTACAAAGTTTCCATGGTGCATAATGGTGATGTGCACAATTTCAAGGAGATTATTGAACAGTTTGCAAGCCAGGGGCTTAGGCAGGCCACTAACAATGACCTTGAGGCAATACTGAAGGTTTTCAACCAGGAATTCTTTGCCCAGCCTGAGAGTACAGAAGCGGTTGAAAGGGTTAGCAAGAGCGTGAAAGGAGTGTTTGAAAGGGTCAAAGGAACTTATTCTGTCCTGACAATGGTCAACAATGTGGGGCTTGTGGCTTTCAGGGACCCGCGCGGAAGAAGGCCCTTGTTTTTTGGAGTAAACAAAGAAGGAGATAAGATTGTTGATTATGCCTTTTCCTCAGAAACAGTGGCGCTTGAAAAAATGCTTTTCAAAGGCACCAAAGAACAGAAGTACATAACAGGAAAGGCTGCTTATGACGAAGTAAAGCCAGGAGAGATGATATTCATAACCAAGGACTTTGAGATGCATAGGCGTCAAATTGTTGAGCCGCAGCTATTCTTCTGCCCATTTGAAGCTTCATACTTCATGAGGGCATCCTCTTTTATCAATGATAAGAGAGTGAAGACAATCCGAAGAGAAATGCTTGACCTCATGTGGAAGAGATTTGAGGCTGAACACCCTGAAAAATACCAACACCTCATTGAAAACAAGGACAAAGTAGTGATTGCTCCTGTGCCAAGGACTGCTGAATCAGCAGCGATTGAGCTAGCCAACAAGTCAAGGGCTTTGGGCTTTAGCTATGAGAACGCCATTGAGAAAAACCCTTTTAGCTCAAGGATTTTCATGCAGCCCACACAGAAGCACAGGGACTTGCAGACAATTGATGAGCACTACATCTACGAAGAGGATGTCAAGGACAAGATTGTGATAGTGGTCGATGATTCCATTGTCCGCGGAACAACCCTTAAGCATGATGTGAAATATTTCAGGGATATCGGGGTCAGGCAAGTGCACTTGTTCATAACCTTTCCAGAGATAAGAAATCCTTGCATGCACGCAATTGACTTTCACACCAACAAGGAGCTGTTTGCCTATGGCAAGGACTTGGAGCAGATGAAGCAAGAGCTAGGCTTGAGGCAAGAAGAGTCATTGATATATGCCAAGCCTGAAGAATTAAGCAAGGCAATAGGGCTCGAGAAGCAGAACCTGTGTGATGAGTGCTACAAGATTGCCTGATAGAGCCTGTTTCTGGATTGTCAGCTGATTATTACTTGGCTGCTACGTGAATGTCTACTGCCTTGATAGTGCACCTTCCTGCGTGCTTGCTAAGCTCATCAGCTTTCTTGCTGATTTTATCACCCAGCTCTTCAAGCACATCTCTCAAGGCTTCCTTGGCTTCATCACTCACCCTATAAGCTCCAGCTTTCTTCATAATCTTGTCCATTGCGAGCAAGCTCAAAATATTGTTCTTATTTGCCATGAAAGAAGCTAATATTTGGTTTTTTATAAAGGTATCGGCGAAAATAAAAAACGATTTTTTTATTTGCGATTTTCTTACGAAAATCGGCACATAATCATGTTTGATTGAGAATTTATTTAAACCTGTGAACTATAACATTGATTATGGGTGTAGGTTTTGGTGGTCGCAAATCAAAGGGAAGCAAAGCAGAGCGAGAGCTCATCCATTTATTCTGGGCAAATGGATATGCAGCCATGAGAGCAGCAGGCAGTGGCTCAACTCAGCACCCAAGCCCAGATATTATTGCAGGCAATGGCAAGATTTTCTTTGCAATAGAGTGCAAGGCCAGCGCTGACCCTGTCAAGTACATTGAGAAGAACCAAGTCAACCAGCTGGACTTATTTGCTAATTCCTTTGGGGCTCGTGCATTTGTGGCATTAAGGTTTGATAATGAGAAATGGTACTTCCTGAACCTCACTGACTTGAAGATTACTGGAAAGAGTTATGCTGTTAGCCTCGAGCTTGCCAAGCAGAAGGGGTTGAGCTTTGAGCAGCTTATTGGTAAGCACGAATAATCCTTATTTGAGTGTCATCTGCTTCTCATGCAAATATTTCTCATGAGGCTTGAACACAAAGCTGGTGGTGTCGTCAAAATAGCCGCACATGAAATTGTCTAGCGGTATACCTGTTCGCTTGCTTAGCATCAGCGCGTAGAAAAAGGTCTGGGTTGAGGCGTATTTCTCCTTTATTGCATGAGGCTTGTAGTCCCATATCCAGAGCTTGTCATCCTCCAGCCTCAAGGCATCAATGTGGCCTGACAAAGGCTCTTTGCTGGCAAACAGTTCCTCGAACTTCTTGCCTAGCTCGTGCGCATGAAGCCAGATAGGCACTTCCACTCCGAGTGTCTTACTGTCATAGCTTAACATAAACACTTGCACATTGCTGTGAGCGTCCTTGTACTTGTTCCAGTGCAACCCTTCCTTTGCCAGCATGCTGACTTCATGATTGTCAATCTGCCTTGGCCTTATGCCCAGGTCAAACTTGAGCTGGCTGCTCCTAGGGCCTGTGAGAAAAGGCTCTTGGGGGCATTTGTCAAACACTGTGTGCAGGTATTTGTGCAGGGAGGAGAATCCGTTGTTCTGGAGAAGGTCTATTTTTGCATTGTGCAATCTGTAATGATAAAACCAACCGTGGTCTAAAGATACGTGCTTAATCATAAAGAAAAAAGAATTTAAGAAGAAGAGTTTAAAAAACTTTTTATCTCCTCTTCACTATCTTCTCAATCTTCTTCTCTTCTAGCTCAATCTTTCGCTCTTCGCTAGCCACTCGCATGACAATCTTCTCGAGGTTCAAGTCAATCTTGGCAATCCTTCTTTCCAAGAGTACCAGGATTCTCAAACTGTATACGATTGCTGCCAGTGTGCCGATAATGATTGCAAGTATAATGGTATCCATTCCTGCTGCCATTTTTTTAGCCTCCACCTCTTTTAAGGTTATTTCTTATCTAATCCTATTCAGGTTTATATATTTTTCTTTTTTAAGTTCTTTTTTATGAGCTTTAAGAAGACCTATTTTGTTTGTACCACTCAACAAACTCCTTCATGCCATTCTCAAAGCTTGTCTTTGGATTGTAGCCAAGCAGCTTCTTTGCCTTGCTTATGTCAGCATAAGTAGTATCCACATCGCCAGGCTGCATTGGAAGCTCGTTGATAATGGCTTTCTTCCCCACTAGCTTCTCGACAATAGCTATGAAATCATTCAATGAGATGGGCTTGTTGTTACCTAAGTTGATTATCTCAAACTCAAGCTCCTTGTCAGCTGCTGCTATCACTCCAGCCACTATGTCAGTGATGAAGGTATAATCTCTCCTGCTCTTACCATCACCAAACTTCTTTATAGGTATTCCTTTGCTCACGCTCTCCACAAACATGTAAGGCGCCATGTCAGGCCTTCCCCTGGGTCCGTACACTGTAAAGAACCGCAAGCAAGTGATCTTCATATTGTGGAGGTGGTGATATGTGTGGCAGTGAAGCTCCCCTGCCTTCTTGGTGGCAGCATAAGGGCTTATGGGATTGTCCACATTATCTTTTTCTGAGAATGGAACTTTTTTCTGGTTGCCATAAACGCTGCTGCTGCTTGCAGACACAAAGCTCCTGACCTTGTAGTGCCTTGATAGCTCAAGCAGGTTAAGAGTCCCTTTGATATTAGTATCTGCATACAGAAGGGGGTTTTCTATCGATGGCCTTACACCTGCCCTTGCGGCAAGATGAACAACCTTTTCTGGCCTTTCCTTCTCAAAAATCTTTTTCACGGCTTTATGACTACAGATGTCTGCCTTATAAAATTTAAAGCCTTTGTGTTTTTTTAGGATTTCTAGATTATGCTTCTTGAATTTTACATCATAATAGTCATTGAGGTTATCAACCCCCACAACCAAGTCTCCTCTTTTGAGCAATGCCTCTGCAACATGGCTTCCTATGAATCCTGCAGCTCCAGTCACCAGAATTTTCATGCGAGTCTCACCTTTCTCTTATTTCAATATGATATAATCTGCATGTTTTTAAATCTTTTTGAATCGCCCTCCAGAATTCAAATCCAAAACCTTTATATATCTGTGCTGCTTTTATTCACCCCATAAGGATTAAAGGTGATGTTCAATGCTTAAGATGAAAAGAATCTCAGAAACCTACGAGATGAGGGTTTTCACTGACACAGGCGATTACTTCGGAGACGTTGAAGAGGCTATTCTTACCCAGAACAAGGTCTTTGGCTGGAGAGTCAGGGCCACCAAAAACAGCTTCCTAAACAAGGTGCTTGGTAGCGCAAAAGGAGTCATTGTGCCCCACCAGCTCGTCAAGAGCATCGGTGACATAATGATCATCAGCAAGTCAGCTGTGCCAAGCTACGGGCCTGACGAAGAATAAGAATATTTATTTCTTATATTGCCTTTCTCTTATTTTAACCCTTTTACCTCTTAGAAGAAATCTAAAGCCTATATCGGGTGGATTTTATTTGGCTCTTCGACGCTTGTTATGCCACAGCCAATGCAATAAGCAGGAAAGATTAACTCAAGCCCCTTAATCTTGGTGATGCGTTCTTGGCAGTAATCTGCGCTTCGATAGACATTGAACATGTATTCACCACTTATATTATACTTTTTCAACACTGAACTTATTGCAGTAGAAAGCTCCCTTTGGAGCTCTAGCTCAACTTTTACCACAGTCTTTATGCGTTCTTCCAATTCTTTTTTCATTGCACTTCCTCCTGCTTTGAAGATGAAAAACAGTCGCGAAAAATAAATAAACAAGATTAAATAAAAAATCTAGGTGTAGATTACTAGCTCGATTTCCCGTTTGGTCTTCCTATCCTCTAGCTCTGCTTTCTCGGCATTTTTGACAATCTTCTCCAGCTCACTGTTATCTCCGCACACCACTACTCGCTTGGTCTCTAGCTCTTGTATTTCTTGCCTCTCGATTCTTGCTGCTGTCGCTTTTATCTCTTCAGCAAACCGAGGGTATTTCTTTCCCAGGACTTTCTCCAATTTCCTATAGAGCTTCTCATAAGCTACTCTGCCGCTCTGTTCCCTTACTATAACTCCATTAGGAGAGCCGGGTGTCGGAGCATATCCTTGGTCAACATAGCAGAGAATCCTCTCTCTCAAGATATCCCTTGTTTCCTCCAGCTCTTTGGCAGTCTTTGCAGTCTCTCGCCTCTGTTCTTCATTGCTGACGTATTCTTCAAGCTTGGCCGTAAGCTTTTTGCTCGGCCTCCTTGCATCGTAAGTTTTCATCTCGATTCGCCTCCTATTATATTAATGATTATCATAAAGTTAAGAGCTTCTAGTATTTAAATTTGTGTGGTGATATAAATCACCACATAATTAAAAAACTATTTAAATTAAGCCCTCTTTCTCATCCTATATGAACCAAGAATTGCTAGAGCAAGCAGGCCTCACCTCATCAGAGGCAAAGATATTCCTGGCATTGCTTGAGAAAGGAGCTTCAAGGGCAGGAGAGATATCAAGGCATACGGGCATACACAGGAGAAGCGTGTATGATGCCATTGAACGCCTGATACAAAAGGGCCTGGTCTCCTATATCAAGACTAACAACAGGAAATACTATGAGGCAGCCAACCCAGAGCGCCTAGTAGAGCTGCTTAAAGAGAAAGAGGACAACCTCAAGCAGATGATGCCAGAGCTACAGCTGCTCAGAAAGATGTCTGATGAGAAAAAAGAAGTGCTCTTCTTTCGGGGCAAGCAAGCTATCAAGACAGTCTTTGACGACCAGATAAAAGAATCCAAGGACATACTGACTTTCGGGGATGCTGTCAATGTCAATGAGATAGTCAAATATTACTTCACCCATTTTGACAAGGAAAGGCTAGAAAAGGGCATAAAGGTCAAGATGTTATTTGATGAAATAGCTAAGAAAGAAGCCTACCTAAAAAAGATCCCCTTGGCAGAGATAAAGTTCATCAAGAAAGGAAACCCATCTCCAGTATCCACCAACATCTATGGGGATAAAATCTCGATTATCATTTGGGATGATGACCCAAAAGCCATCCTGATAACAGAGCCTGCATTGGCTCAGAGCTTCAGGAGCTATTTTGAATTCATCTGGCACGTTGCCAAGGGCTAACCGAATTGAAAATGGTAATAAAAATCACAAGAGAGCAAATAATAGTAGCGATGCTTTTCTTAATAGTGCTAGCCATTAGGCTCTTCTTGTCCTTTCAGACCCCTGGCTTTGATTATGATTCCTACTACGCCCTAAGGCAGGCAGAGCATATAAGCCAGACTGGGCTTCCCTTATTCAAAGATTTGTTGAGCTATTCGGGCAGGACTTTTATCGCGCCCCCATTTTTTTACTACCTGCTGGCAGGCTTTAGCTTTATTATGCCTCTTGAACTAGCAGCTAAGCTAATACCAAGCATTATCTGGGCTGCCCTGGTGATAATAATATACCTGATTGTCAAATATCTTACCAAGAACAGGACTGCGGCTTTTATCTCTTCCTTGTTCTCTGGCTTTGTCCCTGTCTTGTTTACGACATTGAACCAGGCGTCTGTGTACTCTTTGAGCCTTTTTCTCATCTTCCTCCTAAGCTATGCTTTTTTGCGCATCGAAGAAAAAGGCTTCACGACCATGTCAATAGTAGTCACCATAATATTGCTACTAACCCATGCGTCAGTGTTCATACTGCTCATATCATTCTTTGTGTATTTCATCATACTGGCGCTTGAAAAGCAAGAGATAAGCAAAAAGGAGGCTGAAATCGCCCTTTTCCTTTTCTTCCTATCATTATGGTTTTATGTCCTGCTTTATAAGAAAGCCTTTTTCCTCCACGGGATAAGCTTTATCTGGCAAAACATCCCTTCCCCTCTTCTTTCCTCTTACTTTCAGGACATAAGCTTCTTTGGCGTGATATATGCTGTCGGGATTATCCCTCTCTTACTAGGAGTGTATGCCATCTATATCACCTCATTCAAGACCAGGAACCGGGCCGCGATGGTATACATCAGCTTTGCCCTAATATCTTTTATCATGCTCTGGCTTAAGCTAGTCCCATTCCAGATAGGGCTTTTGCTCTTGAGCCTCAACCTAGCCATACTTTCAGGAGTGGTCATCAAGACATCCCTTGTGGCTCTTTCCAAAACAAAAATTTCACGCTTCACATGGATAATTACTGGAGCCTTAGTCATATTGTTCATAATCACTGTAATCCCTTCCTTTCTTGTCAAGCCAAACACATCAATTCCACCGCCCGAGGATGTGAAAGCCTTGGAATGGGTGAGGAATAACACAGAAGAGAACGCAGTCATACTCGGGAAAGTACAGGAAGGATTCCTAATCAACTATGTGGCCGATAGAAAGAATGTGGCTGACTCTAACTTCCTTTTGATCAAGGAAATCAACCAAAGGTATGATGATATCAACAGCCTTTTCACGCTAAGATTAAAATCCGAAGCCCTCAGGCTCCTGAACAAGTATGATGTTGGCTATGTCTTCCTCTCTTCCAAAAGCATGCAAGAATATAACCTAACCCAACTTTTTTACGCTGAGAAAAGCTGCTTTGATTTGGTCTATGATAAGGGAGCAAAGGTCTACGAATTCCTTGGATGCGATGTGGAGCAATAAACAATGAAAAAATTAATCACAAGCAAAAAACAAGCAGAGCACCAGAATCTTCCCGATAGGAAAGCCGGCCTTTTGTTGATAGCCCTGATGATTATCTGCGTATTCTTATCGCTCACCCTGATTTTAAGGGCTTATCATGGCAAGCCTATCTTTCCTACAGGAGAATCTTACTATAACATGCGCATGGCTAATAGCTTGGTATACAATGGAGTCACAACTCAAGATCCGCTTCAAGAAACATATTATGCTCCTAGTCCATATCATTTTTTCCTGTCATTTTTCCTATTTGTATTCAACTCCTATAGCGTACTATGGTTCATCCCTATCTTCTTAGGCCTGGCTTCTGCCTTGCTTTTTTTCAGGCTATTGACCATCATGGGCGCTCATAAGGAGCAGGCTTTCTATGCCCTTTTGATATTGGCTGTGACCCCGGTTTTCATTGTGGTTTTCACAGGGCTTTATCTTTTAGGTTGGCTCATTTTTCTGTCCCTGCTCTCCTTTGCGCTTCTTACTTCAAAAAGAAAGATGCCTCGCATGGTAGGCATGCTTTGCTTTATTATACTCGCCTTGTCCAGCCTGGTAGGCTTCATTATTGCGAGCATGGTTTTTTTAATGATGCTTATTCTGATGAAAAGAAAACTCAATGCGCTAATAGCGCCGGCTATAGCCTCCCTGGCAGCAGTCATCATAATGCGCCTACTGCTTCGCCAGCTTCCAATGCTGGAGGGGTTTGGCGCATTTGATTTCAAAGAGACCCTTTCATTGCTTGGAGCCAACATAGGATTTGACCTTTTCCTGTTGCTGATATTCTTCATAGGATTCGTGGTTCTTTGGAGCAGGAGCAAAAGCACAAGGCTCATCCACTTATCCACCCTCTTATTAGTCATGCTCTCATTTTTCAACTCCATCGCAAGGGCCTTTGCCAGTTTTATCATAGCTTACTATTGCGTTGTGACCCTCACCTATCTTTATAATAGGAAATGGAGCTTAGACATAATCAAGACTGGCACTATGCTGCTGGTGCTTTGCAGCCTAGTGTTCTCATTGGTTAATCAGGTAAACCTGATAGTTACTGCCCAGCCAGATGCCCTGTTTGTCAAGTCCCTTATGTTCCTAGACACGCTCGAGCCTGGCAGAGTGCTGACTGATGAGAGTTATGGGCTCTTAGTCGAGTTCTATTCTGATAACAATGTGTTGCTAGATGGGAATTCAATCCAATTCACCAAGGATTATGCTAGAAGAAAGGATGACTCACAAACCTTGTTCAACTCAGCTCGGCTGATTGAGGCGCAGCCCTTGCTGGAAGAGTATGAAATACGTTACGTCCTGATCACCCCTGGCATGAAGGAGCAGCTCTGGGATAACAATGAGCGCGGGCTATGGTTCCTTGTGAAGAACAGTGAAAGCTTTGAGAAAAGATATCTTGAAGAAGGCATTGAAATCAGGGAATACAAGCCAGCCACTCCTGTAATGCCAGCCGGCTGAAAATAGTCATATTTAAAAATGAATAACCTCTGCTTAAAGGTAGAGGTTGTTAATCCAGAAAATCGCCTCTGCTGACTATTGGCTTGAAAGCCAAAGTATGTGTAGGACGATTTTCTGAAATCCGCGCCCATCCTTAGGGCATACCATCATTAGCCATTAGATATTTGTGTGAGAACCATGAACCTTGTATACAACATTTTTTTGTACGCGCTTTGGTTTTTATCTACTTATTATGTTATAGTCCTTATCCTGATAATGCTTATAGGCAGGAAGAACCTTTATGAAAATAAGAAGTTTAATTTTAAAAAAGAGCCCAGGGTGAGCGTCATCATCCCCGCCTATAATGAGGAAGGCAAGATCAAATTCACGATAAAATCGCTCAAGAAAGTCAGATATAAGAATATTGAGTTTATCATTGTGAATGATGGGAGCGAGGATGGCACTAGTGAGGAAGTTAAAGAGTATATAAAAGGAGACCCCAAGTTCATATTCATCGATAGGAAAGAGAACAAGGGCAAGGCAGCAAGCCTTAATGATGGCATTGCAAGGGCTTCAGGAGAGTATGTGGCCACAATGGATGCGGACTCAGTGATTGAGCCAGGCATATTCTACAAGACCATACCTTACTTCTCTGATGAGAAGACAGCTGCAGTCACAGTCTCTGTGCTAGTCAAGGACCCGGAGTCATTCATACACAAGATATTTGAGATGGAATACATCATCGGGCTCTCATTGTACCTAAAGGTTTTCTCTTTTTTCAATGGCATATTCGTCACGCCAGGGCCTTTCTCTATCTACCGTAAGGGCATAATCCAGAAAATCGGTGGCTTTGATGAGAAGAGCATAACCGAAGACATGGAGATAGCCTACAGGATCCAGAAGAACCATTACAAGATTGTCCACTGCCTGGAAGCCAAGGCTTACACCATCCTCCCGCCTACTTTCAAAAAGATTACTGTGCAGAGGCGCAGATGGTACTCTGGGGCATTGCACACTCTTGCTAAGCACAGGAACGTCCTCCTTAACAGGAAATACGGAGCGTTTGGATTTGTGGCATTCCTAAATTACCTTTTGATATTCCTGGGACTCGTGCTTTTTCTTTCCACGCTCTACCTTTTCGGCTCTAACTTGGTTGAAGGATTGCTTCACCTGAAATATTCCAACTTGGATTTGTGGCTGAGGATAAAGAGCGCAGAATTCGACATCCTTACCATGAGCAGGGCAGCAATACTAGGATTTGTTTCTGTGAGTTTCACAGTCTTCAGCCTTGTCCTGGGGCTTATAATGACTAGGACTGATATTAAAAAGAAGAAGCTAGGGATACTGGGCTACCCTTTCCTATTCTTCTTATACCAGTACTTTTGGCTGGTGTCAATAATAAAAGTGATTGGAGGTAAGGGGATAAAATGGAGATAAAAAAAAGCATTTTCATCTTGGCTTTTGTAATAACTGTTTTTCTTTTGTTGACCATCCTATTGTTGGGGGGTTTTTTGAACAATGAAAGGAAGAGCAGCGTTGAGGATAGGATGACCATCATAAGCGACCTTAATGACATCCAGACTTTCTCATTGCTTTCAGATGTCTATGGCAACAAGCTGGCCTGCCTGGCTTTCAAGTCCAAGCTGGCTGAATGGGACAAAAGCCTATGGAACCTGGGCATCAAGCTGGAGCAATACAGAGTAGCAACAGAGGAGTTCCAAAAGGACCCTTTTTACCTTGAGCAGAAGAATAAATTCAATGAGAACGAGCTATTATACATGGCTTTCCTTACCAAGGCCAAGGATGAATGCAACCTTAACCAGCACATCATCTCATTCTTTTACAAGAAGTCAGAGGTTTGCAAGAAATGCGATGACCAGTCATTCGTATTGACTGATGTCAAGAGGATATTGGAGGACAACGTCTCGATTTTCTCATTTGACTCTGACCTTAACATCACCAGTGTCCAGCTCTTGGAAAGATACTATGAGATTGGCGAGTACCCTTGCATAATAATCAATGAGGAGAAATTCTGTGGCATCATTGACAGGAATTTCATCTTGGCTAAGCTAGGGTATTCAGGATAGGCGTGGAGCCGGCGCGCTTTTATCATTCCTTATCCTATTTTAATAAGATCTCCGATAGTAAGCCCATCAGAGCCCTTGGCCTTTAAGCCTGAAGAGCCAGCCTCTGTATCTACCTCTTCCACCAATTTTATTTTTAGAAATCTCTCGAGCTTCCTTGCCAGGTCTATGCTTGGCTTCATCAAGCCAGATTCCAGCTTGTGAATGACGCTTTCCCTCTCGTTGAGCTTCTTGGCAAAATCCTCTTGCTTAAGCCCGAGCTTTTCCCTGGCTTTCCTCACCAGCTCAGGATAGTTTGGCACGATGAGCTGGATGGTTTCTGCTTCCTTTTTTGCCTTGGCAAGCTCTTCTTTTGCTTGTAGTTCTTGTTTTTTCTTTGCCTTAGGAGGCTCTTCCTGCTTGAGCTTGCCAATCACTCGCCCGTATGAGGCGCATTTCTCGCACACATTCAGCATGCTTCCCTCTAGTTCAATCCTATAGACCTTGTCTTCAGAAGAGCACATGTCGCACATATTACCACCCTTTTAGCTTGACAAGATAAAAATTATTTTATGGCTATATAAAATTATTGGAACTGTCTTCTATGCATTCCTGTCTTAGGACTTCTCTATCATCACAAACTCATACCTTTGCTTGCCAGCCCAGAGCTCATCTTCCTTTACAAGCTTGAACCCAGGGGTAATCATGCTCTTGAACAAAGCCAGGCTTTCGCCTAGCAAGGCCAGCCTGCCTTTTTTCTTCATGACGAATTCTGCCTGGTAAAACAATTCCTTGTAAAGCTTTCTTATGTCTGATTCCTTAGCATGCTTGCTAGGGCAAGGGACTTTTGAGATGATACTGCCAACGCTACCCTTATCAATCTTGGTGTCAAGCCATTCTGTGTCCATCCTTGAGAAATTTATGAGCTTGTCAATTCCTGCCAGCTTGGCATTCCGCTTACTAGCCTCTATGTTACGTAGCATAGGGTCAAGCCCAGTGATGTCTAGCTCTTTTAGCTTACTCTTTTCATCAATCTCCTTGAAGAAGGCTTCCAAATCTTTTTTTATGAAAGGCTTAAGCTTCTTGAAGGCAAAATCCTTGGAATAGTGATTGATGCTCCTGCTGGAGACATAGAGCGCAGCCTCGATGCACACCACCCCTGCTTTGCAGAACAAGTCTATTGTCTTTTCTTTTTTTGAGTAGTTGCTAAGCCTCACCAAGGCATAGGCTAATTTTGCATTGATGATGCCTGGAGCGCTGAATATCCTGTACTTCCTCTTGCTAAGGTCCCTGCCAATCAAGTCAATCCCTATATAGGCTTTGTTAGCATTTATGAAAACGTATAATATAGTATCGGGGGATTCCATGCTCACAGCAGGAGTGAAACCTAGCTGCTGCTTGCTCACCTTGAGGGCTTGCTCTCCGATTTCTTCCTCGATATTCTGGCTTCCGAACTGGTGCTCTCCTCTTCGTTCGCAAAACACCTTGAGGCTTGTGCCTTTGTCAAGCCATTCCTCTAGGCTGATGCTTTTGAGGGCAGCCTCTGATTTTGACAACAAGTCCTTTTCTGAGCTGAAATCAAAGCTAGCGAACAACACTAAAGCCCTGTCAATGCTCTGGCTGGAATAGCAGAATTTCAGCAAGCTATCATAGTCCTTGCACTCAAACACTACAACGCATTCATCTGCCTTGCCCTTTGCTTTTATAGTCTCATCTAGCTCTAGCAGGGTTATTTTTTCAATCCCCTTGTCAGTTATGGCGCAGGCTTTTATCATCAAGAAACAGAAAATCCGACCTGCTTATAAAGACTTTGCTTCTAGTCAAGCCCTAGCTTTCTCAGGACATAATTATATAAGGTTCTGTCCCTGCCTGTGCTTTCAAAATAAGTCTTGCCAAGAAGCAAGCCTGCAAGCTCTTCATAGCTCTTGCTTGACTTGCTATTAGGATGGATGTAAGTGACAGGGTGCCTGAACTGCTGGGCGCTTTTAATTTTTCTGTCATAAGGTATTATGCCTATGACTGGCAAATCAAGCAGCTTTTCTATTTCAGGGACATTTAATTCGTGCCTATGCTCTCCTCTCTTATTGAGAACCACCCCAAGTATGGTCTTTCCAAGCTCATTTGCCACCTGTATGGCTTTCTGGGAGTCAAGCACAGCGCTAAGCTCAGGATTAGTTATGACTAATGCCTCATCGCACGCCTCAATGGCGGTTATTGATTCCCTGTTAAGGCCTGCAGCTGTGTCTAGAATGATTATCTCTGCCTCTCCTTCAAGCTCTCTTATTGTTTGCTTGAGCTTGTCATACTTCAATAGCTTCAAGTCCTTCACTGTGCTGATGGTGGGTATTATCCTTAAGCCAGAGTCATGAGAGTAGATGGCTTCTTCAACAGATATCTCTCCTTTGAGCGCATTCATCAAGCTCTTCTTCAAGAGCGGGGAGCCAAGATGTATGTGCGCATTGGGAGTGCTTAGGTTGGCATCCACAAGCAAGGTCTTCCTGTGCTTTCCCATGGCATGGGCCAGGCTTATGGCTGAGGTGGTCTTGCCAACTCCACCTTTTCCTCCTATTACGCAGATGTATCTTGTTGTCAATTCCAAACCCTCTTTTTTCTTTGCGAGCTGAAAGACTTTTTATTCTGATATTTTGAGTTCAACCCATTCGCAAAGCTCTTTTATTGCAAAATAATATTCAGTGGCCTTGTCTATGTCCACTGTCACCTCATTATTATCTATATGAGTCCTTAAGGTCACATGCCTCCTGAACTCCTGCTCTTTTTTTGGAGCGCTCTTATGTATCTTTCTCAGCAGGAAGTAGAGCTCCATGTTCTTTTGCACAATATCATCAGAGTACATGTCCTTGGCCATGTTGCCGCGCTCAAGCGGAGTGCTAGGAAGGTATTCCTCTTTTATCCTCTTCTTCTCAACAGCGAGCAATAGTAACGAGGTTATTAGGCAGTTATAGGCGTCTATCATCCTACCTATGCAGTTCATCAGCACATCCACTGTCCTGGTGTACTTCAGGCTGACATATATCTGGTGGTCGACCCTTTTCAATTCATCCTTGGCTTCTAGCAAAGATTCCTTCATTTTTGCTCACAATCTTATTGATATTCTCAACGAATAATTTGGTCTCAAATATATATTTTTTGACAAGATTGATGTCAATAGCTTTGACGATGTAGCTTGGGGAGCATATGACGTACTTGTCCTTTCTTGAAAACTCCACAGGGCTTTTCTTGTGCTCTGAAAGCACGCTCTTCACATCAGTCACAAGCTGGAGATACTTCGGGCTAAGCCCGTGCTTGGGTATCATCCTGGTCTTGAAAACCTCAAACCTCGATGGGAATGCGTCATTGAAAGGCGGTATCCTCTTGAAGAGCCTCTCATAATGCAGCAGGCTTGCGATGCTGTAGTCAAGGCTGGCATAAATGTTCTCGATTATTGAGAGGAGAAGCTTGGGATCCTTTACCAATGGATAGGTCATGAATAGCATATGGTCAGCTATCTTTATCTTTTGCAAAGCCTTGTCCCTAAGAACCTGAAACTCCTCCATAAATCCCTCTATAAGTTAAGCAGGGAAACTATATAAATGTTTGTAAAAGGCTTTATTGAAATAAACCGGTACATTAATAAACTCTTTTTTCGCTAATGCCTATCGCATGTGTTTTAGCCCGCAGATTTCACTTTTGACAGCAACTGTTGAGTTTGTCCTGGCAATAATCATTCTTTCCAGGTTCAAGAAATCATTTGTCACAAGGTTTGCCATTGCCTTCATCTTATTGCTAGGGTTTTACCAGCTGACTGAGTTCATGCTTTGCACCACCCAGAATATTGGCTTATGGGTAAGGCTAGGGTTTATTACATACACTTTCCTGCCTGCTTTGGGGTTGCACCTTGTTTTCAGGATGTCAAATCGAAGGCCAAAGGCGATAGTTTTCTATATTCCTGCAATAGTATTTGCTGCCTTGGCAGCCTTGTCAAAGGGTTTTGTGTCAAGTGGTGTGTGCCATTCAGTTTTCATATCTGTAGACTTGGTTTTCTTAAACCCTTCTGCTGATTTCATACTAAGAACTATTTATGGGGCTTATTACACAGGATTTATTGTGCTTTCATGCTTCTTTGTAGGGATCCAGATGAAAAAAGAGACTGATGCAGTCAAAAAAAGGAAGATGATGGTTGGGCTCTCAGGAGTGCTTCTTGCTACAGTCCCGGCATTATTATTTATCTTCATCCTGCCGTCTTTTACCACTCAGTTCCCTTCTCTCTATTGTGAGTTTGCCCTGCTAGTGGCTATTGCTGCCTATTGGGTTTCTTACATTGACAACAAAGAACGTACAAATAAATGATAATATCAATACCAAGAAAACTATTCTTTCTTCAGCTTCATTATCGCTTCTGCCAGGTCACCGTTGGCTTCCTCAATGGCTTCTTTCGCCTCTTCTTTTGAGGCGCCTGTCTGTTCAGCCACAGTATCGATGTCCTCATCACTTATCTCTGGCCTGGTGCTCAGGCTTCTCTCATGCTCCTCGCCAACAATCTGGTAGGTTTCCTGGCCCATCATGTTGACCTTGCTGACACTAGGATTGGAGATTATGATTTCCTTGTCTTGGAGGCGTATGATTACTTCTTTTGCATCAATCTCTTCTTGCTGGATGCCAAGCCTCTTCATTGCCTGCCGCATCTGGCGAGGGTTCATTCCTGGAATCAATCAACACACCTCATTTTGGTTTATAGAACTAAGCTTGCTTAAGCTCCTCCTGAAAGGTGCAATGCAATCACTATGATGATGACAAGGACAACCATTATAATCACGTGCTCTGGCTTGAACTCTATCTTTGACTTGTAATCATCAAAATACCTCATGATGCCTGCTCCTGAGCTAGGCATCTGGATCTTGTCTTGCCTTGACATGGTATTGGAGTAGTGATGGGGTGTTTAAAAAGGTTACGGGAAAACAGGCGCCTGCGGCCAAATTAAAAAGAAAGATATTAATACTTGTCACTCCAATTTCGGTTTATGGGTTTATTGAAAAAGCCGTGGTTTTGGGCGGTAGTTATATTTTTTATTGTAATCATTATTTTCGTAATTGTTATGTTAAGAGCTGAATCTATTCAGCAGCCTCAGGGTTATTTGTGTGATGAAATCGGAGGAGAATGTAAAACAGAGTGCGACCCTGGCTTGAATGAGCATAAAGAGTTGTCAGCAGCCTGTGCAAATGGACAGTATTGTGTCAGGGTTTCAGAATAAAAAAATAGGTAGAGTAGCTGTAAGCCGCCTTCTGTCAGCCTCCACGAAACTTAATTCATGGGCAAGCTGTGCTTAACATTCTACTGAGCGTCGCTAATGGACTTGCACCAGTGAGGTCTTGCCGTTTCACCCTTTCCAACAGAGACGTCAGGTCGTTAATCGCAGTTTGTTGCCAAATTGCTTCAAACCATCATCCCACTTCCGTTGGTGGTATCGTTTCTGAGCCGTAGCCCTGACTTTCGCCAGCCATCTCCTAAGAGGCTTTCGCCTTTAGTTCAATGGTCACCTTTAGTTGTGGTGGGCGGACTTTCCTAAGCAGAACCAGCCAAAAAAACAGCTTTGAAGCCGTTGTTCTTGATAGGCACTACCTGCAGTTAAGCCGCTACCCTACCTATAGAATAGAGTGCTTTCTGGCTTTATAAAAGTTGCTGTTTTTTTGGGTTTGTATAAGGTCATGACATATGTCACTACCCTTTAAATTCAGCTATTTTTGCTGAATTTAGGGTGATCGATTTATGCAAAAAGAACTTCTTAGAAGAGAATTTTTCAAGTTGAAGAACAAAGGGTTTT
>Ga0315286_10000040_pt1 | contig 81762 bp, 96 predicted proteins | sample YL17G10_0_MG_FD_205038 | JGI IMG/M metagenome (GOLD analysis project Ga0315286, IMG submission 205038) | Sediment microbial communities from Yellowstone Lake, YNP, Wyoming, USA - YL17G10_0 | ecosystem: Environmental > Aquatic > Freshwater > Lake > Sediment | place: USA: Wyoming | collected...
AGAAAAAATATCCTATTTCAGTTTTTTTTGAAGGACAAAGGCCAGACATAAAACAAATTAAGTACGCAAAATCAGGAGAAATAGATGCTTTAATTCGCGAGCTGGCATTTAAAAATAAAGCAACTTTAATCACAGCAGACTTAGTTCAAGCAAAAGCATCTCAAGCTTATGGCTTAAGCATTCTTTTCTTAAGACCAAAAATAATAGAAAAAAAGAAAAAATCCTGGTTTCATTTCTTTAAAAAATAACTAGCCAAGCAGGCTAAAAATTCCTTTTTGCAAGAGAAAAAGCGAAATAAGAATTACTACAAATTTGGGCATTGCTACCTCACTTGCTATTGCAATAAGTATCCCGCAAATAATATCTATTATGCTCGTAATGCTTAATCCTAACACAAAAATTACCCCTTTAACCAAAAGGATAAATCCTAAAATTAAAATAAATCTTTCAGGCAGAAAGTTTAAAATACCAAATACCCAAAAACAAACCGCAATAAATATATCTAAAATCCCCAAGGCCTTAACTATCATAATGTTTTTATAAGATGAAAGATTTAAAAACATATGTATAAGCTCCTGTAGCTCAGCCCGGATTTAGAGCAGAGGCATCCTAAGCCTAAGGTCGAAGGTTCAAATCCTTCCAGGGGCGTTGAAAAGTAAAGGTACTTGAGATTTGAATCTGAGAAGAAGGTTCAAATCCTTCCAGGGGCGTTTCAGCTTTCCAAGGGCATTTCAGTAAGATTTATTAAATCCCCTTTTATAAGGAATTTATGCGCCGGTAGTATAGTGGTTAGTAGAAAAAATAACATTTATAAAGAGTTTTAGCTTGGAATAGAAATGACAGATTTTATCAAAATTAATTCTAAAGATAGAGTACTTTTAATTCAAAAAGCAAAAATTAATTGTTCTAAGAATTATGATGAATTTGCAAAGAGATTAAGTGTTACGAGAGATATGATTTTTAAGTACGCGCGAGGAGATTATTTAATCCCTAAAAAGATATTCATTAAGTTAATAGTATTATCAAAATTTAAACCTAAAATTTACCAAATAATCAAAAAAGAAAAATATACTAGAAAAATCTTCAGAATTCCTAAAATGAATGGGGATTTAGCAGAGATTTTTGGAGTCTTAAACGGAGATGGGCATTTAAGTAAAATAAACCACGAAATTTCAGTTATAGGAAATGTTAATACAAATGAAGGATATTTTAATTATCTAAAGAAAAAGTTTGAAAATTCATTAGGAATCAAATTTAAGATTGAGAAATTTGAACATTGCATTAAGCTCAGAGCATACTCTATAGATTTAGTTAATTGGTTGAATAAAGAACATGGTTTTCCTAAAGGTAAGAAAAAAGGGAAGCTCAAGATACCTAAATCTGTTTTGTATAAACCAGCCATTTTGAGTTCTTATTTTAGAGGGCTATTTGACACCGATGGAACTTTTTATACAAGAGGGACTAATGAGCCAGTTATAGAGATTTCTAGTGCAGACAAAAGATACCTCAGACAGATTAAAGAACAACTTTCATTGCTGGGGTTTAAAACAGGAATTGGAGAGCATAGAGTATTTCTATACAACAAAGAAGGAATAGGGAAGTTCTTTAATAAAATAAAACCTTCTAATCCTAAACATTTAAATAAGTATGTAGAATATCTTAAAATATGCGCCGGTAGTCCAGAAAATCTTACTAGTTAAGATTTGGATATTGGTTAAGACCTCTGCCTTCCAAGCAGAATTAAGGTTCCGCACCTCCTCGCGAGGCAAAGAAAGCAGATGACCCGGGTTCAAATCCCGGCTGGCGCATTTTAGTAACTTGTTATAGATTTAATAGAAAATGAGGCTGCCGGGTAGGCTGGCGCATTTTTCTCATTCACAACAACAAAACTTATAAAAGCACATTTCCCTTAAAAAGGATAGAATTTGAAAGCTTTAGAATGGAAACAAAACAAGAAAACAGAAAAGAAAAAGCATCAAAATGGTATGATAAACATTACAAAATCTTACTGTTTACCCCCATTATAATTTTAATCCTAGCCTTGGCATATCTCGGATTTTTTTTCTCGCAGCATAACGATCTAATCTTAAAAGATGTGAGCTTGTCAGGAGGAACAACAATCACCATTAATGGGGGGGTAATAGAGAATTTAGAAGCTCTTGAAGCAACTTTAAAGCAAAAATTTTCAGATATTAACTTCAGAAAACTAACTGATTTAAATTCAGACAAACTGGTAGCAGTAATTATAGAAAGTCCTGCTTCTTCAGAAGAACTTAAAAAAGGAATAGAAGACATCCTAGGATTTCAGCTGACTGACAAGAATTCAAGTATAGAATTCACAGGCCCGACTTTAAGCGGCAACTTCTATACTGAACTTCTAAAAATAATCTTCTTAGCGTTTATCTTAATGGGGCTCGTTGTATTTTTAATTTTTGGTGAGTCTAAAAGAATAAAAGCAATTGCCATCTCTCTCTCGCTCGTTGCAGTTAAATTAACTTTCCCAACACGCGCTTTTCTTGGCGCTTTAGTAATTCTTATTGGTGTTTCTGCTTTAATTTACAGCTTTGTAAAATCAAAAGGAAAAAAACAACAGATTTACTCTGTATTAGCGTCTTTAATCTTTATAATAGTCTTAATTTTTCCAATTTATTATTTTATTTTTCCTATTGTTTTTATTATTATTTTGATGTATTTTATTGAAAGCATTCCAAGTATAGCTGTAATCTTTGCAGCTTTTTCTGATGTTATTTTTGCTTTAGCTATTGTAGATTTTTTTGGAATTAAAATTTCTTCAGCAGGAATAGCTGCTTTTTTGATGTTAATCGGTTACAGTGTCGACACAGATATTCTGTTGACAACACGCGCTTTAAGAAAAAAAGAAGGCTCTCTAAACGAAAGAATTTATGGGGCATTTAAAACAGGGATTTTAATGACAACAACAGCTTTAGCTTCTGTCTTGCCTGTTTTTTTCCTTGTTACTGGCTTGCCAGATTCTTTCAGACAGATATTTTTGATTTTAGCTTTGGGCTTGTTTGCAGACATACTCAATACTTGGCTTACAAATGCCGGAATAATTAAATGGTATTGCACTAAAAAAGGAGTTTTATAATGGCAAGACTAACCTGGCGCGTATGGATTTTAATTGTTGCATTAGCTCTTGCCCTTTTAGCAATAGCCCCCTCGGGTTTTTGGGAAAAAGGAGTTATAATTAAGTCAGTCGAAAGAAACTCAACAGCTTATGAAGCAGGAATAACAGCCGGGGAGATAATTACCTCAATAGACGGGCAACCAATAAACTCTCTGCAGGATTATACAAAAGCTTTAGAGAAATTTCCTAGTGAGGAAGAAGCAAAGCTGATTATCCAAACAAAAAGCCAGCAGTATATTCTATTAACAAATCATACTCCTGAAATAACTGTTTCAGGAATTCCAAACACAAAAATAAAGCTTGGGCTGGACTTGCAGGGAGGTTCAAGAGCATTAATCAAGCCAGAACAAAAGCTCTCCTCTTTAGAAATGAGTGATTTAATTGCAGTCACATCAGAAAGATTAAATGTTTATGGAATTTCAGATGTAGTTATTCGCCAGGTATCTGATCTTCATGAGAATAATTATATGCTCGTAGAAATTGCAGGCGCTTCTCCAGCAGAACTTCAGAGCCTTATTGCCCAGCAAGGAAAATTTGAAGCGAAAATAGGAAACGAAACTGTTTTTGTAGGGGGGAAAAAAGATATAACTTCTGTATGCAGAAACGACGCAACATGTGCTGGCATAGAAACTTGCAATAGCATTCAAGGGGGCGAGGCATGCACATTTAGGTTTGTTATATCATTAAGCGAAGATGCTGCAAAGAGGCACGCAGACATAACTGGAGGTTTAGGAATAAACGTAACAGAATCTGGAAGATATCTTGATCAACCGCTTGAATTATATTTGGATGATCAGCTTGTTGATTCTTTGTTAATCAGCGAAGAGTTAAAAGGAAGAGTTACAACACAGATACAGATTCAGGGCTCAGGGAGAGGAGAAACACGCGAAGATGCTTTAAATGATGCAGAAGCAAGCATGCAAAAATTACAAACTGTTCTGATAACCGGGAGTCTTCCTTACAAACTTGAAATTGTCAAACTTGATACAATCTCTCCAGTTCTAGGTAAAGAGTTCACAAGAAACCTTTTTGTTCTTGCAGTACTCGTTTTTGTTATAGTTTCGATTATTCTGTTTATTAAGTACAGAAAAATAAAAATAACCTCTGCAGTAATTTTAACAATGTTTTCCGAAGCGTTCATTACTCTTGGGGTAGCTGCTCTGCTAAGATGGAATCTAGATGCACCAAGCATAGCAGGAATAATCGCAGGTATGGGTACAGGAGTAGATGACCAGATAGTTATTATTGATGAGTCTGTTTCAGGCGAAACAGAAAGCTTAAAAGAAAGAATCAAAAGAGCTTTGTTTGTCATTGTTGGCGCGTTTTTGACAATAGTTGCAGCCATGCTTCCTTTATTCTGGGCAGGAGCAGGCTTATTGAGGGGTTTTGCTTTCACAACCCTTATTAGTGTTTCAGTAGGTATTTTAATTACAAGGCCTGCTTTTGCAGACATAATTAAAAAAATAGAGGGATAAATGTTGCCCAAATGGCATGTTTTATTCGGGTTTATTTTTTCCTTTGTTATATTCATCTATTTTGATTTAACTTTAGCTTCTTTTTCAATAATTTTTCTTTCCTCTGTTTTGATTGATGTTGACCATTATTTATATTACGTTTACAGAAAAAAAGATTTAAGCTTAAGCAAATCTTTTGACTGGTTTGTTCGATTAGACGAACAGTTTAGTTTAATGCCCAGAGAAAAAAGAAAAAAGTTTTGGTATGCTTTTTGCTTCTTTCACAGCTTAGAGGTTATTTTATTGTTTGTTTTTATAGGGGCTTTTTTAAAAATTTATTTTCTTTTTTTTGTTTCAATAGGTTTTTTATCACATATTCTTTTAGATGCAGCACAAATGATACACCGCGGGGATAATCCATTTATTGTCTTATCAGTTTCTTACAAGCTTTTTGAAATGAAAACAAAAAAGAACTTTGAGAGAAATGTAAAATAATAATGAGTTACATAAATATTTTTAAACCAATCTTTTATGAGATAGTATGGAAGACCCACAGAAAAGCGGAGCGAGAATAAAAGATTTAGTTTGTGATGTCCCTTTTTTCTTTGATTTAATAAGATATATCATACTCGGAGGAACAAAGAAACTAAACTTGGAAGCATTGAATGCAGTAGGGAAGGAAAATGAAAAAATACTAGATATTGCGTGTGGAACTTGCAATTTAACTAAGCTCATAACTACAGAGGATTATACTGGGATTGATATTCATGAGTTGTTTCTTCAAAAAGCAAAAAGCAGATTCCCGAAAAGAAAGTTTATAAAAATGGATGGCACTAACTTAAAATTCAAAGATAAATCTTTTGATAAGGTTATTATAATGAACTTCTTGCATCACCTCCAAGAAGAAGAAGCAAGAAAAGTTTTAAAAGAAGCAAGGAGGGTCTGCAGGGGAAAAACAGTAATAATGGATAATATTATTCCGGAAAAATTAATAGATAAATTATTTGTAAAACTTGACAGGGGGAATTATATAAGAACTCTTGAAGAAGAGCTTAAGCTGGTAGGGGGATTTTTTAATATCGAAAAAGTGAAAATAATTAAAACAGGTTTCTTTAAATTTGCTTTGCTTACATGTTCTCCAAAGAAACATTAAAGTTACTTAAACTACATAAAAGTTTATATATCTCGTTAAGAATTCTCCATTATGAAAAATAAACAAGAATCTTTTACCAATCAGGTTGTTAAAAACTATTTTTGGAACTTCCTGATGATTTTTTTAGGGAGGGTTGGTGGTGTGATTTTTATTGCGATTGTTGCTAGATTCTTGCTGCCGGAGAAATATGGGATTTATTCTTTGACTATTGCGATTTCCCTATTATTTATTTCTCTAACTAACCGCGGGATGAACCAAACCCTTTCAAAATATGTTTCAGAAGCTCTAGGGAAAAATCAAAAGCAGAAAGCTTCTGCCTATTATCAATTTATTTTTAAAATAAAACTTTTTTTGACTTTAATTTCTGCAGCACTCTTATTTATTCTAGCCTACCCCCTAACTTTTTTTGTGTTCAGAAAACCAGATTTGCTCATTCCTTTAATGATTTCTTCAGGTTACATAATATTAATTTCCTTTCAAAATTTTTATGAATATATGTTTTATTCAATTAAAAAAGTTAAATACCTAACATTAAAAGAAGTTATCTTGCAGCTGTCAAAAATTGCCTTAGTCTTATTATTCTTGTATTTATTCCCGCGATATAAGATTCTCTTGGCATTTTTTGCTTTGATATTCTCTTCCTTAATCGCTATTTTGTTTTTGTATCTTACCTTAAAAAAAGAAGCAGGATTTATTTTTAAAAAGTCTAAGATAAAAATTCAGAAAAAAGAAATTGTCAGCTTTTCAATAAATATGATTCTCTCGGGAATTTCTTCAGTAGTCTTCGCCTATACAGACCTTATTGTTATTGGAATTTTTTTAGCTGCAGAATATTCAGGATATTACTCCGCAGCATTCGCCCTTATTGGTGGCTTATATGGGCTGATTTCTCTTACTGGAATCCTTCTTCCGGTGTTTACACAATTAAAAGACAGCCAATTAACAAATGCCTTTAATCAAGTTTTTAAATATCTCTCCATGATTAGCCTACCAATAATTTTCGGAACAATTGTCTTAGGAAAATTTATTTTAAGGGTAATATATGGTTATAGCTACCTGCAAGCAGCCCTGTCTTTGATTATTCTCTCTATTTTAATATTTGAATTTCCGATAACAGACAGCTTGAAATCTTTGTTTTATGCAAAAAATATGCCGAAAAAAGTGGTAAAGATTTCTTTTATTTCTCTGTTTATGAATATTACCCTGAATATTCTCTTTGTTTTGATTCTAATGGCTGTTTCAACACCGCTGTCGGCCATAGCCGGAGTTGCAGTAGCCAGCGTTATAAGCAGGCTGTTCATTTTCATAACCTTATCAAGAGAAGCAAAAAAGGAGCTGTCTATCAAATATAATTATAGATTATTAGTCAAACCAATTATTTCCGGAGCGATAATGATGTTCATTCTTTTATTAATTAATAGTTTCATTTCTAATATGACTATCTGGATAGGATTATTCGAAATAATACTCGGGGCGTTTATTTATATAATAGCCATGTTCGTTATAAAAGGGATAACAAAAGAAGATTTAGAATTATTCAAGATACTAAAACCTAAACTCTGAAATTTTGTTGGTTTTATATTTTGACAAAAATTTGGCAATTTTTTCAAATAACTCAAAGTTATCAAAAGAAGCCATGGTTATCGGATGAATTAATAAAATACTTGGTTTTCCTTTCTTTTCATTGCTTTCTATTCTCTTTTTCAAAATTTCAAACCACTCTTCTGGCTTTATTCTTGATTTAGCACAACCAACAAAAGGTTCTCTGTTTGAAGGAGCGAACGGCCCATAACTCATTGTTACATTGTCGACTGGAATGTTTATTGCCATGTGGATTATTCCATCTTTTTCAATTATGTTATCCTCAAACAAATCAGAAACATATCTAACCCCCTCTTGCCTCAAAATTTCAAATGTTTTTTCATTAGAACCATAAGCGTGGGTTCTCCAGCTTGTCATTTTCAATCCAAACTTTTGAAAAGTACTTTTAGTCCTTTTAATATCTTTTTCTTGGTAATAAGCCGGGCCATAAATACAATTAAAAAACTTTCTATAAAAATAGCTTTTAATTATATGCATGCTTTTAAAATTATCATAGGTATGCCCGCCAAGTTCCGCATCATAGTCTAAAAACTCTTTTATTTTTTCAGGATTTTCATCTAAACATTTCCCGTTTATAAAAAGAGTGCACGCAACCCTATTTTTCTTTAGAATCTCTAAATATTTTTTAGCAGCATCCAGTTCATTCCCAGACTTCTTTTGCTCCCAATTATCTATTTTTGTATGGACATCTCCTGTTGGATATATCATTCTATCAAGATATAGAAGCCCTATAAAAATCTTTCTTACTTATCCTCTTTTCAATCCTTTTCAGCTATGACGAGCAAATCAAAATTCCTCATTAAGAATCCAAAAGTCTTAATTAAAGCAAAATACAGGCTAAAATTAATTTTCGCGAGAGGCATCAACTTATCTGCCCCCCTGCGGTAAATTTTCTTGTTTAAAACATTTTTAAAACCGCACAAATTTAGCAGATAATTCATTTCCAAAAAACTCCAGCAATACAAATGCCCGTTTTTTGTGGTATTCATATTATTTGGGAGGGAATAATATGCCTTAGGGACAACAATTCTAATTTTTCCATCCTTTTTTAATTTTTTCCGCAACAGCTTTAAAATTTTGATTGGATTCTCTAAGTGTTCTAAAACCTGGCAAACTAAAATCTCATCAAAGAAATTATCTGGAATCTTATCAATCGAATCAAAGGTGTTTATCCCATTTTCCTTCAATATTGGATAAAGCTCCCTGTTGATATCATAACCATACTTATTTTTAATAAATCTAAGATTCTGCCCTATGCCGGTTCCAAACTCCAAAACCCTGCTTTCTTCATTAAACCCGACAAAATACTCTTTCTTGGCTACTTTTCCTTTCAGTTCATATAGCCTCTTATTTTCTAAGAGGGCTCTAAACCTTTTATTATGATACCCCATATCATACTCTTGTTTCTTCATTTTTCATATACTTTTGATAGATTAACTTTTTAAATAACTCCTATTAATAAACTTTATGAATAGCCATGAAATCTTTGTAAATAAAAAATTAAAAAAAGCAGCCTCTTTAATAAATCCAAATTCAAGGGTTTTAGACGTCGGATGTTGGGATGGAAGAATCAGGGGTTTGTTAAAAAATTGCCGGTATTATTGTGTTGACATAAACAAAGAGCAGATAATTAATTTAAAAAAGCAGGGAGTTAAGGCAGAACAGATTGATTTAAACAAATCTAAAATCCCCTTTAATGAAAAATTTGATTACATTTTGTTATTAGACATATTGGAGCATATCGTTAACCCTGAAAACCTGCTCCAAGAATCTAAAAAACATTTAAATAAAAACGGAAAACTCCTTATCACTTTGCCAAATGACTATCACATTCTCAACAAAATCCGCTTTCTTTTTAACAAAAACTTAACAGAAGACCCTTTTTCTCCAACTGGGCATCTGCACTGTTTTCCAATAAGTTCAGGAGAAGATTTCTTGATTAAACAGGGATTTAAAATAAAAATGAGAATAACTATTGCTCCAGTAAAACCCAAAATTCTCCCGCAACCAATTAAAAATTTTCTAACAAAGTTTTCTCCGCAAAATTTTGCGCGGGATATTTTATATGTTTTAGAAGTTTAAACCATGCCGCATCCGCGGCAAGGTGCAGGGGGCATTCTTTTTTTTAGTAATTCCCTAAACATTCGATAGTTTTTTCCGTTCCATATTTTCCAAAAATCCTCTTGAAGAATATTTCCCATTATCGGTTTCCTATAATCTAAAATCTTGCAGCAAGGAGTAACATAACCATTCCACGTAATATAAATTCCTCTCCAAGGCCAAATACACCCCCCTCCTGCTTTGCCTTCATCAAATACAACAAGGATTTTATATTTTTTCCCGAGTTCCTTAGCTTCCTCGATTTTACTTTTAATTTTTTCAATAAAATCAGCAACTGTTTGCGTTTTTATTTTTTTGTTGTACTTATCGACGTAATCTACTTTGTTTTGAACTGTCTGAAAAATTATTTTTTTAACGCCGGCTTTATAAGCTAATTTAGCAAAATCCGGAATTTCTTCAAAATTCTCTTTCAGAATAACTATGGCAAAACTAACAATTGTTCCCCTTTTTCTTCTCTTTAATTCAGAAGTCAAATTTTTTACATTTTCGGTTACCTTTTCAAAATTCGCCCCTTTCCTTATCTTTTCATAAGTCTCTTTATTAGTTGAGTCCAGCGAAATAGATATCTCTCCAATCTCCACACCGCAAATTTCATCAATAATTTTTTTTGTTAAGACACTGCCGTTGGTGGTAGTATTAACTAAGATGCCTCTTTTATTGGCATATCTAATCATTTTAAAAATATCTGGATTTAAAAACGGTTCTCCCTGCCCAGATAAATGTATCTTAAACAGACAATCCAGCTTGTCTAAAATTTTTTTAAAATCTTCAAATTTCATTGTGCCAATTGGAACACCGATTTTCTCCCTAACACACATCTCGCATTTTAAATTGCAAACAGAAGTTGGTTCTATTTGGGCTGTAACCGGTTTATTGTTTATAATCAGTGGTTTGTTAGAATTAGAACTAAAAAACCGCGACACATTTTTTAAAATCTTAACTTTCTGGTTTAAGTTTGTTTTAAAAAATGGTTTGTTAGACTTTGCAGCTAGATAATACTTCCCAAATCTTTCTATTTTGCTCCACATTATTTTTCAGAAAAAACAGTTTATTTAAGTTTTATTAAGCTTTCCTCTTTATTATTTCAACAATAAAATTAATCTCCTCTCTTGATAAAGAAGGATGGACTGGTAAAGAGATTACTTGTTCGCTTAATTTTTCAGCAATAGGAAAATCGCCTTTTTTATATCCCTGTTTCAAAAACCAGGGGTGTAAATGAAGCGGTTTAGGATAGTAAATCCCGCATCCAATGCCGTTATTTTTTAAGTGCTCTATTAATTCATTCCGGGATAATTTAAATTTATCTAATTTTATAGTGTATTGATGAAAAACATGCCTTGCATTAGGTTTAATAAACGGAACTTGGATTCCCTCAATATCTTTCAAGCCCGCGGTCAATAATTTAGCATTTTTAATTCTTTTTTCTGTAAATTCCTCTATTTTTTCCAGTTGTCCGAGAGCAATAGCTGCATGAATATCAGTCATTCTGTAATTATATCCAAGATCGTGATACTCATATCTTGTTTGTTCACTTTGTCCGTGATGCCTGAATCTTTTTGCAAGTTCCATAAACTCCGCATTATCAGTTGTTATAATCCCCCCCTCTCCGCTTGTCATATTTTTTGTAGCATATAAAGAAAAAGCAGCTAAATCTCCAAATGAGCCTGCTTTTTTATTATTTAAAGAAGCATTTATCGCTTGGCACGAATCTTCAATTATTCTTAAATCATTCTCTTCAGCAATCTTTTTAATTTCTTGGTAATCTGCGCACTGCCCATAGAGGTCTACAGCAATAATTGCTTTTGTTTTTGGAGTGATTTTATCTAGAATCGATTCGGGGTCTATATTAAATGTGTCTTCTTTTATATCTGCAAAAACAACCTTTGCATTTTGCATTATAATTGGGTTGGCAGTTGCAACGAAAGTAAAAGGGGTGGTTATAACTTCATCATCTTTTTTAACTCCTGCTGCGTACAGTGCGGCATGAATTGCAGCAGTTCCGCTATTAACTGCAATAGCATAATTGACCCCGCAGAATTTTGCAAATTTCTCTTCAAGCTCTTTTACTTTTGGCCCTTGGGCGAGCATTCCAGAATCTAAAACTTCTCTAACTAACTTTTTTTCTTCCTCTCCGATAATGGGCTTAGATATTGGTATCATTTTTCCACCGCATTTAAACTGCAGATAAAGAGAAGCTCCGCGCAGTTTTCAGGAAACCTTTCTCCAAGTTTAAAAAAACCTTCTATTTGCTCCTCTTTGAATTTTTCGATTGCCGAATTATGTAAAACCTTTAAAAATATACCTTTGGAATATTCGATTTTTAAACCTGCCTCAATAATCTCTTTTTTTAATGTTTCATAATCATAAACTCTTCTATGTCCCACTTTTTTATCCGCCTCATCTAAATCATGCACATTTTTTATAATCCCCATCTCAACACCCAGCATTCTATGGATGCTGAATGCATTCGGAATAATTATCATTATCCTCCCTTCTTTTTTAAGCCAGGTTTTAGCTAATTTTAATAATTCAACAGGCATTTTCACATGTTCAAGAATATTAGTCATTAAAATAATATCAAATTTTTCTTCTGTTTTAAACTCCTCAAAAAGAGAGTGTATACACTCAAAATCAGGAAACTTATTTTTCAAATTTTTTAATATAGCCTCGGAACCATCTACACACGTAACTTCTTTAAAATATTTTTTAACATCTTTTTCAATTTCTCCAACTTCAGAAGGCCCTAAAATCAGGCATTTTTTCCCCTTATAAAATGGTTTTATTGTTCTTGCCCCAAATCCAATAACCTTAGAATGAAAACCCTGATTATACTTTGCGGATTCCCCCAGCTTTTCTATTCTTTCCCTTTCTAATAAAACATCTTTGTCCATAATTCCTTATCCTTTTTTTTACTATTTTTATACCATTCAAATTCTTCTTTCAGCCCGTCATCAAATTTAATCTTTGGCGCCCAATTTAATTCTTTTTTTGCTTTAGAATTGTCCTGGCAAAGATAAAGCAAGTTTCCTGGAAGCCTGGTCCTATTCTTATTCAGGGTTTTAGAAGCTTCCCCTTCTTTAACATCTTCATAAATAATCTCGCAGCCAGATAATCTTTTTATCTTTTCAGCTACTCCCTTTATTGTAGTTTTTTCTCCTGAGCTGACATTATAAACCTCATTTTCCTGTTTGTCGGTAGAGAGGAGGAGAGTATTCAGCTCAACTGCATCTTTAACATTAATATAATCCCTGACTTCTTCTCCTTTATCAAAAACCACAACTTTTTTGTCTTCTATGGAATTTTTAATAAATAATGTCAAAACTCTGCCATACCATTCTCTTGTTCCATAAACTATTGCGTATCTTAACCCAAAGAAAGGGATTTTAAGCTGTTTAGAATATATCTCAGCCAGAAGCTCGGTTCCATATTTGGAGACCCCGTATATCCAGTGGGGGTTTATAGAGTCTGTTTCTTTTTGAAACTCGTTTTGAGCCTGCCCATAGACTGCTGCAGAAGAGGCATAAATAACTTTTTTTAAAATTTTACATCTTTTTGCGTGCTCAAAAATGTTTGTTGTTCCGATCATATTGGTTATTATATCTTCTTGTGGAAATTCAATGCATCTTGTAATTTCTAATTGCGCTGCATGATGATTAATAATATCAAAATCAGTATCCAAGTCCTTGACAAAATCTTCATTTAAAATATCCCCAAAAACGCATTTTAAATTTTTATTATTCAGTTGGTGAATAATATTTTGCACTCTTCCGCTTCTGAAGTTATCAACTAATACAACTTCGTGCCCTTTTTGAAGATAAGAATCCAGGATATGCGAGCCAATAAACCCCGCGCCGCCCGTCAGCAATATTTTCATTAGCAGCCCCTCCTTTGCAGGAAATTTTTCCCTCTCGGCCCATCATATTCTTTTCTTCCATGTTCTTTCCAATAAGCAAGAAAATCCCCGCGGGCCTTATGCCTGTACTCTTCTAATTCTGCTGAAGTCAGCCCTTTAATTTTCATATTCGCCTTGCCATACCTTATATGGAATGTATCAAATCCTGGAACAAACAAATTTTTTTCTTCACAATGTGCCCATAAAGGTGTGCCTGGAAGAGGCTGGGCAATAAAATAAGAAATTGAATCTACATCTAATTTACTTGAAAACTCAATAGTTTTTTCAATATCCTCTTTGTCTTGTCCCTCTAATCCCAGCATAAAAAAACAACCAATATAATATCCTAATTCCCGGCACCATTTTATAACTTCTAAAGTATGGTTGAGGTCTACGTCTTTTCCCCTCATTAGTTTGCTCAATAAATTTTGATTCCCGCTTTCTATAGCTAAATCAGCATAATCCATTCCAGCTTCTTTCATTAATTTTAATTTTTCATATGTAAGAGCCTTAATCCAGATACCAATAGGCCAGCCCCACCTGATTTTTTTATTTAATCCCGATTTTATCATTAAATTGCAAAATTCTTCAACAATGCTCCAAATAACCAGCCCATTATATTCATGAAATTGAATTTCTTCCACGCCCAATTCTTCATAAACTTTCTTAACTTCTTCAAAAATGTTTTTTGCCGATCTCGGCCTGTAACCTGGAAAAAGAACATCATGGGGGCAGTGTTCGCATCTATTTGGGCATCCACGAGCCATAACCATGCTTGTAAATTTTTTAGCTTCATAATAGTGATATCCTGATTTTTTCCATATCTCGAGATGTTTGTCTAAAGCTAATAAATGATGCGCTGGAAAAGGGATGTTGTCTATATCTTTTCTCCAGTAAGTTTGGGGTTTTACAACAAGCTGCTCTCCTTTTTTATAAGCAATTCCATCAAAATCCAAATTCTCTCTTTTTCCATCGCAATATTTAACTAATTGTAAAAAAGGCTCTTCACCTTCGCCCATAACTGCAAAGTCTACATAGCGTTCATTTAAAGCTTCTTCAGGAAAGCAGGTCATATGGTTTCCACCAACCACAGTAACAATCTTTGGATTTACTTCTTTTGCAAGCTCGCATATTTCATAAGTCTGGTATTTTCTTAATGAGCATATGCAAGAAACTCCAACAATGTCTGGATTAAAATGTGTTATTCTCTTTTTGATTTCTTCAGGAGACAAGCCATATCTTATAAAGTCTTCTTTAAAAGGAGTTTCATTAAAAAATCCCTCAGTCAAAACATCTAAAATTTTTACATCTGTGTATCCATTTGAAAGCAAGGTGCTTGCAATATAAGCCAAACCCAATGGTTGCAAGGCAGGTTTTCCTTCTTTGCGATTTTTCATTATATTGCTTGCAGGCTGTACTAATAATATTCTCATTTTCTAGTCTAAATCTATTTTAAAAGGTTTGTTTGGATTAATAAATCTAATGCTTACATTTCTTGCCAGTTCTCTATCATGCTCGCTGTTCCCAAGAAGTAAGTATTCTTCTTTCTTAAAATTAGTCTTCTTTTCTATAATTTCAAATTGGGCAGGGTCTGGCTTTAATAATACAGAATCATCTCTCGAGCAAATGACTTTGGGTTTTTTAAGATTATATTTGCTCAAAAATAAGTTTACCATTTTTTTCCCATTTCTTGTTAAAATTGCAGTTTCTATGCCTTTTTCCATGCATTTATTATAAAACTCAATTGTATTTCCGATTAACTGGGAATTCTTAACTGCTTTTTCTTCGTATTTATCAATAATTTTGAATGCTTCTTGCAAAATATTCTCATCGCCGATTTCCTCAGCTAATCTTCTTATCTCTTGTATTAATGGTTTAAATGAAGATTCTTTTCCAGATTTTATAAACAGCTCTTTTAATTCTCCCCGCATAGAATCGTAATCTATAGGAAATTTAGCCAAAGTGCCATCTAAATCAAAGACAACGCATTTTATTTTGCCTTTTATGCTAATTCCTTTTTTCCTTATAGTTCCATTCTCCATCTTTAATCATTTTTTTGCCCATATCAATTATTCTTAACCAATAGATTCCAGGTTCTATTGGATTGTATTTTTTTAAGTTTGGGAGCTCTTCTCCATAAGCCATTTTAACATAATAATAAGGCATATTACATCCAGCTTTAGAAAAAAAGTCGCTTGTTGTGAAAAACCTTCCAACATTAATCTCAGTCACACATGGCTTTCCTTCTTTGTTTTCTTTTAAGTCCACGCAAAATACTCCTTGGGGATTTTTATCTACAGATAGAATTGCCTTTGTAGCAGTTTCATTAACCTCTTCATTGTGTACAGTCATTGCAACAGAGGGGGAGGAAGACTGCCCGCTTGGAGTAAGGCTGCCGAATACATATTCTTTTCTTTCTCTCGCTTGAGAAGTTATAATCTCCCCATTTTTCCAAATACTTTGAAAAGCATATTCTTTCCCGGGCAGAAATTCTGCCAGCATAAAGTCTTCATAGTTAGTGCCTTTATTTTTGTTCCAATAATCTATCCATAATTCCACATGTTCTACTTCTTTTATAGGAAGGCTTGCTCTTGAACCTGCCCCCCTGATAGCCCGAACCCAAATTTTTTCGTTTTTGTTTTTTAAACTTTCAAACACTTCTCTAATTGAATCTTTATCTTTTATGTGATAAGATTCTGGAACCGGAACTCCAGAGGATTTAAGAACAGAATTGCATTTTATTTTATCATGGCAGATTTCTATAGTTTCTTTAGACGGGAGAAGAAGCTTTGAATTAATCTTTTCTCGATTTTTTGACCAAAAAGCAACTTCAACATCTGGTTGAATATGGACAAATTCAATTCCTTCATCTTTAATTATTCCATTTATTACCTCGGGATATTCTGGTTCCGAGCATTTAGGCACGAGATACTTAATATCGCAGTTCGACAGCTCCAAGTGTTCTTTGTTGATATCTGTTCCAACAATTAAAAATTCTTCTCCGCTCATTCGCAGGGATTCAACAAAATTGAATCCCGCAGAACCGCCGCATCCTATTAACAATATTTTCTTCATTTTTCTATATTTTTCTTATACCAATCAATTGTTTTTTTTATGCCTTCTTCAAAAGACATTTTTGGCTCAAAACCAGTTAAATTCTTTAGAGTAGTTATATCTCCAATTAGCCTTCTAACATCTCCCTTTCTTGGTTCCTCATAAACTATTTCTTTGTAAATGCCAAGATGCTTCATTATTACTTCTATAAGCTCTTTTATTACAATCTCTCTTCCGCTTGCAATATTGATTGATTTTCCTCTTGTTGCCTTGCAATTGTATATGCTTAGTATAGCATTAACATCATCTTGAACATAAACAAAATCTCTTGTTTGAAGCCCATCGCCATAGATAATCGGATTTTCTCCTTTCAGAAGTTTCTTAATTGTCAAAGGTATAATCGCAGCATAATTTCCTTCATTTTGTCTTGGGCCGTAGTTATTAAATGGTCTTATTATTGATATATCTATTCCAAATGTTTTATAGTATGAATGGGCAAGATGATCACATGCCGCCTTGCTTGCCGCATAAGGGGTATGGGGGTTAAGCGGATGTTCTTCATTCATAGGATTGTAAATTGTTGTGCCATATACCTCTGAAGTTGAAAATTGCATTAGAGTCTTAAAAATATCTTCGCGCGCCATTTCGCACAGATTCTTTGTTATTGTTATATTCTCATCGAAAACCCACAAGGGATTTATTAATGAAGCAGGCAATGGCAGCGCCGCAAGATTGAAAACCACCTCTACACCCTCGTCTTTTAATATTTGTTGAGTTTTATCAAAATTAGTGGCATCTTCTTTAAAAAATTTAAAGTTGGAATATTTTTTAGCAGTTTCTAAATTTCTTTCTTTTCCTATTGAAAGATTATCAATAACAATAACTTTTTCAACATCCATTGCTAGAATGCTGTCCACTAAATGGCTGCCTATAAATCCTGCCCCGCCTGCGACTAATATAGATTTATTTTTCAAGCTCATTTTTTAATTTTTCCAAGCCCTCCTTTAAATTCACTTTCGGTTTAAAGCCAATTTTCTTTATTTTTATTGTATCACCAAGCTCGTTCTTGGATTCTTTCCCAGTTTCCTTAAGTTTATCAGACAATTCTCTGGCAAGAGGCATTCCAATGCCTCCGCGCGCGCCAATAATCAAAATTTTTTTATCTTTCTCTATTTTTTCAAATTGCATTTTAAATTTTTTGTTTATTTAATTGGGTGGTTGCTTATTAAATCCAGTGAAATAAATTTTAAATCCGTATTTGAGAGAATTAAGAAAAAAACTTGAAGCTACGCTTAATAAATTGACTTTTGATTCTCTAGAAGACCTTTTAAAGCTTAGTTTAAGGGGAATTTCTTTAGTTTTAAGGTTATATTTTAAAGAATTATACAAAACCTCAATTTCCCATTCATAACCCTTTTTTTTCATATGTGGAAGAAGCATCTCTGCAGCATCTTTCCTAAACACCGGTACACTTGAAGCATCTGAAAATTTATATTTAAACATCAATCTGAAAAATTCTCTGAATATTCTGCTTAAAACTTTCCTTAGCAGGCTAGAGCCTAATTGTTGTTTGACTAAATATTTAGAGCAGTACACAAATTGGTATTCTTCCATTAAAGGAACAGCTCTTTCTATAAAATCTAATGAGTCTACTCCATCAGCAGCAACCAGAGTTATGATATTTTTTTTTGCTCTTTTTATTCCTTCTGTTAAAGCGATACCCAGACCTTTTTCTTTTATGGAAAGATATGTAATTTCTTTATGCTGTTTAGACAAATTTGAAGCAATTTTTTCTGTATTATCTATGCTTCCATTAACGCAGATTATAATTTCAAAAGAAGATATGATTGATCTTCTTTTGATATTTTGCAGGTAATCATAAAGGTCTAATGTAGTTTTCTCTATTAATTTCTCCTCATTATATGCAGGGATCAGCAAAGTAATATTTTTTTCCATTTAAACTTGGGCAGGCATATTGCTCCTGCCAGCTTCATAAATTTCAATAGCGATTTCCAAAGCCCTTTTAGCATCCCCAAGAGAGACTATTGATTTTTTATTATTTTTTATACAATCAATAAAATGTTTTAACTCTAATTTTAGCGGTTCTTGTTTCGATATAAAATATTTAATAACTTTTCCTTCGCTTATATTTCCTTTTGTTAAAGCATCTTCAGGAATATCGCTATTTTCATAAAAATGGAGCTCTTGATTAATGTAGTCTCCTTCTAAAACTCCTTTTTCTCCATAGATCTCTATTTTTCTTGTTTTCTTTGGAGAAACCCAGCTAAATTCTGAAGAGCCGGTTACTCCTTTGTCTACTCTGAATAATGCTTTTGCATATATTTCTTGAGATCCAGAAAAGATTAATTTAGCTTGAACCAAGGTTATGTCCCCCACGAGATATCTTATAATATCCGTATCATGAACAGACAAATCTATTAATGCTCCGTCTGTGGTGCCATATAATCTTTTTGGAAAAGGGCCTATTCTAAGAGTATTTATGAGATATATCTTTCCTAAAAAATTATCATTGAGAAGTTCTTTAATCTTTGATACAATTGGATTGAATCTTTCAGTATGCCCCACCGTAAGCAAACCCTTGCTTTTTTCAGACTTTTTGATCATTTCTTCAGCAGATTCTAGGTTATTTGAAATTGGTTTTTCAACAAGAATACTCACTCCTTTTTCTATGCAGTCTAAAACAACCACTTTATGAAGATTAGAAGGAACAGCAATTATAACTCCGGTTAAATCCTCTTTTTCAAGCATCTCTTTATAATTAACATAGGTTCTTTCAACATGATATTGTTTGCGTATCTTATCTAATTTTTCTTTATCAAGGTCAGAAACAAAAACAGAGTCTACTTCTTCCATTTCTGAAAGTATTCTGACATGATTTGTTCCCATAACTCCGATACCAATAACACCAAAGTTCATTTTTACTGCCTCTTAAAAAATATTATATTTTCCCTTTATAAAGATTTATGTATTAAAGCTATATTTTATAAACAACAAACTGATAATTTTCATAAACTTTTTCAAAATCTAAGGTTTTTGGCTTCTCAAAAACAGCGTAATCAAAATAATATTTTTCTTTTAAGCCATTTATATCCTCTTCAGTTAGTAATTTATAGCCTTCCTTAATATATCCAAAACTAATCCCTTTTTTATAAGCCATATTTTGAGACTCTGTAACGTCTAAGATTCTATTATACCATTCAACAATCGCTTTGTCGCCCGGGGGTGCCAATTCGAAATCCACAACTATCGCTCTTTCTGAACCAACCCTAAATGTGTTTATATAAGGGGGGGCAAGTAAAATAGAGTCCTCCGGGGTATATTTCTTTATGAACTCAAATAGTTCTTCTTTGTTAGAATCATATTTGTATCTTCCAACCAGGGGGTTATAGATTAAGTAGCTAATTAGAAATATTATCAAAATAGAAGCTAGTATTATTTTTATTTTTTTTCCTTTAATAAAGAAAAGAGGAATTAAAATTAAAAGAGTTATTGCAATAGGAATTCTTGAAGTTAATTTAGCAAATAAATAGGGGAGCATAAGACTCATTATTAAAAAGAGGTTTATCATAATTAAAAGTCCAATCAACAAAAACAAAACTCTTTTATTGTTTCCAGAAACTTTCTTATCAAAAGAGTTATATAGGAATTCAGATATAAAGATAAACTCTATTAGATTTAAAAATTCAGTTAATCTAAAAAAGTGTATTTTAACAATAGGGCCCCAAGGTAGAAATTCTGTAAAAATAACCTGCATGACATAAGAAATAAGCATGGTTATTACAAATATTTTAGCAATATTTTTATATTTTCTGTCAATTTTAGAGTATTTATACGCAATTATAAAAAGAACAAATAAGAAAATTGACCAAGCCCAGACCGGCCAATTCCAGGATAAAACATCGACGTGCCATGGGCTTCTAAATTTAAAAATATAAATTAACTTTTCTGAACTAATGCCCCGAGATTGTTTGGAGCTTATAAACAACAAAGGCAAAAATGAGATAGAAAAGAATAAAAAGAAGCTCAATGATTTCAGCAGCCCCTTTATTTTCTTTTTTAATTTTTCTTTGTTTTCAGATTTCTTAAAAACAAGCGCTAAAAACATTAGATAGTAGCCAAGATAAGCATAGGAGATATGAAATAAAGAAGAAATCCCCAACAGCGAAAAACCAATAAGATAGTCTTCTTTAAAATAAAAATAAATAGCCCAAACTACAAAAATTAAAGCAATTCTCGAGGATGCTAAAAGGGCTCCAATCTCAAGAGCATGCCCCCCGATTCCAACAATAAAAATAAATAACGGAAAAATGAGGCTAAGCAAAGAAAGTTTATAATTTTTCGTTAAAAGAAACACCAGCTTATAAAACCCCCAAGAAAAAAGGAGCATACAAACAAAAAGAAGGGAAAGCGCAGCAATTTCATAATTTCCAATTAAAGATTTTAGGAAAATTAATAAAAAAATAAATGTTTGTCTTACATTAAATTCCGCGGAGGAATTCACCATCAAATCATTCTTAAACATCCCGCTTTCAGTATGGTAAACAAGGGGCATATATTCATTCATATCTGCTGCCCCAAAGCCCTGATATCGAAGTATTAAAGAGATTAAGCACATTAAAGCAATTATTAAAAAGGTTTTCAAATAACTAGTCTTCTTTTCTTTTTTCAGCAATTTATTTTTATTCATTTTTTCTTAGATAATCTTCATGATTTAACTATTCTATAATCCTTTAACCTGCTTAGTATATGCTTAATCTGGCTTAATTTAACTTGTTTTAAAACAGAAAATATTGGTTTCGGCCTGAAAAAAAAGCTTCTGAATGCCTTAGGCTGCCATTCTTTCAGCTTTTTAGGGTCAATTGTCTTAGGACACCACGTAACATCCTGATAACTTCTCTTGCTATAATCTATTTTAAACTCATGTTTATATTTTTCCCATAACTCGGAGCCGGGCAGCATATCCAACAGCATAAAATGTGCGCGGTCTAATTTAATTTTTTTAGCAAAACTAATTGTCTTTTTTATGGTTTCTTCTGTTTCTCCAGGAAGCCCAAAAATAAAAAAACCCTGAGTTATTAAGCCAGCTTTTTTAGCAGCTTTAGCAGCTTTTTCAATATCCTCCAGTTTTTCATGTTTTTTAATATTTTCAAGTATCTTCTGATTTCCAGATTCTATTCCCAAAACAATTGAATAACACCCGGCTTTTTTCATTAATCTGAACAATCTTTCATCCACTTTATCAGCTCTAACTCCGTTTGGAGTAGCCCAAGAAATTTTTATTTTATTTTCTAAAATCAGGTTGCAGATTTTTTCAGCGTGCTCTCTCTTTAATGTAAAATTATCATCTTCAAAATGTATTTCCTTAACTCCAAAATTTTTAACTAAATATTTTATTTCTTCAATAACATTCTCCGGGCTTCTAAACCTAATTTTTTTACGCCAAAAATTAGGGCTTACACAAAATTCACATTCATACGGGCAACCACGCGTTGTAGTAATCGGTGCAACAGGAAAATTTTTAACAATAGCGCCATGAGGCGCTTTTTGGTAGGTTCTTGGGTCAATCGATTTCCAGTCTGGAAAAGGCAACTCATCAAGATTTTCTATCAGCTCTCTTCTTGGATTCACAACTATTTTCCCCTTTTTCCAGAAAGCAAGGCTCTTTATCTTTTCAACACTCTTATTCTTCTCCAGCTTTTCAGCAAGTTCGGCAATTGTCAATTCCCCTTCCCCAATAACTGCGAAATCCGCGCCAGTTTCTTCTAAAGTTTCTTTTGGAAGAACAGATGGATGAACCCCGCCTAAAACAATTATTTTCCCTTTTTCTTTTAATTTTTTAATCAAATCCTTTGCTTCTAAGTAATAGTCTGTTAAAACTCCTATTCCGATAACTTCACAATCTCCAACTCGTTTTACAATCTCTTCATTCTTCAATCTTAAATTTAAACCATCAATAAACCTAACTTCATAACCAAATTTTTTTAAATAAGAAGAAATATACCCGAGCCCCAAGGGGGGAGTTATGATGTGGGTTTCATAATTTGGCCTGATAAGTGCTATTTTCATGATAATATCTCCCCAACAACCTTGTTGGCAAGTTTAATAGATTGCTCTAGATTCCTGTCAGGATGACTGTTCAGCATGCCTGCGAGATATAGATTATCTACAGGGGTCTTAACAGGCAGAATTCTGTTTAATATCCCTAGATTGTATATCAATCCAGCATTTTTCTCTTTAATAACTTCATACCAATTAACATCTTCTTCTTTAATGTCTGTAACCTTTTTTAAATCTTTGAAATATTTTTCAAAAATCTCTTTATCTCCAGTTTTCCATAATTCAGATTCATTTTCAGGATAACTTGCTAAATAAACAATATGCTCTCCATAATTAGAAACTGGCTGAAAATTTGTGTGTTCTATTAATGCCCTGAAAGAAATATCCTCATTAATTATATTAGTCCAGTAAAAATCAGTAAGCTTCTTTTTTAATCCAATTAAAATGCATATTGCTCCCTGATTTTCCAAAGAAGAAAGTTTTTCTTTATAATCTTGCGGAAGATTTCCAAGTCTTGCAAGCGCGGGCCCGGGGATAGTCGATATAAAATTTTCAGCTTCTATTTTTTGATTTCCAGCTCTTAAATAATCAATTTTCTCTCCTGCAAACTCTATTTTATTAACTTCCTCATGGATAATTTCTCCATTATTCTTTTTTATTTCTTGAATAAGCTTTTTAACCAACTCCCCAAACCCCCCCTCAACATACCCCAAAACCTCTCCCTTATACCCCCTTTTATTCCTGATATTTATCCTGTCAATGAACCAAGAGGTAGAGATTCTGTGCAGATTTTTCCCATATTTTGCAGATAAAAGCGGTTTGAAGAATTTTTCATAAACATTTTTTCCAGATTTTTTTATTATAAACTCTTGTGCAGGAAGAGTATCTAATTCTTCTGGGTTTTTAATTAATTTTAATCTAAGCAGAAAAAATCCAAGCCTCATTTTTTCAGAAAAACTTAATAGACTAAATTTTAATAAATCAAAAGGAACAGTTAGGGTATAAAATTTACTATTATAATAAAATCCAGTAGAAGCATCCCTCCAGATTAATTTATTTTCCAACCCAATTTCTTTAATTAACTCTACTGTTTGATCTTGTCCTGGAAGAATATGATGATAAAATTCTTCTATTAGGTAATTATTTTTTTTAATGGACCTCAACATTCCGCCAATTCTCTTTTCTTTCTCTATAACAATAACTTTTTTTCCTTTTTTAGAGAGCTTGTAAGCTATTGTTAATCCGCTTATCCCTCCTCCAATAATTGCAGCATCATATTTCATTTTAATTTTCTCCTTAGTTTAAATAAATCTTTAAAGCTATTGACGATAACGTCAAAGTTAGCCCCTGTTGCAGCCCCTTCTTTCCGGGGGTAGTGATGAACTGAAGTTTCAGCTATTTTAAAACCTCCAATTTTAGCTTTAACTAAAATTTCAGTGCTTATAAACGCACCTCTTTGTGATTCCAATCTTGGAATCTTTTCAATAACCTGCTTATTTATTAGTTTAAATCCGCAATCAATATCTCTTACCTTTAATCCAAACATCAATCTGACAATAAACTGCCAAACAGCTGAATTCATTTTTCTTATAAATGAAACTTTTCTTTTAAGATAATAACCAATAACTAAATCTGCGCTTGTTCTTCTCTGAACTTCTATTAATTTTTTTATTTCTGAAAAATCAAACTGCCCGTCCGAGTCTGTAAATGCAATCCATTCATACTTGGAGTTGTATAGCCCAGAAATTAAGGCTGCGCCATAACCTTTATTTTTTTCATGTTTAATTATTCTGATTTTCTTATTTTTCTTGGCAAGCTTGTTAACTCTCTCGCTTGTTTTATCTTTGCTTCCGTCATCAATAACCAGTATTTCATAATTTTCAGTAATTTCTTTAAGTGTCCTATCCGCCTTTGTAATTGTTTCGCTTATGTTCTTTTCTTCATTATATGCCGGAAAGAAAACGCTTATTTCTTTTATTTTTTCCATATTAGGGTGTTTTAACCAACCTCCTGAGTTTTTCGGTATACATAATATCTATCTTCTTTAAAAAATAGCTGAAAAGATTCTGTTTCATAAACTAGGTTCTCTTGCTCAACTCCACTTTCCTCTTTGCTTAATCTTTCTCGGTCAAGAGATATCAGCTTATTAAAAACATATTCATAATTTCTCAAAAAATAAAGATCATCACTGACAACAACCGCGTTTTTATCTAACTTTTCAATTATTCCATTAACCTCTTTTTCCCTATCAGCAACATGTAAAACCATGCCATAAGCAGTAATTATCGATAATAAAACAAAAATCGCAATAACAATATAAAACAATCTTTTAATGCTTTTTTCTTTGATAGATTCTATAAATCTTGCCGCGAATAAATAAAAGAGAATATGGAAAGAAAATAAATACCTCCCAAAATCAGAAGGGGAAGGAAAAAATACCCCAAAAATTAAAGCAACAACAAAAATAGGGATTATCAGCAAGTAATACCTCCAGTAATCTTTTCTAAACTTAATTATCCCGGCGAGAATACCAAAGCTTAATATTGCTGTTATGAATAAAAAGCTAATCTGATAAACTATGGCTAAAAAACTTAAAATTCCAGCAAATCGGACATTTTCAAATGACTGAATCATCCAAAACCAGTAATATAAATCTTTAAATATTTCCAAGAAATTGAATTCAGAAAAATTATTAACAGTATTTTTGAAAATTTCACCAATAGACCATCCAGCAAGTGTTGGGGTGTCTGCAACATAATTTTTAATCATCCATGGAGCAAATAACAAAAACCCAATAAAAATTGCAAGAATAATAAAAAATTTCTGCTTTTTAGGAATTTTTTTAACTAATACATAAAGAAAAAACCCCGCCAAGATAAAATAAGCAGTTTGTTTGGTGTAAAGCAGCATTGCGGATAATAAAGCTACTAAGAAATATTGCCATCTGCTTGTTTTTTCTATTGCAACAAAAAGCGCAATTGTAAAAAATAAAACCAGCGTTTCCATCATAATAGAGGCCCCAAACACTAAGCTCATTGTTGAAAATAAAAATAAAGCCGCGATAATTGTCTTTTCTCTGTTCTTAAGATTCCAGATAGAGTATAACTTTGGGAGTAAAAGCAAGGTTAAAATGAAGAATGCAAAACTAATTAATTTCCAAGAAATTTCCAGCAGCCACCCAGAAAAAAATAAGTTTTCTACAGCCATAATCAGCATAAACAAGGGTGGTGTAAAAAAAGAGAAATCTCCGGCTAAAATCTGAAACGAGTTTGGAATAAATCTCATTAAGGCATCATGAAGAAAAGAGATTGGCATTAAAAATAACAAAGATACCCTGATTATTATGCTTGCTAAAATAAGTTTTTTGTGCCAATCCATTTTTACTTTATAACTCAATTTTAGCATTTTTATAGTTTTATGTAGTAGAAATATACTTTTCCTTAGGTAAGCTTTTAAAACAAAAAATTCTCCCTTTTTTCATGATCAAAAAATTATGCGTTTTTACATTATATTTTGCATATAATCGGCAGGTTCGATTAAAATATTTAGAAAAAATTATGCCACAAGACGTAGAGCTCTTCCTTTTCACAACGAAATCAGAAAAACCCAAGTTTCATCTAAAAAGATTTAAAATTTGCACATCAAAAAATAAACTTTCCTCTTTTGTTGAATTAAAGAAATTTTGCAGAAAAAATAGAATAGAAGCAATTCTTAACCTGGGGCAATTGCCGCAAGAAGGATATATTATGACTTTTGCAACCCTCTTTTCAAAAACAAAATCGTTTATATACCATGTTGGAACGCCTTATTACAGGGCGTCCTCGCACAAAAAATCCTGGCGTTGCAAAGCTTTCCTTGAATCAGCATTCTATTTTCCGCTTATGCTTTTTGCGGATAAATTGTACTTTGCTTCTCCTGACATCACGAATCATACAAAAAAGCTTTTTTCAATCTATAAAAATAAAATTTTTTATCTGCCCGGAACAATTGATACAGAGATGTTCAAACCTAAAAACAAGCAGCAAACAAGGAAAAAACTGAAATTAAAAAATAAAAAAATAGCAATTTTCGTAGGAAGAATAGAATACGCGAAAGGTTCTGACATTATTTTTAAATTAGCCAAGAAAAACCCAGAAATCCTTTTCTTGTTGATTGGAAATTTGGACAACAAAAAAAGAACTAGGATAAAACAGGACAATATTCAGATAATCCTGCCGAAAAATCCAGAAAACCTTGTTGATTATTACAATGCAGCAGATTTATGTTTATTCCCGAGCAGAGTTGAAGGATTTGGTTTGGTTCCAAGAGAAGCAATGGCTTGCGGAACTCCTGCTTTAGTCTCAAATATACCTGCTTTAAGGATGATTAAACAAGCGATTAAAGTACAGTTAAAAACAAACAAATTTGATAAAGCAATAAACAACTTTTTTAAACTATCTAAAGAAGAAAAGCAAGAATTATCTAAAAAATCTAGGGCAGAGATAATAAAAGAGTATGGTGATGAAGTTTGTAAAGAGCTATATTTAAGAAGCCTATTAAAATAATAAAAATAATAAAATGGAGTCAGAAGTTTCAGAACAAAGGTGGAAAATAGCCCAGCAGTCTGAAGAAGAGTTTTGGGAAGGCTACACAACCGGCTCTTTATTAGCAGAATCTGGGAAGAGATATCCAGAAAAAGCTGAAATTCTTTTAAAAGAGTGGTCTGCATTTGTTAAGATAACTAAAAATGCAAAAATTCTGCAGATTGGCTGCGGCCCAGAAGATGTTATTAATTATTTTAAAATAGGAAAATTGTACTCAATAGATCCTTTAGCTGATTTTTATAAGAAAAAATTTAAACTTGATTACAAAAAAACTAATTTAAAAAAAGCAGCAGGAGAAGAAATACCATTCTCTGATAATTATTTTGATATAGTCATTTTAGTTAATGTTCTGGACCATGTTCACCTTCCTGACAAGGTTCTAAAAGAAATAAAAAGAGTTATGAAACCAAATGCGATTTTTCATTTTGAAAACTATACTTACCAAACCCCCTTTATTTATTTAGCAGAATTTTACGGAAGATTAAAAGAAATCTCCAAGGGGGAAATCTTTAACATTCATCATCCGTATATGTTTACAATTAAAAATCTAAGAAACCTTGTTTCTAATAACTTTTCAATTATTAAAGAAGAAATTGGGAGGGATATTGGATTGTATGATAATCTCGGGCAATTAAAAGAAAAAGTTAAGCATCATAAAAAATTAAGAAGAAGAATGCTGGCGAGAATAGGATTATTAGGAACAATAAATTATTCTTGTTTATGCAAGATTTCTGAATAATTAATTTCATTCCTCAATTTACATTCTACGATATTTGTTAGTCTCTAAAACCTATAATCTATGAAGATGAGAAGCTTAATCTCTGCAGAGCATAGCTTAAAAATATTTTTGGGATACCGATACTTACTTTATGTTTCCAGTCACTTCTTAAGAAACTCAAAAATCTGTTTTTTTCTGGTTTCATATCCAGATATATAATTTGAAACATTAATTGTTTTAAATAATTTAAAATTTTCCAGTTCTCTGGGGCTAATTTGGTTATGCCCCGGGATATTTTGCCACATAATCATTATAACCCCCCCGGTTTTTAGTACATTATAGCAGTTTTTTAAAGCTTTCTCCGCTTCCTTTTTATTGTTTAACCCAAATCCAAAAACCCCAAAAAACAATATAGCATCAAAAAATTCTTTTTCAAAATACTTATCAATATCAACAACACTTCCTATAATGTGGTTTTTAGCTCCATACATCACAACTTCCTTGTTAACATCAATGCTGTATAATTCATTTTCTTGCAATCTTTTAGGGTAGTCTGAAGTATAACTAGCACATCCCACTAACAAAACTTTTTTATTTTTAATTTTTGGAAAAATCTTTCTTTCGATAATATATCTTCCCTCGTTCCTCCACTTTAAACTCAATTCTCTTGCAGCTCTCCTTAAGCTTCTTTCTATTATATTCATCTTAATCAAAACCTCCTTTCTTTTTTAAACCTTGCTTATACCAAAGGACGCTGTTAATTCCCCCTTTGCGCCTTTGGTATCGAGGGAAAGCCAGAATACTTTGTAAAAATATTAATGGCTTTCACTATACGAAAGATTTAATAAATCTTTTTGTTATGTATAACTATGAAAAAAGCAAAGAAAAAAGAGGATAACAAAGTAGAATATGGCACAATTTCTCTCCCAATGCCTTTAATAGAAAGAATTAAGGAAAAAATCAAAGGCACAGGAATAAACTCGGTTTCGTCCTATGTTGCTTTTGTTCTAAGACAGGTTTTATCTTCACCAGAAGCAGAAATTCTTAATAAGAACACAGAGTCTGAGATAAAAAGCAGGTTAAAAAAATTAGGATATATTTAATAACCTTTTAGTGGTTAGAAACATTTAAATATCATATTATGTATAATTATGCATAATGGCAGAAAAAATAGACTTTACAAAGCAAAGAACAAAAAATTGCGAAGAATTAATGATACCTGAAGCAAGGCAATATCTTGACATCCCCTTGGATGAAAAAATAAAAAAATCCCAGGAGATAATAAAAGAGGCGTTTAAAAAATATAAAAAAGTAGGGTTAGGATTCAGCGGAGGAACAGACAGTCTTGTATTATTACATCTCACTTTGCCGTTAAAAAAAGATATTCACTCAGTTTTTGTTGATACACAGCACGAATTTCCCGAAACCTATGTGTTTATAGAAAAAATAAGAAGAGAGTGGCATCTTCAAAGTCTTACTTCTGTTCAGGCAGAAGAAAACAAGCTGGATAAAATAAAAGACAAGTACGGGTTTAAAACTCCCGATTTTACTGAAATCTGCTGTGGCTACCACAAAATTGCCCCCATGATGAAAGCTATAGGAGACTTCGGATTCGATGCTTTTCTTGTAGGATTAAGAGGAGTAGAGCATGAAGAAAGAGCTAAAGAATCTTTTTTCTCTCCAAGAAAAAATCCAGAGCACATTAGAGTGCATCCATTATTATTCTGGAGGCAGAAAGATATTTTAGAGTACGTTAAAAAGTTTAACATAACCTGCAACCCACTTTATGCATTAGGCTACACTTCTTTAGGTTGTGTTGAATGCACTGACAAAAACCCAGACCCAAATGCCCATGAAAGAGCTGGAAGAGGGGTAGTAAGAGAAACAATAATGGAAAGATTAAGGGCATTGGGATATACTTAAAAAATAAAAGATTTAATCTCTTTGAATACTTTTTTTTATTAATCTATAAAATTTATTAGCTTGATTGATATAAAGCTTGATGAATCACTGTACATAAATTAAAAATATAAAAGGATACCAGAATCTATTTGTCTATACAACATCATTTTTTTAAAATATCAAGCGCTTTTCCGTCTATATCTGGATCTTTTTCTATACCATGCATCTTTAATATTGTCGGAACAACATCTATTAGTTCAGCATTTTCCTGCAGTTTTCCAGTTTTAAAATCTGTTCCAGAAGCAATAAATAGACCATGCAGTTTATGATTTCCAGGGTCTCTCGGCTCTACAAATACTTCTCCAGATAACCCGGTTTTTGGGACATAATCAAAGTTTTCAATGCAATAAACAATATCTGGAGCATCTTCTAGATATAGCCCCTTGTAAATATCTTCTCTTTTATGGACTTCAATCTCCAATTTTTTCCCATTATCCTCTAAATTTCTTAATTTTTCCATAATCTCTTTTCTTAACTCTCCATACTGGTCTCCTGGAACACTGCCTTCTGGCTCTCTGCCTTTTAAATTGATAAAAATCCCCCCATTGTCATGCAGACAGCAGGCTTTTGTTTCGCTCCAGTCAATCTCAGCATCTTCTATAGGTGTTTTTTTAGTTGGAATGTTTTTTCTTATTTTATTTTCAAGAAAATCTCTTCCAAGTTTCTTAACCAGCCAGTTGTCTATCCCCAAAAAAGCTGCTGTTTTCTGCAGATTTTCAAGGTTAATCCCAACCTGGTTTAAGATTCTTTTCTTTCCTTTTACTTTTAGGTATCCTTCTTTAATCAGCCATTCATTAATATAAAACTCTTTTACAGCTTTCCCTCCGCCATGGTCTGACATAAAAATAATATTATCTGGATTGTAATTTTTGATGAGTCTTCCAAGCTCTCTGTCAAGCTCTTCATAATACACCATTAATTTGTCATAATCCAGGATAAAATGATGCAGCCGGTCTGCAAAAAAAACAGTCATAAAAACCTGTATATCTTTTCCATATTTCTTGAGCAAAAATTCATTTAACTCTGAGCGGTTTTTTATAAAATTCATGCTTTCTTTTAACTGCTCATCAATTGGTTTGTTAAAATAAGCATAACTTCCTTCATATTCTCTTTTTCCAAGCTTTTCTGTAATCTCTTTTTCCAATTCAGGAGGATAGCAAGTGTTTTCTCCTTCGGGGGTGTGGTAAGATTCTGCGATTGAAACCATGAACTTATCTGTTTCTTCTGGGGGAAAATTATAGGGTATATTCACTATTCCCACCGGAATATTATTCCTGTTTAAAATTTTCCAAAAAGAATCTAATTTTAAAAAACATCCGAGGACATCCACATTTGTTTCATAGCTGTTTCTTAATTTTTTAACATAGCCATAATGCCCTATTTTTGCGGGGTTTTTGCCTGTTGCAAAACACATCCATACCGGGAAAGTTGTAGGTGGAATCATGCTTCTCAATTTTCCATAAATTCCCTTCTCCATTAGCTTTTTTATATTTGGAAGTTTTCGTTTTTCAAGCCCGTAATTAATATAATGCCAGGCTGTCCCGTCAACCCCCATAATCAACAGTTTCTTTTCCTTCATTTTAGAACTAATTTATTTTCTCTTTTAAACTTTGGCAAATCATATGCTCAAGCATTAAATGCAGATCTTCAATAACCCCATAATTATTGCTCTTAATAATTATTTTATGGTCAGAAATCTCCTTGGCTTTTCCCCCATCAAACCCCAATAAGCTGATTGTTTCAGCTCCCATTTTATTTGCAAGTTCAATTGCCTTTAAAATATTTTTAGAATTTCCAGAACCAGTGATAGAAATTAAAATATCCCCCTGCTGGATTAAATTTCTCAATTGTTGGACAAAAATATTATCATAATCCAAATCATTTCCATAAGCAGTCATTAAAGCAACATTATCTGTTAGAGAATAAGCTTTAAACCTTTTTTTGTTCATATCATAATATCTTTCTAAAGTTCCTTTTCCCAAGTCGCATGCAAAATGCGAGGCAGTTGATGCCGAACCTCCATTTCCTATAATAAAAACTGATTTATCATTTTTATAAGCTCTTGCTAAAATCTCTCCAATTTTTTTCACTTCTTCTAAACTCAGGCTGTCAATTGCGTTTTTCAAATCTAAAATATAGTTGTTTAAACTTTCCATTTTAATCATTAACATAAATAATTTTGCTTCCAGTGTCATCAAATTTGAAATCTATAAATTCTAATTCAGAAAGCGCATTTCTGACTGCATTTTGTTTTTCAGGATTAACATAAAACAATAAAAATCCCCTTCCACCAGCCCCCAAAACCTTGCCCCCCAAAGCTCCGGCATTTTTAGCAAGTTCATAATATTTATCAACTTCGCTATTGGAAATGCCTATTGCAAGCTGTTTTTTTAACATCCAATTTTTATGCAATAATTCTCCAAAAAAGCTGATATTTGCATTAGCAAGATGAGTTTCCATTTCATCAGCCAAATCCCTCATTTGAATATGTAAGTTGAAAATATTATCATTCTCAAGATTTTTATTTTGCTTGTTTAAAATCTCTGAAGCAAGCCTCTGCCCGCCTAAATGGAACATCATTAAATTATTCTGCAATTGTTTTTTTTCATCTTTTCTCAGGATAATCGGCTTTATTCTTACTTCTTCTTTAATAAAATCAATTTTATTTAATCCGCCAAATGCAGTCGCATACTGGTCCTGCCTTCCAATTGGCTCTTTTAATATATTTATCTCGATTTCACACGCTTCTCTTGCTAATCTTTCCTGGCTAACATGTTTTCCCTGATAAGCATATAATGCATTTAGCAATCCTACTGTAAAGGCACTTGAGCCACCTAATCCAGTTCCAGAGGGAACTTCAGCAATAGAATGAATTTCAACACCTTTTGTAATTCCCGCCATTTTCATTGCTTCTCTTACTCTTGTGTTTTCAATTAAATCAGCATGGTCTGTTTTTTCCACTTTGCTGTATGCAATATGGTTTTTCTTGTCAAAAGAAGGATGAACAACAATATACACATATTTTTGGATGCTCGTGCTTATAACAGAACCCCTTTCTCTGTTGCAGAATCCAGGAATGTCAGTTCCTCCGCCAACAAAGCTTACTCTCATAGGTGTTCTTGAGATTATCATTTTTTTTCTATATACTTTATTTACGCAATTTATTTAAATAGATTATTGTCTTTTAAAGATTATGAAGCAAAAATATAGTCTTGTTCTACTGGATAGAGATGGAGTTATTAATGAGAAGGCACCTATTCATAATTATATAACCTTATTTAACGACTTTTTATTCCTCCCCAAGTCAAAACAAGCATTGTCCCTTCTTTCATCTAAATATGCTCTTGCAGTTATAACAAACCAAAGGGGAATTGCAAAAGGGCTAATAACTTTAAAGGATTTTCACGAGATTACTCAAAAAATGCTTAAAGAAATAAGCAACTCGGGCGGAAAAATAGAAAAAGTGTATTTCTGTCCGCACGGTGAAAATGAATGTAACTGCAGAAAGCCAAAACCAGGCATGATTGAAAAAGCTTTAAGTGACTTCCAACTTTCTCCACAGCAAGTTGTTTTATTAGGAGACAGTTTTTTGGACTATCAAACAGCAAAAAACGCAGGATGTGATTTTATTTTTATAAACACACCATCAGATGAGCAACTTTCAACACTTAAAAAATTCAAAGAAGCACAAGTTTCTTCATTAACTTTTCCCTCGCTTTATGAAGCAGCTTTATTTTTGACCAAATAATTTTCTTGCTTTTTCTAAAACTTCTGGAGTTCCAATATCCAAAACTTTTCCTGTTTTAAACCCCACAAGTTTTTTCTTTTCCTTTAATAGTTTAGGAAAAATATCCAACCCAAAATCAGAAATTCCTTCAGGAATATAGCTAAGAACTTCTGGTTCAAGAATATAAATTCCTGAATTCACTAACCCCCCCGGTATTTCTTGTTGTGGTTTTTCTTTAAAGTCGATTATCTTTTTTCCTTCAAGTATGACTGCCCCCCTTCCAACCTGGCTTCTATTGTCTAATGCAATAGTTGCAAAAGCTTTTTCTTTTTTATGAAATTCTATCATTTTCCCAAGGTTTGTTTCATGAATAACATCCCCGTAAATAACAACAAAGGTTTCATTAAAAAAATCTCTAAAATTATTCAAGCTTCCGGATGTTCCAAGCAGTTCTGGCTCATAACTATATTTAATTTTAACTCCGAATTTGTTTTTATCTCCAAAATACTCTTTAATTTTCTCAGGAAAATGATGGGTGTTTATTGCAATTTCTTTTATCCCGAATTTCTTTAGCAATTCAATATTATACCGCAGACATGGCTTTCCAGCAACATCAACCATAACCTTGGGAATTTCTTCTGTTATTTCCTTAAGACGAGTTCCTTTTCCAGCAGATAAAATTAAGGCTTTCATTTTAAACATTCTTAATTCTTTCTAAAGATTTAGGATGTGATTTATAAAACTCATAAGTTTTTTTCATGCCTTCGTCTAATCCAACTTCAGCTTTCCATCCAATTTCTTTTTTAATCTTGCTCGCATCTGCAACTAAAAAATTAGGGTCTCCTTTTCTTTCTCCTGCGTCAATTATTTCAACTTTTTTTCCAGCAGCCCTAAAAACAGCTTCTAGAATCTCTTTCATTGTATTCCCTTTTCCAGAGCCAATATTATATTGAGAACACCCTTGTTTCCCTAAAACAGCCAAATGTGCTCTTGCAACATCTTCTACAAAAATATAATCTCTTCTTTGTTTGCCTTGCCAGTTTAACTGCACAGGCTTTCCAAGCATAACTGCCTTAAACCATCTTGGAACCGCCCTCGTAACAGGCAATTGGTCATCCCTAGGCCCATAAACATTAAAATATCTTAATCCAACAGAGTTAATGCCAAAACTATAATAATATCCGGAAAAAATAGCTTCCATAGCTAATTTAGACGCACCATAAGGCTGCATTGGCTTTTTTTCAGAATTTTCTTTAACAGGAATTCCCTCTTTTGGCTCGCCGTAAACAGCTGCAGAAGAAGAGAAAACAATAAACTTAACCTTGTTTTTCCTCATTCCTTCTAAAAGGTTAATTGCATAATTAATATTTCTTTTTAATGTTTTTTCAGGATCATTTATAGAATATTCTATTATGCTTTCAGCAGCTAAATGAATAACTGCTTCTTGTCCTTTTAAAGCCTGTTCAATCGCTTCTTTATTTTCGAGACCAGCTTTAATAAACTTAGCCCTCTTATCAATATACTCTTCATAGCCAGTTGACAAATCATCAAATACAACAATTTCATGCTCTTTATCGCAAAGCAATTTAACAATGCTGCTTCCGATAAATCCTGCCCCTCCTGTAACTAAAATCTTCATTTTATAATCTCTCCTCTTTTCTTTAAAAGTGTTATGTATTAATTATATACTTATAGCAAAGGACGCTCTTATTTCCTCAGCTTTGCGCCTTTGCTAGATAGGAAATGACTGAAAAATGAGGAAAAATTAAAGTCATTTACTATAAATATTGATTTTTCTTTAAAACTTTATTATGGATAACTGCGTTGGTTAGATTATAGTTTTGTGCAGTTATACAGATAGAGAACTGCTAGATAAATGTCATCAAAGTAATGCAGTTCTCTATATCTGTTCTTCAACCTATCAAGCCCAAACAAACCTGCTTGTTGATGTAAAGCTTAAAATGAGCTTATCAATTACTAAAAACTAAAACATATTCTATACTTTCTTATACTCTTCAATTGTATCTTTAATAATCTTTTTCCATTTGTATTTTTCAGCATATTTTCTGACATTTTTCTTCCATTTTAATATTTCCCTTACTGCCTTAACAATTTCCTCGCTTGATTTTTGTTTTATTATTATACCTTCTCTATTATTTTCAATCATCTGCTTGACTCCTCCAACATCTGTGACAACAACAGGCAGATTCCTGGCTAAAGCCTCCATAACAACAACTGGGGCGCCTTCTTTTGATGAAGGCAGGACTAAACAATCTGCCGCGCTTAAGTAAAGTAATTTTTTCTCTCCGAAAATAGGCCCTGTAAATTCTACATTTTTTAATTTTAATTTTTTTGCGTATTCTTGAAATTCCTTAATCTCTCCAAACCCAATTATCTTAAGCTCTATATCTTTTCTTTTTTCTTCAAGTTGTTTCATGGCGTCTAATAAATATCTGACCCCTTTTTCTTCATTAACTCTGCCAAGAAAAATTAAAATTTTTTTATTGCTTAATTTTAGTTTTTTTCTAGCTTCTTTCTTGCTTACTTGTTTAAAGTATTCTTCTCCAATTCCCATTGTCTGGAATTTTATTCTGCTTTTTCCTTTAGTTTTCTTTTTTAAATAATCTATTTCTTCCCTGCTTAGCGCAAAAAATAATTTTATATTCTTTAGAACTCTGCTTTCCAATATCTGCCCGAGCAAAAATAATGGAAAAAAATACCTATAATTCTTTGTCTGTTTCATATGTTTTAATGGCCAGCTTCCCCCGTGATGCTGCGCGATAATCTTTTGATTTTTAAACAAACCAGCTATAACAAGCCCGTGCAGGTTATGATACTCATGTAAATGAATTATCAGCTTTTTATTTTCTTTTTTGCATTTTTTAATTTCTTGTTTTAATGCTTTTAACATAGGTATTGAGAAATCAAGCGCATATTTTGGAGAGAAAGTAGTAGGAAAAAATCTGAATTTAACTCCCCCCCAAATAACTTGTTTTTCTTTCCACTGCCTTTCAGGCCCCCAGCACTCAACTTCAATGTCAGAATATTCTTGTAGTTGCTTTGCAACCCTAAAATAAAAATCACTTAAAATTAAATCTTTGACATTATCTCCGGGTTTCGCAAAAAAAGAATGCGACGCATGGGACAGTTGGATAACTTTTATTTGTTTATCTGAGCCAGCCATTTTTTCTTTTCCAACCCTAAAATTCCTTTTAATCTCGGTTTTTCTATTTCTCTGTTTCCCCTAATAAACTTAATTAGATATTTACAAATTAAAACAAAATACATTAGTTGAAAATCTATTCTTTTATTCTCTTTAAAAAACAAATACCATCCATATCCATTATAGTTCGCAAGTTCCGGCAGTTTTTCGCTTGGAACTAGATGTTTATGATAAACAATTGCGCTCGGATTGTAAGCAATTTTGTAGCTATTTCTCAAAATTTTATAAAACATCTCAGAATCTTCTCCAGCTATTCCGGTTCCAGCCCCTTTTTTCTCATTAAATAATCCAACAACTTCAAAAACTTTTCTTCTGAAAGCCATATTATTCCCATGCCCGATTCTGTTCATCATTAAAAATAATTTATTTTTGATAATCTTCTTTTCATTACCAATTTTGCTAAAGCTAAATTGCGCTTCATATTCGCTGTTGATATATCCTTTTAATGGAAGAGTTTTCCCAGTGCACGCCCCAATCTCCTGGTTTTTAAATCCGCTTGTAAGCTCTTCAACCCAGTTTTCATCTGCAATACAATCATCATCTGTAAAAACAATAATATCTGCTTTTGACTTTTTAATTGCAACATTTCTTTTCGTAGACAACGGGGTCATTCCAGGAACATGAATATATTCGTCAGCTAACTTTTGAATTTTTTTATTAAGTTTTTTATCAGAAGAATCAATAATCCAAACTTTAAATTCTCCTTTTGCTTTTTTTAAAGAGTCTAAAACAGCGGGAAGATGTTTTGGCCTCCCATGGGTGCATATAAAAACATCGCAATTATCCATTTTACCTAACATATTTCATTTTATTAGATAGTCCATATAAAAAATCTCTTAGATGAATTGGAATGCTTTTTACTTCATTTATATGTCTTATTCTTAAAACCCTTAAAAATAATCTTCTTGGATTTAAAACAACCTGCTTGTAAAACTGCGCATGCCAGTATTTTAATTGCTCCTGGCTTAAGTTGGGGTAAGCAATAGACGCTGTTGTCTGCTCCAATTGGTCAACATCTTCTTTTATCCATTTGTTTTTTTCAGCCATTTCATAAAAAACAGTTCCAGGATACGGAGTCGCCATTGTGCATTGAGGGCGCAAGTTGTATTGAATTGCGAGCCTTTTAGCAAAACTAATTGTCTTTTTTATGGTTTCTTCTGTTTCTCCAGGCAGTCCAATCATAAAATACAACGCAGGCGAGATTCCAGCTTTTTTAACCATCTGAATAGCTTTTTCAACTTGCTCGAGGGTGATATTTTTCTTGCAGTTTTCCAAAATTTTTTTATCCGCTGTTTCAACCCCAAACCCAATCCCAAAACATCCTGCTTTTTTCATCCAGTTCAACATTTCTTCATCTACCATATCAACTCTCGCATTGCAATTCCAGATAACATTCAGTTTTCTTTCGATAATTCCTTTGCAGATATCAATTACTCTCTGCTTGTTGATTGTGAATTCAGAATCAAAAAAATCGATTTCTTTAATCCCATATTTTTTAACAACTAATTCAATTTCTTTTAAAGCTCTTTCAGGAGAATAAGCTCTCCAAATGCTTCCATACCCCCTTCTGTAATCTATCTGGCCACCAATTACGCAGAAGGAACATTTAGCAATGCATCCCCTAGAAGTCCTCATTAATGTCATTGGAAGTCTCCGGTTATACGGGATTCTGTACTTATCCAGGGGCAATAAGTCATATGCTGGAATAGGCAAAGAATCTAAATTAGGCTCAAGTTTTCTGTAATCATTAAAAATAACTTTCCCCTTTTCTTTATAGCTTAATCCTTTAACTTTAGCAAAAATGTTTTTCTTCCCATTTTTCAGATTTTCAGCAATTTCCTTCATTGTCATTTCAGGCTCATTTTCAATTATAAAATCCAATTTAAATTCAGAAAATAACCTTTCTCTCAAAGAAGAAGGCTGGTTGCCCCAGATTCCAAAAGGAATATTATATTTTTTAGCTAATTCTCCTAATTTCATATCAACATACATAGAAGCAGTTGTGTACCCTCCAACAATCAGCTTAGGCTTCTCTTTTTGGATTATTGGCTCTAAATAATCATAATCTTTGTCAATGACATTTAAGTCAACCAAAGCAACACTACATCCCGAATCTCTCGCAGCTGATGTGAGATAAGCTATCCCTAATGGCTGAATAATATAATCTTTCTGAGGATTAGAGCAATCAATTTCTTTTGGAGCTGGAATGCCATTAAGTCTTGGCTGAGCAACAAATAAAATATCCACCATTTCTATTAATAAAATAATCAGTTTAAAAAGATTATGTACTTAAATTATCTCCATTTAGCATCTTATATATCTGGGATTAATAATGTTTTTAAATTAAATAATCAGCGCCTTCTTATGAATATTTTGATTATAAAAGTAGGGGCATTGGGAGATGTCGTCAGAACAACCTTTCTCGCTCAGGCGTTAAAAAATAAATACAAAAACAAACCAACAAAAATATATTGGCTTACAAGCGAACAAGCAAAGCTATTATTTGTCAATAATCCTTATGTTTACAAAACAATTTCAGATTCTGAAATAAACAGGAAAAAATTAAAAAAACAAAGATTTGATTTAGTGATTAATCTTGAAGAGGATAAAATTTACACTGAGCTCACTAAACTTGGCAGAGAAAAATTAGGCTTTTTATTAGAAAATGGAAAAGTTATTCCAAGCGATTCTGCAAAAGAATGGTTTGATATGAGCTTGCTGGGAGAAAAGCCAAAAAATGATATTCTAAAAATAAATTGCAAAAAACCACATAGACAGATCATGTCAGAGATAGCAGAAATAAAAGACTGGAAGAAATACGAGCCATTTTTAAGGCTTCATAGAGAACAGGTTAGAATAGCAGAAAAATTTAAGAGAGAACATAATATTCAAGATAGGGAAATGGTAGTTGGTTTAAACCTCGGAGGAGCAGACAGGTGGCCGAAAGCCCTTCCAGTAGATTTATCGGTAAAGCTTATACACTCTATCTATAAAGAGTTTGAATGCAAAATTATTTTATTCGGCGGACCAAAAGAGGCAGAAAGAAACAAAAACATACTCAGTTTATCTAAATCTCCGATAATTGATGCAGGAACAGGGAACAATCTCTTTGAATTCCCGGCGCTCATTAGCGTATGCAATTATTTCATCTCCACCGATTCTTTAGGATTACACATAGCATTGGGTTTAAAGAAAAAAACAATCTGTTTAATAGGACCAACTCAAAAATATGAAAAAGAAACATTCGGGCATGGAAAAATAATCTATCCCGAGTCATCTTGTGTGGGGTGCTTTAAAAGAGACTGCAAAAGCATGGAAAAAATAAAAATTCCAGCGATAATAAGCGCTTTAAAAGACTTATCTAAACCCCCTTTCTTGAATATCGTGATAACTTCCTATAAAGAACCAAGAACTGCGAAAGCAATTGAAGCTATTCTCAGCCAAAAAATAGATTATCCTTTTGAAATAATTGTTTCTGCACCAGATAAAGAAACTCAAGAAATAGTTAAAAGATATTCGAAAAAAGATAGAAGGGTAAAATTGTTTGCAGACCCGGGCAAGGGAAAAAATCTTGCTTTAAATATTCTTTTTAAAAAACTAAACGGGGATATTTTAATTTTCACAGACGGAGATGTTTACTTGGGCAAGGGGGCAATAGATAAAATAACTAAGATGTTTAATGACTCTAGTATCGGATGCGTTACTGGAAGGCCGATGCCAGAAGAGTCAAAAAACTCAAAATATGGATATTGGGCTAATTTTCTTTTTGAAGAAGCGCATAAAATGAGAAAAAAATCTTTTTTAAATAATGATTTTTTAGAATGTTCAGGTTATTTATTTGCATTTAGAAATAGAATTGTTGAATCTTTTCCATTAGATACAGCAGAAGATACAATAATCCCTTATTACTTTTGGGAAAAAGGGTATAAAATAGGTTATGCAGATGAGGCAAAAGTTTATGTTAGAAATGTAGATAATTGGGGAGAATGGATAAACCAAAAGACAAGGACGAGTATTGCCCATGAGAATCTGGGGGATTATGCAGATATTCAGATAACCCCCAGAAAAAAGTCTTTTTTTAATGAAGCAAAAGGTGCATCCAGTCTTTTTTCTTATCCAAATAGCATTACAGAATTTTATTGGAGTTTTAATTTGTTAATAGCAAGACTTTACATGTGGGCGATTGTATTAGGAAATTCAAAATTAAAAGGAAAAAGGCATTCAGATGCTTGGGAAAGAGTTGAGAGCACAAAATAGTTTCATATACACTCCAAAATATTGATTTCTATTACATAAAGGTTATAAACCAAAAAATAACAAGAATAATAAAGATGGAAGATAAAACAATTGTTTTGGCGTCAGATCATAATGGGGTGGAATTGAAGGCTCATCTCTATAATTTTCTTAAGCAAAAAGGTTTTAGTCCAATAGATTTAGGGCCCTTTACATCTGAAAAGAAAGCAGATTATACGAATTACGCTTACCAATTAGGGAAGATAATACATAATCAAGATGTTTCAAAAGGAATTTTAATTTGTGGAACAGGTGTTGGGATGTCAATTGCTGCAAATAGATTTGAGGGGGTTAGAGCTGCTTTAATTCATAATCTTGAGTCTGCTGCTAAATCAAGAGAGCACAATGATGCTAATGTTTTATGTCTAGGAGCATGGGTAACTGCCCCCAAAACAGCAGAGGAGATACTTGATTCCTGGATTTCAGCAAAATTCGGAGAAGGAAGGCATGTACAAAGAGTGGAAAATCTCTCTTCCCATAAACCCAAATCAGTTGTTTTTACAAACGGAGTTTTTGATGTTCTCCATACAGGGCATATTGAATTATTAAGCTGGGCAAAAAGTTTGGGAGATAAGCTTGTTGTAGGATTAAATTCAGATAATTCTGTAAAACAGTTAAAAGGTCCAGACAGGCCTATAAATAATCAGGAAGACAGAAAAAGAGTTCTAGAATCCTTGGGATGTGTAGATCAAGTTATAATCTTTGATGAATTAGAGCCAAACAATCTTCGAGATGAAATCAAACCAAATATTTTAGTTAAAGGAGGAGAATGGACAGCAGAGGAAGTAAGGAAGAGAGATAATGTTCCAAGTGAAACTGCAATTAAAATATTCCCTTTTGTTGACGGTTATTCAACAACAAATCTTCTTAAAAAAATTAAACAGCAGGAAACATGCGAGAAACAACCAGAAAAGGAAAACTTCTAAATCTTATTGATGATTTCAGAAATAAAAAAGTATTGGTAATCGGAGATTATATTTTAGATGCAGAAACTGATTTGGAGCTCACAGGAGCAGCATTAGAGCTTCCAATTCCAAGATACAAGTTTCTTTCAACTGCATTTTCTCATGGGGGCGCAGGAAATGTTGTTAAAAATTTAGCAGAACTCGGCGCGGAAGTTTCTTTTGTAACTCTTTTAGGAGAGGATTATTATTCTTCAGAAGCTAGAAAATGGCATCCAAATGTAACTTTTCTTCCAGTAATAGAAGCCGGAAGAAAAACAACAGTTAAGCAAAGATTTTGGGTGAGACACAGAGAAAATCAATATCCTTTATTTAAAATAAATCAGCAGTCAGAAGAAGTTGTAGGGGAAGAAACAAAAGATAAAATTTTAGATGAAGTAAAAAAACAATTAAGAAGCAGAGATATAGTAATTCTCGCAGATTATCGTCATGGAATGTTAAATGAGCCTCTAATAGACGGGCTATTGTTTTATAAATCTCAAGGAAAAACCTGGATTGCAAGCTCTCAAGTATCTCAAAAAGATTCAAATCACCATCTTTATTCAGGGGTTGATTTAATCTGTATGAATCAAAAAGAAGCTGAAGAAGTTATGACTGCGGCAGAAGTTTCAAACATATCTTCTCCTTGTCTTTTTCATAATTTAGAGGAGGTTTTGCATTCTAATATCTGTATAACTTCTGGAGAAAAAGGTTCTGTTCTATATCTAAATGGAAAAAAATATAAGACAGAAGGAATTAAAGTTAAAGAAGTAGATTCCTGCGGGGCCGGTGACTCGTTTTTATCAGCCTTCGCTTTGTCTGATTACAAAAAAAATCCGCGGGAGGCATTATATCTCGCAAATGTCTGGGCAGGATTGTCTGTTCAGCAAAGAGGAACAAAAGTTCCCTTAAAGGAAGAATTAATTAAATTTATAAATGGGAATTAAAATAGAATACGGAAATACATATGAGCAGGCAAGACAGGGGCTTTCTGTCCCAAAAACTAAAACAGAATCTTGGGGAAAAATAACCTATGCGGCAGTTCAGCCGGAATTTCAATTATTCAGGTTTGATTTTTCTAAAGATGGGTGCACAGAATTTCCAAAAGGAACTTTGTTTATCGAAAAAGGGAGACTAAGCTTTGCAGGTAGAATATTAAAGCAAGGGAGCGTTTTAGATAATATGGCTGGATTGCCTTATAACTTTACAGCAGAACCAGGCTCAATTGCTTATGTTTTTACGGACCATAAGATAACTTCCTCTGTTTTAAGAACCACTTCAGATCAAAGAGAGAAATACTGGGGAAAAATAGAAACAATAGTTTCTAATGATAAAATCACTGGAAAACGCATTTTTATGAAAGCAAACAGCCAGAGCAGTTTAGAGTATCATGTGAGGAAAAAAGAATGTTATTTTTTACAGGAAGGTAAGTTAAAAATAGGAGTTAGAGTAGGAAGAGCTGAAAATAAATCTGTTATTTTAGAGCCGGGAAGCGTTTTTATAATACATCCAGGATTAATGCACATGAGAATCTGCCTTGAGGATTGTGTAATTATAGAAATTTCAACAAAAGATGAAGATAGTGATTCTCATTTAGTAGAAGATGGGCAAAAATACATTCACAAGGAAGCATAATCCAATCTATATACTCTTCCTCAATAATGCTTAAAAACAAAAAATAATCAAATTTAACATGGAGAAAAGAAGAGTTTTATTTATTGACAGCGCAGACCCCGAAGAAATTAAGAAAGCCTTAGATGATGGCTGGCGAGGTGTAACAACAAATCCTTCTTTAGTTGCTAAAAATCCTTCTGCAGAAGGAAAAGATTTTATGGAAAAATATCTCAATCATATGGGAAAAATAGTGCAAGTTTGTAGGGATGATAAATATCTTAGAGATAAAAAATACCCTTCTTTAAGTGTTGAAGTTTTCTCTTTAGAACCGGCAGAAATGATTGAACAAGCTAGGTATATATCTGGGGCTCTTGGTTACAAGAATTTGGCAATAAAAATACCAATTTCTTATCGGGTAGATGGAAAAACAAAAAACTTTTTGCCGGTGATTAAAACTCTGGCTTCTCATAATTTTAATATAAATGCAACTTGCGGATTTGTAGCAGGGCAGTTGGAACTTGCTGCGCAGGCAGGCGCAAGATTTGTTTCTTTATTCTACAACAGATTGATTGATTATAATGCAAGCGAAATGGGTAAGGATATTGGTACAGATGCACAAGTAAGGCCCATAGAAGAAGTAAGAAACTTGGCAAGAGAAAAAGCATTGCAAGAACTAAGAGACACCCGCAGATTTTTAGATAATTCTTCATTAGATTGCGAGATTATCTTAGGAAGCATAAGGACTTCGTATGATGTAACAGATGGTTGGAAAAATGGAGCAGACATTGTAACAGCAGGATATAAAGTAGCCCCCGGATTGTTATATCATGCAGGAACAGACGCTTCTGTAAAAGGATTTGATAACGAATTGAAAGCTTGGCTTGCAAAATAAAATGGAAAAACATCTTGGCACTTTAGTTTTTGATATTGATGGTTTAGTTTGTCCGCAACTTGTTGGAGAAGGAGTAGATTACGCATCTCTTAAACCTTATAAAAAAGCTCTTGTTATTGTTAACGGACTTTTTGATAAAGGCTATGAAATAATTTTTGAAACATCCCGGTTTATGGGCAGAGCTAAGGGAGATTCTCAAAAAGCACACGAAATAGGCTATGATTTTACTTTTCAACAGCTGACAAGATGGGGATTTAAATTTCATAAGCTTAGAGTAGGTAAATCAAGAGGAGATTTATATATCGATGATAAAGGTTTAGGTTGCCCAAAACAAGAAGATGGAAGATCAGACTGGGATAAAATTTACCAAGAATGCTTAAAAGTAGACAACAATAAACAATAAAAACCCCTAAAATTTATAATTCTAATGGAAGAAATGAATGAATTCAAAAGGACAGGTAAGCCAGTCAAACGAACAGGCGAGCGAAATGGGCGAACAGAACAGGTTCGCGAGGGGGCTGGCGAATTGATGAGTGGGGGAGAAAAAAGTCATGCAGAAACTCATAATGTTGAGGATAAGATTAAAAAAAGAAAGCAAAAACTTATTGAACTCACAAAAGACCCTTATACATTAATTTTCCTTGGAATCTTGATTTTAGGAATTGCCATAAGATTATACTTTTTTTGGATTGCTAAGTCCCAGCCTTTGTGGTGGGATGAATCAGATTACATGGCTTATGCAAAGGACTTAATAGGCAGAGCCTATCACACAATAACTCCCGGGCACAATTCTCTTTTCCCCTATATAGTTGCTTTCTTCTTTAAACTAGGACTCTCTGAAGAGATTATAAGATTTATTTTAGAAGTTCTTCCCTCAATGATTTTAGTATTCCTAACATATAAAATCTGCATTTTGATGTATGATGATAAAAGAATTGGTTTAATTTGCAGTTTTTTAATGGCTGTATTTTGGCCTGTTCTTTTTAACACTTACAGGTTTCATGTGGATATCCCAGCATTTTGCATAGTTTTTCTTGCAATATACATCTTTTGGCAGGGTTATGAAAGAAAAGAAAAGATTTTTGGAAAATTAAACCACAATTGGGCAGTTCCATTAACAGTTTTCTTGGTAATATTAGTATATGCTGTAAGAAGAGGCTATTTTCTATTCGGATTTTTCTTTTTATTTTATATGATATTCACAAGGAAAATTAAAGAGCTATTAAAAGACAAATATAATTGGATTGCAGTAGGAATTGGTTTGGCTGCTTTGTTAATTGCTGAAAAATTTGTTTTTACAACCTCTATCGGCGGGCTGACGGATATTTATTATCACGAAGAATTTCCATTTACTCTGCTTCCATTCAAAGTCTTTAAAGTTTACTTTGCTTACTCTAGCAATTTCCTAAAAGACTCTCTGTTCTATTTATTTATTCTTGGAGTTTTCTTGCTTGTAATAAACATAGTTTTATCTCTCGGTTATATCAAAAAGTCACAAGATAAAAAAGTTAAAGCAAATATCTTTGCTCTTTTAACAATCGCCATAACAATGTTCCACTTTTTATTTATTCAAAGAATTCCTGGCGTGTATGGTGAAGAAAGGTATTATTTCTCCCTTTTGCTTGGAGCTTTGATATGCATTTCTTTAGCAGTATTGTATATTGCAGATTATATTAAAAAATACAACAAATATATTGCAATAGCAGTAATTGTTTTATTAATTGGCTATGGGGGTTATTATGAGTTTAAGTATGCAGAAACGACTATAAAAGGCAAATTAATCTCTTTTTCAGGAATCAAAGAAGCTTCTTTATTTATTAAAGGGGTTTCTAATTCTCAAGATATAATTTTTGTTGTTCCTGAACCTCAAACAACTTATTATTCAGAAAGACCAATAACTGGGCCAAGACGCTTGCTTGGTACACCGTCTAATATGGATACAACTCTAGAAATGTTTTTAGAGAAACTGCAGACACCCGAAGCAGAAAATATAAGATTTATAATCGTAACTTTTTCAGAGCCCAATCATCCCGAATGGATGAGAAAAGATGTTTATACTCAAGACGGAAGATTCGCAAAATGGCAGATTCCTTTTATGGATACTGAAGTAGATTTCACGACAGGCACTCAAAAAATTGAACAAGAAAAAACTTATGGCAACATCACCTTCAAACTTTTAGCAATTAAGCAAGATGCTTTTGTTTATGAGATAATCAAAAGTTAACTTCATAGTACTCTACCTTAATAATCTTTAAAAATCAATTTCTTTACCTATTGATATTAAAATGGATAAACAAATTATTAAAATAGCCTTAATTTCATTTCAGCAAGATGCAGACCGCGTCCCGCCAGTTGGTTTAGTTTATCTAGCAACTTATTTAAAAGAAAAACTAGGCATAGAAAACATAAAAATTATAGATAAGAACTATCATGATATTGAAAAAGAATTAGAAGAATATTTGCCAGATTTAGTAGGTGTTGGAGCAATGACCGTTGATTATGGCGAAGTTCTGAGATTTGCTAAAAATTTCAAACAAAAACACTCTACACCGATAATTATTGGTGGGGTTCATATCTCCACTCTTCCAGAATCTTTTGAAGCATGTTTTGATGTGGGGGTTATAGGAGAAGGTGAGCAAACTCTTGCAGAACTCATTAACTTATTTTTAGAAAAAGGAAAGTTTGAAGAGAAGGATTTAGCAAAAATAAAAAGTACTGTTTTCTTTTACAAAGGAAAATTAGCTAAAACACCTCTAAGAGAAAATATTGAACTAGACTCTTTGCCATTTCCTGATTTTAGTTTTGTTAATCCAGATTATTTTAAAGAAAAAGAAGTTCCAGGAACTTCTGAAATAAGGAAGAAGTATTATATTTTAAGCTCAAGAGGCTGCCCCTACCAATGTGTTTTCTGTTCAACAACCCGTTTTTGGAGCAAAGTAAGATTGCATTCTCCAGATTATGTGGCAGAATTAATAAAACAAGGCATAGAAAACTACGGCGCAAACCATTTTGCAATTATGGATGATTTATTTACAATAAATAAAGAAAGATTAAGAGAATTAAGAAAGTCCTTTGAAAAATATGGGCTTTTAGATAAAATCAAAGGAATTGAAGTGCAACCAAGGGCAAATTTAATTGACGATGAAATGTGCCAATTAATGAAAGATATTAATATTAAAATTGTTAATTTTGGATTTGAATCAGGAAGCGAAAAAATGCTGAAATGGCTTAAAGGAGATTCTGTTACAGTTGAGATGAACAGACAGGCGGTAATTTTATGTAAATCTTACGGACTTCAGGTTTATGGAAGCTTGATGTTTGGTTCTCCAGGCGAAACAATTGAAGACATAAAGCAAACTCTTGAGTTTATTGATTTTGTTGTTGAAAATAAGGCGAGATATGTTTGGAGTTTTGTTGCTACACCATTTCCAGCAACCCCTTTTTGGAACATCGCCTTAGAGAGAGGAAGAGTTTCAAATCATATGGATTGGGATATTCTAAGCCATCACAATCTTGATAATCCTCTGCTTCTCGACGAGAATATAGACAGAGAGGAATTCAAAAAACTTTTTCTTCAAGGAAGGAAAAAGTTAAGAAAACTTAAGTTCATTATTATTAAAGATTTTATAAAATCTCATCCTTTTAGAGCAGTTAAAATGCTCGCAACAGAACCTGCTTATTACATAGGTAGATTTGTCAAGCAGGTCTACAAGCAGTAATCACTTTTTTACATAAAGGAGATATATTAGTGTTGTAATTAAAGTCAATAGTGGATGCAAAAGCCATGCCTTTTGTCTTGTTTTTATTGTTTTTCTAAATGCAGTATAGACATTTGGGATTATTGTGAAGATTTTAAAAAAGTTTATTATTAATTCTCGCCGCTGTTTTTTATTTTTTGGAAGATAAGAAATATCTTTTGTTTCTTTTTTATAAGTTTTTGCCCATTTTTTCTTCTTTTTTACAAAATCCAAGAAATTTTTAATAGCAAAATGGTGAGTCCTTGCTTTTTTCGGTATAGCGATTTTATTTTTACCAGAGTTTACAAGCTTTCGTATGTTTTCAGTATCTTTAGTGTACCCACCAACTCCATCTAAATAGCTCTTTCTGTAAATAAAGCAGTTTCCCCCGGTCAATAAAGGAAATTCTTTTGAAATTTCAATCTCAATGTACTCCCCTTTATCTTTCCCGATTTTTTCCAAATCCTGTCCATCTAAGCTCTGGTAAGCGAGAGCAGGATCTGTCCCCTGCAATGTGATATACTGATTTGTCAAACTGTCTTCTTTTTTTAATAAAGTTTTGCATGAGGCCCCGAAAATCTCCTCGTCTTCAAAAGGTTTTAGCATTTCATTAATCCAATTTTCTCCCTGTAATTCATTATCCTGGTCAACAATCGCAACATACTCCCCGCCTACATTTTTCCAGGCGAGCCATTTTCCTTTCCCAACCCCCTCTGGAAATTGTTCTTTATTGTGGAAATATCTAAACTTTCTGTCTTTTTTAACATATTCTTCAATTAGAGAAATTGTTTCTCTGTCAGAGCCCCCGTCAATAAGCAAAATTTCTATTTTTCCTTTAAACTTCTGCCTTAAAATACTTTCAACAGCTCTCTTAATTAACTCTGGGGAGTTGTAGGTGCATATAACAAAGCTTATATTAATCATTTTATCTTTCTAAAAGAAAATTGATTAAGCAGTGGAAGGTTATAAAAAGGCTTGAATTTGTCGAATATAAAAGATTCGTCAACAAAGCATTTGGCGCATACGCCTGTTCTTTTTTTTATCAGCTGTTTCCTAAACTCTCTGGCTTTTTTATTATTCCAGATGTTCATAAACTTTTCCTGAAAAGCATTTCCTAAAACAACCTCGTTGTTGCAGTGAATATCGCACGGAACAACATAACCATCCCAGGTAATGCATGGATTATACCACAAATAAAAACATGGCTTGTCTTTAACACTCTCTTCATAGCTTTCCGGATTATTTAAAAAGTCTTCGATACTTTCAAGGTTTAAATTAACCCTAACTTTATTTTTTATTTCTTTTAATTCTTTTTTGACTTTTTCTATTTCTTTTGAATCAATTTTTCTTTTATCTGTATTATCTGCTTTGCCAAAAGACATAGCAACAGCAGTATTTATAACATCGACACCAATCTTGTCTGCAAATTTGATATATTCTATTAGATCCTTTATATTCTCTTTTTGGAAGACATAAAAAAGCTGTATCTGGGTTTTACTTCTGGTTATATTTCTGTACTCTACAAATTTCTTTAAATTTACAATTACTTTCTCAAAATTAGCCCCCTTTCTTATTTTTTCATAGCTTTTCTTTGTTATCCCATCCAAAGAAACAGAAACAAAACTCGGCTCTGCTGAAAGAAGTTTTTTAATATTCTCCTCATCCAAGAGGGTGGCGTTTGTGTCTAATTTTACAAGGCTTTTGTGTTTTCTTGCATATTTTATTATCTTAAAAATATCTGGATTAAGCAGGGGTTCTCCCAATCCAGTAAGATTAAGATAAGGGACTTTGATTTCGTCATAAACTTTTTTAAAGTTTTCAAATTTCAAAAACCCTTGTTTACGGTTCAAACCATGAGTTAAAGGGCACATTATGCATTTTAAATTGCATACAGCAGAGCTCTCAAATTTTATTTTAAACGGCTTTCCCGCTTTCTCTCCAGAACGAAACGCATAAAAAGCATTGCTTAAAACCCTAATAGGGTGCTTCATCAGCTGTTTTTTTGAAATATTTTCATAGATCGACATTTTTGATTCCTTCTTTAAAATTTATTGGTTTAATATTAAGTTCATTAACTATTCCAGTTGTATCTGCGTTTGTATCCTCGTTTATTCCTTTGATAGCTTCTTGACTGATTAGGGGAAAAACTTTTAATCCAAGCAAACAAATAACTATCGGAACATGGATTACTAATTTATAAAGATTAAAATGTTCTTTTCCTATCGAGATTATTTCGTTAAAGCTTATTTTTTCTTTGCTGGTTAAATCATACTCTCTATTTTTTATTTTTGTTTCTACAGCTTTATTAACTGCTTCAGCAACATCTTCAATAAAAATAGGGCTTATTTTGTATTCTCCATTTCCAATAACTGGAATTATAAATGGAATAGCAAATAGGCTTGTTCCAATTAAATCTAAATAATCTTCGCTATAAACCAAACTCGGTCTGAATATTATGTATTTTAGTCCAGAACTTTTAACCCTCTCTTCAATTTTAAGCTTCATTTTCCCGTATTCATCTAAACTTTTTCTTTTTGCAGCCATTGAACTGATAAAAATAATGCGGCATTTATTTTTCTTGCAGGCTTCAATCACATTTTCCGAACCTTTTAAATTAAATTCCAAGTTTTGTTTAGCAGAAGTAGCCAAATGAACAACAACCTCAATTCCTTTAGAAGCCTCTATTAAAGAATCTTTGTCCATAATATTCCCAACCGCAAATTTTAGTTTCTCTTTGTTTTGGAAAACCTGTTTTTCTTCTTCTTGCATGATAAAACATTTAACCTCATGCTTTTCAGAAAGTTTTTTTACAATTCTTTTTCCTAAAAACCCGCTTGCGCCGATTACCAAAACTTTTTTCATTTTGACTTTTGCTTTGATTTTTGCTTTCATTTCGCAGCAAGATACTCCTTTAGTTTAAATGTAAACCGATTGTTCAGCAGATATTTCCAGAACTGGCTGTACATCCCATGCCTTAAATAAAACCTCTCCTGATTAAAGAGAAATTTAGTTTGTTGCCAGGCATTTGTTTTGTAAAAACTTGAAAATAATAATTTATCTGGAACTTGAGAAACATTCACATCATGCCCCAAAACCCCAAACCTGCCCCAATCCTCCAATTTTTCAGGAACCTTGACTTTTCCTTGAGAAACACAAATTTCAAAATAAGGTGTTCCAGGCATCGGGCGGTATAACTGGATTAAATTCTCATCTGCAGGGATTTTTTTGATAAACTCGATTGTTCTCTTCAATTCGTCTGTTGTCTCAGTTGGGTGGCCGAATATATAGGCATTTGTTAAAAATATCCCTTTTTTTCTTAAATATCTCGCCACTTTTATTGATCTATTAAGTTCAATAGTTTTATTATTCATCTTCTGGATTCTTTCACTTCCTGACTCTACTCCAAGCAGCACTCTCGTACATTTGGTTTTGGCAATTAAATCAATAATCTCTTTATTTAAAGTATGATATCTAGATGAAGTATACCACATTAATTGTCTTCCACTTTCTGCTATTTCCTTGCAGAACTTTTTAGTGTAATCTTCTGAAACTAAATGCAAATCTTCCCCCACATTTAAGGTATCAATTTCATTTTTAACTAACCCCTGTACAAATTTATATTCTTCAATTGCCCTTTTTGGATGGGCAATTCTATAGCACCCAAGATACTGTTTTACATTTTTATTGCTGTTATGGCAAAACCCGCATTTAAATGCACAGCCCCTTGTTGTGCTGATTGGAATCTCATTGTGCTTTTTTTCGGGGAAATATTTGTTTACATTTTCTACTAAATCCCATGCAGGCATTGGCATTTTATCTAAATCAACAGATTTTTTTGAAGGTTGGGTTATTATAATTTTCCCCTTTTTTTTAATTCCTGCGCCCTCTAATTTAACTTTTTTGCCTTCAAAATATTTAATTAATGTTTGGAAAGTCAGCTCTCCTTCCCCAATAATAACTGCATCTATATTTTTATTTTCAAGTGTTTGTTCAGGAAGGACAGTAGGATGGGGCCCTCCCCAAACAACTATTTTTCCAAATTCTTTAGCAATTTCACTTATTTTAATTGCTCTCGGGATTGGCGGCCCAGTTAAAACTCTCAATCCAACAAGAAAAGGCTCTGCTTTCTCAATGTCTCTTTTAACTTCATTTTCATCAATCTCTCTCCCAGAATAGTCCTTGATTATAACTTCATATTTATCTCTCAAAACCGCTGCAAGATGCATTATTCCAATTGGTGGGTAGGGGGTGTATCTGGCGCCCACTTCTATTAACAAAATCTTTTTCATACTACTTGTCATAAAAACCGCCTTTAAATTACTTTTCTTTTTTCCAAAATAATTAATGTATCACACTAATCTTTAAAAGCTGTAAATTGCTGATGTAAACCTAAGGGAAAATGAAACCGCCATTTATAGAGGTAATTATTGTTTTTAAAACACTCGATAAATTCATTTTAGAATCTGTTAAACATTGTTTAAAACTAGATTACAAAAACTTCAGCATACTTCTTGTCCCGGATGAAAAAATTGATTTTCCAATTAAAGACGAGAAAATAAGGATTGTTGTTTCAGGGCTTATATCTATCCCAAAAAAAAGGAATGTAGGTATTAAAAATTCCTTAAAAAAAACAGAGTTTATAGCTTTCGTAGATTCAGACGCGTTTCCCCATAAAAACTGGCTTCAAAACTCAATAAAATATTTTAATAAAAAGCAGACTCTTGCTGTTGGAGGACCGAATTTAACTCCCCCCAATGAAGAGTTTAAAAGAAAAATAGCAGGAAATGTAATTAAGCAAAAAATAGCAATAGGAGAGAGTGCAATAAGGCACAAAAGTTATAAAACCCAGTATCTAAATGAGCTTCCTACCTGCAACTTAATTGTAAGAAAATCTTTTTTAGATAACAACCTTTTTGATGAATCCTTAACTACCGGAGAAGATGCTCAGCTTTGCTCAAGTATAATCAAAAAAAAAGGCAAAATTCTTTATGCAAAAGATGTAATTGTTTTTCATCATAGAAGAAGAATATTCAAGCCTTTACTAAAGCAATATTATTATTATGGGTATTTTAAAGCTCAATTATTTTTTAAAAAACAGCTCCATTCAAAATACTATCTCGCCCCGCCGTTGTTTTTAGTTTATCTTGTATTTGGGATAATTTTTTCTTTTTTCTCCAAAATTTTCTTTTTAATCTTTTTCTCATCTATAGCAGTTTACCTCTTGATTATTTTTTTCAGCAGCTCATACAACTCCCAATATAACCCAGAAGTCTTGCCAACAACACTCTGTGTTTTTTTAGTCCACATAAGTTATGGTTCAGGTTTTCTTGCTTCTTTTTTTCAGAGAACTTTGTTAAAAATTAAAAGAGATTCAAGGACAATTTCTGCAAACGAGTAACTAATGATGTAGTTTAATCTTTTCAGGAAGCTTGTCATATATTCTGACAATAAACTTGAAAGGGGAATGCAAAAGACGTAATCTCATTATTCCTGAAAACATCCTGAAAGGAGCTTTTAGCAAACTTATTTTAGAGCCTCTTTTGTCTTCCCAAACAGTTGGAATCTCTTTAATCGTTAACCCCCGCTCTTTTGCTTTGTATAGCAAATCAACATCAAATGCCCATTGGGTTATCCCGATATTATCAATAATTTTTTCCAAAGCTTCCTTTTTAAATAATTTAGCTCCGCATTGCGTGTCTTTATAAGGAAGAAACAAAATGCTTTTAGTAAGGAAATTAAAACTCCTGCTTGTAATTTTCCTTAATGTTGATTGTTTTGTCTTAATCACACTTTCTTTCAGCCATCTGCTCGCAATAACTCCATCTTTTCCATTAATATTCTTGATTAAATCATAATATGCTTCTGGGGAAGTTGCAAGGTCAGCATCGGCAAATCCAATTAAATCATTCTCTCTTAGCAATGCATCCTCAAATCCTTGGATTATTGCAAAACCTTTCCCTTTTTCTTTAAATTCTAAAATTTTGATTTCTTTATGCTTTTCTTTGTATTTTTCAGCTATTTCGCGGGTATTATCCTCGCAAGCATTTAAAACAACAACAATTTCAAAATCCAAGATATTTTTTTCTTTGAGTTCTCTAAAAAATTCTGCATATTTTTCTAAAGTTTTTGAAATTCTTTTTCCTTCATTATGTGCGGGCATTATTATTGAAACTTTCATTTTTTTTCGGTTTTGACATTTTTTAAAAGTTTATTTTAATAAAGAAAGGCTGTAAACGAGCATTAAAAAATTAACTGCTAAAAACGCAAGCGAAAATTGCATTAGTGTAGCGTTAAAATAAGACATTAAAATAATTTCAAATATAATAAAAATAACCATTACCGAAGCTCTTTTTATTTTATTTATAGATAAACAATACAAAATTGACAGGTTTGAAACAGAGAGAAAGCTAAATCCCAACCCAACAATAAAAACAATATTTGAAGCATCCATATACTCTGCTCCAAATAAAACTTTTATGATTAATTTTGGAAAAAATAAATAAAGAATCAAAGCCAGTATTGATAATCCAACAACAATCTTCATTGACATCCTAAACACTTGAGAAGAATCTTTTCCCCCTTCATAATTTTCGCTTGCAATAGGAAACATTGCCTTTCCGACTGCATAAGTACCGAAGAAAATTATTTTTCCAAGCATAGAAACGACAGCATATTTGCCGGCAAGTTCTGCAGGGAAAAATCTCTTGGCTAAAATAATATCGATGCTCATCATGATAATAATCACAAAAATAGCCCCCAAAATCGGCTTGCTGTAAGAAGTCATATTGTCTGTTTTTGTTTTCTTTTTTTTGGATTTAATAACTTCCCCCATAAAAAACAAAGAAATAATAAATGAGATGAATATCGAGAGAATCACTGCGGATATTGCCCCATAAACCCCCAACCCAATAAAAACAAACCCAATTGCAAACCCAACCTTCATCATTGCTTCAATAATCATATTCAATCCTAGTTTTTTGAATTTTTTTCTTCCTTGTAAAATTCCCCTTGTAACAGGGATACTAAAAACTCCAAATAATATAATCCCAGTAAAAAGTAAATGTAAGAAAGTTACATCAGGAAGAAAATATGCAAGGAAAAACCCAAGGGGGATAAATAAAACAAAGCAAATTAAAGAGAATTTCATTGATTTTTTCAAAGCTTTATAAAAAATAAATTTCATTTTCCCAAACTCGTTTTTAGGATTAAACCTTGATGTTATTCTAGATAATGCAGTCTGAATAGCCTCATTAGGAACAGTAAAAATATAAACAACAGACATCAAAACAGCAAAAACCCCATACCTGGCGGCCCCTAGCATCCTTACCATTGAAATCTGATAGATATAATTTAAAAAGTTGTATAGATTCATCATAATAAATAACACTAAGCTACCCTTGACTAATTCATCTTTTCTTAAGTCTCTAAACTTCTTCATTTTAAAAATTTTAAAATATAGATTTCTTAAATAAAACTATCCCAACAAAAACAAAAATAATCTGGATTAGATATATAAACCTAACCACATCTTTTTCATAAACCTTTCTGTTTTTCTTAATTTTCTTTAAAAACCAGATAGAAAAGTGCTCTAATCCATATATCTTATCATAAGGCATTTCTAAATCACCTTCTTTTGTCGGCTTGCCAAAAGATTGTTTTTGTAATCTCCCTCTTAATTTTAAAAAAGTTTCAGCAATATAAGGAATAAAAAAGAAAACAGCAACTTTTTCAAAATTTCCCAGAATAGCAAATATAGCTATTAAAGCTCCGACTGGATAAGTTAAAGCGTCTCCCGGAAGGACCCTCGCAGGATAAACATTAAAAAACAAAAAAGCAAGCAAAGACGCAATCATGCATAAACCTATTAAAGTTATCCAAGTGTTCCCCATAAACCACGCAACAATACTCAATCCAGCAAGAATAATCACTCCTTGGCCTGCTTCTAATCCATTAAAACCAGCTAAAAAATTATAAGTGGCTGTTGCGCCAACAAATCCTAGGGGGATTATTAACAAAGGATAAATTAATCCTAGATTAGTTCCATTAATAAAAGGAATCATAATCCTTGAATCTCCTGCATTTATCACCATCAACGGAATAGCTGAAATTAAGAGTAAAGCTAACCTTAGCCTTTTTCCAAGTCCAATTTTCCAGCCCAAAATATCATCTATCATTCCAATGAATCCAACCATTAAAATAGAGCTTATTAAAACAAAAATATAAACTAAATTTTCTGTATCTTTAAAATAAAAAGTCTTTAATGCCACATAAAATAGAACTCCGATAAGAAAACTCATAATAACTATAATTCCCCCGCTCTCTACAATTTCCCCCCGGTCATACTGGTTCATATTCTTTCCTGTTAAACCAGCTCTTCTAGCCCGCTTAATCCAGGAAGGAAGGGTTATTAAAGTTATAAAAAAACTCAAGATTATTGGTAGAGACAAAAGCGGGTTCATTTTTAATTTTAGAACTCCCAAGTTATAGATTCAGGAGGTGTTTTCTGAAGATACTCTTCAACTATTTTTTCTTTCCCAGTATACTCTATTTCCCATATCTTTATCGGTCCATGGAGTCCTTGATAATAAACAAACTCCGGTAGATTAGCTACTTGTGATCTTAAGTCTCTAACAATTAAACTATCTTCTGAATGTGCAAGTTTAAAATTTGGAAACTTATTAAAGGGATCATTTAGTAAATATTTTTGAGCTAAAAATCCCCGATTTACTCTTGGAGAAATATAGATTAATGCCCCAATATAATCAACCCCTTTTCCTTGTTCAACCTTTGGGATAATATAAATTGTGGCTTCTATACCTTTCCCAAAATCTCTAAACTGCCCCTGATAATATACATACCTGACCGGAATGTTCTGTTGTTTTCCTTGGCTGGCTATAATTGCTTCTGGCTGGCTTATACTTACTGTATTGTTTTCCTGTGCGACATCCAAAATAATCCACCGAATTCCAGAATTTTCTTGATAGACTTTTATTTCTTTTTCTCCGTCGTTATAACTCAAATCCTCATCTAACCCAAATCCTCCAGGATAAACTCTCCTTTCGCCATTTCTTATTTCTTGTGTCTGCTTTTCATCAACCAACAAAGTAGGAATCCAGGAATATCTATCATATTCTGCATTAGAACCTATGCTCGAAAATGCCCCATATTTCCCTATGTCGCTTGAATCAATAAGAAAATGAGTAGTATTATGATTATAGAGGAACTCTAAAGCATCATCTTGGTTGTCTCCTGTTAAAACATGCCTCCCCATTAAATAGTCCCAATATACAATCGCGTTCCCCCCGTCCAACACTGTTGAACGGTTTCCAATACTCTGCACCCAATATCCATAATCCCACCAATGTCCAAAAACCGCATCTTCAGAAGTATTTTGTCTAACCCACGACATTGCATATTGCCATTGCTGGTTATAATAACTTGGAACAAATGAATAAGCTTGGCCTTTAGTTTCTTGATAAAATGGCCAAAAAACAAAAACTAGGCTTATCACTAAAACTGCTGATGCAAAAACTCCCCAAATAATTTTTCTCTTCTCTTCTTTTGTTTTTCTAAACCTGTCAGCTGATTCCACAATCAAATAGCCAACAAAAATAGGCGCTATCGGAGCTAAAACCATAATTAATCTTACCGCGCTTCTCGCAGTGAATAAACAAAGCGCAAACAAAGAAAACAGGAATAAGTACTCAAATCTTATTTTTTCAAATTCTAATTCGTCTCTTAGATGATACTCTCTGAAATAAAATGCAAGATGCAGAATTAAGACCAGGGCACTTAAATAATAAAACCCCTTGCTTATTCTATTTTCTCCATTCATAAAAAAATCCGCGTTAGAGCTGCCAGACATTAAAGACATTAAAATAATTAATGCGATTAAAACAACCAAGCCGAGGCTTATATATCTCCAAATACCGTTTTTTTCTCTGTTCCTTAGATAAATCAGAACAAGAGTAACTGCTGCAGCCAGCAATCCAATTAGTAGTATCATTGTGTAAATTCTTTGTTGTAATTGATTTTCAGGATAACTTCCAGCATATCTTGAGAAAACTAATCCAAATAAAAACAGGAGATATAAAAGTGTTAAAATCCAAGTATCTTTCTTTTTCAATTCTTTTATCATTTCTTTAAATAAAAGAATAGAGCCAATAAAAAATAGCCAAAACAAAATTGGCATGCCTTTATAAAACGGTCCGAAGCTTCCGCCCCATTCTGTAAAATAAGGCTGCCTGTTCTCAGCAACAGTTGTATTCCATCTGCCCGTCACAGGTTTGAAAAAAGTTTGGTTTAGTGCTTTTATTTTATTTATAATAAAACTAGGGCCAAAAATAAATGAAATTAACACCAATCCAATAATCAAGGCAATAATTAGAGAAATGACGGTTTTTGGAAGCTTTACTTTCTTAAGTTTTTCTGAATCTTTAATTTTTGTTTTCCATATTGTAAAATGAATAGCTATTACAAAACAGATTAGAATAGCAATACCCGTATCAATAGAGCCGGTAAAATCTCTAATGCCAATATCTGAAATTATCATTATTAATGCAAAAGAAACAAACAGCCATAAAACATACGCAATAAAGTGTTTTTTATCAACTTTATTTAAAATAAATGAGAATAAAACTGCCATGTCAATTGTTATGTAAATATAAGTAATTCCTCCCCAGACTAAAGCCATCAATGCAGTAGCAATGCCTGCTGAAATGGCTAAGATAGCAGAATATCTTATCTTTTCAACTTTCCAGGATTTTAAAAACAAATAAAATGTGAGAAACATAAAAAAGAAAGCAGCTGATTCTTTTTCAGGAATTCCAGCGACTGTCCTAGACAAAAAGGCAGGAATAACAATCATAAGTAAAGTTGAGATTAAAGCAATAATGTTTGCTTTAATTTTTGATTCCCTCTCTTTTCCAACAAAAATCTCCCGAACAAATAAGAAAAAGGAGATGATTGTCAAACAAAACATTATAACCGGAAAAATGATAGAAGAATATTCTATGCTTGCAGTTGTAAATATGTTTAAAGTATAATAAACCCCTGCCATCATATATGGGAGCAGTCTTCTGGCATCTTTTTGAGCTTCAAAACCTAAAGGAACATTTCTCATCTCATCTACTTCTGGGAGATCGCCGGTTTCAACAATATAATGGGTATATCTTTCAAACAACCAAGGATCTAAATCCGGGCCCAAAGTCCAATCATTTTTTGCGACATCCCATAAACCAGGAGTTCCGCTTAAAGCTTTTCCAGGGCTTATTAAAAAATTAACGAAAGAAACCATAGGTTTGGCGTGGTCTTGCATTGGCAAGCTCCTTATATAAAATCCAAAAATAACTAAAATAAGCAGAACTACAACAACCCAAATATCAGATTTTTTAAAGAAATCTATTGCTTTTTTCTTTCTTTTTTCAATTAAGTCTTCTCTTGAATTTTCATGCTGTTCCCCGTCTTTTCCTTCAAAATTTTGTTCTTCCATCTCAAAATCAGAATTTATTCTATTAATCTTTTAACATCTTGGATAAGATCCTCTGCGCTTTTTTCCTCTTCAAGGCTTGTTTCCCCGCAATAAGAGCACTTCTTCGTGTTTTCTCCTTCGATTCTATATCCACATTTTTTGCAAATTAATTTTGCCATATTTCCTCCCTCAGTTTTTTATCTTATTTTTCCTGTTTAAATTTCTCTTTTTCTAAAAGAAAAAGCCCATTTATAAGGTTTATTGAGGTAGAGTATAAAGTTGAATATTAGAATAAAGCAGGAGTTATAAACACTTCTATTAAAGCTGCGAAAAACAGCAAAATCACAGAGAGAATTATTAAATTTAAAGAATCTTGCAGAATTGTCCAGAATTTTTCGGTTTTTGTGTCGTGTCTGATAATTGCAACGCTTATAATCCCACCAGCTAATGCTCCAGTAAAATAAGCCCCAATTTCAAAAAACCCATGCGTCATAAATCTCGCAACCCCTAACGGCAGGTTTGATAAACCCGCTTTAGAAAAAATCCCAATTGCAGCAGAAATAACAGATGCGTTCCAGGCTAAAATAAAAATAGCCCCGGCTCCAAAGATTAATGAAAAAATCAGGGTAAATATTAAAACATAAACATTATTTGTGAAAATAGCAATTAATTTTTCTTTTGCTGTTAGAAACCCGGTGGGTGATACTTTCGTTTTAATCCCGTATTGTTCAACACATTCATTAAAGTTAGCTGGACGGTTAATCATGCAATATGTTTCAATTTGGGCCCTAAAACTGTTCTCAGAAGGCATGACCAAATACCAGAAAGAAAATGCAACAATGAACCCCATAAAAAGCCACATAAAAGCAAGCAAAGCTTTGTTGTGTTCTCTTAAAACCCTAAAAAATCCCTCTATTTTAAAATTCTTCTCTTCTTCTAATTTAATAGAATAATAGATAAAAGGCATTGAAAACATAACGCAGAATGTTACGATTAAGATTCCAGAATATTTAGACAAAACCGCATCCTGGGCGAAAATCCAGTTTACCAGCAAAAAAGCCAGAGAGGCATAAACCAGCCCAACAAAAAACATCTCCCAGCTTCTTCTTTCAGCTCTTTTTGGATTTATCAACATCTCTAACATAAGAACAAAAAGAAGAATATGTTTTTAAATCCTTCTTCTTTCTTCTCTTTATGAACAACAAAAAGAGGTTTGATACTATTTGCAGAAACATAAAAAACATCAATATACAGGGAGCAAGAAACATAGCAAAAGCAGCTTTGTATGCCTATTCTCTACAGCCAACAAAAAGTTCGAAAAAGAAGCTTCTTTCTCTCCGGCCAACAGAGCCAATGTTAGTTAATGTGTTAAACCGTATTGAAAAAGAAAATTATAAGAAAATTCTGAAACATTTTGACGAAGCGCAGAGAAAAATAAACAAAAACACCATAAAAATCATCAAGAATAATTCAACAATTTTTACTCACTGCCATTCAACAAATGTTGTTCAAGCTTTAATCTACGCAAAGAAACATGGAAGAAAATTTCAGGTTTATAACACAGAAACCCGCCCGCTTTTCCAAGGCCGCAAAACCGGAAAAGAATTGAGGAAAGCAGGAATTAAAGTTACAACTTTTATTGATTCAGCTGCTGCAATTGCCTTAGAAAAACAAAATAAAAAAGACAAAATTTATTCTGATGTTGTGTTTTTCGGAGCAGATGTGATTTTAAAATCAGGAGTTATAAACAAAATCGGAAGCGGAATGTTTTCAGAAATAGCAAAATCCAATAAAATTCCTGTTTGTATCATAGCAGATTCTTGGAAATTTTCCCCTAAAAACGTAAAAATCGAAGAGCGCGATTTTCACGAAGTATGGCAAAGAGTGCCAAATCACATCAAGATAAAAAATCCAGCTTTTGAGTTAATAAAAAAGAAATACATTAAAGCAGTTGTAAGTGAGTTAGGAATATTATCTTATAATGGGTTTTTGAAAAAAGTGAAGGAAAAACAAGTTTAATGAAGCAACTTTTCTCTTTTTGCTATTAAATTCCTTAGTCTAACATACAAGTCCCCACTAACCTCTCCAATATTCTCAAGTAATGCTTTAGCAATCTCTAATTGATGCAGCCTTTTTTCTAATTGCTGTTCTGAACTTTTAAATCTTCCAATATGTCCTAATACAGCTTCTGAATGAGCAGCAGCATAATTTTCACAATGGTCAATTCCAATACAAACAACATTTGTTTCTTGAATTCTGTCAGTAAAAAAATCAACTCCTTGGATATGGGCCCTGATTAATAAAGAATTTCTTGCAATCTCTTCTGCTTTTTCTTTAGCATAATCTTCAGAATCGTAAATGCAAATTCCCAAACCTAAAACAGGAATTGTGCTCTCTACACATTCTAACTCAGGATTTTTTATTAATCCCTTAAAAGCAGTGGAATAACCTTGTATAATTTCAGACATCTTACTTTTCTTCTTTCTGCGCCTCTTCAACTGCCTCTTCTGTTTGTTCTTGTATTTCCTGCATTTTGTTTAGAATAGCTTTTTTTGCCTCGTTGATTTTAATTAACTGCTCATCAACAATTTTTAATGTCTCGCTAATATCTTTCTTGACAAAAGTGCGGTTTCCAACATCAACAAGCAAGTTTTTATCTTTAATCTCGGTTTTTATAAATATATTTTTTCCTAAATTAGCATAAATTTCTTTTTCCTTGCTTTTTTCAATTTCTTCTAAAGCTAATCTTAATTCTTGCAGCTCTAGCACATTTTGTTCAATAAACTGCATCTGCTGTTCCAGCTGGTTAATCTGCTGTTCGAACATTGCTAATTTTACTAAAACTTCTTCTCTAGGCATTTTTATAAAATCTCGCTTTATCTTATAAACCTTTGCTTTCTGAAATATAAGTTAAAGAATACAAAAAAATATAAATCCTGATTAAATTTAGAATAAATAGCAAGATGATAAAACTACTTGAAAAAAACAGCGCAGTTTCATGGTTTTTAGTTATTATAATGGCGGTTGTGATATTTTCTGTCTCCTCCTTGTCATTTCCGGGCCAGCCTTCTGGAGGTTTTGAATTTAAATCAACAGCTTACCATTTTGTTGTTTTTTTCCTCTTAGCTTTTTTCCTCCTGCCAGCAATAGTTAAAGGCAAGAAAAAGAAGATGATTCTTTTTGCCATTATTGTGGCTGTTTTATACGGGATTTCAGATGAGTTTCATCAGTTATTTGTTCCTGGAAGAAGTTCGACTTTTGATGATGTTTTAGTTAACACCGCAGGAATCTTATTTGCCAGTTTAATTTATATCTTTAGTTTGAAGATAAGAAAAAAATAGCTTTATAAATATACCAATGGAATTAAAAAGTTTATTAGGAATCATCAGTCAACCCATTAAGCTTGAGCAAACCTGCTTGCTAATGCCAGATTTAAAATATGCTTATGAAATACCAAAATCTTTGAGAGTTAAATAATTAAGCCACTTTCATGACTTTTCTTAAGATTGTACTGAATAGAATTGAGAAAATAAGATAAAACCAAAACCAAGACAAAAATCCCAGGAATTTAAAGTCTACTGCAGCAAAATAATCATTAAACCACCTAAAAAACAAAACAAAGAAAACCATTGTGTACATTAAAGGGCGCATTGTAATCTCCATGGTTTTAGGGATAAACTCCAAGCTTTTCTTATTAAGCTCCATTAATTTTTCAGGATTATCTTTATACTTCTTCATCTCAGCCTGAAGAAGTTTCTGCTCTTTTTTTATTTCCTTTAATGTTTCTTGATCAGTGAAATATTTTTGAACAAAAGTCATAATTAAAGATAGCACAAAAACAATTATTAACATTCCATAAGTTAGACTCCAGTCCAATAATGCTCCTGCAGTCGGGTCTAAAACAAAATGAACTGTTTGCTGAATAATTGGAACCTGCTTCCAGAACAGAGCCACAAGAGCAGCAATTGCAAACACAAACAATAATTTTTTCATACCCATTTTTTATTTTCACCTATTTTCGTGTAATGCCTAATAAAACCCGGGCAGTTTTATAAACCTTCCGATAAATAAAAAAGATTTATCCTAAAAATTTCTTCATTGCAGGATGCATGTCAACTGAGTGTTGACGAGCTATGTTTTGGTAGAACTGGAACATAATCATAATTCCTAGCAATAAAGCAGTTCCTGAAACTAGTGTTCCTGATAAATCAGATATCGCTGCCAGCAATCCAATAGCCGCCCCGCCCATAACAGTCAAAGGCATGACATACCTTTTCAAAATGCTCTCTAAGATTCTTTCATCTTTTCTAAATCCTGGAATTTGCAATCCTGAAGAGAGAATATTTCGTGCTTGGCTTTCAGCATCCATCCCAGAAGTTTTTACCCAAAATACTGAAAAAATTATGGAAAAAATAATGTAAAAGGTAATATGAGTTAAACCCTGCCATAGGAAAATATTTCGCAAACTCCCTCTTATTGTATGCTCAACTAAATTAGTGTGTCCTAACCAAAAAGCTAATCCAGAAATCGGCTGCCCATTCACGAAATTTCCTAAAAAAGTTGGCTTGCCAAGCCATCCCTGAATTAACCCCCCAAATAATTGTAAATTAGCAACTAAAGCAGCTACTAAAATAACTGGGATAACAGAAGCATAAAAAAATGATAGTGGCCATTTAACACCATATCCTCTCAATCTATCATAACTCAATGGAACCTCAACTTTTAATGATTGGGCCCATACAACCACTAAAAATACAATGACTGTTGCTAAAATCGCAGCCAGCGCCACAAACGCTCCAGAAGGGTTCTGTAAAATTACTGAACGAATGACTACCCATATTTTTCCAACAGGATCTTCTGAACTTAACGGCCAGGTAAACGTGCTTTTGCATACAAACTGTTCAATTCCTCCAATTGTTTGTGTCCCGCAAACACTTGTCATAAAACCAAAAAGTTCTGTAAACAATCTCCAACCAACCCCTGCAGCAATAAACATGCTTACTCCATTTCCAAATCCCCATTTCTGGCAAACATCATCCATAAACATGATTAATAATCCCCCAAGAATAAGTTGCAGAATAACTAGCCATTCTAAACCAGGATTAGCTTGCAACCCTTTCATTAAAACATAAATTGCTGCCTCAAAAAATATAAAGAAAAAAACCATTAGTTTCTGCAATCCAGAAAAATACTTCTTCCCGTCTTCTGTTGTCATGTCTATGTCTAAAATCTTGCTTCCAACTAATAATTGCAGGATAATAGAAGCCATAACAATCGGCCCTATACCCAAACTGATTATACTTCCAAAGTCAGTTCCTAAAATAATCGCTAAATATTCAAATCTTCGAAGAGAGTTGTCAGACAAGCCATATAATGAAATATTTGCTAGAACAAAAAATGAAACTAGGATAATGAGCGTCCATTTAAGTTTTACATTAAAACTTAATCTTTTTTCTGTCGGCCCCTTAACTTCGGGCAAAAACTGCATTAAATCTTTAAACGACATTTCTATTCACTCTTTTTATTTTTTCTCTCTAAGATAATATCCCCGCCAGCCTTTTTAATTTTGTCTATAGCAGAGTTCGAAGCTGCCTTGGCATTTATAATAAACTTCTTTTTTACTTCTCCGCCCCCTAAAATTTTGTAATCTTTCAAGATTAATTTTCCAGCCCCAAATCTTTTTTCAATATCACCAACATTCAAAACTTGAACTTTTTCCTTGGCAGTTTTATTGCTAGTAATCCCTCTTTTGCCAAAATATTTATGTCCATACAGCTTCTCTACAAGAGTTTTTTTCTGGTCAGCCCTTTTCCCACTTCCTGCCATTCCTTTTCCGCCCTTACTTCCTGAACCTTTATGTAACTTTGCGCTAAATCCACATGTTCGGCTTCCTCTTGTCCTGCTAGATTTTTTTCTTTTTTTGAGTTTCATAACATCCTCTCAATTAATTTATTTATTTCTTTGCCATGATTTCCTAAAACTCCTTTAGGAAAATGTTTTTTGCTTGATTTTAAGCCGCCTCTTGGGGGCTGTAGCCTAAAAAAAGGCTTTAATCCTGATTCTGAAAGTTTTTTTCCTTTCTCAAGTTCTTCTGCAATTTTTTCAGGGTTCTTAATCGGGCTTTTATCAATGTTCTTTCCTCTTTTTTCAATTAGCCTTGTTAAAGCGCCTTTTTCAATTTCACCATATGCAACACAATTTCTAACTTTTTTTAGCATGCCAACTAGAGTTTCATCTTTTTCATCAATTATTACGCAGGTATATTTTCTTCTTATTCTTAATCTTGAGAGAGTCTCCTCTACATCTTTGTTAAGTTTCACTTTTCCTCGTATCCTTATTATAACTATCATTTTTTTATCTCATTTAAATTTTTTAAAGCATAAATCGTAGCTTTAGCTAAATTAATAGTTGTTCTTGTTTGTCCAAAAGTCTTGCTGTAAATATCCTTTATTCCAGCTAATTTTAATATTTTCTTGACCTCTTGTCCAACAACCAACCCTGTCCCTTGCGGAGCAGGAATCAGAATTATTCTAGCTCCCCCACATCTTCCCTGAATTTTAAAAGGGATGCTGTGATTTTCGTTGCAAATACAGTCAAAACTTCCGCAGCCTCTTTTAACTTTCATAATATTTAATTTAGCATTTCTTACTGCTTTAGCTCTGGCAGGGAGAGTTTCTTTTGCTCTTCCATAACCCAGTCCAACATAGCCGTTTTCATTTCCGACAACAACCATGCTGGCAAAAGTCGGGATATTTCCTTCTTTTGTTTTTTTCTGCGTTTGTCTCCAGGCTCTCCTTTTTCCTCCTCCGAATTTTCCCTTTGCCTGCCCAATAGCCAATAAATCCGACTTTAATTTAAAAAGAGTGTCAACTATTTCTAATTCTAATATTTTTTGTTTCAAGACTTCATCAACATCTTTGATTTTCCCAGCCTTAACCTGTTTTCCAAGTTTTGTTTTTGGAACCCACCCCTCTAAATTTTTTTTCGTCTCTATTTTTTCTCTTTCTTCAGGCGACAGCCTTTCTCTTCTTTTGGGCGCAATATCCTCTGGGATTTTTTTCTCTATTTCTTTCTCAACCTTTTCTATTTCTTCTTCAGAAAGTTCGTCTGGTGCTTGTTTTTCTTTAATTTTTTCTGCCATTTTAATTAACTCCCAACATTGCTCTATATTTAGCAGCTTCTGGTCCGCCAACTCCCACTTCACTTTGGAGTTCTAATTCTCTTCCAGTTCTTCGGTAAGTTCTCAAAATTGGCGATGAAGATCTGCGAATAGTTTTAACTTCAGAATCACTTGCTTCTAAAACAAATTCAGAACCCCTATTCCAACCCCTTATCCGAGTTCCTTCAGCAATTCCATCATTTTCTAAAATTCTAATATATCCATCAAAAGTATATCTTATTACGCGAGGTTTGCTAGTTGTTTTCATTTTACTTTAAAATCTTCTCCTTAATTTTTTCAAAATCGATTTTGTTTTTTAAATGTTCTCCTTTTAGCCTTTTTTCCCCTGGCTCTTCTTTCTTTCCGCATTTAATCTTAACCCCTGAATCAACCAGCCCCTTTAAAACCGCATAAATTCTGCCTTTCTTTGTGTCTCTGGCTAGTCCAATATCTAGGATAACCTCTTTGCCTTTAATTTTTTTACCCATTAACATTCCTGTTAAATAACAAGCCGGGATAGACTTCAAGCTTCCAGACTTCTCTTTTTCCCAGCCGTATTTAAAGAGCTCTCTAGAACTGGCAGAACTTATCACTTTATCTGCTGCTTCATCGCTTTCAACATATTGAACTAAGATGTACCTGTTTGTTTTTCTAATAACAACCCTCGGCAAAGAACTTTTAAGTAAGTTAATCCTTGCTTTATAATCTGTTTTTCCTTTTCTTCTTCTTTTCTTTATTGTCCTTTTGCTTTGTTTCATTTTATTCCTCTTGTAAATGCATTTTTAATTGAGCTTTGCTCTTAAAATCTCGCGCCTTGATTTTCTTTCTTAGCTCCCAATACTCTTTTTTGCTTATTTCACCTTGCTTTAGTAATTCTTTAACATACTTTCTTAATTTTCTCGTTATTTTAACATAATCTTGTTTTCCTTTATTGATTTTCATCTTAATTTTTCCAGGCCCCCTTTTTCTCTTCGCCCTTTCGATTTTCTTCCTTCCTTTAGCTTCTTTAATATTTATGGCTCCTGCTTTGTAAAGATATTTAATATCTTCTTTCGTAATCGCTTCTTTCACTTCACTCAATCTTTCAGTATTAAATTGGATTCTTCCTTTTCCAACTCCGAGAGTTTTAGATGCTAGCAGTTTCTTTTTAGCAAGGTTCATTTTTCTGCCTCCAATTTTTCTTCAATTTTCTCTGCAGATTCTTTTTCCTTAATTTCCTCTGTTCCGACATTTTTCTTTTCTTTTGCTTCTTTAACTTTCTCTTTTTCCTTGACTTTTTTCTTCTCTTTCTCATCTTTTTGTTTTCTTTTGCCAGCTTTAAATTTTTTGTCTTGTTCAACTTTCTTCAAAAATTTTTTGATATTCAAATTAATTATTTTTAAATTTAATTTTCTAGCTTCTTCAATAATTGCAAGTTTCTTTTTCCTTCCGATCCCACTCAATTTTATTTCTTTATTTTTAAGATTTTGAAGCTGTTTAACATTTGAAACAACAATAATTTCTGGTTTTTTAACAAATTTTTGCTTATAACCTATTTCAACTCTTCTCGGATTGCCTCTGTTCTTCTCTCTAATTTTATTATGTCTCCCTTTGGCTTTTCTATACTTCTGCTTTTTCTTTCTTCCTCTCCCCAATTTAGGGTAGGTTCTCCATTTGCATCTTAAAAATTTTTTCTTTTTCATATTGCCTCCCCCGCTTTCTCTGTTATATATATTCCGTCTTGAAAAATTCTCTTATCTCTTACTTTTTGTTGGACGGATTTTTCTATATTCGCTGCTGTTTGTCCAGCAGCTTCTTTATCATAAGATTCGACAATTATCTTTTGTCCTTCAATCCTAACTTCTGCTCCCTTTATTATTTTGGCTGTTCTCAAATTGGTTTCCCCCAGAAAATTCTTAATTTTAACTTCGTCTCCATCGACTTTAACCGCCATAGGGAAATGCACAGCACATATCTCTAACTTATACACAAATTTTTCTTGCAGTCCAGAAAAAATATTCTTTAAATGTGCCATCACTGTATTTATCTGTTTAATTTCCCTTTTTGTTGATCTTTCGGCTTTAATTCTCAATTTGTTGTCTTTTTTTTCTAAGATGACTTTATCAAATTTCTTTTTGATTTCACTTCCGTTTTTGCTTGCTTTAATTTTGTTTATATCAACTTCTACATCAATTCCCCCGGGGATATCAATCTCTCTTACAAATTCTTTTAATTTATCTTTGGTTTTTTTTGCCATTAAAATATATAAGCAATTAAGCTTCCTCCAATTTTCTTTTCAAGAGCCTTATCATGGGTCATTAAACCCTGGCTTGTTGAGATTAAAATAACCCCGAAGTCTTTTGCAGGCAAGAATCTTCTGACATATTTGTCTATGGTATCAGCAGAAACATCAAATCGGGGTTTTATTGCCTTGCATTCATTTAAGTTTTTAATTTTGATTGTCAATTCGCTTCCCCTTACCCTATAGTCCACGTACTCAAGTTTCTTCATTAATTCTAAGACATTAATCAAAAATTTAGAATGCCTTTTAATTAAAACTTCTGTTTTTCTTGATTTTTTTGCATTCATTATTTGGTTCAATGCATCTGCAACAACATCTTGTGACATTTTATTTTTTCTCCATTTTAACTATATTTTTGAAATCCCAGCTCTAAAGCCATTTCTCTGAAACACTGCCTGCACAAATTCAGCCCATATTGGTTTAGGTGCGCTCCGTATCTCCCGCATCTCTCGCATTTTTTAGCTGCTATTCCAAATTTTCTTTCTTTTGGCTTGCAATGTTTCAAAAACTTTTGCATAACCGCTGGTTTGCCTTTCAACTGCTTTAATAATTTTCTCCAATCGCCCGCGGTCATATTTAAATTTCCTCCCGAATTTCTTGAAATTTGAACTTCAAAACTTCAAGAATCAAAGATTCTTGATAGCTCTCAGAATTCAAAAAGAATTCTGAAGTCTTAAGATTTTGATAGTGCTCAAAAATATTTGATTTTTGGCATGTTTGAAAATGTTTCATTTTCATCATTTTTTCTCCAGTATTTCAGTTTTAAATTTATCTTGCAAATATAAAATTATTTCTTGTTTTGTGACTCTCTGCCTTTGCGGGATTTTCCCTCTCTTTATTTTCTTTATTTGGACTCTTTTCCCTTTTCTTTTAAATACAACAGTCACGCTCAACCCGCTTATTCCAATCTCTCTTTGGTATTCCATTCCAGGGATTTCAATATATTCTTTTATTCCAAAAGAAAAATCTTCATTGCCAATTTGTTTCTCTAGTAGTTTGTTTTCAATAGCAGCAAGAAGATTTTTTAATAAGCCCATTGCTTTTTTCCCTCTTAAAGTAACCTTTGCCCCGATTTCTAATCCCGGCCTAATCCCAAAAGCAGGAATTCTTTTTCTGGCATGAGTTTTAACTGATTTCCTTCCGGTAATAATCTCTAAAAGCTTAGCTGATTTGTTTAACTCATCACCCAGAGCTCCGACACTTAAAACAACTTTTTCTATTTCAATTTCCCGCATTTTGTTTTCTGATTTTTTTGCAGCCATTTTAGTTTATAACCATAATATTCTTAATTGGAACATTTACTTTTTCGTCTTTAGAGGAGATAAAAACAGTTTTTTCTTCTATTTTATCGATCTTCCCCTTTCTGCCGGTATATTTTCCAGCAAAAATTATTGCCTCCTTGCCTTTTTCTAAATTCAAAACCTTCTCAATTTTCTTTTCTTTTATAACAACAGAATCTCCTACTTTAACTTCTTTGTCTGTAAGAATATTCCTTCCATATAAAAGGTTTAATTGTGTTTTCTTCTTTAGAGTTTTCTTGTCTACAACTTTCAAAATAATATCCTTTCTGTTTGTTTCTTTGGCTTCTAACATCCCTTTTTCAGAAAATCTCAATTCGTAATTTTTTTCTCCGATTTTCAGGATATCAAAAGGCAGAACTGCAAAATTTTCTTCTCTTCTTACTTTCCAATTAACAGAAACTAATTTATCTTGTAAAATTTTTCTTATTTCTCTTCTATTTGAAGCTAATTTTAAAATGTCTCTCAATATGACTAGCAAAGGAATTCCTCTATTCTTGTCGTGGCTAGCTACGATTACATATTTTGTGCCTTTTCTTGGTATTGGCCAAGATTTGTTTATTGTCTGTCTTTTTGCGTGCATTTTATTTTTTCTCCCCCTCATTTTCCCCTTTTTCTTCTTCTTTTCTCTCCAGGGTCTCTTTTTTAAAGAGCGCTCTTTTAATACTTTCCATTCTTTTTTTATCGTCCAAATTTAGCTCTTTGATTTGTAAATTTGAGGGGCGGAAAAAAACATTAACTTTTGTCCCATCTTTCTTCGCTCTCTGGATTTTTTCTATGCTGACTTTGGTTCTTTTTAAATTTACAATTTCTATTTTTCCAGTCTTGCCTTTAAAACTTCCCCGCATTATCCTGACTGTATCTCCTTTTCTTAAAGGAAAACTTCTTTTTGAATATTTTTTTCTTAATTCTTTTGATAAATTAGCAGCTAGAAACTTATGTTTAATATGCAAAGGAGCTTCAGCTGCGTATTTCCTTTGCTTTCTAGGCTGTTTGCTTGCTTTCCAATATTTTGAAAATTGCTTTTTCATTTTATTATCTTATTCTTTTAGGAAAGTTAGTATTTTCTCCTCCTAATTTAATTAGGGTATCTCTTGCTCTTCTATATAATTCTTGGCATGTCTTATAACTATCAGATAATTCTTGCCCTATCTTTCTTAAAAATCTGCTATAGCCTAATTGTGCTTTCATCTCAGCAACAACTAGCTCGGGTCTTTCACAACGTTCTATTCCAATATCAGATTCTAGTATTTTGTCTATCATTTTAAATTACAAACTGCGCTATCTTGGCAACCTGCGGCCACCTTGTAGCTATCTCCCTTGCAACAGGCCCTTTAATTTGTGTTCCTTTAGGATTTCCTTTATCATCTTTTAATAAAGCAACAGCATTATCAATAAACGAGATTCTCTCGCCGGTATTCCTTCTATAAGCTTTTCTTTGCCTAACTACAATAGCATCAAATAATTTACTCTTCATATCTAACTGCCCGCTTTTTACAGAAACTTTAACCAAGTCTCCTAATTTTGCAGGCTGTTGTCTTCCCCTTCTTCCTTTTCCTCCCTTTACACCTACAATTTTAACACTCCTTGCTCCGCTATTATCTGCAGCAACTACAATGCTTCCTATATTAAGTCCTCTTGTGACTCTGGCTGAAACTGCTTTCATTTTCCTTTCTCCTTGCTTCTTATTTTTCTTATGTCAGAAATCTTCTCTACTTGAGATTTCTGAGCAGACGAAAATTGCAAGTTTGAGTGCAATTTTCGTAAAACACAAAAATGTATAATTTTGCTTAACGGCCGGCACTCTTTTACTTCAATATAATCTCCAAGATTTATCGTGTCTTTCATACAGTCTGGCAGTCTCGCATGAATTTTTGTTCTTTTTTTTGCGTATCTTTCATATTTTATAACATAAACAACTCTTTCAAATTCAATAGCAACTCTTCTAAGGTGTTTGCTGACAACATAACCTTTAAAAGTTCTCCCCCTTAATCTAAGATATCCGTGAACCGGGCAATGCTTGTCAGCACAGCTAACTTTTTCTTCTTTTATGTTTTGTTTTTCTTGTTTTTCCATTTTTATATTCCAGACTTTATTGTCTTCTTTCTCTTTTTTCCGCAATTTTTTTAATCTTCTATTGCATTTTCAGGAAAGCCAATCTCTATAAGCAATGGTTTGACTTTTTTTCTGTGATTTCCTTGCAATTCTATGATATTGTTCTTTACTGTTCCGCCGCACGCCAACTTTGATTTTAACCTTGTTGCTATGCTTCGGATATCCACGTCGCTGCTCAACCCCCCTACAAGGGTAATCAATTTTCCATATCTTCTGCTGTCTGTTGTCACTCTTATCCTTTGTTCTGTTTTTGCTATTTCCTGGCAAACACAGGCTTGTATCGGCAATCCACATTTTGGGCATATATCCATCTTATTGTTTATCTGGCCTTTGAGCCATGAATGTTAAAAGTTTAGCAATTGTTCTTCTAATTTCTTTAATTTTTATTTTTCCCGATTTATTTGCAGTTACATTTGCTTTAATCAGTTCGAATCTTAACTCTTTCAATTTTTCTTCTTTCTCTTGGTTACTCATCTTTATTATATCTTTTGATTTTAATATCGCCATTTTTTATTCCTGCGCTTGAACCTCTGCTTCTTTAATTTTTTTCTTTCTTACTTTTTTTGTCTCTTTTTTTTCTTCTTCTGCTTTTTTTCCTTCCAGCTCTATCGCCATCATTCTTATTTTTCCTCTTATCTCGTCATTTATAGTTATTTGATCGTGAATCTTTTTATCAGGAGATAAAATGGAAACCTTAACCCCCACCACCCCCGCATTAGTTTTCCCTACAGACTGGGCTTTATTAACTATTTTGGCTGTATCTCCGGTTTTCTTTAAATAACCGGACGCAAATCTCCAAGATTTAGCTCTTTCACTCGGCAGTTTTCCAGATAATCTTATCTCTACACCCAAAGCTCCCGAGTCCATAATTTTTTGCAGCATTCTATAAGCAATAATCTTGAATTTTAAACTGCCCAATCTTTCTAAACTTAAAGCAATTTCATCTGCTATCAACTGGGAATCAAACTCTGGTTTGATTATCTCTAAGATTTCTATATGCGGGTTTTCAAGCTTAAATCTTTTTTTAAGGAAGGAGGTTAGTTCATTTATTCTTTCACCCCTTCTGCCGATAACTAATCCTGGTTTGTTTGTTGCAACAATAATCTTCTCTCCAACTGGGGTGTATTCTATTTTTACAGAACTTATTCTTCCTTTTCCCAAAGCTTTTTTAACATATTCTTTGATAGAATATTCATCTTTCTTGAACTGAACAAATTTTCTTTCTTCCATTTTATTTCTTATTTGATTTTGTTTTTTTAATACTGACTTTTAATTTAACATGAGTTCTCTTAAACTTTGTATTCCCGAATCTTCCATAAGGTCTAGAGGCTCTGTTCGCGTAACATTCAATTCTGGCTTTTTCAATATCAATTTCATTTACACTTGCATTAGCAGCCAACTGCCTTAATAGTTTTAAAAAATGCTCGCAGGCTTTTATTGGGTATCTTCCAGACATTATATTTCCTTTTCTATGCGGTATTTCCCCTTTCATTGGAACCGCCATTTTGAATTGAAGAACCTGTGAAAGTAAAAAAATTGCTTTGTCAATTGTTTTATTTCTAATAAAGTTGCATACTGCCATAGAGTGTTTTGTAGATATTGGAAGGTCTTTTGCATTGACAACTGCTTCTGTTTTCCCTGTTTTTTTGCCTTCTTTTTTCTTTTTAGCTTTTTCTTTCTCTGTTTTCGGTTGCTCTGCTATCTTTTGTTCTGTTTTTTCTTCTTTCTCGTTTTGTTTTTTGTCTTTTTCTTCCATTTTATTTTACAGACATAGCAGCACTTGAACGAGTAGCTCCAATTCCTGCTGCCCCATGTTTAACTTTCATTCTTGTTGCGGCAAATTCTCCTAATCTATGCCCAAGCATTTCTGGCATAATCAAAACTTTTTGGTAAGTCTTGCCGTCATGAATATTAATAGTCAATCCAACCATTTTTGGAACAATAACCAATCCTCTCAAATGTGTTTTTATTAACTTTCCTTTTGCTCTTTTCTTCTCGCTTCTCGCTATAAAATTCTCAATTTTATCAAACTGCCTTAAAACTGCTCTTCTCTGTCTTGATTTTAAAAATTTAGCAAACTCTCGAGTATCTAATTGTTTTAATTCTTCTATTGCCTTGCCTCTAAAAGTAAATTCTTTTACCATTTTCTATTTCTCTCCCAAGTCTCTTTCATAAAGAGAGCTGTTTTTACCATTTTCTATTTCTCTCCCAAGTCTCTTTCCGCAAAAAGCTTTGATTTTCTTGTGTATAAAGAGAGCTGTTTTTACCATTTTATCTTTTCTTTCCAGTTTGTCTAGGCCTTATATGCCCTACTCTCCTTCCAGGAGGGGCATTTCTTTTAGCTATTTTGCTTTTAATTCTTTTTCCTCTTCCACTGCCGAAAGGATGGTCTACTGCATTTACTTTAACAGCAGAAGTTCTGTGCCATTTTCTTCCTTTGGCTTTCATAGCATAAAACATATTCCCCGCTTTCATTATTGGCTTGTCTAATCTGCCTCCGCAAGCTATAACCCCTACAGTAGCTCTGCATTTTTCATCAAATTCTTTTATCTTCTTGCTCGGCAGTAATAAAAACACAGAATTTTCCCCTCTTTTCATTACTTCAGCAGAATTTCCTGCGCTTCTTATCAACTTTCCGCCGTCTCCAGGATTATTCTCTATGTTATAAACTCTCTGGCTGGTTTTAATATTTTTAAGCATCATTATATCCCCTTCTTTTATATCTTTTTCATTTAAATTTATCTCCTGCCCCTCAAAAGCGTTGTTAAAAGCCAGGTTATAGAAAATTTTATTTCCTATTTGAATTTTTAAAAGAGGAGATGAATGTGCAGGAGAATGCAATAATTTAATAATTTTAGCTTTGCCCAACACCAGCGGATATTCAATTTTATACCTATACGCTTGCCTTCTAACTCTAAAAACTAAGCTTCCATGCCCGCGAGCCTGGCTTGTTATTCGTTTTCCCATTTTATGCTGCCCACCCCAAGTTTACAACATCTTTCCATAATCCTGCTCTCCTTAACATTGCAGATTTAGCTCCGTAATTTACAATATCCAAAGTATAAACATAATTTTCTCTTGAACAAACATGGGGGAGGTGTATTCCTCCTAAGAGAGTTTCTGTTGTAAGAAGCTGTTTTCTGTCGCATCTCCAACTAACCATATTTGTTAAGTTGTTTTTACTTTGCACGAGAAATGCTTCTCTTCCTCCAATCTTTCCTTCGTAAACCATCCATTTTGGTCCTTCAAAACCGTAAATTTGCACTTTTGTTAAATCTCCAGGCCTTAACTTTTCATAATCTTCCTCACTTCTAACAATTATTCTCCTAGGAAAAAGAGTTTCACCAACTTCTTCTGCCAACGGGCTTTCTGATACAGCAGTAAAATCTCTAAGAGTAGCCAAAGTTGTTTCTTCTTCAATTATTCCACATCCAATTTTCATTTTATATCATCCCCAGCCTAGTTGCCACATCTATGGCGAGATTTTTTTTGTCTAATCTAACATAAGCATATTTCTTGTTTCCTCTTATAAAAACCCTAATATTTTCAACTTTAACTTTAAAAACTTCTTCAATTTCTTTTTTTATTTCTTGCTTTTTTCTCTGTCTTTCTGTCTCGAAAAGAAGAGTATTCTCTGCTTCGATTAATCTTACAGCTTTTTCAGAAGTAATTGGCTTAATCATTTTCTGTCCCCTTGCTTTCTTTTTTATTTAATTTTTTATTATTTTTCTTTCTTTTCTCTCTTCTTATTTTTCTTTTATCAATTTTCTTTTCCTTTTCAGTTTCTTTTTTTTCTTTTTTTCCATCTCCGCTTAGTTTATCTTCAATATCTTTAACAGCTTGTTTAGTATAAATTGTTAATCTCGCTCCATTAGAAGCAAGATCTGAAACTTTTAATTCATCAACCCTGCAAATATCAACATTTTTAATTTTTTTCTCATTTTTATTTCCGACAACAAATAGCAATCCAGCTGATTTTCTATATCTCCTTCCCCTTGATTTTCCTTTGCCTGCCCGAATAGATCTTTTTTGGAGAGCTATTTCTGTAAGATTATCAAGGATTTTTTGGAGGGCATTGAAAAATTCTTTTGTATTTAAATCAATAATCTTATCTTCTATGATTATTGGAAAAGAAATTTTTATTTCCTCGTTGTTGAGAGTTTGGTACTTTTCTTTTATTTTTTCTTTTGAAGCTGTCAAAGCTAAAGCTGAGAAGAAAGCTTTTTGATATTCTTTTTTATTTATTTTCTTTTCGTTTATCATCGATAAAACTCTTGGAGGATGGGCTCTTCTTCCGCCTCGCGCAGAAGCTATCGTAGCCCCCTGCCAATAAAATTGTGTTCCTCTTCGCCAGAATATTTTTCTCGGAACTCTTGAAATCCCCTTGCCATAAGCTGTTTTCCATTTTCTTCTTCCGTGTCTTATTTTTCCTGATGCAGAAGACTGTTTTCCAGCTAAATAAAAAGGAGCATAGGGTTGTTTTCTCTTCTCGCATTCAACAACTTTCTGTATTATATCCTCCCTAATGCCCCCGGAGAATATAGGAGTTTCTATCTCTCCTTCTTTTCTGCCTTCTATATTTAATACATGTATCTTCATTTTATCTCGATAAATTCATAATTTTTCTTTGATTGTTTTTTTGTCGGGCGTATTGTTTCTGTTAATAGTATCTGTCTTTTTTTAGGCCCAGCGACGCTTCCTTGGAGAATAATATAATCTGTTTTTATATTCCCGTATTTATGAAAGCCAGAACTTGGATTAATATTTTTCTCAGAAATTTTGTTAATAGAAAGAATCTTGTTGTTATAAGAGACTCTTGTAAAAAAACCCATCTGCCCAGCCATAGCAACTGTAAAGACGACTCTTGCTGGATGCCACGGCCCTATACTGCCGACTTTTCTAACCCCCTTTTCAGATTTGTGGTGCCTTAAGCTAACCCCAAATCTTTTAACAGGGCCCTGAATTCCTTTTCCTTTAGTAACTCCCCTTATATCCACCAAACCCCCATTAAAAACTTCATTTATTGTTATTTCTTTATTTAAATTTTCTTTTGCAAATGCTAATTGTTCTTCTTTGCTTCCACCCAAACCAATTTCAGAAATATCCGGGGCTTTCTTAATTGAAGTTTTATTAACAAGAGAATAAACTATCACCCTAATAGAATCATAATTTTCTTTAATATCCAAATTTTCTTTCCCCTTTTGTTGTTTTGGAAGCTTAATATTCTTTTTCAGCTCTTTGTCCCCGCCTAAAAAGATTTCTTTAATAATAGAATTATTCTTATAAAATCTCACACTTAAAATTTTTAAACTCGGAGCCTCCAAAATCGTAACAGGAAGAATGATTTTTTGCCCTTTTGTTAATGAGTTTTCTGTAATATCTCTGACTAATGCAGATTTCATTCCAACCTTATATACAATAAATCCCAATAATCTTGGCTTTTCAGAAGAAATAGCTTTCCAGTTCACACTAGGTAAAATCTTATCGGCCCTTTTTCTAGGCCAAAACTGTAAACTCCCATGTCTCGGTTGATTTTCTCTTGGCATTTGTTAATTAGCGGAAATTTTAATATTTTTGTCACTATTAGCGGTTTCATTTTAGACACTATCTCCTTCTTAGGAGTAGAAAAAGAGTGTTTTTAAAGGTTACGCCTCAAAACTCTTTTCTTCTTTCTTCTATTTCTTTTCCCGCAATTTTTCTTGCACTTTGTGAATAAAAATAATCTTTTTCACTTACTTGAGCTTGCCTTAATTTTAAAAGTTGTAGTGGAGTCGTTAAGGATGACTTGAATCTTCTTACATCTGCTTCAAAACCAGTTTTAGAGTATCTCCATAATTTATCAGCATCTCTTGTAATCCCTTCATCTTTAGATATAAATCCTTTTCTAGTGTCATGTTCAGAAATTATTTCTAAAATTTCACTGGTTAATTTAGAAACATAATTTAGCTTATTAAGAATCTCTTTTGCCAGCCGAACACCCTCTTTTTGATGTTTTCCCCTTATTTTAAATTCCTCTTCTTTGCTGATATTTTTGAAAATATTAAACTTTTCTTTTTTTGACAGCTGCGACCATCCAATATCATGAAGAATTGCCGCAGGAACAACAATTTTCTCGTCTGCATTTTCAAGTTCGCATAACTTTATTGCATAGTCTGTTACAATTTTAGCATGATTTTTATCATCTCTTTTATCTTGGTAAGGCAATGCAAGTTTCCAAATTTTTTTGAATATGTTTTTCATGCTAAATCACGCTAAGAATTCTTTTTCTTCTTGGCTTTCTTTTTTATCAACTTCCAGCTTCCTTATAATACTGCCTTTTCTCTTTGCCAGTTCTCTTATCTTCGCAAAATCTTTTTCATCTTCAGGCAAAATTATCTCTTGGATAATAAAATCATGGCGTATCTTGCATTTTTTGCATTCAGGCAGCATAAATGCCTCTTTTATCTGAGGCCAGAATTTCAAGTCTGCCTCAAGCTGGCAGAACTTATCATCAACTTTCGCCTTTTCGCCTTTTCCAGGCTTAGGCAGTTTCTTTTTCATTTTCAGACTAAAGTCTTTTCCTTCAATATCTAATAAAGAAGTATAAGAATTATCCACAAGCTCTTTTATAACATTTTCACTTAGTTCTTGTTGGGAAATATTATTTTGACAGAATAGTCCCCCCTTTTTTGTTTCTGAGTTTCCTTGAACATTATTTTTTGTCATAATTTTTGATATATCTTCTTTGCTTAAAACAACCCCCTCGACTTTTCCGCCGCCTAATTCGCTTGCTATTCCAACAAAATCATTAGCCCACTCAAAACTTCCTCTTAATTTTATCCTCGTAGATTTTTGCAAATTCAAAACAGCCCTATTTTCAAACTTCCCTTTAGAAAACCTGACAAAATAATTATGCGCCTCTTCTCCTTTCCCTTGCCAGATTTTTTTTATAAAGCATTCCATAATCTACAAAAATTTTGAGTATTTAAAAAACTATCTATAGCCAACACTCAATTCTCTTTTGCTCTCTTTTTTCTTCAATATTTTTTTTATATGCTGTAGGAGTGCAACCTGTAACCTCTTTGAATGCCCTGCAAAAACGAGTAGGATAAGCATATCCTACTTTTTTAGCAACTTCTTTTGTTTCTAATTCCTTTTCCAGTAATTTTTTTGCATGTTCTATTCTTCCTGTTCTTTTCCTATGCCTTTTAAGATTTATGCGATTTATTTTAGGCTTTTTAGTAATAAACTTATAAAATGCCTCCTTTTTTTCACGAAGATACGAGCCATTTCTTTTTATAAAATCGAAATTCTGATAAATAAAGTTATAAATTTTTATTGCATCATCTTTTTTGTAAATAAGCTCATTATCTTTTAGGGTGCCTCCGTTTATTCCTGCATGTTTAATAAGAACTTTATTTAAGCCCGACAAAAATCTGTTGCAAAATCCTATTCTTATATAATTTTTCCTAACATTCTTTGCTGCTTCAGCATCAAAAAATCCCCTTACAACATTATACAATTGGTTTTCAGAAATATTTTCTGGAAATTCTCTTTCTTTTTTCGGAACAGTTAATCCAAGTTCTTCAAGTTTTGAGTACAATCTTGGTGTGGAATATGCATTAATCCAGTGAGAAGATTTTCCTTTGCGGTTATCTGAAGTAATTGAATGGCCAGGAAAAATCTCATCTCTTACTAACTCCACAAGTTTTTTATGTTTAGACCTAAAAATAACCTGATTTCTTTCTTTATGCCTCTTAAGATAAACACAACAAGAATAAAAAGCTCCAGCTATATACCTGAGTTCTAACTGAAATTTGGTCACTACAAAATTTATCGAAGGTAAAATCGAAACATTTATATACCAGTAATGCCTATTATAAGCATTACAAATGGCATTTATAAGAAAAAAAAGAGTAGGAAAAAATGTTTACTTGGTAAAAGTTGAGAGCTATCGTAAAGATGGAAAAATTAAACAAAGAGTAATTCAATATCTTGGGAAAGAAATTAATGGCCAACCCGTTAAGAAAGTATTTGCTAACAAAATACAAGTACAAAGTGTAAAACAAAGTTTAGATGTTTTAGCAATTGACAAAATTGCAAATGAATTGGATATTAAAGATTTGGGGAATCCCTATGTTCTTTCTCTAATTTACTCACAATTATTAGAAAATAAAAGTATAAACAAACTTGAAAGTTGGATGAAATATACAGAGATACCTTATCTTTTAGGCTTTGATAAAGTCTCTGTAAAAAATCTTTATGAATCGCTATCGGAAGTTGATGATGGAGATTTTGAAAAGGTAAATGATAAAATGTTATCCATCTTTAGTAAATATGAAGATATATCTAAATCTACAATTATTGACGTAACTGATACTTATTTTGCTGGAAGCAATATAAACATTAAAAAAAGGAAAGGAAAAGATAAAAAAATAAGCAAATTAACTCAAATAGGTTTAGCAGTTTCTTTTGAGAATGGATTTCCTATTTTCCATAAGCAATATCATGGGAATCTTTCTGGAATAAATATCTTTAAGGATATGTCTTTAGAGTTAAAAAGTAAAGGAATATCGTCGCTAATTATGGACCGGGGAATGTTATCTAAAGAAAATATAGAAATGGCTTTAGAATTAAAATTTAAAATTATTGCTGGATTTAAAAAAAGTGCTTCTTTAGTTAGAGAATTTATTGAACCTATAAAACGTGAAGATATTTACTCTGCAAAATGCAGAGTGCCCCTAAAAAAAACTACCGTGTTCATAAAAGAATTTAGTTACTTGGATGGTAAACTAATTGTTGTTTATAATCCAGAATTAGAATTTGTAAAAAAAGAAATAAATTTTGAAAAAGAAATTGAAAACAGTTTAGATATAGGATATTCATTAATTTATCATAATACAAAATATTCCTCTGCGGAAGTTGTTAAAAGATATTATGATAAAGAAATGGTTGAGAGAGCATTTAAGCAATTAAAAGGAGTTTTGAATTTGAGACCAATAAGGGTTTGGCTTTCAAATCATGTTACAGGCCATATAAAAATTTGTTATTTGGCTTACGCAATTTTATCTTTAATGAATTATAAATTGAAAAAATTAGATATATCTGCTGTTGAAGCTTTAGAATCTTTAAGGTATGGTTATAAAGTAACTTTAAAAGATTCTACCTCCAATCATGAATGGAGTATTCATGTTCCCCTTGAACCGAAACAAAAAGATATTTTAAAGAAATTAGGTGTAATGACCAAAAACTAGGGCAAACTCAGGTA
>Ga0315286_10000042_pt1 | contig 81185 bp, 69 predicted proteins | sample YL17G10_0_MG_FD_205038 | JGI IMG/M metagenome (GOLD analysis project Ga0315286, IMG submission 205038) | Sediment microbial communities from Yellowstone Lake, YNP, Wyoming, USA - YL17G10_0 | ecosystem: Environmental > Aquatic > Freshwater > Lake > Sediment | place: USA: Wyoming | collected...
AAGTTTTGGATCTGGTGGTGATCCCGGACAGCAAGCGTTCTGCAGACGCAGGTGCCACAGGAGTTCTCCTAGGGAATACACTTAACCCAGTCCACTCCTGGTTAGAAACGATCCCAATCAGTTTCCGGGCAACTTACGTCACCGGTCGTGAGCTTCTTTCGCTTCCCGGTCGGTTGATCGCGGGTGTGGTTAAACCTTCTGAAGCACAATTGCTCGGACCGCGCAGTATATGGAATCTTTTCCAGCAATCCGTTACACGTGATGTACAAAGCAGGGAACCTAATAACAATAATGCTCCACAGATACCAACCAATTACACACTGACTGGAATCATCTCACTCACACTTTCCCTGGGAATTGTCAATCTGCTTCCGATCCCAGCCTTGGATGGAGGTCGCATCCTTTTCCTTCTCCCGGAACTGTTTTTCCGTAAACGGATCTCACCCAAGTATGAGAGTATGATACACGGGGCGGCTTTCCTGATACTAATCGTTTTCCTAGGATATTTTTACATAGCCGATTTTATTCATCCTGTAAGCTTTTTGCTTCCATAAGACAACAGCGCCATGGCTGGAATTTATCCTTTTTCAACGGTCATTGCGGCTTTGTTGGACGAAAGCAAACCTTTTCCAGCCAGATACCTTGACCAATTTTCAGACATTGATCCCGACCACCTTCGTCAATTGAAAAAGGTCTGGCAACAGATCCCTCTCATCCGAAGAAAGAGGCTTCTGGAAGACCTGGAGGATCTGCTGGAAAAAAATACTCTGCTTTCTTTTAACGACCTGGCTGAAAACCTGATAAAAGATCCAGATGCTGAAATTCGTGAAATTGCCATCCGGTTGCTTTGGGAAGTCGAGGATATCGAACGAATTCCCACTCTATTGGAAATTTTAAATAGTGATCCATCTGGTAGTGTGTCAGCGACAGCTGCAGGATCGCTCGGCTTTTTTATTTCACTTGGAGAACTTGAAAAGATTCCCAACGTGTTATTAAAAAGGGTGGAAGAGGAGCTTCTTAAGGCAGCCCGAGAAAACCCGAAACCCCTTACCCGTCGTCGTGCGATCGAAGCCTTGGGAGCTTCATCCCGCCCGGAGATCCATGATTTAATTGTATCTGCGTATGCATCTGCAGACCCGCAATGGATCGCCAGTGCTTTGTACGCAATGGGTCGTTCCTGTGACCAAAGCTGGGAAAAGCAGATCATCAACCGATTCCACCACAGTGATGAAAGTGTCCGACTGGAGGCGATCCAGGCAGCGGGTGAACTTGCATTGGAATCAGCACGTGGCCCCCTCCTTAGGTTGCTGGAAGATGAAGAACAGGGAAGTGAACTTGAGCACGCAATTCTCTGGTCGCTCTCACAGATCGGAGGTGAAGGTGTGCGGGAGAAACTGGAGAGCCGGCTCGAGACCAGTTCAGACACAGATGAAGATTTTCTTGAAGAAGCGCTGGAAAATCTCAACCTGACCAACGATATGGCTTCATTCACATTACTGGATGTGGGAGGCTATGAGGATCAGTATGATGATATTGATGGCAAAAATTAGGAATCCACTGGCGGTTTCTTGAATGAATTAATTCTAATATTCACCAACAACCTGCTGCCCATCCTGCTAATCAGCGGTGCTGGTTTTCTTCTGGCGAAAATCTTTCATATTGAACCTCGTTCCTTTGGCAGGATCATTTTTTATATTCTTTACCCAGTCCTGGTATTGGATCTGCTCGTCCGCAACAAGCTTTCCATTTCTGCCATTCTGAAAACTTCCGGTTACGCGGTTTGTGTTCTGGTGGTGATGGGAATCCTGACTTATGTGATCGGGAGGATATTTAAATTTGAACGACCGATCCTGCTGGCTGTATTGCTGACAAGTATTTTCGCCAACAGTGGAAATTATGGGTTGCCCCTTATCTCGTTTGCGTTTGGCCAGGATGCACTGGCATATGCCACTATATATTACATCGCCATCGCGTTGTTGTTCAACACAGTGGGAGTCCTGATCGCTTCGATGGGGCACTTGAACATTAAAGAGGCATTGATCGGGATGTTAAAAGTGCCCACAATCTACGCGATCCTGATCGCCATGATCATTATACAAACGAACTGGACGATGCCACCCCCCCTTCTGCGAACTGTAACTCTGCTGGGAGGAGCCGCCATCCCTTGCATGTTGATCTTGCTTGGAATGGAACTACAGCGTGCCCAGTGGAATAAGAATATCGTGGCAATTTCAATTGCCACATTCATCCGCCTGGTGATCGGTCCGTTGATCGGATGGGTTCTGGTTGGATTGTTCGGTTTCAAGGGACCTGCCCGCCAGGCGGGTGTGACCGACTCTGCTTTGCCAACAGCAGTAATGACAACCATACTGGCAACCGAATACAACCTAGAACCTTCACTGGTGACAGCCATCGTCTTCACGAGCACTGTGCTAAGCCCACTAACCCTTACACCTGTTTTGTTCTTCCTGATGGGAAAATGATGCGATCCGTACTCCTGAATAATCCTTCAGGCACCCAAGATCGATCTTTTTTTGAAAAATTTATAAGGCAGTGAATGGACCCAACCGTTCAAGAAACCAATCGTATCCACATTTTTGTGACCGGACGTGTTCAAGGTGTCGGATTCCGGGCATACGTCCAACACATTGCGAATGATCTGAACCTGGTCGGATGGGTGCGAAATAGAGGATATTACCAGGTAGAATCGATCGCAGAAGGAGATTCACCCATATTAAATAAATTCCTGGAGATCCTGCGAGTCGGACCTCGAGGTGCACGAGTCGAGGAGACCCATTTTGAGTGGGAAAATCCAAGTGGGGAATTCACAACCTTTGAGGTGAGGTATCGGTAAAACCCTGTCCAAAAATTGACAATGCTGATCAGGGATTTGTTCAAGCGAATCCCAGACCTCTTTGTTTTAAGGAAACTGACCCATTGCGTGCCATGATCATGTGATCGAGAACATCGATGTCCAACAATTTTCCCGCCTGGACGATGGCTCGAGTCATGGCGACATCATCCGGGCTGGGGGTTGGATCACCACTGGGATGGTTATGTAAAACGATGATAGAGGTGGCATTTCGACGGATCGCTGGTGTAAAGATCTCTGCAACCCTTACCTGCGAAGAATTCACCGAACCGCGATAGATCTCCACTTTCTCCAGAAAATGGTTCCGGGTGTCCAGTAGAACAACAACCAACACTTCCTGCTCCAGTTCAGCCAGGTCATATTTGAACATGTCTTCCACATCTTCGGGGCTGCTGAGAGTCCTGCGTTCGTTTGCTTTTTCAGTTTTTAATCTGCTACCCAATTCTATGGCAGCTTTGATCTGGGCGGCTTTTGCTTGTCCGACCCCATGCTGGTCACAGATCTCAGTAATCGAAGCTCTTTGAAGCCCTTCCAGACCACCAAATTTATCGAGTAAGCGCTGCCCCACTTCAACTGCATTTTCCCCAGGCACACCAGTGCGCAACAAAATGGCCAGCAGTTCGGGTTTGCTCAAACTACTAGCGCCTTTTTCGAACAACCTCTCACGTGGACGGTCGGAAGATTCCAAGTCTGCAATTCGATAAACAGGTTTCGCATCGTCTTTCACTGTCGTTTCCTTTAATAATTAATTTGATTAACACTCAAACTGCAATTACTCTACAATGAATTCCATTATCACACAAGGCGGACAGGCTTATTCTGGCATCCATTCAGCCCAGCTTGACATTCCCTAATGGGTCAGATACAATCTTCTCACTTGAGGGCCTGTAGCGCAGTTGGGAGCGCGCCTCAATCGCACTGAGGAGGCCAGGGGTTCGAATCCCCTCAGGTCCACTCATGAAAGACAAACTGGTTGACGGAAGAGAAATTTCAAAGTAAAATCGCTTTCGCACTGTAACCAGGTGCAATTTTATCTATCGGGCCCATAGCGCAGTTGGGAGCGCGTCTCAATGGCATTGAGAAGGCCGAGGGTTCGAATCCCTCTGGGTCCACAGCAAGGCCAATAATTGACAGTCAGACAGGAGTAGTAGGTCATCCTGCCAGCGAGATGGGAGATAGAGGTGAAAGCCCATCATGGTGACAGCGGATCGCCAACCAAGACCGAACTCGCCTGCCCCCTTCAAGGGAGACTGCGTTGGTGAATTCCAGTAGTCAACGCCGGTAGCAGCCCGTTAGAGCGCCCCAAAGTGAGCCTTGATGCTTCAAGGTTAACCAGGGTGGTACCGCGGAGTTTTTCCAAATCCTTCGTCCCTGTGTGGATGAGGGTTTTTTATTTTCATTTTAGGAAAGGAGAAACACGTGTATGCAACAAATCCAAGCTGCAACCCTCGAAAATGGGCTGAATGCGGTCTTGTCGTGTTCCTCCGGCTCAGATCTGCACTGCCTGTCTCAATCCCACCATCCGAAATCACCCATGAGGTAATATTATGAAAGACAATAACATAACTACGGAAGGGTATATTCCATCGACAATCGAACCGAAATGGCAGACGAAATGGCAGGAAGACGGATTGTACAACTCCGATGTTGACCCTGCCAAACCAAAGTTTTACGCTCTGACCATGCTGCCCTATCCTTCCGGTGACCTGCATATAGGTCACTGGTATGCGATGACACCCAGCGACTCACGTGCCCGTTTCATGCGAATGAAGGGTTTTAACGTCATGTTCCCAATCGGTTTTGATGCCTTTGGGCTGCCAGCGGAAAATGCTGCCATTAAGAACAAGGTACATCCGCGCCAGTGGACATACAGAAACATCGAATTCATGCGCAAACAATTGCGCTCAATGGGTGCGATGTGGGATTGGCGCCGGGAAGCCATATCAGCCGACCCCTCTTATTACCATTGGACACAATGGTTCTTTGTCCAACTCTTCAAGCACGGTCTGGCTTACCGCAAGATGTCTCCGGTCGATTTTTGCCCGAAAGACAACACAACCCTGGCGCGCGAACAGGTTTGGGGTGATGATCGTCATTGCGAACGTTGTGGCACCCCGGTCATTAAGAAAGATCTGGAACAGTGGTTCTTCCGAATCACCAATTATGCCGAGGAACTGCTCGATTATTCCGGGCTGGACTGGCCGGAACGTGTGCGTACACTTCAGACCAATTGGATAGGTAGAAGCCAGGGTGCTTCCGTCATTTTTCATACAGAGGATGGAAGCCCACTCGAAATTTTTACAACCCGCCCGGATACGCTGTGGGGAGCGACTTTCATGGTGCTTTCCCCTGAACACCCACTGGTTGATAGGATCAGCACTCCAGAGCATAAGTCAGCCATCCAGGAATACAAATTGCAGGCATCCCGCCAATCAGACATCGAACGGGAAGCGCTCAACAAGGAAAAGACTGGCGTATTCAGTGGAGGCTTTGCCATTAATCCAGTCAATGGTGAGAAAATACCCATCTGGATCGCGGATTATGTCCTGATGAGTTATGGCACGGGTGCCATCATGGCTGTTCCGGCTCATGACCAGCGTGATTTTGAGTTTGCCCGCAAGTTCAGCCTGGAAGTGCGGGTCGTAATTCAGCCCGATGGAATCCCACCGTTGGATGGTGCAAACATGACAGAATCGGTACCTGCAAATGGCAATATGGTCAATTCAGGTGCACTAAGCGGTACACCGGGTTCTGAAGCTGTCCAAACAGCGATTCACTACCTGGAAGAACGCATGCTCGGGAAAGCATCCACTAATTACAAACTTCGGGATTGGCTGATCTCTCGCCAACGTTATTGGGGGGCACCCATCCCGATGATCTACTGTGAAGATCATGGGTGGAACCCGGTTCCAGAAGAGCAACTACCGGTTCTGCTGCCCGAGGATGTGGAGTGGAAACCCACCGGTGAGTCACCGCTCAAACTGCATCCAACCTGGAAATTCACAACATGCCCGGTGTGTTCCAAACCCGGGGTTCGTGAGACCGATACGATGGATACGTTCATGTGCTCATCCTGGTACCACCTGAGGTACCTGAGCCCGAAATTTGACAATGGCCCTTACGATCAACGGGAATATGATTACTGGATGCCGGTAGATACATACACTGGCGGGATAGAGCATGCCAATATGCACCTTATCTATACCCGTTTCTTCCACAAGGCAGGCAGGGACATGGGCATCATGCAAGGCAGGGAACCCATGCTCCAACTGCGTAACCAGGGCATGGTTCTGGGAGAAGATCATGAAAAAATGTCCAAGAGCCGGGGAAATGTCATTCCTCCCGATGAACTGGTTGCCCGGTATGGTGCAGATGCTGTACGTGCCTTCTTAATGTTCTTCGCCCGCTGGGATATGGGTGCTCCCTGGAACTCGTCCGGGATCGACGGAACGGTGCGCTGGTTAAGGCGGGTATGGAGTGCGGTTACTGAACCAGCCACCTCTGCCAACCCAGCAATTGACACACTGATATCCCTGCGGAGAAAGGTGCATCAGACTCTACAGCATGTGACCCGGGATTTTGAGACCTTCGAGTTCAACACCATCATTTCAGCGTTAATGGAATTAATGAATGAAATGTTCAAAGCCCGCGAAGCGGGAGCAGCCGGCACCCCAGAATGGCAGGAAGCGATCCGCCTTTACACCCTGATGCTGGCACCTGTCTGCCCGCACCTGGCTGAAGAACTCTGGAAACGCATGGGTCAGCCATATTCCATTCATACCCAGCCCTGGCCGCAAGTGGACCAGGAAGCTGCAACTGAGCAGGAAATAACGCTGGTCGTCCAGGTCAATGGAAAACTGCGCGACCGAATAAGCGTTCCAGCTGACATAGATGATGAGTCAGCCAGGAAGACTGCGCTTGCCAGCCCAGCTGTGCAAAAGTTGCTGGAGGGTAGAACTCCCCGCCAAGTTATCATCGTGCCGAAGCGGCTGGTTAATATCGTCTTATAAATTAAAAGGGATCATGGGCTAATTAGAATTTACAATTTTCTCCATCGATGGAGGTATTTCCATGCGTATTGAAGATCTCAACTGGATGGATGTTGAAAGCTATCTTAAAAAAGATGACAGACTGATTTTCATCATCGGAGCAACTGAGCAACATGGTTACCTCAGCCTGGTTACAGATGTACGAATTCCGCAAGCACTGGCTGATGCCTCGGCTCAACAGAATGGAGTGTTGATCGCCCCAACGCTCAATTTTGGCAGCTCGCCCTATTTCCTGGATTACCCCGGTACCTTCAGCCTGCGTATCAGCACTCTTCTTGACTCGGTGGAAGACCTGATCTGGTCCGCTTATAACCAGGGATTCCGAAGAATTCTTTTGTTAAATGGTCATGGAGGAAATGATGGCTGTCGTGCCCGGCTGGCGGAGGTTGCCAACCAGCTTCCTGACCTGCACCTGGCATGGTATTCCTGGTGGACTGCAAACAGTGTTTTGAGCATAGCTGAAAAACACCAACTTAAACCATCACATGCCAACTGGTTGGAAGCATTCCCATTCACCATCGTGACCGACCTGCCCCGGGAGGATAAAGTACCACCTTATGTCCCAGGAATTATGAATGCCAAACGAGTACGGCAAGTTTATGGGGATGGATCCTTTGGCGGAAAGTTCCAGGCAAGTAACGAGGTAATGCAGGAACTCTTCGAGGCTGCCTTGCAGGATGTTCTTGCCCTGCTAGAATTTAATTGATCAGTAACTTGTAATTGAAATTCCACCCTGAAAAAAAAAACAATTATTCAACCACCAACCCAGAAGTACTTGACATAATTCATCCCGATTAGTATAATATCAGGACGTAAAAATGTATTCAAATCAAATTATAAAAAGCGAGCGCTTGAGGTAAAAAACCCCTTGCGCTTTCTTTTGCATGTACCTGGCAAAGCAATTCAGTAAGGATATAAAACAGGGGAGACCCGTGGAACGGAAAAGATGACCATGATAAAAATCATGCCAGGGAATGCATCCCAACATCCATCGCAGAAACCTAAATTCAAAGACGAGGAGAAAACCATTGGAAACTAAGGGGCTTACTTCGCTTCGTATCAGTCTGGCATCTCCGGAAACCATTCGCAGTTGGTCATACGGTGAAGTGCTCAAACCCGAAACAATTAATTATCGCCGCTTGCGCCCTGAAAAGGATGGTCTGTTCTGTGAAGCCATCTTCGGTCCCACACGGGATTGGCAGTGCTATTGTGGTAAGTACAAGAACCCGCGTTATAAAGGTATCATCTGTGACAAATGTGGGGTGGAAGTCACACGCTCAGCAGTCCGCCGGGAACGCATGGGTCATATCCAGCTTGCCACGCCGGTGGCACACATCTGGTACACCCGACGCATACCATCCTACCTGGGTTTGTTGCTGGATATTTCCCGCAGGAATCTTGACCGGGTGCTCTACTTTGCCCAATACATTGTGACCTATGTCGATGAAGACGCACGCCAGAAGGCACTCAAACGCCTGGAGGATGAGATCAGTGTTTCTGAACGCGAGCAAGCTGCCATCATCAATGCGCGCATCATTGAGATCAAAACTGATCGCGATACGAAACTCAACGAATTAAAACAATTCAAGAACAACCTAGAAAAAGCCCATGATGAGCAGATAGCCTCACGTCTCGAACCAATCATCCAGGAAGGTCAACGCCTGGATCGCTACCTGCAGGACCAAAAGGGTAAGGAACTCAAAGAAGCTGTTGTGTTTGGCAGCACGAATGAAGTGATCGTAGAAGCCGGCAAGATCATAAGCGCCAGTCATATCTCCAAGGTGCAGAAATATGTCAAGGAACAACTGGCGAAATTTGAAAATGAGATGAAAGAACAGAACCAACGTGAACTCGCCCAGGTCAAGATGGATTATGATCGAATCAAGGCTGAAGCGGAAACGTTGATGACCGAAATGCGAAATCAGCTGGAGGATCAATCCTCCGATTCCAAGAACCTGAACGCCCGGCAGAGGGATGAACTGCTCGAACTTCGTCCCTTTACCTTCCTTGGAGAAACCCGTTTCCGTGAATTGAAATCACGCTGGGGACAGGTCTTCCGCGCAGATATGGGAGCAGAAGCTTTCTTTGATATTTTGCGCAGACTTGACCTGGACAAGCTCTCTCAGGAACTATGGCATGAACTGCGCACCACCAAATCCAAGCAAAAACGCAAGAAAGCTACCAGTCGTTTGAGAGTACTTGAAGGATTCCGCCGATCCGGGAATCGCCCGGAATGGATGATCCTTACCATCCTGCCCGTAATTCCTCCTGATCTGCGCCCAATGGTGCAATTGGATGGCGGACGATTTGCCACCTCAGATATGAACGACCTCTACCGGCGTGTCATCAATCGCAACAACCGCCTCAAAAGATTGCTCGAGCTTGGTGCGCCGGATGTGATCGTCCGCAATGAAAAACGAATGTTGCAGGAAGCTGTCGACTCGTTGATCGACAACTCCCAGCGCGGCAAGGCGCTTTCCCGCCGCGGTCGCCGTGAGCTGCGCTCGTTAAGCGATATGCTTAAAGGAAAGAAAGGTCGCTTCCGCCGGAACCTGCTTGGCAAGCGAGTGGATTATTCTGGACGGTCTGTCATTGTGGTCGGACCTCAATTGAAACTTTCCCAGTGCGGTCTACCCAAAAACATGGCGCTTGAGTTGTTCCGTCCCTTTGTCATCGCTCGCCTGGTATCACACAATTATGCCGCTAATGTTAAAGGTGCCCGGCGTTTTATCGAACGTAATCGACCTGAGGTATGGGAAGTACTCGAGGAAGTAATCAAGGAAAGACCAGTACTACTCAACCGTGCCCCAACTCTGCACCGTCTTGGCATTCAGGCATTCGAACCGGTGCTGATCGAAGGGTCAGCCATCCAGCTTCACCCCCTGGTGACCACAGCCTTCAACGCAGACTTCGATGGCGATCAGATGGCTGTCCACGTACCGCTCTCTGAGAAGGCTGTCCTGGAGGCTCGCTCGCTTATGCTGGCTTCCAAGAATCTTCTCAAACCCTCTGATGGCGAACCGATCATTGGTCCATCCAAGGATATGGTGTTGGGAGTCTATTACCTGACCATGAAACATCAACAGGATCACAAAGGAGACGGGCGGGCATTTGCAGATCTGGATGAGGTCTTCCTGGTTTACCAACTTGGGCAGGTGGATATTCACTCCGAGATCAAAGTGCGCGCCAAGACCTGGTATGATGACCAGATGTCACGCCTGGAACAACCCGAGGTGCGAATTCTGGAAACTACCGTCGGTCGGGTGATCTTTAATCGAATTTTACCGGACCAGGTCCAATTCGTTAACGAAAAATTGGAGAAAGGTGGAGTTAAGGATCTGATCGCTGAAATTTATGAACTGTGCGGTCAGGAGGTAACCACCGATGCAGCAGATGCGATCAAGACCCTGGGATTCGAATTCGCCATGCGCTCGGGTACCACCCTTTCTGTGGCAGATATCACGATCCCACCTGAGAAGACCGAGATCGTCAACCAGGCACTGCAAGAAGTGGATATTATCGAGCGGGATTTCCGTCGTGGTCTTCTGACCGAACAGGAACAAAATGAACACATCATTCAGGTATGGCAAAAGACCACCGGACTTGTATCAGAAGCTGTTAAGAAATACATGGATCCAGATGGAAACCTGGCGACAATGGCAAACTCGGGTGCCACCAAAGGCGGCTTCAGCCAACTCTCGCAGCTGGCTGGAATGCGAGGGCTTATGGCTGACCCCTCTGGACGCATCATCCCCTATCCCATTCGATCCAACTTCCGGGAAGGTCTAACCGCATTGGAATACTTCATGTCCACACATGGTGCCCGCAAGGGTCTTGCAGATACCGCGCTACGCACAGCAGACGCCGGTTACCTGACACGCCGTCTGGTCGATATTGCCCAGGATGTGATCATCAATGAATATGACTGCGGAACAGAGGAAGGTACTAACCTCCGGGCTATTGATGATGTTGCCGGACAATCCTTTAATGTGCGCTTGTACGGTCGCCTGACCGCTGAACGCATCCTGGATCCGAAAACCGGCGAGATCCTGGCGGACAAGGATGAGATTCTCAGTCATGATCTATGCAAGAAGATCATCGATGCAGGAATCAGTGAGGTTAAAGTCCGCTCTCCATTAACCTGCCAACTCATCCACGGGATCTGTGCCAAGTGTTACGGTTTGGACCTCGGACGAGGAAAAATGGTTGAATTGGGGTCAGCGGTTGGCATCGTCGCCGCCCAATCCATTGGCGAGCCAGGTACTCAATTGACATTGAGAACTTTCCACACCGGTGGTGTGGCTACTGGCGGTGACATCACAACCGGTCTGCCCCGTGTGGAAGAACTGTTCGAAGCACGCAAGACCCCTAAAGGTGAGGCAGTTGTGGCGGAGATCAAGGGTTCGATCCATATCATCCAATCGGAAAAATATGCTGACATGCGCCTCGTGCATGTTGAACACAGCGAAATGATCAACGATGAAATGGATATCCCAGCTGAATGGAAGATCGTGGTTAAAGATGGTACAGAAGTTAAGGCTGGTGAAATCCTTGCCACGCTGGGAGAAGCAACCATCCCTGCCCAGCACGCTGGTCGTGTGCGCATCGAGAAGAAACGAAAAGTGGTCGTCTCGTATGAACAACATGAAGATGTGGAATATGAAATTCCCATCACCTCTCGTCTCTTGATCAAGGAAGGAGATCATGTTGAAGCCGGACAAGCACTAACCGAAGGTTCACTTAACCCTCACAGGATCTTGCGCATCCAGGGTCGCGAAGCCTGCCAGATGTACCTGATGACTGAAATTCAGAAGGTCTACCGCTCACAGGGTCAAAACATTCACGACAAGCACTTCGAGGTCATAATTCGCAAAATGCTGAACAAAGTGCAGATCACAAGACCTGGCAATACCAATTATTTACCCGGTGATACCATTGATCGTCTTGAGATCCGCCGCTCCAATGAAAAATTGTTGTCGGAAGGGAAACAACCAGCACGATTTGGTGAGATCCTGCTGGGAGTGACCAAAGCCTCCCTCAGCACGGATTCGTTCCTGTCCGCGTCTTCATTCCAACATACCATCAAAGTGTTGGCACAGGCTGCCATTGGCTCCAGCACAGATCCACTCTTCGGGTTAAAGGAAAATGTGATCATCGGCAAACTCATCCCGGCTGGAACAGGATTCGTTCATGGCCGCTTCACTGCGTTGGAACAGGTCAATAATCCCGTCATTCCTTCAGAAATAGAAGAGACACCTTCAACACCTTTAGCTGAATCACCCGGCTTGTATTAACGAAAAAGACCAGAAGAGAGTAGAGAGGGAATACCCGCTCTACTCTCATTTTTATTAATCAGACTTAATTGGGGATTGCCATTATCTCTTTCCTTAAGTATGATTAAGACATCAAATCCTTTCAGGGAAAGCATCTCATTACCAAGGAGATTCTTATGTGCACTAAAAAAGTAATTCCATTTCTAACGATTGCATTGATCATGTTGTTCACCAGTGCTTGTGGTCCTTCTGCGACTGCCACTGCAACTTCGATACCGACCCTGGATCCTCTCATCAACACGTCGATTGCTGAAACCTCACAGGCGGGTGTTTTTGGTACTTTAACTCAAATCGCCCTTTCCTTGCCGAGCAGTACTCCAACGATGCAATTTACACTGACACCTACGCTGACATCCACAGCGACGGCTACAGCCACCTCGATGAAACCCATGATCAGCGTCGTTGTCGCAACCCTTTGCCGAACAGGTCCGGGGACAGTCTATGATCGTGTCGGGGAGTTAAATATCAACACACTGGTTGAAGTATATGCCTTGGACCCATCCCACACGTATTATTTTATTCAAAACCCCAACCAACCTGGCAGTTATTGCTGGGTGTGGGGTTTCTATGCCACCCCGGTAAACAGCTATGTAGGGATCCCCGTCTACACACCTGCCTATACTCCCACTCCGGTGATATCCACCACACCAACCCAATCCCGCACTCCGACCGGTACTATCACACCGGTACCCGGTTTTACGATCACAAACCCGGTAGAGCGTGAATGCAGCGGGAGCAAATACCTTGATGTGACCTTAAACAATACCGGTGGAACGATATTCAGATCTGGAAGCGTGACCATTTACAATGGGACGACTGTACTTGTGCCAACCAATTCCTCAAATGATTTCGTTGACCTGGTGGGATGTGATATCCATTATTCCCAGGGAGACCTGGCACCGAAAGAAGTTGGCAACTTGAGCAGTTCGGTCCTACCCCCAGGTTTTTCAGGATTAACGTTGACCGTGGAAGTTACATTATGCCCATTGGACGGAATGGGTGGTGTTTGCACTACCAAATCGATCACTTACCATTCCTGATCACTTCATCCAATCCTGGATGTTGGTTTCTTCGTTGACATAATGGAGAAATTTTGATGATCAGAAATAATCAAATCCTGAAAAGACTTTCCTGCTTCCTGTTGACAGCTCTGCTGTTGACCGCCTGCAATTTACCCTCCGGAAAAGATGTTCAACCGACCGGACCGACTTTATTACCTGTATTTCAGACAGTACAGGCTGCAGCCAACGCCACCCTCACTGCTCAAGCGCTTTTGCTTCCCAGCCAGACCTCTTCCCTGATCCCGACATTAACCTACACGCAAACAGTTACAACACCGCCATCTCCAACTTTTAGTAAACCGATGTTGAGCGTCAGCAAAGAAACCAATTGCCGACTCGGGCAGGATATTTCTTTTGACATCATAGGGAAGCTGGTGACCGGTGTAATGGCAGAGGTTGTAGCAATGGATACCAGCAGACAGTATTATTACATTCGAAATCCGCAGGATCCGCAAGGTTTCTGCTGGTTATGGGGATATTTCGCCACAACAGTTGGTGATGTCACCAGCCTGCCATTATTCACGCCCATGCCAACAACCATCCCAACGATCACGGCAACACCGATACCTGATTTCTCGGTTGTTTTGACCAACATGGACGTCTGCGGAACCAACTATTATTTCCAGATAAAAATTCACAACAGTGGAATCGCCCCATGGTCATCCGGAAGTATCATTGCAAAGGACACCATTACCAGTACTATTTCTGTTGAACTTGTTACGAATACTTTCCAAGCGATAGCTGGTTGTACACCACTTGGTGACATCCAGAATGACCTGATCACTGGTGAAACTGGAGCGCTCCATTCCTCAAATCTTAACTACAATCCGACCGGTCATGCAATACTCATAACGATTAAACTATGCAGCCTGGATAATTTAACTGGTATCTGTCTAACCAGGGAACTAACCTTCACCCCCTGATCCGTGCCGAAATTATTAGTGCAATTCGAGGTCTTATGGAGACTGAATGGATCCATAAGACCTTCAGGTTTTAATAATCGAAATACCCATCCTGATATTCCAGGGATACCAATCCAATTCGTCGATGACCAATTGACCCAAGTGAGTTTTAATAAAAACATTGTAATAATTGTAATTTGTAGTAATATATTATCTGTAAAAATAAACCTTTTCCTGACAAGGAGGTACGACAGAAGTGAACGATGAAGACCCACTAATACTTATGCTACATAACGTCGAGCTGGATGTTAAATATGGTGATCCGAAAGACCTGATCGCCATACAAGACACCGCCAGTGTTGCCACGCAATTGAAGGATGCTTTGGATTCGTGTGGATATCAAACCATTCCGATTGCTGTGAAAGACTCTCTCGACGACCTCAAGGAATCCCTGCGGCCGTTTTCACCTAAAACGGCTTTTGTTTTTAATTTTTGCGATGGATTTGGGGGTATTAACCGGGATGCAACCAAGGTAATCAGTCTGGTAGAAAGACTTGGTTTTCAACACACCGGTTCAACGGCGCGAACGAATGCCATTTGTATCGACAAAAGCCGGACAAAATCCCGACTGATGGCTGCCCACGTACCAACTCCCGCGTACCAGATCTTCAACAAACCGGGTGGTATTTACAAGCACGAATATCCAGCAATGGTCAAACCAGCCTGGGATGATGCCAGCATTGGTATCGATAACAAATCCGTGGTGACTATCTCAGATGAATTGAAGGCACGGATCGAGTATATCCTTGAGAATTACCATCAACCTGCCCTGGTAGAGGAATATATCCCGGGACGAGAACTGAGCGTGTCCATGTGGGGTAACAAGCGAGTAAAGGTACTCCCGATCACTGAGATGGATTACTCTTCCATCGAGAATCCACTGGAACACATCCTAAGTTACGATTCCAAGTGGATGCCCGATTCATATTATTACCAGAATATCCACGCTCGCTGCCCAGCAAGCCTGACTGTTAATGATAAATGGCGAGTGATGGAGACAGCCATAAAAGCCTACCATGCAATGGGTTTGAGTGATTTTGGGCGGGTCGACATCCGGTATTATAAACAGACCGCCTATATCATCGATGTGAACGAGATACCAGACCTGGCACCAACCTCCGGGTTCCCCAATGCTGCCAGGCAGGCAGGATATCCATACCCAAAGATGGTCGAGCATATCCTCAAACTCGCCATGGAGAGAGCCAAGTGGCAACATCCTCAACTGGACTTGAACTCATTATCCCGACAGTTGCAGACAGCCTGACAATTCTTGAAATATCCCAAGGGATTTCCCTGTTCGATGATGGAGATGTTGTTACCATCCAGGAACTATGGAGTGAATTCATCACCAAGGGAGATGCAGACAGCTGGTATCACTTTTTGGCTGCCCGCCAGGGAGAAAAGATCGCGGGCTTTGCTTGCTTTGGAAAAAGACCCATGACAAGAGGCACATTTGACCTTTACTGGATCGCAGTAGATCAAAAACACCACCGCAGGGGTATTGGAGAGTTTCTATTGAAGCAAGTCGAGGAAAAGGTCAAAGCGAACGGTGGTCACCTGTTGATCGCTGAGACAGCAGGGAAACCTGTCTTTGAACCGACCAGACGTTTCTATCTGGGAAAAGGGTATGCATTGGAAGGGAGACTACAAGATTTTTATGAGATCGGTGATGACCTATGCATATTCACGAAACATTTTTTTGGCTAATATTCCCAGAAGATAGAATCAAAAAAGGATGTTCAAAATAATGAGCATCCTTTTTTTGTTTTCCTGCTGATTTGCTTAATTTGGCATGTGAATTACTTTTCTGTGATGGTAATACTCTCGATCGCATCACCTTGAAAGGCAGGATTTTTTTCTGGATCCCGGGAGGTAATGTCATTAACCACATCCATTCCTGAGATCACCTGCCCAAATATTGTGTAATCCCCATTCAAACGCGATGCTGGTGCATAGGTGATGAAGAATTGACTGCCATTGGTATCCCTGCCGGCATTTGCCATTGCGACCACACCGGCTTTGTCAAAGGTCAAATCGCTGTTCTCATTGACAAATTCGTAACCTGGTCCCCCTCTGCCTGTACCTGCTGGATCCCCCCCTTGAGCCATGAACCCGGGCAAGACCCGATGGAAAGTGACGCCATCAAAATATCCCTGACGTGACAGAAAAATGAAACTGTTCACAGTGATGGGAGCTTTATCCGGAAAAAGCTGAATGACAAATTCTCCACCAAGAGCCATCTTCACACTGGCAAAGTATTGCTTGGTGACATCGATCTGCATGGGTGGAGCACTTGAGTATTGTTTGGTGTCAACAAGGATGGGAGTATTCACTGGTGCGGAAGGCGCTGTTGCAGTGCTCTTAGAAGGAGAAGCTCCCGGATGGAAAAACAATGACCAGGACACAAAAATCAGAACCAGCATGATAACTGAAATTACAACGATCCTGGTTGTCCTTTCCTGAGCACGCCGGGCTGCATCCCGCCTGGCTTTTTTGGTAGGTTGATTGTTTTGCATAATCTTGAACTCCTCTTTGTAGAATTTAATTCTTTAATTCTATCATTGCCCTGTCATTGTAGGAGAAATATGCAAAAATAAACCTGCCAGCTTACCCGTGAAGTACCCTCATGGAAAAACTGGCAGATTGATCCATCTTTATTTGAGGTGCTAATCCGACCCCATCAGCCAAAATAAACAAGCAGATCCTTGATATGCAGGACACCATCAAATTCCAGGTTGGAGCCACCCCTGGTCAGACGTCCCTTTTCGCCATCCGGATCACCCAGGCAGGTCACAATAATGTCTCCACTATTTACATCCTCTTTCTCGGTGTAGGAATTGGTGGTTACGACAACATTAGTGTGGGCGGCTTTGGCTGCAAGGACTCCGTTTTTGGAATCCTCGACGACGATGACCTCATCCGGTTTCAACCCGGTTTTAGACAGGGCAAGGTTGTAAATCTCAGGATCAGGCTTTTTATTGCTGACCACATCCCCGGCAAGGACAATATCGAATTTGATATCTGCCAGGATCTTTTCGGTGATAGCCTTGGCAGCCTGCTCATTGGAAGTTGTGCAAACGCCGACCTTTAAGCCAGCATTCATGGCTTCCTTCATAAAACGATGAATACCCGGGCGCAACGGAAGCTTGCCTGTTTCGATCAATTCCACAAACAAGGCAGTTTTTCGCTTATGCATGGCTTTGATCAGGTCATCCACTTCTTCAGGCGGAACTGGCTTGCTGAAACCCTTTGTTTGCAGGTGGTGCTTCATGCGTTCCTTGCCGCCAGCGATCTGGAGCAATTCATGGTAATAATCCACGCTCCATTCATCCGTAAATCCAAACTCTTTAAAAGTCATATTGAATGAAACTCTGTGACCGTCTTTTTCGGTATCGATTATGACACCATCCTGGTCAAAAAAAACTGCCTTGATTTTGCCCATTGAATACCTCCTGGTAAAGGTCAAATTACCGTTGGTCTTAATCTCAGGAATTTTAAAAACCTAATAATAGTATTATTTTTTCAGAAAATCCCTGATTACATCCACAACCATTTTGTTCTCTTCAGCGGTACCGATGGTAATGCGGAACCAGCCATCGCTGCCATATTTTTCGGTTTCGGGGCGCAGGATGATGCCTTTGGACTCTGCATGGGCTACCACTTCCTTGCCCTTTTTACCGGTTTCACCGCAATCAAACAGGATATAATTGGATTGAGAGGGGAAAACAACCAATCCGGGTACCTTGCCGAGTTCCCTGGTAATAAAAGCGACCTGGTCATTATTGAAATTGACACGTTCAGCTAAAGCGTCGGTATCCTCGAATGCTGCCAGGGCAGTCCACATGGGGATGGTGCCGACATTCCAGGGTAATAAAGCTCCTGAAATCTGGGCGATCACATCCTTATCTGCCAAAGCATATCCAAAACGCAATCCAGCCAGCCCATAGGCTTTGGAGAGAGTGCGGGTGATGATCACATTCTTATATTTTTTTGTCAGATCAACATAAGATTTTTCAAGGCCGGCATATTCGATATATGCTTCATCAATAACGAAAGGAATTCCTGTCTCGGCGATCCGCAGGATGTCCTTGCTGTCCATAAAATTGCCGGTCGGATTATTCGGGTTGGCGACAACAATGATCTTGGTCTTTTCAGTCACAGCTTTCAGGATGGAATCCGCGTCAAAATGCAGGTATTTATCCTTGTAAATCATGGGAACGGAGACCATCTTTGCGCCGAGGATTGTGCCTCTCAATTTATAGATCCCAAAGCAAGGAGTGTGCTGGATGACCTCATCGGCAGGGGCAAGGAACATACGAAAGATGTTATCGTACACTTCGCTGGAGCCATTACCGATCATCACATTTTCAGGACCATCCAGTCCGTTGATCGAGGCGATCTTGCCACGCACCACAAGGCCCTGATCCGGGTAGCGATTCGCCATGGCGCCATACATTTCAATGGCAGCCTTGACATGTTTGGAAGGTGGATTTGGATTCTCGTTGGACATCATGCGATGCAATTCGGGCTTCCGCCAGGCTAGCTCAATGTGTCCGGAGATGTACATGGGAATTCCTTTTACCCAGGGGACATAATAATCATCAACTTTTTTCATTCTTGCTCCTTAGAATTTTTTTGAATAATTATTAGAGACCGGAATATTTATCAAAATCAAATTCCAGCTGACTATTTGTTCACTTTCAAGCTTTTCCAGCACTGCCCAGCAGATCAATCCATTGCCAGACAGCTTTTCGAATGGCGTCGCGGGCAGCAACATCCACCTTACCGGGGTCATACTCATCGCGGTGGGCAGAGATGTAGTCAAATGTGGAATTGATCAATGTATATTTTAATTCAGTAGAAACATTGAATTTGGCACCACCCATTGCCAGCAATTTAGCGACGTATTCAGGCGACAATCCTGTGCCACCATGAACGACCATGGGCACGCGAACACTCTTGCCGTTGACCAATTGCGAGATCTTGCCCAGGCGCTCAAAATCCACCTTGGGATTCTTGGTCTTGTAAACACCATGAGCAGTACCGATGGCTGGTGCAAACAGGTCCACACCGGTTTTTTCGATGAACTCGACCGCCTGGGTCGGACTGCACAAAGCAGCTTCATTTTCAGCCACCTTGACCTGATCTTCCACGCCGGAAACGGTTCCGAGCTCACCTTCAACGGATATATTCCCCAACTTATGGCAATGATCTGCGATCTCTTTTGTCTGGCGAATATTCTCTTCAAATGATTGTTTGGATGCATCGATCATGACGTTGGTGTAGCCTGAATCTGCAACTTTCTTGCAATAATCCACATCTGTGCAGTGGTCCAGGTGCAGGCAGATCGGAATGGGTGCGGATTGGGCTATGGTGCGGTAAATCGCAACCAAAACATCACGCCCTAGAAATTGGGATGGTTTTACGGACGTCTGGATGATCAATGGCGCTTTTCTTTCAACCGCTGCTTCGATCACACCTTCCATCTGGTTAACGCTGGTGATGTTGAAGGCACCAACTGCATATTTCCCTTTGGTGGCTTCGATCAACATTTCTTTTGCAGATACGATTGACATTTTTGCCTCCTTTTATTGAAATAGTTTGATTTCTCTTTTCAATCTTTTTTTACTTGATGCGTTCACCCTTCGGATCAAACAAAGGTTCCTTTTCGATAACGGCATTGATCTCCTCACCAAAGCATTCAACTGTGAGCCGGGTGCCAGGCTGGCTATGGGTTACCGGCAAATAGCCATAAGCGATGCTTTTATGAACCGTATAGCCATAACCGCCTGAGGTCACCCAACCAATGATCTCACTGGAACCTGGTAACCGCAAAGGTTCATTGCCGAGGACAACCGTCCGGTCATCTTCCAGAGTGATACAACACAATTTTTGTTTAATGCCATTGGCTTTTTGTTTTTGGAGGGCTTCCCGACCAAGGAAATCGCCCTTATCCAATTTAACTGCAAATCCCAAACCGGCTTCATAGGGTGTGTAGTCAGGGGATATCTCACCAGACCAATAGCGATACCCTTTTTCGAGGCGAAGAGTGTCGATCGCCCGGTACCCGCCAGCCACCATCCCCTCCGATTGCCCGGCTTCCCAGAGTGTATCCCATAAGCGCAGACCATATTCCATAGGAACATACATTTCCCAGCCAAGCTCTCCCACATAGGTGACACGCAAAGCCAGGGTGGGGACATCCCCGACCGTGACCTGGTGGGAAGTCATATACGGGAAATTGTCATTTGAGATGTCATTTCGGGTGACTTTGGCAAGGATCATTCGCGCCTTGGGTCCCCAGAGACCGATGCAGGCATAAGCTGAACTGACATCCTCGATCGTGACCGAGTCATCTTCAGGTTTATGTAATTGCAGCCAAGAGAGATCGTGCAAACCAAAAGCGGTCCCGGTGATAATGAAGAAGCGGTCTTCTGCCAAACGGGTGACAGTAAAATCGCATTCGATACCGCCGCGTTTATTCAGACATTCGGTATAGACGACGGATCCAACAGGGACATTTATCTCATTGGCACAGACATAATTCAGGAAGTTCAAGGCTCCCGGACCACGGACTTCAAATTTATTGAAGGAAGTCTCATCGAAAAGCCCGGCACTTTCGCGGGTTTTAACATGCTCATGACCAATGGCTCTGGACCAGTTGCGTTTGTACCAACCTTTGGGTTCATGACCATGGTTGGCTTTTTCTTCATAACTGGAGAACCAGTTGGGACGTTCCCAACCAGATTTTTCACCGAATGAAGCCCGCAGATCGCGCAGACGATAATACGTCGGAGAAAGGCGCAGATTCCGACCGGAGATGCGTTCACCCTGTGGATAATGGATATCATAATACTTGGAGTAGGTTTCGATTGTGCGTTTAACAATGTAATCCTGGCTGGCATAATTTGAACCAAAGCGACGGACATCCAGTCTCCAAACATCCCATTCGGGCGTGCCGTGTGTGATCCACTCTGCCATGGTCTTGCCAATGCCACCAGCCCCGGCCAGACCGTGTGCGCAAAAAGCACAGGCGATCCAGAATCCTTTGACCGGCGTGGGACCCAACAGAAATTCACCATCCGGAGTGAACCCTTCCGGTCCATTTAATAATTGAATGATCTCAGCATGCTCGACGGCCGGGACGCGCTTGATGGAATTCTCCATCAGGGGTGTAAATCGATCCCAATCGGGAGGCAATAACTGGTACTTAAAATCCTTCGGGATACCATTCAACCCGAACGGGACGGGATTGCGTTCATAACCACCGGTGACAAGCCCACCTACTTCCTCACGCCAATAGACGAGCAGATCTGGATCGCGCAGGGTTGGAAAAGTGGAGGTGACTCCAGCGATCGGCTTTGTGATGATATACAGGTGAGCCATGGGAACAACGGGAATGTTAAGACCGACCAGGCGGGCGACTTCAGCTCCCCACTGCCCGGTGGCATTTACCACGATCTCTGTTTTGATCGTGCCCTTATTAGTGACCACTTCGCTGATATGACCCTGTTCGAGATGGATGGCAGTGACCTCGGTCTCCTCAAAGATTTGAACCCCCCTCATCTTTGCGCCTTTCGCCAGAGCCATGGTCAATCCAGTCGGATCGATCATGCCATCATTGGGAGTAAAAGCTGCACCCTGGACACCTTCAATATTCATCAACGGGAACATGTTCAGGGCTTCCTTAGGGGTTATCATCTCAATCGGAACACCAAAGGAGCGAGCCATGCCCACCAGGCGCTTCAGATCTTCCATTCGTTCCGTTGAAGAAGCCAAACGGATGCCTCCCACCTCCCGCCAACCGGTATCCTGCCCGGTCTCTGCCTTAAGGCGCCGGTAAAGGTCGGTGCTGTAAGACATCATGCGGGTCAGATTGGCATCTGACCTCAATTGACCGACTAGACCTGCCGAGTGCCAGGTGGAACCGGCAGTGAGCTCATGTTTCTCGAGCAGAACAACGTCCTTCCACCCCAATTCTGCCAGGTGATAGGCGATACTGCAACCACCCACCCCTCCCCCGATCACTATTATCTGTGCCTGCGAAGGAAATTCAGCCATTATTTATATAACCTCCATGATCCATTGATCCCATTCAGGGTTATTCATCAGGGTTCTCATTCTTTCAAAATACGTGTTGGCGTAAGCTCGGAAATCAAAATCCAGGGAAGAAACTGCCACCTGGATCAACGCCCACATCGCTTCCCGAAAATCAGACATGGATCTCATTATCTTTAATCGAGCCCAGGTCTGAGGTGTGACCTGACCAAAATAACATTCCAGGAGCCAGTGCATTTGATCATCATTCAACTCATGGTGGGCTGAAAAATTTGCCAGGTCGAAGAAAACATCTCCCATCCCGGCGTACTCCCAATCCAGGATGCGGATATTTCCATCAAAAAGGAAATTGGCGTTCAACAGATCGTTATGGCATGGAGATGGTTTATATGGATGAACCAATAAAGCTGATTCGGCTTCATGGGTGCGGGAGGTTATACGGTCAAAATCAGCTGGAAAATCCACATCGTATTTTTTAACCGTCCGGGTGTAGTCTGCCACAACTTCAAAAACATCAAATTTTCCAGGAATGGGAGGCATTGCATGGATCTTCTTTAGGACGGAAACCAATTGTTTAATGCTGGTCCTTGTCGTGATCTCTTCAGGAGGCAATGGTCTGGCTTCCAGGAAACGTGTCACCAGGTAACCTTCCGGTTGAATAAAATAGACCACCTCGGGAGCGATCCCCAATTCACCGGCAAGGACGTTGGCTGCATGTTCATTTTGACGATCGATCCCGAGCAATTCTGTTCTTGCACCGGTGATGCGCAGAACGAATGATTCCCCGTCCACATCGACCTTGTAATTTAAATTTGTAATTCCACCTCCCAAAGGCGAGGTTTTTAAACCCATTTTCCCAATCCATTGTGGGACCCGGGTGATGGCTTCGGCGAGAGTAAGGGACAAGGAGAAAATCCTTTTATGAAATCTCTTTTTCAGCCGCTTATTTTTGCCAGACAGAGGATGGATTTGCCATCTCAGCGACAATATCATATGAAGAAATAATTCCGAGAGGAAATGCCTCAGGATCTTCCTTGTCTGTCACGATGAGACGATGGTGGTGGTTCTGGATCATTTTATCTGCGGCTTCCCGCAATGAAGCGGTCATATCTATCGTTAATGCAGGGTCCATAACCTCACGGACGGTAAGTGCGAGATCGATCCCTTTCTCTACAAAAGGCATCAGATCTTTTCCGCTGACAACACCCAATGCCTTGCCTTTTGCATCCACAACAAGCACTGAACGCCAGCCAGCCTGTGTCATTGTGCGCGCGGCTGAGATCAAAGGTGTATTTACACGACAGACCAGGATCGAATCTGACATGACATCTGCAACAGTGGCGCGTGCTGGTTTCTCTTTGCTGGCGATACCGGCTACAAAATCGGATACCGAAATCATACCAATTGGATGTCCATTTTCAGTGACTACGAGCCGGTTAATATCACGTGCATTTAATATATGAGCGGCTTTCCTGACGGTCGTCGCGGCGTCAACCGAATCCATGGGGAAGGTCATCAAATCAGCAGCTGTTAATTTCTGCATGGCAGCCAGGCTTTCTGCATCGACCGCCAGCCATTCACCTGCCAACAGATCATAATCCGTAATGATTCCGAGGTGCTGCCCTTTATTATCCGTCACGATCAGGGCATGGACATGATGCTGGGATAACAACACAGCGACCTGCCCCAAAGTGGCAGAGGGTTTACATGCCAGCACACCAGGGTGCATCAGATCACGAACGGTCCTAGTCATTTCAGCCTCCAGGTGTTATTCAACTTCATCGACATCTTTGTACCATTTAACCCGGTCGCCAACCCGGGAGCGTAATTTCCAAGCCAGGGACTTAGGTTCCTTCTCCATCCTCGCCAGGGCGGATTCCACCTGTATCGAGACGTGTTTTTTTTGTTCATCCTTGAGCTGACCATAACCTTGAGCAAGCTGGCGGACCTTGTCCAGGTTCATGGAGGTAGTCCGCCACAAACCCCAATCGGAGGCGCACAAAATGGATATCCGTTTGATATTGATCACTTCATCATCGGTATCGCCAAATGGATGCTCCAATAGCAGCATGATCGTGTCAATAATGTCTTTTTCATTGATCTGTACGATCTGCATCTTTTCGAGCAGCATTTCGGAAAGGGGAATACTCGGTCGATCGATCTCCAACCGTCCTTCCCAAAGGATGGTGTGGCAGAAATCAAGTTTGTCGTAAAAGACATCTACATGCAGACCAGCTGAGGTTCGATCAAAAATGGAGCGCTCACCCTCGGAGACGATGAAAACTTCGCGATTCTCTGAGTACCCAAGGGATGCCATCAAGGATTTGACTTCTTTTGCCTGCGAGCGGTAGGCTGCAAAATCGATATCTGTATAAGCTCGTCCCATGGCCTCCTGCAGGTATCCAAATTTTGGACAATGGACCTGAAAAGCCAGGGAACCTATCACCCGGAGAATTACCCCGGTGGCATCACTGGCTTTAATGATCCGATCGAGTTCGGATTCAAACTTATCGCGTTCATTTCTACCCTGTTCGCCCATCCCAATGGATTGATTTATCATGCTTTGCTCCTGTGTTGAGATCTCGGCAAACAATGCTCAAAAACCATTCGTTAAACCAATTTGGAGGAATTTATTAAATTATATCAGAAAACCAATAATCTTGCAATTTACTTCAAATTCTTATATAATTATTCATCAAAGTGTGCAGTTTCCTTCATAATTTTCAGCGGAGTCGAGCCTGATGAGTAAATCTCTCATCCCAGCCCAACGCAAGGAGCGAATACAGGAATATCTTGTGCTCCATAAGATCGCCAGAACGATCGACCTGTGTGATCTTTTAAATTCATCGGAGGCGACTGTCCGTCGAGACCTGGAATGGTTGGAGCGGGAAGGCATCCTGGAGCGAACACACGGAGGCGCAGCCCTCAGCCAGCGAATGGTCTTTGAACCAGAATATCAGCACAGGGCACAGCTACATCCGGAAGAAAAGCGCGGAATCGGTAAATTGGCTGCCTCGCTGATTGAACCAGGCGATATTGTTTTCATTAACAGCGGAACCACAACTACACAGGTCATACAGCAGATCCCAAGCAATTCCGAGATCTCGGTTTTTACCAATAACCTTGATGCCACACTTGAGATGGTCGCCCCAGGATATCATTATTACCTGGTGGGAGGAGAATATCAATCCCGCTCCAGGTCCCTGGCAGGTGAATTTGCGCACGAGAACCTGAAGCAGGTCTACGCAAATAAAGCCATACTGGGTGTGGATGGATTCAGTGTGAAACATGGTTGTACCGTTCCGACCCTGGCAGAGGCGGAAGTAGTGCGCAAGATGATCGAGCGCACCTTGGGGCAGATCATCCTGGTCGCTGATCATAGCAAATGGGGGGTTGTCTCCAATTTTCCCGTAGCGACAATTAACGAAATTGACATCCTGGTCACTGACGAAGGATTTGACAAGTCGGCGCTTGAATCTCTTGAGACTCATTCGATCAAAAGTCTTATTGCTGGTAATAAACCATCCAGTTAATGATATGATACGTGCCATAACGGGTTAAGGATATCTCTTACCATTTTTTGAAAATAATTCCCAGATCTTCATTCTGGAGGAATTTTTATGCCATTGTTTTCAAAGAAAAGTCGCAAAGCACCGACCCGATTGTTTTTCGCAACCGATCTGCACGGTTCTGAACGCACTTTCCGCAAGTTCATCAATGCAGGAAAATTTTATAACGCAAATGTCATCATCATGGGGGGTGATATCTCAGGAAAACTGCTAGTCCCTATCATTAAAGAAATAAATGGAAATTATCGCGCCACCCTACAAGGTACAGTAGAGCATTTTACAACCCAGACTGAACTGGATGAGCTCACAACCCGACTAGGAACGCTCGGGTTCTATCACCAGGTAATGGATGAGGCTGAATTCCAGGTTTTATCATCTGATGAAAAAGCAGTTAATCAATTATTTCACGAGTTAGCGCGAAAACGCTTGAGCAACTGGGTGGACCTGGCTGAAGAGCGTCTCAAAGACACCGGTATAAAATGCTATGTGACAGGTGGTAATGATGACGATGAAGAGGTGTTAACTGCCATTATACGGGAAAACACCATTTCTTTTTTTTCATGCGAGGGCATGGTTGTAAACATTGATGATGATCATACAATGGTCTCGATGGGTTACAGTACGCTGACTCCATGGAAAACTCCCCGCGAGGTGACGGACGAGCGGTTGGGAGAGATGTTGGAACAGATGATCTCAAAGGTGTCTGATCCAAGCCATGCCATATTTAATTTTCACGATCCCCCATTGGATTCTTCGCTGGATACCTGTCCTATGTTGGATTGGGATAAAGATCCCCCAGAACCGATATTTGAAGCCGGTCAAATGGTCATGAAAGGGGCAGGCAGCCAATCGGTTCGGAAAGCTATCGAGAAACACCAGCCGATGCTCGGTTTGCATGGACACATCCATGAATCACAATCGGTGGCAAAGCTGGGCAGAACGACTTGCATCAATCCGGGCAGTGAATATGGAGAAGGAATCCTGCGTGGCTGCCTGGTGAATTTCGTTGAAGGCGAAATCATTGGATATCAGATGACCAGCGGATGAACCATGGAAAGAGACAATTTCGAATAAGAGATTGTCTCTTTTATTAGTAAAACCTGGTAATTCTTTTGACCATTATTTAACATTTATTAATAAACAAGGAGAAGAATATGCAGTGAAATCCAATAATATACCGCCAGACATTTTTTGTAATTGATATTTAAATAGAACAACCAAAGGAGAAAGGTATGGCAACCGCAAAACCTGAAGTCTTTACTAGGAAAGCATCGGGGCTGGTAAGGGTGATGTCCCCATACTCAGCATTTGTCTACAATATCCTGACCATGGGGTTGATATTCCCATGGACTTATCTTTGGGCACCTGGTGCCCTGCCGGGCGGCAAGCTGGTGTGGGGCATCCTGCTGGCAATGGTGATCGAAATTCCGATCGCTTATGTATATGTATGGCTGTCGACAGCCCTACCCCGCTCGGGTGGCGATTATGTCTTTCAAAGTCGTGTATTTGGTGGTGGAGTAGCCTTCACTGTTGTAATGTCCGGTTTTGTGATCTGGATCCTGCAATGGGTAGCACTCTCAGGCTGGCTGGTTTCTTATCTCGGTTTTGCACCACTTTTTCTGGGTCTGGGTGCAACCATGAAGAACGCGATGATGTCCGGTCTGGGTGTCTGGTTCACCACATCCACGGGTATCATCGTGGTAAGCGTTATCAACGCGTTGCTGTCACTGGTCCTGCTCGTATCGGGTTTCAAGAACTATGTAAAATTCCAACATGTCATGTTCTGGGGAACAATGATCTGCTTTGCAACTGTATTCATTGTCCTCTTCACAACGCCAGCCGCGGAATTTATAACCCGATTGAATGCCTTTGCTGTTGCTTCTGGTGGAGCTCCCAATTTTTATCAGACGGCAGTGGATGCTGTCAAAGCTGCAGGCATCAATTTAAATCCCCCCTTCAGCCTGATGGCGACCTTACTGATCGCTCCGATCGCCTGGACTTCGTTGCAATGGGCTACTTATTCCGCACAGCAGAATGGCGAGATCAAGGATGCCCGCAGTTTCAAGTCACAGAGTTTCATCATCATCGGTTCATTGATCGTGACCGGGCTTTTACTGGCTTTACTTGCGGTGGGTATCGAACGAGTTGCTGGCAGTGAATTCCAGTATGTGGCTGGCGCAGGCTACTGGTCGCTGATCGGAGAGGCAAATATCAACGGGTTCAACCTCTGGCCGCCTATCCTGGCGGTTGCGTTGACTGGTAGCCCACTGGTCGTATTGATCATTGGAATCGGTTACCTGCTCAACGGTTTCCAGATCGTGTGCAACTGCTATATTGGTATGACTCGTGTGATGGTAGCCATGTCACTCGACCGCCTGCTGCCGGAATGGTTCAGCAAAGTCAACCAGAAATTCCACACACCGGTCAATGCCCACCTGGCTTACTTTTTAGCCAGCATCCCGGTCATCCTGGCATACAATATGGTGCCCGGTTGGGTGGGTCTCACGCTGGGTGTGACTTTTGGATGTGGATATGTATTTGTGATCACCTGTATTGCAGGTGCATTACTTCCTTACAAAGCCAAAGAATTATACGAAGCGTCCCCCGGTTCCAAATATAAAATTGGAAATGTCCCACTGATCACTGTTCTGGGGATCCTGGGAGGCTTTCTAGGGATCTTGATGGTAGCAGCGTTCCTGTTCGCGCCTCAACTAGGCGTATTGGGTACCTGGAGCCTGGCTAATCCCTGGCCGCAAGTCATCGCCATTGGGATCATCATCATATCCGCGATCTGGTATTTCCTTGCCAAAGCAAGCCAGAAATCCAAGGGAATTAATGTGGATTTCGCCTTCAAGGAGATCCCACCAGAATAAAAACTTCTTTTCGATTCGTGGTCAGTGCCATTGCGAGGCACTGACCACTTTTTTTGAAGATTCCCGCATTTTTTTACCGTTTGTTAACGCCATTATTAATTTTCTGAATACCTTAATAAAAACAAATATTTTCCAAATCCAGAGGACAGCATGACGCAAATTGAACAGGTCTTATCCAGAATACGCGATTGGCAGGGAAAGGAGATCGCCGTCCAACCGCTTTCGGGTGGATTAACGAACACCAATTACAAGGTCACAGTCGATGGAACCCCATTTTTCCTTCGCATTCCAGGTGAGAGCACCGAGTTGCTTGCGATCGACCGCCAAAATGAATACTTCAATTCGATGGCTGCTGCCGAGACGGGTATCGGGCCAAAGGTCATTTATCATCTACAAGAATTTGATGTGATGGTGCTTGAATTCCTTGATGGACAAACGATGTCCAAGGAGAAATTGCAAGCAAATGGGATGCCGAAGCGAATGGCGGAATCCATCAAACGTCTACACCAAGGTCCGAGGTTTAAAACAGATTTCAACATGTTCAGGTTAACCGAGTATTACCTGGGTATTTGCAGAAATCAAGATATTCGCATCCCTGAAGGTTATGGGGAAAAGATGCAGGATGTAGGCAGAATCGAAAAAGTAATAATGGCTCATCCAGTCCAATCTGTGCCCTGTAACAACGATCTGTTGGGGGAGAATTTCATCGATGATGGAAAAATACTACGTATCATTGATTATGAATATAGCGGGAATAACGATCCCTATTTTGAGCTGGGAAACACCTGCCAGGAAAATAAATTTGATGAGGAACGGATAATCGAGGTTTGCCAGGCATATTTCGGAAGTGTCTCTGAGTCAAAATTAGCACGCATGAAATTGTCGATGATCATGTCGGATGTCGGCTGGACGCTGTGGGCTGCAATCCAGACACGGATCTCAAAAATTGATTATGATTTTTGGGGCTGGGCAACCGAGCGCTGGAGCAGAGCTGTTGAAAAAATGGAATCAGAACAGTTTCCAATCTGGCTTATGCAAGTTGTAACATAACGAATATTTTCAAATAATTGCATTTATTTGCAGAATTCTGTATAATTATAATACAAAACACCATTCAGTTCCACCACCCAATTTTCATAAAAAGGTGAATAAGACCAACCACTTATGGGCAAGATCTTGATCCCGGCTCAAAGACGAAAGGTCATCCAGGAATATCTCGCCATCCATACTATTGCGAGCATATTTGAATTGAGCGAATTGGTGGAAACTTCTGAAGCCACCATACGACGTGATCTTGAACAAATGGAAGTTATTGGTCTGCTCGAACGCACATCCGGAGGCGCGATCCATCAAACACGCATGAACCTGGAATCAGCTTATGATACACGAGCGATCAGTTATCCCGATGAAAAACAGCAGATCGGAGCCCAGGCAGCAGCCATGATCGAAACCGGGGATGTGGTCTTTATCAACAGCGGAAGTACCACAACCCAGATACTGCACCATATTCCAAAAGATGCGCAGGTCACGGTCATTACCAATAATACCTCGGCAGCTTTTGAACTTGAAAAAGAAGTGAGCTACGAGATCATCATGCTCGGGGGAAATTTGAACAACAAGGTGCACGCAGTGACCGGTCAATTCGCCCTCGATAACCTTTCCCAGGTCTATGCTGACAAGTTCTTCTTTGGGGTGGATGGGATCAGCCCACGATATGGGTGCACGGTCCCAACCAACACTGAGGCAGAGATCATTCGATCGATGATCGCACGAACCCGAGGGCTCGTGGCGGTAGTCACCGATCATTCCAAGTGGGGTGTGGTTTCCAATTTTGAAGTTGCCTCCCTGGAACAAATTCATACGTTGATCACGGATGATGGCATTGACCAAGAAGCGTATGGTCAATTGGTGTCAAAGTCCGTGGATATCATCATCACCCATCCAATAAATTCACAAAAAGGCAGGATTGACCCATGAAAGATCAAGCACGAATTGTAATCATTGGCGGTGGAATTGTAGGCGTAAATATTGCCTATCACCTGGCAAAAGCTGGATGCACAGATGTGATCCTCCTGGAAAAAGATGAGATCGCCAGCGGGGCAACCGCTCATGCAGCCGGGTTGGTCACTCAATTTGCCACAAGTCAAACCCTGATGCAATTTCGTATGTTCAGCATAGAACTTTATAGTGAATTGGGTTTATTCGAACACGTAGGGAGTCTGAGGGTGGCTTCCAGCCCTGAACAGTTAAAGGAATTGCAGCGTAGTGTCAGTCGGGCGAAGGCAAACGGGATGGAAGTGGATGTCATCACACCGTCTGAAGCTTTAAAGATCATGCCACAAATAACCGGCGACAGTCTTTATGGGGCGTTTTACCTGCCACGGGATGGTCATCTGGACCCTTACATAACGACCACCACAATGGCAAAGTTAGCAAAAGAGATGGGGGTCAGCATCCAAACGGGAGTACGCGTTACAGGGATGCAACTCTCCCCTTCCGGTTCGATCCAGACCGTTCTGACAACCAGTGGACCGATCAGAACAGAAAATCTCGTGATTGCTGCCGGCATCTGGTCTCCACGGGTGGCATCGATGGTCGGACTTAATATCCCATCCACTCCGGTCGACCATCAGCATATTGCGCTTAAAGCTGTACCGGGGCACATCTTCCCCCACGAGACTCCCTGCCTGCGAGATCCAGACAACCTGGTTTACATGCGTGAAGAAGCTGGTGGTCTGGTGATCGGTGGGTATGAACCCAATCCACTGGCACGCTGGGTGGATGGCGTTCCCTGGGAACATGGTGGTTCCACAGTTCCTGGAGACATGGGGCGGTTTGAGCAACTGCTGGAAGGTGCCATCCGCCGACTGCCATTCCTCGACCAGGCAGGGATCATTTCCCTGGTGTGTCACCCGGGTGCATATACACCCGACTGTACTCCCATGTTGGGACCCATGGAGGGTGTCAGGGGCTTGTGGATCGCGGCAGGGATGTCCTTAAATGGATTTGGGGGGGCTGGAGGCATCGGCAGGTTGATGGCAGAATGGATCCTGGAGGGGAAACCCTCCCAAGATGTGTACAGCTTCCTTGCCACACGATTTGGGAATTACTATAACAATCCCTATTTCGCCACCGAAAGAACACGCGAAGGTGTCAAATATTATTACAGATTGCGCTTCCCCAACGATGAAAATGAATGGGCACGTCCATTCCGTGTCAGCCCGTTGCATTCCCGCCTGCAGGAACAAGGAGCAGTTTTTGGTGAGAAATTTGGATGGGAGCGAGTCAATTTCTGTCAACCGGGAAAACCCTGGCGTAGGGCTGGTGCGGACCAGCGGGAATGGGGTTGGACGAAGCCACCCTATTTTGAGCGACTTAAAGTCGAGCATGAAGCGACTCGTGAAAAGGTATGTCTTTATGATTTGACCTCGTTCGGGAAGATCGAACTTAAAGGACCTGGCGCCCTGCCTTTGCTTCAGCGGGTAACCGACAGCGATATGAATAAACCTGTTGGGAGTGCCATTTATACGCAATTCCTGAATTCCAGCGGAGGAGTTCAATCGGATCTGACCATCACACGGATGGGAAAAGACAGGTTCAGGGTGGTGACCGGTTCAGGATTCATCGCGAATGATCTCGCCTGGCTACAGATGAATGTCCATGCGGATGATCCTGAGGTCGAGATACACGACATCACCCTTGAAAATGCATGCATAGCTCTATGGGGTCCACAAGCCCGTAATACCCTTCAGAAAGTTACCAGGGATGATGTTTCCAATCAGGCTTTCCCATACTTGACAGCCAGGACGATCGATATCAATGGTGTAAAAGTTCTTGCACAACGGGTGAGCTATGTCGGCGAATTGGGGTGGGAATTGTACATTCCGAACAACCGGGCAACGGTCATTTGGGATGCATTATTGGAAGCCGGCCAGGAATTTGGGATCGAAGTGGGCGGGTATAAGGTTTTGGATGCCCTCAGATTGGAAAAAGGGTACCGATACTACACCGCAGATGTCACACCATTGGAAAATCCTTACGAAGCAGGGTTGGGTTTCTGCGTTCATCCAGATAAAGGTGATTTTATTGGCCGTGAGGCTGTACTTAAATTCAAATCGCAGGGTATCAAGCGGAAACTATGCACCTTTTTGCTGGATGGAGAGGATTACATCACCATTTATGGCGGTGAAGCCATTTATTCTGGAGGGAAAGTTGTCTCGCGCGTGCGAAGTGGCGGATTTGGATACACCATCAAGCGTAATATTGCTTATGCGTACCTGGCACCCGAATTCTCAAAAGCGGGAACCAGTCTAGACATTGAGATATTCGATCAGACCGTTCGAGCTGAAGTTGTTCAAACAGTCTTATTCGACCCAAAAGGTGAAAAACTGCATGCTTAAGAATGGATCGAAGTGAAAACCAATGACTAAGAAATCACCACGAGTAATTGGTTTCGGCATGCTCACACCAGTTTCCATCCTGGTGGTCGAGCAGCTACCGGAACATAACACCGGCGCCTTGATCAAGGAAGTGAGCGAATTCATATTTGATGATGCCTCCATCGTTGCCTGCCTGTTAAGGCAATGGGATATCCCAACAGGAATCATAGGGACGGCTGTTGGGGATGACATGCGTGGTCATGCAATAGCCAACCAATTGATCGAATGGGATGTTCAATCTGAGGTGCGCTTCTCCAAGGATTTCAAGACACCCCATGAAGTGGATGTCTCCGATCAAAGCGGGGCTCGCACTTACTTCTGGCAAAGAGAGCCTAAAGTGTTGGACACATTGGATGATGCAGACTTATCCATGCTTGAAGGAAGCGAGATGTTATACGTGGATTGGTACGATGGGGACCATATCCTGCGGGGTATGGATGAAGCGAACCGTTTGAATATCCCCGTTTTCCTGAATTTTGAATTTGGTCATACAGATCCAGATCTTCTTCGAAAATATGCAAGTCGGGCAACCATCTGCCAGGCAGTCACAGACGCAGCCCAAAAGGAATATTGCGATCCTTTGGATGTCGCTCAAAAATTATTGAAGAATGGGGTTCAGACAGCACTGATCACCCTGGCTGGAGAAGGAAGCCTGGTCGTCCGGGATCAGCAGATCCTGCGCATCCACGCCCCCCAGGTAAAAGCGGTGGATGGGTGTGGTGCAGGTGCAACATATTCTGCTGGATATATTTACGGTCATTTGAAAGGTTGGGAGCTCGATCAGACAGTGAAGTTTGCCACGGCAGCCGCATCCCTTAAAGTCACACGCTCGGGACTGGTAATGTTCCCAGTTGAAGAGATTCTGGAATTCACAAAAAAGATCCAAGTGGAAAATCTATCCATCATTGAATAAATGGAGCCATTTCATTGAATAACTTTGCGACGCTTATCAGTCAGAAAAATATTGAACATATCCATTCCGCTTCGTTGGAGATCCTGGAAACCACTGGGATGAAGGTTCGCAATGAAAAAGCCCGCAGAATCTTCTTAAAACATGGTTGCCGGGTGGATGAAGAGACACAGGTTGTGCGATTCCCTGCATCCGTGGTGGACGAGTTTCGCTCGTTTTTCCCTGCGACATTTACTTTTAGAGGGCGGGATCCCAAATACGATCGAAGCTTGCCAGAAGACAGCCCGGTGATTGTCACAGCCAGTTCAGCACCCAATATTGTGGATCCGGTGACCGGGAACGAACGGCGATCGACATCAGCAGACATCGCCCGAATTGCCCACCTGGTGCAGGAATTGTCAGGATATGATGTCTTTTCAGTGTCAACCCTGGCAGATGATGCAGCTCCAAACTATTTCACACTGGCGCGTGTTTACCCGGCGTTGAAATATTGCCTTAAACCTGTCCGGATCAATTCCAAAGACCTGGCTGATTCTGAAAAGATCCTAAACCTTGGATATTTGATCGCGGGAAGTGAAGCAGCTTACCGGGAGCATCCATTCATCACCCATCACTTCTGCCCGGTCGTTTCACCATTGATAATGGATCATGATTCTACAGAAATGCTCATCTATTTTTGTGAGCAAAAGCTTCCGGTCTATCCAACCATAGTTCCCAATGCCGGTCTGACTTCTCCAATGAGCCTGGCTGGTACCCTGGCACAGGGAAATGCGGAATTCCTGGCAGCAGCCTGCCTGATGCAAATGGTTCAACCAGGTACTCCCCTGATCTATGCCACCCTGCCCACGGTTGCTGACATGCGCTCAGGTGCATACGCATCGGGAGGGATCGAATGCGGGATCCTGCATATGGCTTTTGCCCAAATGGCTCGTTATTACAAAGTTCCAAGCGGTGGTTATGTCGGGCTGACGAATTCCAAGTTGAATGATGCCCAATCCGGTTATGAGACTGGCATGTCTGCAACAGCAGGAGTGCTGGCGGGGATGGATATGCTTAATATGAGTGGTCTGCTGGATGCGCTGAAGGTCTTTGATTTTGGGAAAGCAGTTCTTGATGATGAAATTGCATTAATGTTAAAGCGCGTAAGGAATGGAATTGAATTTAGCGAAGACGAGCTTGGATTAAATGTGATCGCTCAGGTGGGGCCTGGAGGTTCTTTCATGGTACATCCACATACTATCCAACGGATGAAAACCACCGCCCTGTTGACCAAGCTGGCGGATCGCAATACAAGGGAAAATTGGGAGAAGAAAGGTTCATTGGATACTCACTCCCGGGCGATGCTGAAGGTGAAGGAAATTCTTAAAAGACCCAGCAGCGCTGTTTTCTCTGACGAAGTCGATCGCAAGATTCGGGCTGCATTTCCTGGATTGGTGCCTGGAAAATTGGAATACCCTTCCGGATGGGAATGAAATCATCCGCGGGATTCAAAACCTGAGAGGTATCTTGAATGAAAATATATTTTGCAACGGATGTTCACGGTTCGGAAATTTGCTGGAAAAAGTTCATTAGCGCGAGCAAGTTCTATGAGACTGACGTACTGATCCTGGGAGGGGACATGACGGGAAAAGCGATCGTACCCATTATTTCCCAGGGAAAAAATAATTTTAAAGTGACCCTGGCAGAGCAGGAAACGATCCTGACCGGACAGGATGCAGTCGATAAAATGGTCCAGACCATCCAGAACCGTGGTTATTACCCGTATGTCACCAATTCGGATGAATTGGCGGAGATCTCTTCCACACCTGGCAGGACGGACAAATTATTCCACGAACAGGTAATGAGCACGGTACAACGCTGGATGGATTACGCAGATCAAAAACTGGCAGGCACAGGCATCCGATGTTATGTCTGCCCGGGAAACGATGATATTTTTGAAATTGACAGTGTGATCGAATCTTCCAAGTACGTAGAAAACATCGAAGGCCGGGTCCTTCAGCTGGATGAACACCATGAGTTGATCAGCTCGGGCTGGTCCAACCCGACCCCATGGAAAACGCATCGTGAGGAATCAGAGGAAGCGCTTAAGGTCAGGTTGGAAGCCATCATCAGCCAGGTAAAGGATCCAGCCAACTCGGTCTTCAATTTTCATGCGCCACCTTATGGCAGCGGATTGGATGATGCCCCGGAATTGACCAGTGATATGCGACCAGCATTTGCCGGGCGATCTCTTGTTCCAGTGGGCAGTCACGCGGTCATGGATCTGATCGACAAATATGAACCATTGCTAGGTCTGTTCGGGCATATCCACGAAGGCAAGGGTATCCGAAAATACAAGAAAACATTATGTATCAACCCTGGCAGTATGTATGAACAGGGAATGCTTCATGGCGCGGTGGTCGAACTGAAACCCAGAAAAGTTGGCAATTATGTATTAACCACCGGTTAGGTCTTAATATCTCTCAAATGGAGGTGAGTTATTGATCAGTTGAAAAAGAAGAATTAAGAAGATTTACGATTGGTTTGTCTTTTGTCTGTCAATCCTAAGCAAAACCAAGAATCCAAAGGAGTATTCGCATGAGTGATGTATCCCTTTTTGTTCGCAAGGCAAGTGGATTGGTGAGAGCCTGGTCGGTTTTTGATGCTTTCATCTATGCCACCTTCTCCATCAACTTGATCACCCTTGGTCTGTTCATCTTCTCGTATTGCTATTACTTCAACGGGAACCTGGCTACAGCCGTTGTCATCGGCGCAATCTTTACCATCTTCGAAGTGATCGTCTATGCCAGTTTGATCTCTGCCATGCCCCGCGCAGGAGGGGATTATGTCTGGCAAAGCCGAATCCTCGGACGCGGCCTCGGATTCCTACTTTCCATAACGGGTTGGTGGTTCATACTCTGGTTATGGGTTCCCTTATACGGGCAAATGCTGGTCTATGAAGTCTTCACACCGTTATTGGGGATCGCAGGAGCGACCAAGGCTGCACTATGGTTCACACAAGAAAATGTTGGCATGTTCATAGGAATGCTATCGGTGTGTGCCATTGTGTTCGTTTACATCGCAGTCGGGATGAAATGGTATGCCCGCATCCAAAAATTCTGCTTTTGGGGTGGAACGGTCGGTCTGGCATTGGTCTTCATTCTGCTATTGTTCGGAAACAATGCCACTTTTGTGTCGAACCTGAATTCAATGGCGCCACAAATGTTCGGATCTGCACCAGGAACGGATCTCTACGCAGCCACATTGTCTGCCGGGGAAGCTGCTGGCACTGTAACCGCACCACTGGGCGATTTCAGCAAAACTGCCACCATCGCCAGCCTGGCACTCATCCCAATGATGGTCTTCTTCAACCTGTGGCCCAACTGGGGTTCCACGCTATATGGTGAAGTACGCGGCGCAGGTGACTACAAGCGCAACTTCTGGGGTATGGCAGCAGCCATCATCGTTACAGCCATCGGTGCCCTGATCTTCTTTGCACTGATCGCCAAGACCCTTGGCTGGGATTTTTACAACAAGGCTAATGGTGCGTTTTGGAACTTTGCCTGGGGTTACACCACCGACAACCCACCCCTAGCGTTCTGGCCCTATCCTGCACTGTTTGCAGCATTCCTGGTTAAGAGCCGTTTCGTGCAATTCCTGGTCGTTCTATTGATGAGCCTGTGGTGGTTCGGATGGTCTGGGACTGTCTTCCTCAGCTCAACCCGTGTCATCTTTGCTGCAGCATTGGATCGCATGCTGCCGGAATGGGTCTCGAAGATCGATGAGAGAACGCGTGTACCGGTCAATGCCCTGCTATTGATGGTCATCCCTTCAGCGATCATCTCGTACCTGTATGCCTTCAAAATCTTCAGTTTCCAAACCCTGGCATTGGATGCGACCGTGGTGATCGCCATCACCTTCCTGGGCTCCACCATAGCCGGAACGATCATGCCCTGGAAAGCGAAAGATATTTTTGATGGATCACCGATCGCCAAGTTTAAAGTTCCCTCATGGTTGGGGTGGTTGGTGATGGCGTTATACACAATTTTTGCCGTGTACCTTATCAAGATATCGTTCACTTACGGCTGGAATATCATCAGTGGGTTGGGAGCTCTTCAGCCAGGATGGATGACATGGTTCATAGTCATCTTCCTGGGTCTGCTGACCATCGTCAACGCCGCGATCCTTTTATGGATCGTATATTATGTAGGAAAGAACATTTTGAAAGGGGCGATGCCGCTGGTCACGCTGGCTGGTTTGGTCTTCCTGGGTTTCCTGGACTGGCTGCTGGTGGTCTGGTTCTGGGATCCTACAACCGCTGATGGCTATGCCTCCTATGCCATCGGTTGGTCGAATGTCAGCTCGATGTTCTTCATGTTGATCAATTATGCTGTGGCGGCTGCGATCTATTTCGGATTCAGCTATTACCGGCGTAAACAAGGCATCGATGTAAATAAGATCTACAAGGAAATTCCAGTAGAGTAGAAGATTATTGAGGACAAGTCATGGTTGCTGGTTGGGAACAACTCAACCAGCAACCTGGTCGAGGAATAAATTGACTTACCCTTTCAATAATGCTAAAATGAACAACATATTAGCCATCCTGAAAATTGTGGTATTAAATTCGGATGGAGGGGGCTGCAATGCCTAGATACTACATGGAGGTGAAAAAAACATATTTGTCCGGAAATTTTAGCTAATCCCAAAAATTAAAAGGAGAAATGGAGAATTATGCGTACCAATAAATTCGTTCTACCGATTTTTGTGGTTTTTGTTATTTTTGCGACTGCCCTGACAGCCTGCGGTCCTGCTGCTACCGCTGTTCCAACAGAAGCGCCAACCGCTGCTCCAACCGAAGCACCAGTTGACCCAATGGCTGAACTCGTGGTAGCTGCCCAGGCAGAAGGCAACCTGACAACGATCGCACTGCCTCATGACTGGTGCAATTACGGTGAGGCGATCCAGGCTTATAAAGACAAATATGGGATCGCGGTAAATGAACTGCTCCCGGATGGAAGCTCTGGCGAAGAGATCGAAGCCATCAAAGCCAACAAAGATAATACCGGTCCACAGGCTCCGGATGTCGTGGATGTTGGTTTATCATTTGGTCCAACTTCCGCTGCTGAAGGACTTTTGATGCCTTATAAGGTCTCCACCTGGGATACCATTCCTGATTCTGCCAAGGACAAGGATGGATACTGGTATGGTGACTACTTCGGCGTGATGGCTTTCCAGGTCAACACAGATGTGGCAACCAGTGTTCCAGCTGATTGGGCTGACCTGCTCAAACCTGAATTCAATGGACAGGTTGCACTTTCTGGAGATCCCCGTCTCTCCAATCAGGCCATCCAGGCAGTCTTTGCATCAGCGCTTGCCAATGGCGGTTCCCTGGACAATGCACAACCCGGTCTGGATTTCTTCAAAGCCATGAATGCTGCCGGCAATCTTGTACCATTGATCGGCAACAACGGATTGGTCGCCAAGGGTGAGATCGCCGTCCGCATTACCTGGGACTACAACGGTCTGGCTGGCAACGATGGTTTCGCTGGCAACCCCAAGTCTACCCTGGTCATTCCAGCGACCGGACGTTTTGCTGGGATGTATGTTCAGGCGATCAGTGCTTATGCCCCGCATCCGAATGCAGCCAAACTCTGGATGGAATTCCTCTATTCAGACGAAGGTCAGATCTATTGGATGAAAGGCTACTGCCACCCGATCCGTGAAGCTGACCTGCGTACCCGTGGTGTCATCCCGGCTGACCTGTTGGCGAAGATCCCCGATATCACCGGTGCTGTCTTCCCGTCCCTGGATCAGCTGAATGCTGCCAAGGCTCTAATCACTGGAGATTGGGACAAGGTTGTTGGTGCCAATATCCAAGCTGCCCCATAATAAAACTATCCGCAATTTAATAAGGTGAGACCCTGCTTTACAGCAGGGTCTCACCATAAAAGTTCAAAGAACCGCAAAGAGGTAAATATATGGATAATAAAATCCTCACGGGTCATTTGGCTAAAGCACCTCGCTCCAGCTGGAAAGCCTGGCTCGGAGTGGTTCCATTTTTTATTTTTGCAATCTTATTTTTACTTCTGCCTTCCGTCCGTTTGTTTATAGGGAGTTTTACGGATAACAGCGGGAAATTCACACTTGAAAACATCATACAGTTGTTCACACAAAAAACCATCCTGGATGCCTATAAAGTCAGCATCCAGATCAGCGCAGTCACCGCACTGGCTGGAGGTATTTTTGGCTTCATGCTGGCTTACTCGGTGACTGTCGGCGGTTTGCCGAAGCCTTTACGGTCAGCCCTTATTACCTTTTCAGGCGTTGCCTCGAATTTTGCAGGCGTCCCACTGGCTTTCGCTTTTGTCGCAACCCTGGGTCGGACTGGATTTATCACTGCAATCCTTAAAAACGTTTTCCATCTAAATATCTATCAAAGCGGTTTCACCCTTTATGGTTTCATCGGATTATGCCTGACCTACATGTATTTTCAATTCCCGTTAATGGTACTGGTCATGGCACCTGCACTGGATGGATTAAAGAAAGAATGGAAAGAAGCCGCTCTCAATTTAGGCGCTAATAATCTGCAGTACTGGTTGAAGGTTGCCATGCCGGTCCTTCTGCCATCAATCCTGGGATCGATGATCCTGTTATTTGGAAATTCGTTCGGCGCATATGCAACCGCATATGCCCTGACTGGCGGACAATTACCCATCGTGACGATCCTGATCGGTGCCCAGATCCGTGGGGACGTGCTTCACAACCCGGGATTGGGTTACTCACTGGCCATGGGGATGGTAATAATCATGGCTGTTTCACTGGGTTTTTATTCCTGGCTGCAAGGTTGGACTGAAAGGTGGCTAAAATGAACCTGATTTCCAAAGCACGAAAGATCTCCATCTGGAGCTGGTTCTGGTTCATCCTGGGTGTTCTGTATTATGTTCTTCCCTTGTATGCAACCCTGGTATTTTCCCTGCAAATGGAGAGAGGTGTAGTAAGTTTCAAAGCTTACGAATCTGCTTTCGCTGATCCAGAGTTTTGGCGGACTTTCTCCTATTCGATCTTCCTGGCTGTAATGACCATTATTGTGAGCATCACCTTGGTGGTCCCCACGGCTTACTGGATCCGCCTTAAACTGCCGGAAGCCCGCCGAATCGTGGAATTCATCACCCTTATGCCGTTTGTCGTCCCCGCGATCATCCTGGTGTTTGGATTGATCCGAATTTACAGTTTTCCAGTGGTTATTCCATTTACTTCGATCCAGATCATTCCACCTCTAACCAATTTTAAGGTGGGTACGAATATCCTGATCATAGCCGGATATATCGTTCTGGGTCTTCCATACATGTACCGCTCAGTGGATACAGGTATGCGCACGGTTGATGTCCGCACGCTCACCGAAGCTGCGCAAGCCATGGGAGCGAACTGGGGCACGATCATCACGAAGGTCATCCTACCCAATGTCCGCACCGCCCTGCTCAGCGGTGCACTGCTGACCTTTGCGATCGTAGTGGGTGAAGTCATCCTTGCCTCCTTCCTGGGAGTGCCTGCTTTCGGTCCGTACCTGTTCCTGCTTGGACAACACCGTGCCTACGAACCTGCAGCACTTTCATTTACAACCTTTTTGCTGACCTGGGCAGCCATGGGGATCATTCAACTGGTCACCGGCGGACAGGGGCAAACAACCGGCGCACATTAATACAAGAGGTAATCATGGCATATCTTGAACTCAACAACATCAGCAAGGTATTTGGAAAAACAACTGCAGTAGCAGATTTCAACTTAAAAGTTGAACGCGGCGAACTGGTATCATTTCTTGGTCCCAGTGGTTGTGGCAAGACAACAACCCTGCGGATGGTGGCAGGGTTCGAAACCCCCACTGAGGGAAGGATCATTATTGATGGTATGGATGTTGCCAACAAAGCACCCAATCAACGTAATGTGGGTATGGTCTTCCAGGCATATGCCCTCTTCCCGAACATGACAGTGGCGAACAATATCGGTTTTGGGTTAAAAATTGCCAAGAAATCATCCGAAGAAATAAAGAAGCGTGTGCAAGAAATGCTGGATCTGATCCATATGTCCGACTTTGGCAGTCGATATCCCTGGCAACTCTCCGGCGGACAACAACAGCGAGTGGCACTAGCGCGCGCCCTAGCAATGAGTCCACGAGTCTTGCTGCTGGACGAACCTCTGTCCGCACTGGATGCCAAGATCCGAGTTTCGCTGCGGGCTGAGATACGATCCATTCAACAGAAACTGGGGATCACTGCCATCTATGTGACCCACGACCAGGAAGAAGCTCTCTCGATCTCTGATCGAATTGTGGTCATGTACGATGGCCGCACCGAGCAGATCGGCACACCTTTCCGGATCTACAATTTCCCGGAAACAGCGTTTGTTGCAAGTTTCATAGGGACTCTAAATTCCTTCAATGCTGAGGTCACTGACCTGAAGAATAATATATTAAGTATTGGAAACCTGAACCTGACAACTGCTGAAAACCTGGAGGGTAGACAGGTGGGTGACAAAGTGATGATCGCGATCAGACCGGAAAGAATTAATTTCTCCTCTGAGCAGAAGAAAGCCAACCTGTTCGATTGCACGATCGAAAACATCACGTTCCTTGGCTCCATCGTCAGGATCCAGGTCAGGGTAGGTGATCTGCGTCTTGCGATGGATACGTTCAATAATCCTTTCCTTGAACTTCCAAGAATTGGATCGACTGCAGGGATCACCTGTTCACGCGAAGCAGTCATCATCCTAAATCCAGACATAAGTTAGAAAATCAACAGATGCCCTCGAACAAAGTCATCCTGGTCCTTTCAGATGGTCTGGGGTATCAAGCCGCGGTTGAAGGGATGGGGTACCTTGGTCATTTGGTTGAAAGCAACCAAGCCTGTCTTTACAAAGTTATCGGCGAATTACCCAGTTTATCGCGCCCGACTTATGAGACCATTCACACTGGATTGAAGGCTTCAGTTCATGGGATCATCTCCAACCAAACTATAAGACTTTCGAATCAGCCCAATATTTTTGGACAGGCAAACCAGGCGGGAAAGAAAACTGCTGCGGCAGCGTATTACTGGTTTTCGGAACTCTACAACCATGCGCCTTACCACCCGATCGAAGACCGGGAAGTAAACGATCCCTCCCTGGGAATCCAGAACGGGCGATTTTACACCCAGGATGAGATGCCTGATGTAGAAGTATTTGCTACGGCTGGAATGCTGGTCCATAAGTTTTCTCCGGATTACTTGCTTGTACACCCAATGGGAATGGATCATGTTGGTGAACGACATGGAGGCAATTCCAGTGCATACCGGAACCAAGCCATCCAGCAGGATAAATGGTTGAGCAGTCATATTTCTGAATGGATATCCCTTGGGTATCAAATCTTGGTGACCGGTGATCATGGAATGAACGCGGACGGAATGCATGGAGGTACAACCCCGCTTGTCCGTGAAATACCTCTGTTTCTGATGGGTGCAGATATCATTGGATTGGGAGATACACACGAAGTTGTATCTCAATTGCAGATCGCACCAACGATCTGCAGACTGCTCAACCTGCCACCCATCGGCGAGATGGCACATCTTTCCATCGGATAAGCTCAGATATGACCTGTGTTGTGATATATAATTATCCCCCAGGAGATATTAATGGGTCGAAAAGCAACAGCCGAAGCACCATCCAACCTTGCCTTTGTTAAATACTGGGGGAAAAAGGATGCTGCGTTAAGGATTCCTGCAAACAACTCCATCTCGGTCAATTTAAGTAATGCGAAGACCATCACCAGTGTGGAATTCGATGCGGGTTTTGACCAGGACACATTGGTCGTAGAAAACAGCAGGAATCCTCCTGTACCCGAATTTTCCATTAGAGTTTATCAACACCTAGACAGAATCCGATCCGTGGCTGGAATCAACAACAAAGCGATCGTCCATACGAAAAATACATTTCCTTCGGGAGTTGGGATCGCTTCCTCTGCTTCAGGATTCGCAGCATTAACTGTTGCCGGTTGTGCCGCATTGGGTTTGGATCTTTCCAAAAAGGAATTATCCGAGTTGGCAAGGCTTGCCTCGGGATCTGCCTGCCGATCGATCCCAGGCGGATTTGCGGAATGGATCGTGGCTGACAAAGAAAACCGATCCTACTCGATCCAATTGGCAGCACCTGAACAATGGGAGATAAACATAGTGAGCATTGTCGTATCCACACAGCCCAAGAAGATTTCCTCAACCGATGGACATTCCCTGGCACCTTCATCCCCCTTCTTCAATGCCAGATTGGATGGAATTTCCAAACGCCTGGATTCCGTCCGAAGTGCCATTCTGAACAAGGATTTTCAGACCTTAGGACGTGAAACTGAATTGGAAGCGATCTCGTTCCATACAATCGCAATGACATCCCCCATTCATATGGAGAAAGGGTGGAGTTCTGGAGCATATTACTGGTTACCTGAAAGCCTTGAATTAATGCTGGCAGTCCAGGAATGGCGCAGAGATGGTCTGGAGGTATATTTCACCCTGGATGCCGGACCTACTGTACACATTATGTGCGTAAATGATAACCTGGAGCGGCTAATTTCTGCCATTCATAAAGTCGAACGAAACCGACCTGGCAGGAGTTGGAGGCTTCTAATCAATTCCCCTGCTGGTGGTGCTCAAATTGTTGATGATGGGGCAATCTGAATCGATATGAAGGAAGAGAAGGCAATTGCCTCTGCACCCGGGAAATTGATGCTGTTTGGGGAATATGCTGTTCTACATCAACAACCCTGCCTGGTAACAGCAGTGGATTCGCGAGTTAATGTCTCCGTCGAGAAGATTGAGGGGTCAAATATTATGATTGAGACTCCAAAAACACGAGAGTCCCGAAAAAACGTTTCAATCTCCATCGATGATCTAATCAATGACAGATACCAGAATGAGCAAACCGAATTCATTGTGGCATCCATCCAAAAAATATTTTTAAGATATAAGATCGAGCAAGGATTGAGAATTCGAACTTCTGGTCCTGTGCAATCCTACGGTCTCGGAAGTTCTTCGGCTGTTACCGTGGCAACCATATATGCGACACTTTCTTTATTAAAGATCCCTTTTGAGAAGCAATTGATTTTTGATCTTTCGTATCCAGCAGTTTTAAAAGTTCAAAAAGCCGGATCCGGATTTGATGTTGCGTCTGCTGTTTACGGTGGAACCTTGTTCTACCAATCAGACCAGAAACCGGAATTACTAAGCACAGGCAAACTGCCATTAGTGATTGGATATACAGGAAAGAAAGTCAGTACAACCCGTTTGGTACAGGAAGTCGAAAATAAGAGGATGAAGGACCCAGATGTCTTTGACTTCCTCTTTAGAACCATGGGGGAAATCGCACAGGTTGCAAAAACCGAACTCCTTCAAAATGATTGGGTAAGATGCGGAATCCTGGCGGATATCAACCAGGGATTGTTGGATGGACTGGGCGTCAATGCTGATATTTTAGAGAGACCCATTCAAGCCGCCAGGGAGGCTGGTGCCCTGGGTGCCAAACTATCAGGGGCAGGAGGGGGTGACTGCATGTTCGCCTTCGTGAATGAAAGTGAAAAACAAAAAGTCGAAACAGCCATCGACAGCTGTGGAGCTCAAGTGGTGAAACTCGACACAGGATCCGAGGGGGTCAGAACGGAAGTTCAATTTGCCTGAGAACAGGTACAGCTTTTTTGATTTTGATAATACTCTTTATAAAGGTCAGTCCGGTTACTTGATTCGGGATTTTTCCATTTATCTGGAATCAAAACGGGCATTTTACACCGAGCAATTATCACAAATATTATCCCTGGTCACTTCTTACGAGACAGGTCAAATAACTAGGCATGACTTTGCGGTGCAGATTGTTGAAGCCTATTATCTAGGGCTGGATGGGCGAACTGAACACCAGATCGATATCCACGCGAAATACTTTTGGGGGAGTTTAACTAAGGAGGCGTGGTTTTCCTTCACCCAGCCTTTGCTCGATCTAATTAAAGAATTTACAATTCCGATCCTTATCTCAGGTTCCCCGATCGAGGTTCTCAGGCATGTCAGCGGGAAATTTGGATTGTATGAAGTTTATGCATCCCAGGGAAACATTCAAAAAGGTGAATACCATGGAGGGATGCATCATGAATTAGCTTCCCAAATTGCCAAGAAGCGATTAATGGCTGACCTGGTTCCAAATCTGAAAGTGGACCGAGGCTTTTCCTTTGCATTTGGCGATTCAGAAAGCGATTTTCCCCTGCTGGAGGCTGTCGACCCCCAAAATGCATACCTGCTTTGCGAGGACCAGCAAATAAAAAACAAACCAGGGAATCAAAAGTGGAATTACCTGAAGAAGAATATTAAAATCGTCGACCATGTTCGGAAGCGGTTAATTGCTTTGGAGGCGACCCCTGATTCTGGTAATTAATAAATGAATTCCAAAATTTCAGCATTTGCCTGTGGTAAGATTAATCCAGAGAATAAATCAAATTACCTCAGATGCTGATCTTAGATAAGCTTTGCATGATTTTATATTCACTCATCGGGTCTGTTGACAATGTCGATTAACATCGCCCTCGTCCAACTCGAAACCCATTTAGGCGATCTCAAAACAAATCTCGATCGCCATCTCAGCATTGCATCCGAAGCCGGCAAGAATAATGCTGAAATCGTTGTGTTTCCTGAGTTATCTCTTACTGGATACTCGCTTCAGGATCTCGTTCCACAAGTTGCCATTCAACCGACAGCCCATGATCCGATCTTTAAACACTTGCTGCAGGCAAGCCAGGAAATTGACATGGTGATCGGGTTCGTGGAAGAAGATACCCGCCACCGATTTTATATCTCCAGCGGATATCTTTCACGGGGTGAGATCCTGCACATCCACAGAAAAGTCCACCTTCCAACATATGGGATCTTCGATGAAAAACGTTTCCTGGCTCCCGGGAATAAATTCAGGGCTTTCGATACCAGATTTGGTCGAACCGGTCTGTTGATCTGCGAGGATTTCTGGCACATCTCCTCCCCTTATTTGCTATGGCAGGATGGGGCGGACATCTTTTTATTGACTTCTGCATCTCCCGGACGCGGAGTTACTGAAAAACACATAGGTTCTTCAGACTGGGTGGAAACGGTCAACCGGGCTTATGCAGGTCTATTCACTTCGTTCTTTGCCCATTCCAACCGGGTAGGCTTTGAGGATGGTCTGTACTTCTGGGGAGGAGCCACCTTGTTTGATCCGGATGGCAAGCTGACTGCCATGGGACCTTATGATCAAGAAGCCATTGTTTACGCTGATATGGATCTAAACCAACTCCGCCGTACACGCGCCCGGCTGCCTTTATTGCGTGATGAGCGTCCGGAGATCGTCATGGATGAATTGGGAAGGATCTTAAAGAATGGTCGATCTTAAGATAAATACAGAACTGGTTCGGAACATTCTGGCAGGTTTCATTCGTACTGAAATCAAAAGAACGGGGTATTCCCGGGCAGTCGTTAACCTGTCTGGAGGACTCGATTCAGCAGTATCCTGCATCCTGGCAGTTCAGGCACTTGGCGCCGAAAATGTCCTGGCTCTCCGCCTCCCCTACAAAACATCGTCTTCTGATTCCCTGGAACATGCCCAATTATTAATCGATAGATTAAAGATCCAATCATTGACCGTACCAATCACTGAAATGGTGGACCCTCTCATCGAGCAATCTCCCGGGATGTCAGCGGTTCGCAAAGGGAACGTCATGGCACGCACCCGCATGATCGTTGCGTATGATCAATCGGAGGCATTCCACGGACTGGTGGTCGGAACTGGTAATAAAACCGAAATCCTGCTGGGATACACTACACTCTATGGTGATTCGGCTTGCGCACTAAACCCGATCGGGGATCTGTATAAAACCCAGGTCAGGCAACTGGCAGCGGATCTACAAGTACCCAAAGTGATCCTAGACAAACCCCCTTCAGCTGACCTGTGGCTGGGACAAACTGATGAAGGTGAGTTGGGTTTTACTTATGAGAAAGTTGATCAATTGCTTTACCTGCTTGTCGATCAACGTTATTCAACTGCCGAGTGCATTGACGAAGGTTTTGATGAAAAATTTGTTTTGATGGTCATCGATCGCGTCAAGAAATTCCAATTTAAACGAGTTATGCCGCCCATCGCCAAGGTCAGCGGTCGAACAGTAGGGGCAGATTTTCTTTATTTTCGAGATTGGGGAACGTAATATTAATCTCGGATCCTAGAATTCATCAATGTCGCTTCACATCCCCCCCGCCCTACTCCACCGCAGGTTCCGTCTGATCTGGTTCGGTCTACTGGTATCGGTGGCGGGATCACAGATGCAGGTCGCTGCCATTCACTGGCATATCCGGGAATTATCCGGTTCCCCAGATCCCCTTGCCCTAGGGGGTATCGGTCTGGTACGGATCCTGCCCGTGATCGTATTTTCCATTATTAGTGGACCGGCAGCAGATACTTTAAATAGACGGAATATCATGTTGGTCACCCAGACCATCCAGGCTCTAACTGCGGCAGGATTGGCAGTCCTGACCTTCATTAATCACATCAATATTGGATTGATCTATGGTCTAACAGCACTCCAGGCAGCCGCAGTTGCTTTCGACCTGCCGGCGCGCCATGCCATGATCCCGAACATTGTGCCAGAAAAGGATCTGCCAAATGCATACAGTCTACAGTCCATTGCATTCAACACCGGTGCGATTGCAGGTCCCATGCTGGGAGGAATTGTAATTGCCACGCTGGGGCAAGGTTACACTTATCTATTTAATGCAATCTCGTTCCTGGCAGTGATCCTGGCTCTAGTGCAGATCGGAGCAGTAAGCCAGGATATGAAAAAAGCTTCAGGGATCAATTTACCCGCTCTCCGAGATGGGATCAAATTCATTTTGTCCAGACCGATCATTCTGTCAACAATGCTGATGGACTTCTTCGCCACATTTTTTGCGTCCGCCAATACGATGATGCCAATCGTTGCCCGGGATATCCTCAAAGTGGGGGAAGTTGGTTATGGCTTCCTGGCTTCCGGGCAATCAATCGGTTCTGTGGCAGCTGGTCTGGTGATCTCTCAAGTGCCTGCAATAAAACGACAGGGTCCAATCTTCCTGGGTTCGGTAATGATATTTGGATTGGCAACCATTCTTTTTGGATTCTCTCCCTTTCTCAGTATTTCAATGGTTGCATTAATGATCATGGGAGCTGCAGATGCGGTCAGCACCATCATCCGAAATACCATTCGCCAACTAAACACACCCGACCATATTCGAGGCAGGATGGTGAGTATCAACCAGATTTTTTTCCAAGGTGGTCCACAATTGGGGGAAGTTGAAGCGGGTATCGTGGGAAAACTTTTCAGTGTGCCGGCTGCAATAATTTCAGGCGGTATTGGTGTCATATTGGTGGTAATTTGGATAGGGAAAAGATGGCCGCAGTTATGGACATATAGTGGAGACGAACCCCTGCCCTCACCAATCAGTGCAGATTGATCCATGATCGTGATCCCTTATTTTGGATTAAATTGATTTCTGGTATAAAATTAGACCAGGAAATGTAATTCTGATCACCATCACTTAGGAGGAACCGTAATGGATCCTGTTACTCTATCGCGATGGCAATTCGCCACAACCACCATTTATCATTTCTTTTTTGTACCACTCACCCTCGGATTGGGATGGTTTGTCGCCATCATGCAAACCATGTATTACCGCACCGGTAATGAGACCTATCAAAAAATGACCAAGTTCTGGGGAAAATTATTCTTGATCAATTTTTCCATGGGGGTTGTGACTGGGATCGTTCAAGAATTTCAATTCGGTATGAACTGGTCGGAATATTCACGATATGTTGGCGATATTTTTGGTGCCCCACTGGCGATCGAAGCCTTGCTGGCATTTTTTATGGAATCCACTTTCCTGGGAGTGTGGTTATTCGGTGAAGGGAAACTTCCCAAATGGATCCACCTGGCATCCATCTGGTTGGTGGCATTTGGGTCGGCTCTATCTGCCTTGTTCATCCTGCTGGCAAATGGGTTCATGCAACATCCGGTCGGTTATGTCATCAATGAAGTCACCAAGCGGGCAGAGTTGGTGGACTTTTGGGCACTTGCAACCAACATCAAAGGCTGGTTATTCTTCTGGCACACGATTTCCTCAGGTTTCGCAACCGCGTCGTTATTCATTCTGGGAATCAGCGCCTGGCACTTAGTTCGTAATCATGCAGAACCTGTTTTTAAGAAATCATTTACTCTGGCAGCGATCATTGGAACGATTGCTGTGGCATGTGTGGGCATTGCTGGTGATCTCCAGGGGAAGCTATTGCGAAAAGATCAACCCATGAAACTTGCCGCCATGGAAGCGATCTGGAATTATGAAGAACCAGCATCATTCTCACTATTAACCATCGGCGATCTGAGTGGGAAGAAAGAGGTATGGTCTGTGCGCATCCCATACCTGATGAGCTTTTTGGAATGCAGTAATTTTTCTTGCGGAATCCAGGGTGTGAATGACATGCAAGCCATTTATGAGATAGATTACGGCCCGGATGATTACATACCTTACATGGTGCTGACTTATTGGAGTTTTCGGATCATGGTCGGGTCTGGGTTAGCCATGTTTGCTGTTGCCATTTATGCCATATTTCTCATCTGGAAAAAATGGTCAACCAAATGGGGGAATTGGTTGAAATGGATGCCCCTGGCGATCGTCCTACCGTGGTTAGCAAACTCAAGCGGATGGATAACAACCGAATCTGGGCGGCAGCCGTGGATCGTACAATGTCTTTTTAAAGTTAAAGATTCCATATCTCCCAATTTGACCAGCGGAATGATCTGGTTCAGCCTGATCGGATTCATTATTGTTTATACTGCATTAATGATCGCCGACGGTTTTCTTCTATTAAAATTTGCCAGGGTTGATCCAGATGCAGTTGCCAACGAAATCGATACATCCACTCCTTCCATCAGTGATACAGGATATTAGCAGGAGGTATTATTCATGTCTGCGGAATTCTATCAAACACTCTGGTTGATATTAATTGTTGTATTGTGGGCAGGCTTCTTTTTCCTGGAGGGTTTTGATTATGGAGTGGGTATCCTGTTGCCATTCCTTGGGAAAAATGACACTGAAAGAAGGTCCATCATCAATTGCATTGGACCGCATTGGGATGGAAATGAAGTCTGGTTATTGACGGCTGGTGGTGCCACCTTTGCTGCATTCCCCCACTGGTACGCCACCCTGTTCAGTGGATTTTACATTCCGCTTTTCCTGTTGTTGATCGGGTTGATTGTGCGCGGAGTCGCCTTTGAATTCCGATCCAAGGACAACCATCCCAGGTGGCGGGCATTTTGGGATTGGTGTATTTTTAGTGGCAGCGTTCTTCCAGCCTTTCTATTTGGGGTGGCTTTCGCGAATATGGCAGTGGGGGTTCCCATTGATGCCAACAAGATTTATTCAGGAAATATAACTACCTTGATAAATCCATTTGGAATATTTAGTGGATTAAGCCTGGTAGCGTTATTCCTGTTTCATGGGATCAATTTTCTCAAAATGAAACTTTCCGGCGACCTGCTGGAACGAACCCGGCGACATTCAGAGAAATTATGGGTCCTGTCCTTTGTTTTTCTAGCCGGTCAGATGATCGCTGATGTCTTGATAACCGATGGCTATGCGCAACGTGGTTGGGTAGTCATCATCCTTCCCCTCATCTCTTTTGTTTCACTTTTTGCGTCAGGGATTACCCTCAATAAGAAACTTGAAGGCTGGACATTCGCGTTGACTGGTTTGTCTGTTCTGCTCATGCCAATAACGTATTTTTTCAACATGTTCCCGCGCGTGATGGTTTCCAGTTCTGACCCCAAATTTAGCCTGACGATCTTTAATGCGTCCTCATCCGCATACACGTTGACCGTTTTGAGCATTGTGGCGTTGATATTTCTACCCCTTGTGCTTGGGTACCAGATCTGGTCTTATTGGGTATTTAGAAAAAGACTGGTTTCCGACAAGCTGACGTATTAATAGATCATTATGAATGAGCGTGGAATTTCTCCACGCCCATTCATTTAACGAAGTCTGTTTGTCATCATTGATCACAACGATGATCCTGTACAGAAATTAAGGTTTTTTTGACAAGATACAACTCAACAATAGCTATGTTCTTTGATTTTCGAATATAATTTATTTATTAATACATATTTAATCATCTCTTTGACCGCCACTCAATTGGGAAGGATTTAATTCTTCGGAGGAGATCGGATATGGCCATTAATTTTGGGATGTGGAAAAAAGCGTTATCCACGCTGATAAAAATGGATGAAAAACCAGAATGGGATAAGTTGGATGTTATTTCCAAATGGTTGATCGCCACCCGCTCAGCGGTCACAATTGTTACCGTCTATTCATGCATAATCGCTGGATTCCTCGCCTTTCGGGATCAATATTTCTCATTAATCCCTTGGTTAATAATCACTCTGGGTCTCTTTGTCGCTCATGGAACGAACAACTTACTAAACGACTTCACTGATTTCTCACGAGGGATCGATTCCGACAACTATTTCCGGACCCAATACGGGGTCCACCCTCTTGTGCAAGGTTTCTGGACAAAAAAAAAGCAATTAACCTGGTTCGTTGTGAGTGGAGCCATTGCAAGTCTCTCCGGGATTTATGCGCTGGTATATACAAATTTCTCACCGATAATCATTGGTCTTTTTGCCTTCGGAGCAGTAATTCTTTTGTTCTACACCTGGCCGCTCAAGTACTTGGCATTGGGTGAGCTGGCAATTTTTCTGATATGGGGTCCGATCATGGTATCTGCGGTTTATCTTGTATTATCCCGCGGTGTGACAAATAATATCTGGCAGGTCGCTCTGGCAGGAGTGCCTTATGGATTGAGCGTGGTCAGCATAAATCTGGGTAAACATATCGATAAATCATCCCAGGACAAAAAGAAACATGTCACAACCCTTCCGGTCTTGATCGGTGAAAAACCAGCCAGATATTTAAATATGGCAGTATTGCTATTCATCTACCTCACCGTTTTCTATCTTGTATTCATCACCCACTATTTTTCGCCAGTGATGCTCATTATTCTGTTGGCAGGCAAGAGGTGGTTATATGCATTTGGAGCACTGACAAAACCACGCCCTGCCGAACCGCCCAAGGAATGGGCAGGCTGGCCAACCTGGTTTTCAGGATTCGCTTTCTATCACAATCGACTGTTTGGGGACCTCTTCCTTCTTGGTCTTTTATTGGACACCATTCTGCGAGCTTTAAAAATCTGGCCGATTTAACATATATTCACCCGGTTTCCTACGATACCCCAACGGTATCCATACGAATCTGAAGGTTCAGGTTGGTTTGAGTTGACTTTCAGTATGAAATGCTTTATACTTTTGGCAGGGTAAATCAGATATGCGAGTTTTGATGAAATATTGTGGTTGACAGGGAAAAGGCATGCAGATATTTGCGTGCCTTTCTTTATTTTATTTATAAATTCTGATCAAAGGAGCGATGGTATGGATTATGGAATGATCGGAAAAATCGAGAAAGCCAAACGGTATGCCCAGGAGAGAAACCGATTCGTTTTTGAAACTTTTTCAGTAAATATCAATGGCGAAAATAATTCCCACCATGTAAAATTTGCGAATAATGAATGGGTGTGTGATTGTGATTTCTTCAAATCCAGGAATGTTTGTACTCACACGATGGCTCTTGAAGAAGTACTAAAAGGCATGTTACCACAGACTGCAAAAGTGTAGGGACTTTCAAACCTGTAATCATGGGGCTGTCCCGAGTGATCCAGGACAGTCCCGGTTTTTTTTAATACCAATTTCATTCAATTTCAATTTTCAGGTAAAATCAGCAGAATGAAGCCATTTTCAAGACGTGATTTTCTCAAACTCAGCGGTCTGACATTAGGCAGCCTGGCGTTTTCACCCTTTCTGCCCCAGATCACTGAATTCGAGGATGTCGACCTGGTGCGGGTCGGCACTAATTCAGTCAGTGTATATAGCCATCCGGACGATACAAGCGATATTGTAGCCACGTGGAAACAGGATGAGATCGTCAACGTGTACGAGACAATTACAGCCAACACCCCGGAATACAACCCTATATGGTACCGGGTATGGGGTGGATATATGCATAGAGCCCATTTACAGCGCGTAAAGATCAAATATAACCAACCTGCCACTGTCACCCGCGAAAAAGGTCAGATAGGTGAGGTGACGGTTCCTTACACACAAGCAATGCGGTTTGCAGAACGTTTTGGATGGGATGATGCGAACAGGTTGTATTATGGCACTGTCCACTGGATCGTTGGGATCGATGAAGGACCCGATAAACAACCCTGGTATCGGATCCGGGATGAATTAAATAGTGCTTTATATAATGTTCCCGCAATCCATTTTCACCTGATCGAAGATAATGAATTAACCCCGATAACACCGGATGTCCCATTCAATCAAAAAAGGATCGATGTCGAAATAGGGACACAAACTTTAACCTGCTTTGAATACGATAAAATCGTCATGCAAACCAAAGTCTCGACCGGACTTCCAAGCACATATACTGGTAAAGGTATTTCCACTGCCACCCCAAAAGGATCTTATAATATTCAGAATAAAATGCCATCCAAACACATGGGTGATGGCAACCTGACCTCTGATCTCAAAGCATATGAACTGGTCGGTGTTCCATGGGATAGTTTCTTCACTGATGAAGGACATGCATTTCATGGCGCATACTGGCATGATAATTTCGGAGTTCCGATGAGCCACGGTTGTGTCAATATGCGAATTCCCGATGCAAAATGGCTTTTCTTATGGGCGTTACCTATCGCCAATTACGATAACGAAGCTACTATCGATTTCGGGACAAGCGTATACATTTATTAAGCGATTACAATGCCCACATTAACCTGGCCTCAAAAATCTCAATCGACCTCTGAACCGACCGAATTAATCCTTCAATCTCAAATTTACCCGGGTGGGAATGGGTATCCGGATGATATTCCGGAAAATCAACTCTACCTGGGTGATAACCTACGGGTCATGTCAACTTTATTACCCGAATATGCCGGCAAGATAGATCTGATTTATGCCGATCCCCCTTTTTTTACCAATAGGAATTTTACAGCGCGGATCGGAAGAGGAGAGGATTCACGACATCCGAATGAATGGAAAATAAGCGAAGGGTATGCTGACAATTGGAAAGATTTCGACGAATATATCGATTATTTATATCCTCGGCTTCTGTTAATTTATCAATTGTTATCCCCAAAGGGGACTTTTTACCTCCATCTGGATTGGCATGCAGACGCGTATGCACGCATCCTGTTGGACGAGATCTTTGGCAGGGAGCGACTAATCAATCAAATTGCCTGGCTATATCACGGTCCCTCTCCAATCCGGAATGCGTTCAATCGCAAACACGATACGATCTATATTTATTCGAAATCGAAGGATTACACTTTCAATACGGATGCCATTAGAGCACCTTATCATCCAAATACCATCAAAACATTTGAATCCTCTGCAAAAGCCGGGTTTGGAAAAATACCGGATCTGGCACGAGGAAAAGTACCTGAGGATTGGTGGTATTTTCCAGTTGTCGCCCGCCTGCACAATGAACGAACGGGGTATCCAACCCAGAAACCAGAGGCGCTGCTAGAACGGATCATTCGTGCATCTTCGACGGAAGGCGACCTGGTGGCTGACTTTTTTTGTGGATCAGGGACGACGCTCCTAATCGCTGCCCGGTTGGGTCGTCGCTTTCTTGGAACAGATGCTACCTGGCGTGCGATCCACACCACTCGCAAGCGTCTGACCACACTGCCTTCAAAACCATTCAATATCTGGCAGGAAAAAACCAGCCTCATCCCGAAGAATAATAAACCCATTCAAAGTTCCATTAAAGGGTCAACGATCTACATCATTGATCCTCCTGAATTGGATTATTGGGAGATTGATCCTGATTGGGAAGGTAAGTCATTCAAAAGCGCGGTTCAATTCATTCGCCCCCTGCGTAGCTCACAGATCCCATTACAAGTCGACTACCCAAGCATGGGAAATACCATTAACTTGCGAACAGTATCTGTTGATGGAAAATCAGGTGAAAAAATAATTTCGATCCCCCAAAATTAAAGGTCGAGCTGGTACCCCACTCCACGGATGGTTTTTAAGAACCGAGGGTTTATGGGATCCACTTCGATCGCTTTTCGTAACCAAGAGATATGCACATCGAGCGTGCGCGTATCATCGGTATAATCCGTTTCCCATACAAGGGAAAATAACGCTTTCCTCTCAATAACAACCCCGTGGCGCTGCATCAAGATAGACAAGAGGGACAATAACCTCGGTGTTAAGCGAGTTCTTTTTCCCAGACAGCGCACAATTCTTTGTTCCACATCCAATCGAATTGGTCCTATATGAAGCGTCTTTTCGCTCTCGCGAGGTATTACATGGTTTAACCTATTTACCAATTTTTGAACGGTAAAAGGTAAATTGAGGATGACATCTGCATCCCCATTCTCCAGGGTGGTGCCTTCGTCAAGAATCAATATAATCGGAATCTCTTTATTCGCAGATTTTAAGGACTGACAGATGCGGATGCCAGTCGTCCGCATGGAGGCTGCAAAAACAATAATGCAATCAGGGATAATACCAACCTTAAGACGCTGAAGTGCTTCAATCCCGCTATTTGCCACTTCAACATCAAAACCCTTCTTTCGAAGGGCAGACGTGAAGGCAGGATAATCTGCGCGTTTCCCCTCTAGGATCAGTAAAGTCCCTGAACTCATTCTCATTGTCATATATCAATTCATTAAGGATTTTTAACATTATACTCCAATGTTAAAGAAATCCTAACATCTAAACAGGCATTATCGGGGCTATAATGAGCCAGCGCTAAATGGAGAAAATTATGAGATCTGATGCAAAAATCATTAAGACGCTTCCAGAACATGGTTGGTGCTTCATATGCGGGAAAGAGAATCCAAAAAGCCTCGGGGTTCATTGGAATTTATTGGAGGATCGTTCGATCTCGACCCAGGTGAGGTTGGATCAATCCCAACAAGGACCGCCTGGATTCGCACATGGAGGTGCCTCAGCTGGCTTGCTGGATGAAGCGATGGGGAGCGCGGTGTGGGCTTCCGGTTACCAGGTGGTGGCGGTAAATTTGCAGGTAAATTATCTAAAACCGGTACCGTTGAATCATACTATACAAGTCTATGCCCGGATTGAAAAGACTGAAGGTCGGGCAATTCACGTGGACTCGTCGATCAGTCTCGAAGATGGTACGATCATGGTCACCGGTCATGGAATATTTGTCGAGGCACCTCAGTTCTTTGAATCAATGATGGAGAAGATCAGAACCATTGAATGATCAGCCTTCCATTTCCTGCAACCTTCTGGTAAAATCACACCCCGAAGCGTAGTACCCTTCGCTTCAAAAATCCAATAAAGAAAGGGCTTGACGATGAGAGTATTATTAGTTAAAGATGTATACAAATTAGGACGTGCTGGTGATGTAAAAAAGGTTGCAGATGGATTTGGTAGAAACTATCTGCTCCCCCAGGGACTTGCAGTACTTGCCACGCCCGGTGCCTTAAAACAAGTGGATTTCATTCGAACAAAGGCAACTGAACAAAGGGCTGTCATCAACAAAGAAATGGGGGCAGTGGCTGAAACCTTATTAAAGCTTTCACTGTCTTATCCTGCCCGCGCTGGTGAAACCGGGAAACTTTATGGTTCCATTACCAGCCAGGATATTGTCAATTCCATCCTGGAGAAATCCGGAATCCAGATCAAACGGCACCAGGTTGACATGCAACCATTGCGCATGCTGGGGGAACACACCATTCAAATCCGGCTGACGATGGACCTTATTCCTGAGTTGAAAGTGAACGTTTTCCGGGAAGGGGAAGCGAGTCCAAAAATTGAAGGTTCGCCAATCGAAAAAGGCGAGCAAGCGGAAGAGGTCTCTCCGAGCGAAGAATAACACTTCGATCTGGTAGAATGACTTGAGATATCACCGGTTCCTTCACATGGGGCACCGGTGATATATTCTTAATTATCAAAATGACAGATTCGACTGGAACCATTCTCAAACAAGAACGAGAGACGCGCAATCTAAATATTGCCCAGGTAACCAAAGCTACGCGCATCCGGGCTTATTATATTGAAGCGATGGAGGCAGATAAGTTCAATGAACTGCCATCTCCCGTGCAAGCGCGCGGATTTTTGCGCGCTTACGGTGAATTCCTAGGGCTGGATGTAAATGATCTGCTTTCAAGAAGCGATCTGATACGAAAACCTGTTGAATCACAAGTATCGAAATTTCTAAAATCTGAGGCTGATGTCAACACCAAGAAATTGATCGATCCTGATGAAATGGCACAATCCTTGAGATCTGAGTCATCCTTCGATCAATCACAGAGCAACCCTATACAAATAATTGAGAACGTAGATGATCTTGAGGACCAAGTGACATCTCCAGGTGATGAACTGGAAAAACCCTCGACCGATGCTCCTGGAAAATCCCAGCAAATTTTTAGATCCATCGGTGAACAACTTAAGAATCAGCGTGAGGCACTCAGCCTTTCAATGGACGAGGTGGAAGTCAATTTACATGTTCGCAGACATTATCTGGAATCCATTGAAGCAGGGGAATTTGAAAAATTACCCTCCACCGTCCAAGCCAGAGGTATGCTGATCAACTATGCCCGGTTTTTAGATCTAGATCAGGACGAAATCCTGCTACTCTATACCGATGGCCTTCAAGCTCAAAGGATTGAGCGGCAACCTGTTCTCAAAGGAAGTTCCAAATCAACAAATCCTCTGCAGAGAATTTTTAGCCTTCAACGCTATATCTCGATCGATCTGATCTTTGGTGGCGGATTGATCATCTTGCTGATCATCTTTGCTTTCTGGGCAACCGGTAATGTAATTAATCTGTATAAGATCCCTGTTTCGGATGCAACCAGCCGATCCATCTCTGATATCATCCTGACTCCTTTACAAACACTCCCTTCAATGCAGGCAGGTTTGACCCAACCAGCCCTACTTTTGACCAATACACCTGTAATGGAAATCACTCAACTCGCGACACTGCCCGGAAGTGTATCAGGACTGGTGCAGGTCTATGTGATCGTTCTTCAAAGCGCTTGGATGCGAGTTACTGTGGATGGAAAGATAGCTTATGAAGGAAGGGTTGAACCAGGGAGTGCCTACCCATATAATGGAATTAACGAGATCGAAATCCTGACAGGCAATGGTGCTGCCCTGCAGATCATTTATAACCAGACCGACCTGGGTGTCATGGGGGTCTTTGGAGAGGTTGTCGACCGGATCTACACACCGGATTCCATCTTGAATCCAACAGCAACCATCACCTTAACTCCTACGATCACACCCACACCCACCAGGACTCCCAGGAGAAGCAGTACGCCCCAGCCAACACGTACTCCAATTACAACTGCCACTCCCTGAGTTGGACTTTAACGAGAAGTAAGTTTTCCACCTGCGAAATAATCATACGGATCTTACCTTAATGAAAAAAAATACATTTCACCTTGTCTCCCTGGGTTGTGCCAAGAATACAGTGGATTCAGATTCGATGGCTCAATTGCTGATCCAGGATGGTTACCAACCGACGGATAATGTGGAAAAAGCAAACATCCTGATCGTAAATACCTGCGGATTTATCGGTTCAGCCCGAGATGAATCGTATGCGGTGCTCCGAGATCTGGCTGAATCTAAACAACCCGGTCAATTTTTGATCGCGGCAGGATGCCTGACCCAGCGTTATGGCAAGCAAATAAGCCAGGAAGTTAAAGGACTGGACGGAGTATTAGGAACACGACGGTGGATGGATATTGTCCAATTAACCAGGGAAATTCGATCAAAACCATACCCTGAACCGTTGTACCATTTACCCGAATCTCCAACCGTTGGTCTGGATGAGGGAAATTCAATAAGAGCCAGTATTTCCGGGGCGAGCGCATATTTGAAAATTGCAGATGGTTGCAGGCGCCCCTGTGCATTTTGCGCCATCCCCTTGATCAAAGGGACAACCGTCAGCCGTCCGCTGGATGTCATTTTGAGAGAGGCAGAACAACTTCAATTATCAGGGGTGAGGGAGATCATCCTGATCGCGCAAGATACAACTGATTATGGACATGATCTTGGCATCCAGGATGGGTTGGCATTATTGCTCGACCAGTTATGCACTCGTGCTCCAGGAATCGATTGGATCCGAATCATGTACGCTTATCCAGGTTATGTGACGGATCGCCTGATCGACAGAATGTCTTCCCATTCACAAATACTACCTTATCTGGATATCCCCCTGCAACATGCGCACCCGGAAACTCTCAAGCGCATGCGTCGTCCTGCGAATATCGAATGGATGCACACGACCCTTTCCAAAATGAGGGCAGCATTGCCATACCTTGCGATACGGACCACATTTATCGTGGGATACCCGGGTGAAACGGAAAATGAATTTCGAAGTTTACTTGATTTTGTTACAGAAATTCGGTTTGACAGGGTTGGGACTTTCAAGTTCTCTTTTGAGACCGGTACGCCAAGTGAGTCTTTAGGCGATCCAATACCGGATGAAGTAAAAGAAGAGCGTTATCAAAGATTGATGGAAATCCAACAAGGCATATCCCTGCAGATCAACCAGGGATTTGTGGGGAAGAAAATGGATATATTGGTCGAAGGGTATGACGATGGTCTGTCTGTGGGTCGATCCTACAGAGATGCCCCTGAAATTGATGGATTGGTGATCATCGAGGGCAAAGCTGTTACAGGGCAAATTCAACCGGTTCAGATCACTGGAGCCATGGCTTATGATCTGACCGGTATCCTTACCAAAAGGTTAGATTAACTTTATGGAGTGGAGGTGGGTGTAATATTTGGATCTGGAGTGGGGGTAATTGTTGGAGTAGGCGTATCGATATTCGGTGCCGGAGTTGGAATATTGCCCTTTTCACATTGCTCCCAAGTATAAGTGGCTGTTGGAATAACCAGAGGATTATCCTGGTTGGCAATCTGTAATGCAGCATCATAGTATTGTTTGGCTCCGCAGACATCCCCGCCAGCGACCAGTGCATCCGCATATTTAATGGCAGCGAAGCGATATCGCTGCACAGCTGTCTGACAGGATGAATCTGACAGATAGGGTGTGTTTACATAGAGTTGGTCGAAATAATAAAGGGCTTGTTTCCAGTCTATGTCCCAAAAACTTGCGCCAGTAATGTAGGTGCGTGCCCATTCCCGCAAACTCTGCGAATAATTATCGAGCGGTCCAAAGCGCTCTGCCAGGGAAAGGTCGTAGATGCCACCTTCGAGATTGATCGACTTGCAATCTGCATTGGCTATTTTGCCTTCACCACGTTGGATCAAGGATATATAGTACATCCCGTCCACCTGGACAGTCTTATAGTTAGGATCAGCTTTTCGCAATGAATCCAGGGAACCCAATGCCCCGTCCCAATCCTTGTTGGCAATGGCAGACTGGGCTTCTGAAAAGATGGTCTCAACTGCCCGGGTATCAGGTGTTGGAGAAGCCATTGGAGTGATAGTTGCTGCCACAGTTGGAGTTAAACTAAGTTTAAGTAAAACTTCCACAAGTTTGTCTTGCGCACCAGGATAGTTTGGATCATTTTGAAGGATAAATTGAAAATTCTTCAAAGCCACTTGATATAAACCGCTATCCATGGCTTTTACACCCATCTGGAATTGTTCCTGGAGTTGCTGCTGTAAAACAATGGAGGCTGCTCCACGCCTGTCCCCAAGTCCTTTTTGGTAGCCAAAAAAGACTCCTATGGCAATGATCAAAAGAGAAATGAAAAGAGTGATCCAAATATTGGAATGTTTTTTAGGAACGTCATGTGATTCCACTTGATCTGGAAGGGTATTGTTGGTATCAGACATGGGTGCAATTATACTCCAAGACGGTATGGCAGGTTTTTAAACAAAAAGCGCTTATCGTCTCGAATATGCTGGAAATTTCAATGAAATTAATTGGTTCAAAGCTGGAATAGGAGGCGAACCTCTGGAAGGATGAAAGGTAATGAAATAATGCCTCCAACGACCATACCAATCAAAGCGGTGATGACCCCTGATCCTGGCAAATATAAAGCCACCCCATAGGTGGATAAACCACCAACAACTGCTGCCAGCAAACCCCGTACCAGGGCAGGGAAAACCGTAATTTTTTCACCCATTTTCCTTTTAAGCCAAAATAGCAGGATGATCGCTTCCACAGAAATGGATAACTCTGCCAGCGCGATCGCAAAGGTACCTGAGGCTGAAAAAGCTGTGACCGCAAGAAATCCCATGGAGAGATAGATGGCAATCCTGACCAATACACCATAAAGTGGAATGATCGCCTCCTTTCTCGCATAGAATGCGCGAGTCGACACCTCCTGGATCGTGTAACCAGTCAAGACGATCAGATAGGCACGGACAGTCCAGGTAAGCAAAAAGGTTCCCGATGTTCCAAAATTAAAAGCGAGTGCGAGGATGGGATTTAACCCGGCTGCCATAATTGCTGCCACTGGCAGGCAAACAGAGATCAAAATTCGAATGGCTTTTTCTATGATCAGGCGGAATTTGTCCCATTCCTGACGTGTGGCATGCTCTGCCAGGGTTGGAAGCAGGGCAGTGGCAATGGCGGTACCCAGCAATGTTTCCGGGACCTGCATGATCATCCAACCAATGGTTAGCGAGGAGGCTGCCCCGACCAAACCCAAACGGGATGCAAAATTATCCCGTGCAATGAACATCAGTTGAATAAAGAACATAGTAAGTAAGCGTGGACCAACTACTTTGAAAACTTCAACCACGCCATGATCACGAAAATTCAGCGCGGGAATCCAGTGGAAATTAAACTTGATCAGTGCAGGAATCTGGATAAGCAGATGAAGAATTGCGCCGATGATGACTCCGTAAACCAATCCATGAACACCCAATCCAAAAGCAGGAAGTCGAAGAAAACCTAGTTGATAGGGTTTTACTGGAGATAATACCAGAGCTCCAAATAATTGTCCCAGATTGTAAAAAATGGGTGCCAGGGCGGGAAAAAGGAAATGCTGGTTAGCCTGCAATCCTGCCATGACCAATCCGCTCAGGGAGAAAATGCAGGTCGCGATCAGGTTTAATCGCATCAATTCAGCGATCAGATGCTGCTGTCCGAGGTTGAAACCCGGGGCAATACCAATTTGAGAACGGACGATCGGTTCTGCAAAGAACGCCACCAGTATTGCCAGTACGGCAGTAACCAGAAATGCCAGGTTCGCGACACGGGAAAATAGGTCCCAGGTTGCCCGTCGCCCATCCCTGGTAAGAAATTCCGAAAGGACGGGAATGAATGCCATCGCCAGGGCACCCCCGGAGATCAAAGCAAAAAGCAGATCTGGCAAATTATTGGCGACATTAAACGCATCAAACTCAGCAGTAAGTTTGAATTGCCGCGCAATCAGGATCGACCTTCCGAAAGCTATGATCTTGTCAAGGGCAAATAAAAATCCAAGCAGGAGGGATGTGCGCGTCAGGTGGGAATATTTTTTCATTGAAATTCGAAGAAATCTTATTCCAGACTTCCTAATGCAGATTCAACTGCATCCAGGATTTCTCCGGACCTCACCAGTGATTTCATCGTATTATGATCCTTATAAAGAGGTCGATCTTCATCAAGATGAGATACGTACTTGCGGACAACATTGCGAGCGATATCAACTCCCTTACCCGGATTAAATTCCCTGAAGTCCAATGCCTGGCAGGCAGCCATGAACTCTATTCCCAAAATGCCGCAAGCATTATCCAGGATCTGACCATTTTTCAAGGCAGTGTTCATTCCCATCGAGACAAAATCCTCCTGGTCTGCAGCGGCGGGAATGGATTGGATGCTGGCAGGCGCGGATAAAATACGCTGTTCGACGATCATCATATCAGCGGTGTACTGGCTGAGCATCATACCTGAAAACATCCCGGCTCCCTTGGTCAGGAAGGATGGGAGCCCCTGACTGAGAGCTTGATTGGTCAACCGATTCAGTCTCCTCTCAGAAAGGACACACACCATCGTAATTGCAGCACCTGCCATATCCATAGGCAGGGAAATGGGGGAACCCTGAAAATTTGCCCCGGTTAGTGTAAGGCGTTCTTCCGGCAGGAAAATTGGATTATCCCCGACACCATTCAATTCGATCTCAACCTGACTGCGCGCGTATGCGATCGCATCATGGGCAGCTCCGATCACTTGTGGAGATGATCGCATCGAATATGCATCCTGAACTTTTGTCTTCATCTTTCCCGTGGCAAGATCTGAACCAGCAATACATTTGAGGATGGCGCTGGCAGAGCGCATTGAACCTTTGAAGCCTCGCAAGGAATGTACCCGGGAGTCATATGGTTTTAGATTGGCAAGCAATGCCTCCAGGGAGATCGCACAAGCGATCTCTGCCTGTTTCAACCAGCGATTCATATCGAAAAGCTGTATAGCGCTCATGGCGGTCAACAGGTTCGAGCCATTGATGGTTGCCAGACCATCACGTGCCTGCAGATTTGGAATCGGTATGCCTGCCTTTTCCATAGCCTGGTCACCGGGCAATCGCTCACCCTGATACCAGGCTTCCCCTTCGCCCATCAACAATAAAGCGATCTGAGACATGGGAGCTAAGTCACCACTCGCTCCAACGGAACCCTTTTGGCAAACCACAGGGGTAACCCCTTTGTTGAGCATTTCGACCAGGGTCTGTGTGATGATGGCTCGGCAACCCGAGTTACCATGAGCGTGGACATTGATACGCCCCACCATGGCAGCCCGGACCTGCTCGATCGGTACAGGATCCCCAATTCCAGCGGCATGGTTGTAAATGAGGTAACGCTGAAATTGCGAAACCTGTTCATCTGTTAAAACGATTTCTGAAAATTCACCAATCCCGGTGTTAACGCCATACATAATTTCGTGGGTGTTAATTTTTTCCTCCAGCATGGCACGACAATTTTTGATCCTCACCAATGCCGCAGGATGCAATTCAACTTTTTCACCTTCGCGAGCAATCTGGACGAGTTTCTCGAGGTTCAGATTGGTGCCATCCAAAACAATTGTCATTAAAGGCTCCTTGATTCTTATCGGTAAAATGCTGGAGAACGATCAAACATAATAGGTTAATAGTTTTGCCGGTCTAATAATACTTCTCACCTTGGGAATGATTATAATATGCCTAAAGGAGAATCAGCATGCCAATCCAAAATCCCATGAATTGCGTTAATCCTGAAAACCGGAAAAGAGTTTTAATCATTCTTTTGATCCTTATAATTTTGATCTTTTCTATTTTTAGATTCCTGGATAGCCCTCTCAGAACCGAAGCAGCTCCATCAGGTATCGTTTCTTTTGAACTGGCAGGGTCTGCTGAAAAAACCAACCAAATTTTGGCATCATGGGATACCAGGGCTGATCTTTTTGCCGCATTCGGACTGGGTTTTGATTTTCTTTTTATGGTGGTGTATGCCTCTACCATCAGCCTGTCATGCTTGATGGTCTCTGCAAAACACACAGGCAGGTTTTCAAGTCTGGGAACCTGGCTGGGATGGGGTGCAATTCTGGCAGCAATACTGGATTCGATTGAAAATATTGCATTGTGGAATTTATTGATCGGAAAAACAGTGCCCTACCTGCCGCAGGTGGCTGCCTGGTGTGCCAGCATTAAATTCACGTTCATTCTGCTCGGCATCCTTTACGGATTGGCAGGCTGGTTAATGCCAAAGAAAAGAGCCTGACCCAGACCTGACGAAAAAAGAAAAACTCCGCTTCACAGCGGAGTTTCTTTTGGTTGGTTGATAATTATCTTAGAGAATTACAACTTCGGCAGCCTGAGGGCCTTTTGCGCCTTGCTCGACCGTGAACTCAACCTTCTGGCCTTCCGTAAGGTTACGGAAGCCATCACCCTGGATCGCAGAGTAATGGACGAACACGTCCGGGCCGTTCTCGCGAGCGAGAAAACCATAACCCTTGGTGCCGTTGAACCATTTGACCGTTCCGATGATACGTTCTGACATTTTGTTTGCTCCTTATAGCAAATGAAAAAAGAGATTTTTGATGTCGCAGTTCCATCGGACGATCTTAACAAAACAACCCGTGCCAAGTGCCACGGGCTTCCGTTCTTCTATCCAACGCGAACTTACTGGCATCTTACAATGGTAATAATAATTGAGAAGGTGAAATAAGTCAAGACCAAATATTCAGGAAACATTATTGCATCGAGATATCGAGTATTATTAACAAAGGTAAACATTTCCGCGCAGACCAAGAGGTTTTAATGCTTCCTTTCGAATTTCACATCTCGAAACGTGCACGAGATCAATTTCAATTCGACCAGGGACTTTTTTCCACCGATGGGCGCCTGATCCTTGCAGACCTGGCTGCTGCAAGGAAATTCGCGGATCAGATGAGTCGAATGAAATCCGAGCCGATCCCAGTGGAGGACATCATTGCATTGGGATTAATCGATGAGATCCAGCATATCCTTATCCGTCATTATGAGCAAGAAAACAACAAAACCATGAATTCGGCATATCAATGGTTGAATAATGAACTGGGAAATAAAAACCTTTTTAAGTGCCAGTTGGATTTTCTGGATAGCTTCCCACCTACAGTTGTTTACCAGGTTAATACTTCTCCGGTGGAATATTTAAGCAAAAGTAAGACCCCGGGGCTTGTCCTGGAGGAGATGCTTCTTTTGCACATTACCAATTTGAATCCTGCCACCGGCAGGTACCTGGAATTATTCAATGAAACCGATCTGATGAAATCACAAGAATATCAAAAGGTCATTGAGAGGATTACTCATTTCTTTGAAATGAAACCTGAGGGAAAGACCGATGGCAATAGAGAAACGCTCATCGATCTACTGCTTGCGCCAGCCCGCATTTCTCCTCATTCCTTAAAAGCTCAATTGGAATTTCTCCTGCACAGGTGGGGAAACATCCTTGGAGAGCGATTTATAAACAAGATCTTGCGTACCCTGGATCTGATGATAGAAGCAGACCGTCGTCAACCTGGAACTGGCGGATCTGATGATCAAGTTCCAGTGCAGGAGTTTGATCAAGTCAACCGGGAGGACGAAAATTACAGCCCGGACAAGGATTGGATGCCTGAGCTGATCTTGATGGCAAAAAACAGTTACGTTTGGCTGGATCAGCTTTCAAAGAAATATCAACGGGCGATTCAGACGCTTGACCAGATCCCGGATGAAGAACTTGATTTACTGGAAAAATCAGGATTTACCGGGCTGTGGTTGATCGGTCTATGGGAACGCAGCAACGCCTCATTGCGTATTAAACAAACGCTTGGCAAGCAAGATGCAGTCGCTTCTGCCTATAGCTTGATGGATTACCAGATCGCTCAAAAACTTGGAGGCTGGGATGCACTGAAAAATCTACGCGAACATGCCTGGCGAAGAGGCATCCGATTATCAGCAGACATGGTGCCGAACCACATGGGGATCGATTCCACCTGGGTGATCGAACATCCGGATTGGTTTCTTTCCCTCCCAAATTCCCCTTTCCCAGGTTACTCGTTTAATGGAACTGAATTATCCGAAAATCAGCGAGTTGGAATTTTTCTCGAAGATCATTATTATGATAAAACCGATGCAGCGGTGGTGTTTAAGAGGGTAGATAATGAAACTGGAGATGTCCGATACATCTATCATGGCAATGACGGCACTTCCATGCCCTGGAATGATACCGCCCAATTGAATTATCTCAAAGCGGAGGTTCGGGAAGCAGTCATTCAAACCATCCTGCACGTAGCGCGAAATTTTCCCATTATCCGCTTTGATGCAGCCATGACATTAGCCAATAAACACATTCAGAGGCTGTGGTTTCCGCAACCGGGTGAAGGTGGTGCAATCCCTTCCCGCTCGGAACATGGTCTGAGCCGAGCGCAATTCAGATCTTTAATGCCAAAGGAATTCTGGCGGGAGGTCGTGGACCGGGTGGCGAATGAAGTCCCGAACACCCTGTTGCTTGCAGAAGCTTTCTGGTTGATGGAAGGATTTTTTGTTCGAACTCTCGGGATGCACCGTGTCTATAACTCTGCATTCATGCATATGCTGAGGAATGAGGATAACGCTAAATATCGGCAAGTGATTAAGAATGTACTCGAATTTGACCCGCAGATACTCAAGCGATATGTGAACTTCATGAACAATCCGGACGAAAAGACTGCTGTAGAACAGTTTGGCGAGGGCGACAAATATCTGGGCATTTGCACATTGTTAGCCACGCTGCCAGGGTTGCCCATGTTCGGCCACGGGCAGATCGAAGGGTTCCATGAAAAATATGGGATGGAATATCAGCGCGCCTACTGGGATGAGATGCCAAATGAAGGGTTGAAACGCGCCCATGAATGGCATATTTTCCCTTTATTAAAACGCCGGCATTTATTTGCCGATGTGGAAAATTTCAGGTTATTTGATTTTTTCACTGAGAACGGTGAAGTTAATGAGGATGTCTTTGCTTATTCCAATGGCTTCGGAGAAGGTTTGGACAGTGGATCAAGCGAGAGGATTTTGATCATATATCACAATAAATATGCCGAAACACGCGGCTGGATAAGAACCTCGGTCGCGTACCTGGATAAGACAAGCGGAAAATTGGTGCAGACAACTTTGGGAGAGGCAATGGGATTACGTGGAGGATCGGATAATTACACAGTATTCCGCGATCTTGAAAATGGTCTCGAATTTATCCATCCCAGCATTGGTTTGGTGCAGGATGGTTTATATTTTGAATTAAAGGCTTACCAGCACCACTCCTTCATCGAATTCAGGGAGGTTAAAGATGATGAAGGCAGGTGGAAGCAAGTTTGTGATGACCTGAATGGAAACGGATACTGGTCGATCCAGGCCAGGATGGATGAGATCAATTCTCACCTGGTAGAAGTGACGGAAGCTAAAGAACCGATCAAAAAGAAGCGAGCACTCAAAAGCGAAAAGACCAACCTAAATCGCGAGACTCTAAAAAAGCAAACTCGAAAGAAACCCGCTAATTAGAATCACACTGATTAAGATTAAAAACAGTTGAAATAAACCCTGACTAAAAACAAAATCTCTGTCTCGTTAACCGAAGGAGGGATTTTGAATATTTTTATGCGAGCGTCCTCATTAAAAGGAAGACGGAGATAAAATGTGCCAATGCGCCACCAATAACGAATAAATGCCAGACCTCATGAAAACCAAATTTCCCCGGGACGAAATTGAAGATTTTGGTGGCATACACAACTGCACCCAGAGTGTAAATAATGCCACCAACAATTAACCAGATTAAAGATCCGAGCGGCAATCCAGCCATCTGCCTGAAAGCCAGGAGGCTGATCCAGCCCATCAGAACATACAGACCGGAATTGAACCAGCGAGGCGCCCGGATGTAAAATATTTTTACTATAATCCCGAGCAGGGCAATACCCCAAATGATCGAAAGAAAACCCCAACGCCAGAAACCTGTGAACACATTCACGCAGATGGGGGTATATGTACCGGCGATCAGCAGGAATATGGCAGAATGGTCAAATTTGCGGAGGATCTCAAGAAAACGCGGCTTTACCCCGGCAAGATGGTAAACCGCGCTTGCGGAAAACATTGAGATAAGACTGACGATATAGATCAATACGGAGACGATCCGTGCGGTTCCAGTCCAACCAAACATCAGCAGGGGAATTCCCGCCAGGAAGGAAATGAAAGCACCTGCAAGGTGTGATAGCCCATTAAATGGTTCTCTGAATTTTAATTTCATATTTCCTTTATTTTCAATTCGGTGATCGCATGCAAATCAATAACCATTGACACAATCCATACCCGAATCTTTATTTTACTTTTTATTGGGTATGAGAATTTCGGCTGTATCAATTATATTCAGCTTCACTTTTCCTTTTGTGAGATTCGCCAATTCCTCTTCAAAACCAGGTAAATCCTTTTGAGGAATATATGCTGTCATGGTCACTTCCAGTCCGAAATCTTCTGAGCGAACCTGCCCATGGTGGGACGAGACCAATAGCCGCATTCTATCAGCCAGGGGGTAGGTATAAATTAGGGAGATGGATGCCACCTGGATCTTCGAGGCGAAGGGAACGTCCTGGATCGCGTAACGGACGGCATCACCATAGGCTCGGACAAGACCACCGATACCCAGCTTTGTGCCGCCAAAATAACGGGTCACAACAACTACAACATCTCCAAGCCCACTACCCTGCAGGACTGCCAGGACTGGTCGTCCTGCACTTCCGGAGGGCTCGCCGCCATCACTGCAGTGTGCGACCTGTGAAGGTCCATGACCAATGATAAACGCAGATACATGGTGATCTGCATCGTGAAATTCCTTTTTAACTCTTTCGATTACCGAATGGGCGTCATCCAGGTTCTTCACAGGTGAAAGTGTGGTGATAAACCTGGAATTCATCACCGTGATCTCTCGCCTTATTTCTTGCGCAGGAACTGGAAAACCGGGGTTCGCTTCCAATTGAATATATCAGGTTGCCAGGGTTTCCTTGGCTTTCTTAACCTGCTTGCCCCGTTCTTCCGTATCCAGGATGCGCTTGCGAATGCGGAAATTTAAAGGAGTCACTTCGAGCAATTCATCATCTGCCAGATACTCAATGGCTTCATCCAGACTCATATTGCGAGGCGTGGTAAGACGGATCTCAATATCCTTGTTGGAGGAACGCATATTGGTAAGGTGTTTCTTTTTACAGACATTAATGGTCAGGTCACCAGGTCTGGTGTACTCCCCCACAACCATGCCATCGTACACTTCCACACCTGCACCAAGGAACAGGGTGCCGCGTTCTTCTGCATTTTTCAAACCATAGGTTGTTGTGATCCCTGATTCCCAGGAGACCAGGGATCCGGTGGCTCGGGAAGCCATCGGTCCTGCCATTTCATCATAACCATGAAAAATGGTATTCATGACTCCCATACCACGCGTGGCTGTCAAAAACTGGTAGCGGAAACCCAATAATCCACGCGTTGGGACAATATACACCAGCTGGACATTTCCATCCCCGATATCCACCAAATTTTGCATCTTGCCGCGGCGCATGCCCAACATCTCAACCACCACACCAACCGTATCCGGGCTGGTCTCAATATGCACTTCTTCAAAAGGTTCCAACAAGCTGCCGTCCAGGGCGGTGCGCATGATCACTTCGGGACGGGAGACCTGGAATTCATATCCTTCCCGCCGCATGGTCTCGATCAGAATGGCAAGATGCAATTCCCCACGACCTGACACAAGGAAAGTATCGGTCGTTTCGGTCTCAATAACCCGCAGGGAAACATTGGTTCGCAACTCATCGAACAATCGTTCACGTAGTTTTCGGGAGGTGCTCCATTTGCCATCACGCCCGGAAAATGGAGATGTATTAACACCAAAGGTCATGCGCACAGTTGGCTCTTCGACATGGATGGGAGGCAATGCGATTGGATCGTCCTTATCAGCCAAAGTTTCTCCGATGGAGATGCCTTCAAGCCCGGCGAGGGCGATGATCTCACCTGCCCCGGCTTCTTTGACTTCGATCCGATCGAGACCCTGATGGATGTATAAATAGCGGGCATTTTCAGGCAGGATCTCACCATCGATCTTGATCCTTGCCAATGGTTGTCCAACTTTGATGGTTCCGGCAAATATCCTGCCCAGGGCAGTGACACCGCGATAATCATCATAACCCAGAGTACTCACCAACATCTGGAAGGGGGCGTCCAAATCCACTTTTGGAGCGGGGATATGATTGAGGATGGTCTTGAAAAGAGGCTGCAGGTCCGGTCCCAATTCGGGAGTCAACCCAGCCTGGGCTGTGGTCGCCTTGGTATACACAACCGGGAAATCAGCTTGCTCTTCAGAAGCCCCAAGTTCAATAAACAGGTCAAAGGTCTGGTTCAACACCCGACCAGGTTCGGCATCCTTGCGATCGACCTTGTTGATGACAACAATGGCTTTATGACCCTTCTCCAGGGCTTTCTTCAGGACGAAACGCGTCTGCGGCATGGGTCCTTCGGCGGCATCGACCAACAAAAGGACCCCGTCGACCATGTTCATGACGCGTTCCACTTCACCACCAAAATCAGCATGACCCGGGGTATCGACGATATTGATCTTAACCTGCTGTAGACTGTCGGGATCCCACAACGAAATGGCTGTATTTTTTGCCAAAATGGTGATGCCGCGCTCCCGCTCGAGATCATTTGAGTCCATGACACGCTCGGCGACCTGCTGGTTGTCACGGAAGGTATGTGATTGACGGAGAAGACCATCCACGAGGGTTGTTTTACCATGGTCAACATGCGCGATGATGGCGATATTTCGGAGATCGGATCTTTCTATTAACATTAATTCTTCTTTTCCATTGGTGAGACACAAAATAACCTCGACCAAAATGGCCGAGGTAATCGTCCGGCTTGCAGAACATAGTTTATCAGAATGTGACAGAATTGGATAGGTTTATAACAATTAGCACCTGTCAGGTGGTTGGAACGGCATGGTATAATTTTCTGGCATTTTTAGTTTATTTTCCACAGTTGTGGTGAAAAAGAAGGAGAGATCATATGTCTGGTCATAGCCATTGGGCTACAATTCGCAGAAAGAAAGGCGCTGCGGATGCAAAAAGAGGTCAGGCTTTTACACGGCTTGCACGTGAAATAGCCATAGCTGCCCGGGGTGGTTCAGACCCCAATAATAATTTTCAACTCCAACTTGCGGTGGAACGGGCACGTGCCTCCAACATGCCCAAAGACAGTATTGAACGAGCCATCAAGCGCGGCAGTGGCGAAGATAAAGATGGTACCATAATTGAAGAGATCACCTACGAAGGGTATGGCCCACATGGTGTTGCCCTGATCATCGAATGTGTCACTGATAATCGCAACCGCTCAGTCTCCGAAATACGCCATCAATTAAGCCGATCTGGGGGTTCCATGGCAGAAAACGGAGCAGTGAGCTGGCAATTTAACCGCGTTTCCTATTTTTACTTCCCGGCAAGTGAACTGAATTATGAAAAAGCCTTCGAATTGGGCGTGGAAGCCGGGGCGGACGATGTAACCGAAGATGGTGAAATGATCGAGATCATCGCTCCGGTGGAAGCATTTAAAACATTGAGTGATACCTTGCGGACTGCCAATGTTTATCCAGAAGAATCCGGTTTGCGAATGATCGCCAAGCAGGAGATCGAGTTGGGTGTGGAGCAAACCTTGCAGGTGTATCGAACCATCGAGGCGATCGAAGAACTGGATGATGTCCAAAGTGTTTTTCATAACCTGAAGCTCTCTGATGAGGCGATGGCTGCGCTTGAGGAAGAATAGACATGACCTTGATCTTGGGCCTGGATCCGGGTACCGCGACAACAGGGTATGGTCTGGTGGATGAAACTCCCGGAGGGGATCTGCAGGCAATCGATTATGGCACAATCCAGACTCCTGCAAGTTTAACAGATTCCGAGCGATTGGTGATCCTCCATCAACGGGTCAAAGAAATCATCCTTCTCCATCGACCACAGGGGTGTGCGGTGGAGAAGTTGTTTTTTCAAAAGAATGTCCGCACTGCAATTGTCGTTGGTCAGGCGCGAGGAGTGATCCTCCTGGCGGGAGCACAGGCTGGTTTAAGTATTGGTGAATACACTCCTAACGAGGTTAAACTGGCTGTCACCGGGTATGGAAATGCTGATAAACAGCAAGTTCAGGAGATGGTCAAAGTCTTGTTACAGCTGGATGAAATTCCCAGACCAGATGATGCCGCGGACGCTCTGGCTATTGCGATAACACATCTTCACTCTATTCATCCTGTTTACCAGGAACAACAATAACCATTTTAGAGATTGTAATGATCACAACACTTCGCGGTCAAATTACACAGTTGGAAGACAACGCCCTGGTCATGGAAATTGGCGGAATCGGTCTTAGAGTCTTTGTTCCTCTCCCCCTGCTCGGACGAGTAAAAGCCGGTGAAAGTATTCTGCTTCAGACACACCTGGTCATCAGGGAGGAGGCGTGGTCGTTGTATGGATTCGATTCTGCCATTGACAGAAGTCTGTTTGCCATGCTTTTGGGTGTGGACGGGGTCGGACCAAAAGCAGCGCTGGCAGTGCTCTCCACGCTGGATTACGCAACTGTACAACACGCCATATTCAACGACCAGGCAGACATATTAACCCGGGTGCCGGGGGTGGGAAAGAAGACCGCACAGAAGATCATTCTCTTCCTGCAGGACCGGCTGAAACCTGTCAGCGGGTTGGAAAAGATCGCCTCCATGTCTGAAGCGGACTCTGAGGTTCTGGCGGCACTGACTTCACTTGGATACAGCGTGGTAGAAGCTCAACGAGCCATACAAGGGTTGCCCAAGACTGCTCCTGATAGCGTGGAAGAACGTTTAAGAATAGCTCTGCAGAATATTTAAACACCGGTAACATGACCCTGATCAGTGCAACCCAACTTTCAAAATCCTTCGGTGCAGCCGATATTTTTTCCAACCTTAATTTCTCAATTCCTCGCGGGTCACGCCTGGCACTTATCGGACCCAATGGAATAGGAAAAACCACCGTACTTAAGATCCTGGTGGGGGAAGAAGAAGCGTCTGAAGGAACCGTTTCCCGCGCAAAAAACCTGAAGATCGGATACCTGCCCCAGGAGGCAGAATTCAATTTTTCCGGCACTGTATGGGATGCCTGTGTTTCGATCTTTGAAGAACTACAAAAGAAACAGGATGAACTTTCCAGATTGGAAGCCCTCATGTCTCAAAATGAACATGCGGAGCAAGTTTTGAACAAATATGGTTCTTTACAACAGGATTTTGAACATAAGGGCGGCTATACCTACACAACGAGAATTCGCCAGGTTCTCACAGGTCTGGGATTCAGCACCCAGGATTATCACCTGCCCTTGGAACATTTATCTGGTGGTCAACGAACCCGAGCGTTTTTAGCCAGCCTTCTGCTTTCTGATCCTGACCTGCTATTGTTGGATGAACCGACAAACCACCTGGATATATCTGCCGTGGAATGGCTGGAAGGATACCTGAGCCAATGGGATGGTGCAGCAGTCATCGTGTCGCATGATCGATATTTTTTGGATAAAGTCGGTAACGGAATTCTTGAGATGACTGCAGTCGGGACTGAAACTTACAAAGGGAACTACTCGAATTATTTGAATCAGCGAACCGAGCGTTGGGAACGAAGACAGGCAACATTTCAGGCAGAAAAAGATAAACTTCTCAAGGATATCGAGTACATCAAGAAGAATATCTCTGGTCAGAATACATTACAAGCCAAGGGAAAATTAAAGCGCGTGACCCGCATTGTGGAGGCGATTGAACAGGTTGGAATGGAGCAAGTTTTGTCCAAATCCTGGCTGCAACTAAGTGATGAGGTCAATACATCGACATCACCTTTTGGAGTCGAAGAAGCTGAAAAACGGGTTCGCTCACTCCATTTGCCCGACCACCGACCACCTCGTTTGCGTTTACGCATCCAAGCCATGCAACGGTCCGGTGAGTTGGTGATCCGTACACGTGATTTGACTATCGGTTTTCCGGGGAAAGTTCTTTTCAAAGCACCAGACATCGAATTACGGCGAACCGAATGTGCCGCCCTGATCGGTCCGAATGGTGCCGGGAAAACAACATTTTTAAAGACCTGCCTGGGACAATTTCAGCCTCTTTCTGGTGAGGTCCAATTGGGAGCCAGCCTTCAAATTGGATATTTTGCACAGGCTCACGAAGGACTTGACCCTGAACATACCCTTATCCAGGAGATCCAGTCGGTGGCTGAATCCCTGCTGCCAAACGATATTCGCAATTATCTGGGAAGGTATCTATTTTCGGGAGATGATGTATATAAAAAGGTGGAAGTTCTTTCCGGTGGAGAACGCGGGCGCCTGGCGCTCGCCAAACTTGCACTCCAAGAAACCAACCTGCTGTTACTGGATGAACCGACCAATCACCTGGACATCCTATCCCAGGAGGTCTTACAGGAGGTGCTTGATGATTATTCAGGCACCATCTTGTTGGTGACCCATGACCGGTATCTGATCGATGCTTTGGCAACGCAGATCTGGGAGATTGACATTGATGAATCCGATCTCTCGGTCTTCAATGGAACCTATAGCCAGAGGAAGGAAGAACGGGCTCGCCTGGATGACTTGCGTGGATCCATTACATCAGGAACCGATATACCAGCCAAAAAGTCGAGAAGGAATACTCTTAGCTCATCCACTTTCAGCAAAGAACAGCGCCGAAAGATCGCGAAGACTCAGGAATTGGAAAATATCATTTCCGACCTTGAAAACCAACTTGCTGAAATCGGCAGGAAATTGGAGAATCCACCTGCAGACACTGCCCTCGTTCGAAAATGGGGGAATCTCTATTCTGAATTACAAAGGAAAATGGACGAGAATATCAGGGAGTGGGAAATCTTACAAACCTGATCGGATTTATTGCCTAATTGAATATCCGCCTTATTCTGGTCAAAAAAAGTTTTGATCATCTTCTATCAGATTTCTTCTTGTTTATTTTCTTTCTGTTTCCCGCATCAGAATTCTTTTTTGAATCCGATAGTAATTTGCGTTCAATTTTGACCCGATCCAACAGGATATCATCCGCTGAAATTTCGTCCTCGATCGGTTCCAGATGAGTGATCACGACTGCATTATTAAATATATCAAGGATCTCATTCTCAAACTCTTCAGTGATGTGGTGACCATCGTGAACGGTCATATGCCCGGGAACAAGAATGTGAACAGACACAAATTTTCGGGCGGCTGATTGCCTGGTGAGTAGAGCATGAAATTCGATCCCTTTGTTACGATACCCGTTGAGGATCCCCTCGATCTCTTTCTGCTCACTGGGGGGTAGGGCAACATCCATCAAACCAGACACAGACCTGCTGACCAGATGAACACCCGTGGAAATAATATTTGCCGCAACAATCAAGGCTATGACCGGGTCAATAATCCGCCAATGGGAAATGGAAACAACAATGACAGCCAGGATGACACCCACAGAAGTCCAGACATCAGTCATCAAGTGCACCGAATCAGCTTCCAGGGTGATCGAATTATATTTCCTGCCTGCCTTCAGCAATATGCGTGCAATGAAAAAGTTGACCAAAGAGGCGGTAACCGAGACCGCCAACCCCCAACCGACCTTTTCCAGATCCTGTGGGTGGATCAAACGTTGTATCGCGGCGAATGCAATACTTGCAGCCGCGAGGAGGATCAGGATCCCTTCCGTGGCGCTGGCAAAATACTCCGCCTTGGAATGACCATAGGTATGTATGAGATCAGCAGGTCGGGCAGCGATGGAGAGCATCCATAAAGCCATTAATCCACCCAGCAAATTGACAATGGATTCGACTGCATCGGAAAGCAATCCCACAGAACCAGTTAATATATATGCTCCAGATTTTAAAGATATGGTGGCGATCGCAGCTGCAATCGAGAGCCAGGCGAATCGAGTCAGGGAAGGTCGTTCCAAATTTCAACCTTTCTTAATGAAATCAAATACCGGATTCGGTGATCAAATTCATCGCAGAAATATCGGACATTTTGGCTTTTCCGAATTTGGTTATTATACTTGGAAATAAATATCATTGAGAAAAATTATTCAATCAACCCACTTTTGATATATACTATATTTATCCTAATTCACAATCTGCGAGGGCACTCCGATGGTCACAATTGAAAAAATTGACACGTCAAATAAGAACCAGGTGCGGGCTTTTATTGAGTTCTATTATGAGCTATACAAGGATTGCCAATTCTGGGTTCCCCCACTCTATATCGACTCCTACCTGCAGCTAAATCGAAAAAAGCACCCTTTTTTTGAACATTCCGTAGCAGATTTTTTCCTTGCCTTTCGGGATAGCAAGGTGGTAGGCAGGATCTGTGCAGCAGAAAACAAACCTTTCAATGAATATCACAAGACTCGGAAAGCCCAGTTTTATTTCTTTGACTGCCTCAATGAACAAGAGATCGCGAATGCTCTCTTTGAGGCAGTGTTCAAATGGGCGAAGGAACAAAATCTCAATGAAGTGGTTGGACCCAAAGGGTTATCTCCGTTTGATGGATATGGAATCTTAATTGAAGGATTTGATCAACGGCAAATGATGACGATGATGAATTACAACCATCCATATTATGCAACTCTGGTTGAAAAAATTGGCTTTGAAAAAGAAGTGGACTTTGTTTCGTGTTATTTACCAGCTGGATCTTTCCAAATTCCCGAACGGGTGGAGAGAATCGCATCGCGTGTAATGGAGAGAGGCAACTTAAGCGTAAAAAAATTCAAAAGCAAGCGAGAACTTGTGCAATGGGCGCCGCGCATAGGCGAGACCTATAACAAGGCGTTTATTAACAATTGGGAGTATTATCCCTTCAGTCAGGGAGATATCGATTTTGCAGTGGATAATGTCTTTATGGTGGCGGATCATCGGTTGATCAAGATCATCTTACATGAAGATGAGATCGTAGGATTCCTCTTTGCATTTCCAGATGTTTCCGCTGCACTGCAGCGGGCGCATGGGAAGTTATTACCTTTTGGTCTTCCCGATATTCTGTTTGAAATGAAACGGACCAAGATCGTCTCAGGGAACGGGATGGGTATCCTCCCCGAATTCCAAGGCACCGGAGGGAATGCCCTGCTATATTACGAGTTGGGAAAGACTTTGCTGGATTTCAAGCAATTTAAATTTATTGAAATGACTCAAGTCGCCGAGACTACCAAACAAATGCGTGCTGATCTGAAGAATTTAAACGGAGAAGAATATAAGAATCACCGCGTATTCAGATACAAATTATAAAAAGGACGTAAAGATTAGTGATTGAATCTTACCGATCAACCCCTTTTATTTCCTTTTAATTTCAACCAAGCTTAACCAATCCCCGATAAACATAAAGATCACACTGCCAACGGTTGCCAAACCGGTATTCAATGCACCAACAGCCCAGAACGAAAAATGTGTAAAATTGCCTATAAAGTGACCTGCCCAGAATCCCAACCAGGAAGAACCAACCAGGACTCCGAACCTAAAGATGGAACCTCCTTTCCAAAAGTGGAATAACGCTCCATACAAAGTTGATAAAATAATTCCAAATAAAAGAATCGGTATATTCATAATCATCTCCTGACCCTGTAATGGGTGTAATAATAAAGGTGGCTATGCGCAAACATTCTATTGGATGATGCCACCCCCAACGACAACATCCCCAACATAAAAAACTGCTGATTGACCTGGTGTTATATCCCGTTGAGGTTCATTAAATCTAAGGGTTGCATCCCCTTCCAAGCCTGGGCTTACTTCTGCCCAGGATGGACTCGCTGAATAGCGGATCTTCACCTCTGCCCGGAAAGTGCCATGAGGGGTTTCGCCTGAAATCCAATTGACTTCTTTCACTTCAAGCCTGGATCGACCAAGCTTGTCTTTCAGTCCAACGACCAAGGTATTTTCGTGCACATTTTTAGATATTACAAATAAGGGTTCCGTCGAAGATAACTTCAAACCTTTTCGTTGCCCAATGGTATAGAAACTTAACCCCCGGTGCTTTCCCAAATGATTACCATTAATATCCACAATATCACCTTGTTTAAGACTTTCAGGTGCGTTTCGTTTTAAGAACTCACGGTAATCCTCTCCTGCCAGGAAGCACAAGTCCTGACTTTCAGGTCTGGAGGCAGTTGGAAGACCAAATTGATCTGCCAACCTGCGCACCTCTTCCTTATGATAATCCCCAACCGGAAACTTGGCTCTTTTCAGTTGTTCCTGGTTCAGGACGTGGAGAATATAAGATTGATCCTTATGGGGATCTGCCGATTTCATCAATTGAAATTGATCTATAGTTTTTGTTTGTGAATTTTGGGATCGAACGGTCCGCAGGCGGACATAATGACCGGTCGCCAGGAAGTCTGCCCCAATTACCAAGGCATGGTCAAGGAGAAAACTCCAACGAACGATCCGGTTACATTCCAGGCATGGATTGGGGGTGATCCCTTGCAGATATCCATCCAAAAAATATTCCACCACACTCGAACGGAATACATCCTTTGCGTCAATTGCGTAAAATGGGATGTCCAGTATTGCAGCCACATTTCGAGCCAAAACCATCGCATCCGGAGAACAGCAGCGATTTGAACCTTCCCTGCCTGGTTCGGACCACAAAGTGAGCATCATCCCCACGACATCGTACCCCTGCTGTTTCAGCAGAGCGGCAGCAACGGAAGAGTCTACCCCACCGGACATGGCAACCACAACCCTGGTCATTTCAACTTTCGAGCCTTTTCAACCAAATCAGGCAAAACGAAAAGAAGTTTTTCAACATCTCCAGCTGTTGAGGCGGTACCAAGTGTCACCCGTAAAGAACCCAAGCCCCATTCTGGGGGGAATTCCAGAAGCTGCATAACCTCGGATGGTTCCGGATTTCCGGTCTTGCAGGCTGACCCGGAAGAACAGGCGAATCCAGCCATGTCCAATAAGGTCAGGAGCATATTTCCATCCACATCCTTGAAAACAAATGAACAATGGTTGGGCAAACGATCGACTGGATGACCGGTTAATTTTGAATCCGGAATATTTTCAAGGACACTTCCAATTATGCGATCCCTTAATGGTTTGACATGAGCCACTCTTTCTGCTCGCTCCAATTCTGTTAATCGCAGGGCTTCTGCAAAACCGACAATATAAGCCACATTTTGGGTACCAGCCCGTAAGCCTTGCTCCTGTCCGCCACCTGTTTGAATCGGATATAAAGGTGTCCCCTGCCGCACGAATAATGCACCTACACCTTTAGGCCCATAAAATTTATGCCCACCCAACGACATCAGATCCACTCCCAACGTTTTCACATCCAGAGGAAGGTAGGCTGCAGCTTGAACCGCATCGGTGTGCATAAGAATCCCTTTTTCCCGACAGATCCTGGATATGTCTGCAATCGGATTGATCGTACCGATCTCGTTATTGGCGAGCATGATCGATACAATGGCGGTTCGGTCTGAAATCACCTTAACAACAGCTGAAGGTGAAACCAT
>Ga0315286_10000044_pt1 | contig 76642 bp, 57 predicted proteins | sample YL17G10_0_MG_FD_205038 | JGI IMG/M metagenome (GOLD analysis project Ga0315286, IMG submission 205038) | Sediment microbial communities from Yellowstone Lake, YNP, Wyoming, USA - YL17G10_0 | ecosystem: Environmental > Aquatic > Freshwater > Lake > Sediment | place: USA: Wyoming | collected...
TCATAGCCGTATTTGTCAGCATTAGAAGCAACAAGATTTGCATCAGCTTGCGTAACAATGCCGTCATTATCGAGGTCGCAATCATAAGTAGGACAATTGGTTTGATTTATATATCCGCCCACCAGCAGCTGGTCTCCAACATTCACAACTCCGTCGCCATTGATATCAGGACAATAACCTAAAGTAACCAGACCCGTCAAATTATGGGCAATCATCGGGATAAATGTTCCGCCCAGGAAGCCTAAGATGAATAACAATAGAAATATACCTGTATTTCTTTTAACTATATCTTCCATCCAGTATACCTTTTTGTATATTAAGTATATAAATATTTCTTTTTAAAGCTTCAGACAAAACTTATTTAAATCTGCATTCAGGCATAATCTTTATGGTGGAATTAAAATCAAAAAGTGGGGAAAGGATTCTGCCTGAAAAATATGAAAGCGTGGAAGATTACTTGATTTATCTTCATCACATATTTACATATGAATTTGCAGAAAATAAAATTCCAAAGAAAAGTTTTGTTCTGGAAGTCGGTTGTGGAGAGGGCTATGGAACGAGCATGCTTTCAAAAAAAGCCAAAAAAATCATTGGCATAGATGTTGATAAAAAAATAATTGAACATGCCTCTAAGAAATACGGAACAGAAAAATGCAGATTTGAGGTTTATGACGGGAAAAAAATACCTTATAAAAACAATGTTTTCGATGCAGTTGTTTCTTTTCAGGTGATAGAGCACGTCAAGGATGACAAAAACTATGTTTCGGAAATCTGGAGGGTTCTGAGGAAAAATGGGATTTTCCTGATAACGACTCCAAACAGAACTCACCGATTAAAGCCTGGGCAAAAGCCATGGAACAGGTTTCACATCAGGGAATATTATCCAGAAGAATTAGAAAATTTGCTGAAAAATAAGTTTTCTGGTGTGAAGATACGGGGAATATCTGGAAATGAAGAGATGCAAAGGATTGAAATAGAAAGGGCAAAGGTAAACATGAGAATTGCCTCCCTTGATCCCTTTAACCTAAGAAGTATAATGCCTGAATGGCTGAAAATTGGAATAGTTAAAATTTTAAAAATTGTGCTTGGAAAAAAGAAACGTGAAAGGAAATCGGATTTTATTGGCAGATTCAGCTTCCATGATTATCGCATAAAAACAAATGCTCGTGAAAGCCTGGATTTGCTTGGAATTTGCAGGAAATAACAATTCCACAATTAAATTTTTAAATAACTTTATTTTTAGGAGGTGTATGGATAGAAATCTTGCTCTGGAATTTGTGCGCATTACAGAAGCCTCTGCAATAGAGGCTGCAAAGATGATGGGAAGGGGAGATAAAATTCTTGCAGACCAATTTGCAACTGACGCGATGAGAGCAAGGATGAGGGCTGTTGAATTTTCAGGGACTATTATAATAGGCGAGGGGGAAAAGGACGAGGCGCCGGGGCTTTTTCACGGGGAAAAAGTTGGCTGCGGTGGCCCTGAAATGGATGTTGCTGTAGACCCTCTTGAAGGAACTACGAGCCTGGCACAGGGGAAGCAGAATTCCCTCTCAGTTATGGCAAGTTCTCCGAAAGGAACGATGATGATGGTCCCCGGAACTTACATGGACCAGATTGCAACAGGGCCTGAAGCTGCCCATGCAATTGATCTTAACGCTTCTGCAGAAGAAAATATCCGGGCAATTGCAAGAGAATTGAAAAAGGATGTTGAAGAGGTTACGGTTGTTATTTTGGATAGGCCAAGGCTACAACCATTAATTGATGAAATACGAAAAGCAGGAGCTCGAATAAAATTAATAGACCACGGGACTGTTTCTGCAACAATCGCTGCTGCATTGCCGGAGAGGGGCATAGATGTTCTGATGGGAGATGGCGGAGCTCCTGAAACAATAATTGCTGCGTGCGCCTTAAAATGCCTTGGGGGAAATATGTTTGCAAGATTAAAGCCGCACAACGAGATATTTGCCGAAAGGGCAAGAAAAATGGGCATTACTGATTTTTCAAGGGTATATTCGTTGAATGAATTAGTCAGAAGCCAGGAGTGCGCATTCGCCGCAACTGGAATTACAGACGGTCCTTTGCTGAGGGGCGTCACATTCCAGCATGAAAAAATCAGAACACATTCTTTGGTTATGATTGGAAAAAGCAGAACAATAAGGTATATGGATACATATCATCACTATCAGAGGTGAGTTGAATGGAAATTCCTGTAAATGTCCCGAAAGCAAAACATGCACTCTATAAAGAAAATATTATGAAAATGACAAAAAATACTGGCAGGCTAATGCTTTTTGCCGGAGACCAGAAGGTTGAGCATTTGAATGATGATTTTTTTGGCAATGCAGACATAGGAAAAATTCCAGAAGATGATTCAAATCCAGAGCATCTTTTCAGGATTGCAAAAAGCGCAATTATCGGCTGCTTTGCCACACAGCTTGGAATGATTTCTTTGTATGGAAATGATTATCCTTCTATTCCATATCTTGTCAAGCTCAACTCAAAATCCCATCTTGTAAAGACTTCCCAGCGGGACCCTTTAAGCACAGCATGGCTCAGTGTCCAGGATGTTGTTTCCCTGAAAGAACATTCCGGCCTGGATATTGTCGGAGTTGGCTACACAGTATATCTCGGAAGCGAATTTGAAGGCGATATGCTAAAAGATGCTGCAAAAATTGCCAATGAGGCACATAAAGAGGGATTAGTTGCTGTTTTCTGGATGTATCCCCGGGGAAAAGCAGTTCCTGATGAAAGCGATCCTCATCTGATTGCAGGGGCTGCCGGTGTTGCATGCACGCTTGGGGCTGATTTTGCAAAAGTTAATTATCCAAAGCCGAAAGAAGGCTCGCGCGCAGAATCATTCAAGGAGGCAGTTGCCGCAGCAGGGAGAACAAGGATTATTACTGCAGGAGGCTCAAGCACAGACGCCCAAAAATTCCTCCAGACATTGCATGACCAGATTTTCATCAGCGGCGCAAAGGGCTCTGCAACAGGAAGGAATATCCACCAGAAATCCCTGAAAGAGGCCATCGGGATGGCAAATGCAATCTCATCCATAACATATGGAGATTATTCTGCAGAGGATGCATTACGGGTTTATGAAGGGAAGAAGAGTTTTAAGATAAAGTGATAAGAAAGTTGAGTTTTATTTTTTTATTTTTCCAAGCTCTCAATCGGCGAGGCCTAATGTTGCAAATTACACCTGCAAAACAGAGCCCCGCCGGCGACTGAGGCGTAATTTTTAAAAAAATTTTCTATTCACTAATTTCTACTTTTTCCTTTATCTTCTCCATTATCTGCTGATGCATTCTCCTCAAGAATTCTATTCGCTCCTCTATCTTCAGCACATCAGTGAAGCCTTCCAGAACAAGATTGAATGCAAACGGTGATGGCAGTTTTGTCGAGATTTCCTCTACTCTTATTTTTTTATCTTCAATCAATTTCAGGATTTTCTTTGTGTTTTCTATGTCCATCAAATCTTCCAGGACCTCTCTTCTTGCTTCTTTCAAAATGCAGAAATCCTTGGAAATTCTTTTGACTGCAGTCATTAAAATCATTGAAGACACCTGCTGCCTTCCAACGCGCTTTGTGTGCCCTTTATATTGTCTCAAAATCATTAAAGCCCTTGCTGCGCAGTGCCTGAACCTTCTCTTCAAAACCTCGGAGCGGTCAATTGCCAAGGACAGGAGCATATTCAGTTTTTCTGAATTTAACATGCTCAATGCCTGCTTTGCATTCACCATTTTTTTTGAAGCAATGTAAAAGCCATTGTCAGAAATTCCGATTTCAACATCCCTGTGCTCGGTTCTTCCGATTGCAAAAGCAACTGCCCTGCTCAAACAATCATTTACTCTTCTGCCGAACAATGTGTGAAAAATCACAAGCTTTCTCTCGCCTTCATTATATTTTTCAATTAGGATTTTCTTGTCATTCGGAATCTGCGCATAAAGATACTGCTCCCTGAAATATTCGTAAATAGAATTTGTAGCATTGGCATCAACATACAAATAGGAATTGATGAACTCAATAATTTCCTCTTTTGATTTTTTTAGCTTGAATTTTTCTTCCATTAATCTCCTGAATTTTCCTATCTCCATAGCCAAGTCGAAGCTCAGTGGAAGCATCTCTGAAAACCATGCTGGAATTGTGGGGGGCCTCTGCTCGGAAGCCCTAACCTGCGCAGTCATTCCGCGCGAAAATAAAAATTCATACTTATTTCCTCCCAGAACAAAAACATCTCCCTTTTTTAATCTTTCAAGAAACGCCTCATCAATCATTCCTATAACCTGTTCGCCGACTTTCACGAGAACATGAGTCTCTTCAGGGATTGTCCCGATATTAGTCATGTAAAGAACCCTGCTCATTTTCCCTCGTCTGCCAATCATGCCTTCAGTCTCATCGTACCATATTTTTGCATAAATATGTCTGTCTTCAAGTGAGATAAATCTCCCGGCAAGATATTCAATAACCTCGATAAAATCCTTCCATTCAAGATTTGTATAGCAATAACTCTGCCTCAAAAGCTCGTAAAGCTCCCTGACAGCAATCTTTTCCGCAATTGCAATTCCGTGAATTTGCTGGGCTAAAACATCAAGACTGTTTGTCGGAATATGAATCCTGTCGATTTTTTTCTCGATTGCAGACTTCAAAAGAACAGCGCATTCCACCAGGTCATCCCTGTCAAGAACAATAATTCTCCCTTTTGCAGTTTCGTGAAATCTATGCCCCGCCCTTCCAATTCGTTGTATCGCCCTCGCAACAGACTTTGGGCTTCCAAGAAGAATAACCAAATCAATGAAACCTATATCAATTCCTAATTCCAGTGAGGTAGAAGACACGCAAACCTTCAATTTTCCCTCTCTCAATCTTGTCTCAATATTGTGCCTGTGCCATTTACTTAAACTGCCATGATGCGCGCCTATTCCTTTTGCGCCTGATTCCTCAGAATCCCAGTTTGCATAATTCTTCGGAAATTTTTCCCTGAGATAATCCACAACCCTTTCAGTTGCAGCCCGTGTATTTGTGAAAATCAGCGTGCTCCTATGCGCCTGTATCAGCTCATTAATCAAATCATACATTCTCTGATGCATAATGCCGTGCTCTGTGTCAATCAAATCCGGAACAGGGGAAAGCACTTTCAAATCCATTTTCTTTATGAACTGGACATCCACAATCTTGCAATTTCGAAGGTTATTTTTTTCGTAACCAACAAGGAATTTCGCCACTTCTTCAAGCGGAGCAATTGTTGCAGAGAGCCCTATCCTTGTAATGTGATGGGATAATCTCTGCAATCTTTCAAGGGAAAGCGAGAGATGAACCCCACGCTTGTTTTCAGCCAGCGCATGCACCTCATCAATAATGCACCACTCCACTTTCTTAAGATGCTCCACAAACTTTGAGGAGCTTAAGACTATTGCCAATGACTCAGGCGTTGTGATTAGAATATGCGGCGGATGCTTGAGCATCTTTGATTTTTCAGTGGCTGTTGTATCTCCTGTCCTTACAGCCACTCTTATGCCCAACGATTTCCCGCCAAGCGCCTCCATTTCCTTCAAAGGCTGGATTAGATTGACTTTAATGTCTTCATTAAGCGCTTTCAGGGGGCTTATATAAACACAATAAATTCTGTCTTCAAGCAATCCTTTCTGCGACAAATCAATGAGCTCATTCAGGATAGAGAGAAAGCCCGTAAGAGTTTTCGTTGAGCCGGTTGGCGCTGAAACTAATACATTATTCCTGGAGTGTATTTCCATGACAGCATAGAGCTGGGGCAGGCTGAACTCCTGAAATTTGGAAAAGAACCAATCGTTTACCAGAGGATTGAGTATGTTGACTATATCCTCTTTTTTATACGGCTCTTTCATTACTGTTACCATGAAGAAATGGAAGTTTTGCCTATTCTTATAGTTTGCTGAGAGAAATGTTGTAAAAATGTAAAGTGAACTTCTTATCTTTTTAGCGCCTATGGTGGCGGTGCGACGCACAAAAACACGTTTTTGTGCTGCTCGGCAGCCCGAAGGGCGCGTCCCCTGCCTCGCCGCACGCCACTCGGCGCTCACGAGCCGGGGGAAGCCCCCTACGGGGTGGCTCGTAGGACATTCAGAGAATGTCCGTCAGCGCCATTGTGGCGTGCTACATAAAGACAACAAATTCATTTAACATTTTCTGCTATTTCTCTATATATTACTTAATGTGTAAAAGTATGTATTAATAAGTAAACATAATATACTTAAGCATATAAAACGTATACTAATATGGAAAAGCTTAAATAGATGTGATGCAATAATATGCTAATATATGTAAATATAAGTATGTGTATGCTCTATGAAAGAACGCATCACAATAACACTTGACAAGGAACTTCTAGCCTGGCTTGATAAAAGAATAGATGAGAAAATCTTCGCAAACAGGAGCCACGGATTTGAGTTCATGATTAAAAAATCAGTAAGAGAGGAAAATGAGCAAAGAGCGAATAACGATAACGATTGAAAAGGAGCTGCTTGACTGGCTTGATTCCAAAGTAAATGAGAGAATATTCGCAAACAGGAGCCACGGGTTTGAATTTTTAATAGCGCGGGAAATGAAAAATGGGAAGGCTTAGAAGGCACGTAACAGAAGAGGAAACTGTAGTCCAGGTTATTCTCATAGCCCTCTCAATAGCTGTAGGCATAATTACAATGTTTTGCATTGCGCAGTACACAGGCTATGTCACAAATCAGGTATCTTCTGAGGCAGGGTACATTAGTGAAATAATTATTGAGCATCAGGATCCTGCCTTTGACTGGCAGGGCTTTTACGGCATTGCATTGTCTGTGCCCGGATATAATACGCCCCAATACAGCACTGCATCACCGGCGGGAATGACAGAAATCAATCTTTTGTTTGAATGCATGCAGCCAGGAGCAATGCACGAGGTTTTTGCCTCCTATGTTGACCCTAGAACAATAGACTGGACAACTGTAGACAGGGCAAATCCGTCAGAATTGGATGACCGCTATGGAATTAATTACAGCTATCCTGCTTCTGCAACAAACACATTTACACAATCAATTGATGTGCAAATTGGGAGCAGAACAATTTCAAATGTTTCTGCTACATATACCAAACAATTAGGCACTTCTCAAGGCACAACTTTTCCATTGGGAATACTCAAGGATTCAAACAACAATATAATAATGGTAGCAATAGTTTCTTTTAATTTCACCGGCGGATTCAACGGCAGATTATATAATTATCAGATGTTTGTTCCTGTAAACACTACAAGAACAATTTATTTCTATACCGACCCGTTTGATGAATGCCCCACAGGGCTTTTCAGTTCTGCAAACGGCGTCATATATGGATGGGTGACTGACAATAGCACAGGACTGCCAATTCCCTTTGCAGTTATAAACACAGAAGGACAAAGCGTTATAGCAAATGAAAGCGGTTACTATAATGTATCGACAGTTAATGGAACGCACATATTGCTGGGTTTTAAAGAAGGCTATATTACTCACATGGCAAATGTTACTGTTCCGTTCTTGAGCACAGTGGAGCACAGCTTTAGCATGGTTCCGGCGCCGCAAATTGGAATTGGACCAGGAATTGGCCCAGGTATAGGTCCTGGAACAGGCCCAGGCACAGGCCCTGGCGTGGGTCCGGGAATTGGCCCAGGTGTGAGCAACGGGGTTGGCCCTGGCGTGGGTCCTTATATTGAAAAACCAACGCGCATAGAAGGCATAGATTACTGGATTTTCCCCAAGGAAATTGTCAGGAGAATCAGGAAAGGGACTTTCATCGAAGAGTCTCTTGGAATAAAGAGCTTTAAGCAGAGCACGGCAAACATAGAAATTGGAGCAGAAGGCGACATTGTTCCCCTGATAAACTTCGACAAAACAAAAATATCGCTCAAGCCGAATCAGGAGGAAACAATTGACCTTACAATTTTTGGGAATGCAGAAATCGGTGATTATTACGGAAACATAACGTTCAAGGGCGACATTAACGACAAAATTTCTGTGAAAATAACAATAATCTCCGAAGATAAGATTCCTGTCCAGGCTCTGCTTGTGGACGTGGAGCCAGTCAAAAAAACAGTTATTAAAGGAGAGATATTCAAATATAAGGTAAAATTAGATAACCTTCTTGCAGATCAGAGCTATGCGGTAATTCTTAATTACTATTTCCAAAGTTTGGAAGACAACAGAACCTTTACAACACAAGGAGATTATATTGAAATAAAGACTTCCTACTCCCTGCTGAAAAATGTCATGATCCCCGAGAATTTCAGCCTGGGAGATTATTCGGTTACTGTAAGGGCGGATTATCTGGAATTGACAGCGTCAGATACTGCTGTGTTTACAGTAACAGTTCCCTTCTACCAATATACGGTTTTTGGCCTGGCACTCTGGCAGCTGATATTAATACTGATAGTTCTGACGCTGCTTCTGATTGCTGCGCTTATGTTTAGAAGGCACCAGGAATCGAAAAAGAGATTCCATGCAAAAATAGAATACAGCCTGCTCCCGAAAAAAGGGCCGCGCTCCATATTCATAGGAAAGCTTGCCGAGACAGACACAAAGGCATATTATGACCTTGATGCATTGACGGTGCATAGCATTATTGCAGGTTCTACTGGGGGCGGCAAGTCCATTTCAGGACAGGTCATAGTTGAAGAAGCATTAATGAAGGGAATAGGTGTGATTGTTTTTGACCCCACAGCGCAATGGTCAGGAATGCTCCGCAAATGCGATGACAAAAAGATGCTGGCATTCTATCCTGAATTTGGATTAAAAGGGAGCGATGCGCGCTCCTTCAACGGAAATATTCACTCGGTTGAAGATGCCAGAGAATTAATAGACATAAGGAAATACATGAAGCCTGGGGAGATTCAGATATTTACAATGAACAAGCTGGACCCTAAGGACATAGACATCTTTGTCGCTAATACAGTCCGTGAGGTTTTCCGCCTCAATCTTCCCGAGGCAAGGGAGCTTAAGCTTCTCCTGGTTTACGATGAGGTTCACAGATTGCTGCCCAAGTTCGGAGGCTCTGGAGACGGCTTTATCCAGATAGAAAGGTCTGTAAGAGAATTCCGTAAGTGGGGCGTCGGATTAATACTTATTTCACAGGTATTGGCAGACTTTGTAGGGCAGATTAAGGCAAACATCAACACAGAAGTCCAGATGAAGACGAGAGATGAGGGCGATCTTGAGCGCATTAAAGTGAAGTATGGAGCTCAATTTATCCAGTCGCTAGTTAAAGCACCTGTGGGTTCTGGCATGCTGCAGAACTCCGCGTTTAACAGAGGTAATCCATATTTCGTGACTTTCAGGCCGATATTGCACTCTGTTAAAAGGCTGAGTGACGAAGAGCTTGCAAAATACAATAAGTATAACGAGATTGTCGAGGACCTTGAATATCAGCTGGAGCAGCTTGAGAAAGAGGGCATAGATATTTTTGACATGAAGCTGGAGCTTAAGCTTGCCGCCGACAAAATAAAGAGTGGAAACTTCAATCTTGTGGAGATTTATCTTGAGGGGCTAACACCCAGAATCAAAAAACAGTGGGATGATTTGGGAAAGCAGCCCGAGAAAGCCCAGAAGCGCGTAGTTTCTGAAGACGAACTTAGGGCAGAGATGGAGAGGGCGAAAAAATCCAGGGAAGAATACCTCAAGGCAAGCGGGCAGCAGCAGACACAAACACAGGCTGTGGATTTGAGCAAGCCGCTGGGCTTCAAGGAGGATGTGGCGCCTGACAAAATCCTGAAATTAAAGAATGACATGCTTGTAACAAATCTCGCTAATTTACAAATGGAAATAGAGGCAATGACCCCTGAAATATTTGCACAACACATTTCACCAGAGAGAAATATCTTTGCAGAATGGATTAAAGGTGCTGTGAGAGATACTGAACTGGCAGACTTGATTGCCACAAAAGCAACCAAGGAAGAAGTTCTGGGCATTTTGGAACTAAAGAGAAATGGAAAGCCCCTTCCGAAGCCTGAGAAAAAGGCCGAGCAGCCACAACAGCCACAACAACCTACACAGCCCCAAGCTCAGCCACAGACAGAAGTAAAAGCGCCAGAAACAGCTGCAGCAGAGCAGCCAAAGACAGCGCAAACTTAAAATAATTCTATAAAGTCGATTAATAATAAATCCCACTCAAACGGCGTGGAGCCTATTGCAGGAAAGACAAGCTGCACATCAAAGCCCCGCCGGCGACTGAGGCGTAATTCTAATTTATTTTCTATATAAACTCTACTGGATACTCAACTATGCTACTTCAAACCGAAATATTTATAAATACATTATACTATAAATGATATAATAATGTCTGAAATAAGATATAATTATACATTAAACCCCACTGAATTCTATAAAGGTGATAATCGTGATTGGCAATGATTTCGAGCAGGAGATTATAGCTTTATTTGATGCCATTAAAACTGGCTACACGATTAACCAGATTTCCACAAAACTTAACAAGGCATACCCCTATGTAAACAAGAAGGTCAATGAGTTCATTGAGGAGGGAATTTTTAGAAAATTAGTTGTCGGCAAGTCCTATTTATGCTCTCTTAACCTCACAAATGAAAAGGCGACAGTTTTATTGACAATCCATGAAATAAGGAAAAAAGAGAGCTTCATAAGAAAAGAAAAAAGCTATAATTATTTCTTGGATAATTTGAATAAATTAAAGCAAACTGTGCCCATTTCTTCTGTTTTAATTCAGGATAAAGCAATTCACATAATTCTCGATTCAATTGAAGACAAAAACCTGCTTAAAAAACATCTTGCGGAATTCAGGGAATTTGATTTCGAGCTGCATGACAAAAAATCGTATCAAAAATATTTCCTTGAGCATCCCGAGGCAATTCAGAGAAGAATCATTCTGGCAGGGTGTGAGCGTTATTTTGAGATGATTTCAGAGGTGGCAGACAGACTACCAATAGAGGTCTCCAAGACATGAAGGGAAAAATCAGGACATTTACGATTGGCGGAATAATCGTGCTGTTTTTAGTAGCTGGCGCAATAAATTTTACGCAGAGCTTTATCTCCCTGGACAAAAAAACATACTATGAGGACGAGTCTGTTCTTATAACAATTTCCGAGATAAATGTATCTGATGTCAATTTAATGATAAATACAAATGATGTCAGCTACAAATATGTCGGAGTGAACCCGGATGTTACATTCATTCCGAGATATCTAAGCACATACGAAGTTGTGCTGACAAATATCTCGACTGGGGAAATAATTGAAACAAAAAACTTTACAGTGGTTCCTCAAGAGCCTGGACAAATTAGCAGCCAGGGCAATATTGCTATTTCAACAAACAAGGAAAAGTATGTCCTGGGTGATTTGGTTTTAATTTACATTCAACCCCAGCTGGAGCAAGGGCAGGAAATCATCATAAGACACGGGAATTCTGTAAACAAATATTATGGCCTTCCGATATCGCCCCTGCAGTTCTATCCCAAAATTGAAGGGGAATATATAATTGAAATTCACGATAAGGACAATAATCTGCTCGCAAATTCATCATTTTTTGTAGGAAATGTTTCGGTTGAGGAAAAAATCAATGAAATCAGGCAGGAATTTAATATTTCTGAAGAAAACATAAAATCAATAAAAATAAATGGAATAGATGGAAAATTAATTACGATTGGGAAAGAGAATAATTTGACTGATTCTGAATTATTTTTGGAAAATTCACCTATAGACCGCATAACATTCAGAAAATTAAAAGCTGAGAATATAAGTGAATTAAAAATAGAAAAACTGGCACTTAAAAGAATTTCTTCAATAAAGGAGCCTGTTTTAAAATCCTTCCTAATAGACGCATCAAAACTGGAATTTGAAAATGCAACTGTAGAGAGTATTGCAGTTGGGCAGGAGCTATACAAATGCAAAAACTGGAGCGAAATTTCAGGGCAGTGCAATGGAAACTGGGAAAAGCTAATGAATTTAATTCCTGGAAAGCCTTATTCATTCACAATTACAGCAAATGACCCTGCATACATAGAAACAGGAGTGGCTTCCATCAACACGGAAAAATCCAGGTATCATCCGAATGAAGAGGCAAAGATATTTGTTGTTGTTTTGGACAAAGCCGGATATTTAACCTCGGATGCAACAGTTGTCCTCGATATAACCTCGCCCAATGGCGACACTACAATTTATTCTAGTGAAGACAGCTCATTGACCAAAATACAAAAGGGGATTTACAGGGCGATTTATTCCTCAACAGATTTAGAAGGAAATTATTCAATGGATGTAACTGCCACAGGCCCAAATGTGAACAATACATTCTCCTCATTCTTTTCTGTTGAGTCATTTTACCCTTTTGATATATTAAGAAGTACCCCCTTGGCAACAGACCCCTGGGCAGGGCCTTTCAACTCGTCAATTAAGCTGGTTTCATTTATTGAGGCAGGCACTTTTGATTTCAGCGAGGTCCTGCCAATAAATTTCACAATAGCATACTCCGGAGGGGCAATTGTAAGAGAAGAAGGTGATAAGAAAATACTGACATGGACAAATTTGCAGAATAATTCAGTCATCAGCTATGCTGCTTTGCCGCCGTTAATAACGCCTGAATTATACGAAATTGGTCCTGCTTATGTCGATTATAATTCAAACACTTTTACCGAAGCAAGAGCATGGTATATTGCTATTGACCCTCAAATAGCCTTTAATTACACTTCTGGAAGCGATCCGAACAGCGGCTGGACAAACCCAAGCCGCGCTTGGGACCAGATAAATAATAATTACGCCACCCGCACAATAGCAAAAAACACAGATCCTGATTCAACCAATTATTTGACTGTGAATGTTAGCAATGCTTCGGACATGGGAGGAAGAATAACATCTGTTGAAATTGGCATAGAAGGCTATGGACAGAGCGGTGACATAGCGGCATATTTAATTCCATATTTTGGCGGAACAGTTGCTGGCGGAAGAACATATACAATAGCAGCCGCAACTTATGGATCGAGCGACGACGACACAACAAAGTACGTTAATATCACAAACGACCCCAATGCGCCGGCTACCTGGACATGGTCAGACGTTATCAATCTGGACGTAAGGGCGTACGGTGGAAACACAAACAACGGGCAGGCCAGAACAATGTATATTGACCAGATAAGGGTCCGCGTTACCTATGCGCCTGCACCAACAATAACTCAAATCTATCCGCCGGCAAGTTACTCGAACAGCATTTCAGATCCATATTCGATGCTTTTCAACTGCAGCATCACTGCTGAAGGAGGGGCAAAGAATATCTCGCTATATATAACAAACAGCACAAATGCAAGCTTTGCAGTCGTTAGCAATTGCAGCCTCACCACTGATGGACCATGCACCTGGACAAGAAGCCTGGCTAATGGAAACTACACCTGGAATTGTCTTGGCTATGACGTGTTTAATCAGTCAGGCTGGGGCACAAACAGGAGCATTTTAATTAATTATGCACCATCTGCGGTTACCATAACCCAGAATTACCCGCCGGCAGGATACTGGAACAGCACATCAGATCCATATTCGATGTACTTCAACTGCAGCATTAATGCAACAGCAGGCGCAAAAAATATCTCACTATATGTAACGAATAGCACAAACGCGAGCTTTGCCTTAAGCGACAATTGCTCTATTGCTGCCAATGGCTCCTGCACATGGGCAAAAAGCCTGTCAAATGGAAATTACACATGGAATTGTCTGGGATATGACACATCTAATGATGCAGGATGGGGAACAAACAGGAGCATTTTAATTAATTTCACAGCTCCTCCGGCAGACCAGCCAAATGTCACTATTTTGGAACCGGCGAATCGCACCAGTGCATATAATTATTCAGGAATCACAAACCCCAGCTCAAGCCATCAGGCGTTTGGCGGTGGCAATGCTGCTAAACCACCAGCAGCTGCTGACTCGCCAATTGAAGGGACAGAACTCTCAACAGCGAATTATGGCAATATCGCACAAAATGACAGCAACAGGGCTCAGACAACAGTTTCTACAGGCGGCCTTAATGCTTATCAAAGCTTTAAATTTTCAATAACTGATTCTGTTTTTGATATTAATTCACTGAGATTCACCCACATTGGCTATGCCCTGAAAAAAACCTCGCTGGGTGCAGACACATTTTCAATTTATGTATATAATTTTACTTCTGACTCGTACATTACACTGGTAGATGTTGCTGCTTCTACAAGCGATGCACTGAATCAGATAAACATTAACACAGGATTCTCGGATTTAATATCAAATGGAAAAATTTACTTTCTGGTTGAGGGCGACTTCACAGTAGGAACCGGTTCAAATGCAAGGGCGGATATGCTGACTAATTTTGTAGAGCTCGTTGTGCAATCACGGCCAGCGCTTTCAGGAACAGCCGTGAGGATTAATGTCACAGCTGCAGACCCTCACGGAATTGCCTCTTGCAGCTACGCATATTATAATTCATCAGCAAGGGTAACTAACCTAACCGGAATGCTGAATGCAACCAGTCAAAATTATTTCAATACCTCTGATACAACCATAGTAAATGACAACTCGTATAATTTGACAGTAATCTGCATCGATACTTATGGATACCGCAACAATGCCTCTATTCAGGTTCGCATAGACAATACTTTGCCAACAATTACCTTAATCTCGCCTCTCAATTACATGAATTTCACGCAGACATATGTCACAGCAACATGGAATGCAACAGACACCCTGAACACATATCTGCTCTGCAATGCAACTCTAAACAGAACTGTGCAGCATACAAATGTATTGACAACCAGCTATCTGCAGATCAGCAAAAATTTCACCTCGCTTTCTGACGGCTCTTATTTCTGGAATGTGACTTGCATTGACGCTGCGGGAAACAAAAATTCTTCCCAGACATATCAGTTCGATGTTGACACAACCGCGCCAAGTATAGCATTAAATTATCCTGCTTTGAATGGTTTATTAAATACCAGAAATGTCGTGTTTAATTACACGCCAAGCGATGCGCATTCAATCATAAATTGTTCTCTCATATTAAATAATGGAATAAATCAGACTAATCAAAGCATTGTCAGAGGAACCCCCAACACATTCTCCATTAATAATATGGCAGAGGGGTATTACACCTGGTCGGTAAACTGCACTGACAGCTTCAATTTCACAGGAAGCAGCAGCACCCGCAATTTCACGATTGATGCAACCCCGCCAGCAGTCTACCTGAATACTTCTTCAGGAACGATTTTCACAAATGGCGTTGCAAACCTGAATTATACTGTCTATGATAATTATAACAGGAACCTGACTTGTAATGTGACTGTAAACAGTGTTGTTCAGAATTCTAACATACGCACAACAAATGGTACGCTTATGGAAAGGAACATCAGCCTGCAAGATGGGTTCAAGCTTTGGAATGTTACTTGCTGGGATGATGCTGGGAATATAAATACTTCCGAAACAAGAAATTTCAGTGTCGTAGGAGGTCCTTATGTTGAATTATTAAAGCCCCAAAACGGCAACATCACGGATGGGGTTTTTGTTAACTTCACATATTATGCTTCAGACGGCGACGGAATATACAACTGCAGTTTCGTTTTTGATGGCGTGTGGAATCAGTCAAAGCCTGGACAGCAGATTACCAACCCCGGAAATAATTCCTTTAACCTGACAAACATTCCTGAGGGGACGCATAATTGGACTGTGCTGTGCTATGATACAGGATTCTCTCCGGGAACTGCATCCCCATATCTTATTTATGTGGATAAAACAAAGCCAAACATTCAGCTTAATTCTCCAAGAGTGGGGGAAGTTTACAATAATAGCCTAATGTATTTTAATTTCACGGCATTTGATGAGTTGGCAAAGAATTTAACATGTAATTTGACTGTAGATGGCAATATAGATCCTTCGAATTCAAATGTCTTTGTTTATAATGGCACTTCAAAGACATTGAGCCAGACTTTGGCAAATGGAAACCACGATTGGAATGTAACCTGTAAGGATATTGCTGGAAATGTCAACACTTCGCTGACAAGAAGTTTCACAACCAATTCAACATTTCCGGTGACAGTCACAGTAACAACAGACAAAGTAACCTATCAGTCTGGAGAAATTGCAAACATCACGGTTTACACAAAAAACGAATCAAGCCTGCCGTTAAATTCTAATTTGACCATGGACATAATTTATACGAATACAACCAACACAACAGCTCCGTGGTGGAACACAACGTGGCCAAGAAGAAAACCGATAAGCATTAGCAATAGTGGAGCTGCAATAGAGAACCAGTACATAAGGGTAAACATAACTAATTTAGAGGGCTATATCAGTGATTGCACCGAAATCCGCATTGTTGAAGATTCATCGCTGTCGGTAATAAGCTCAAGCATAGTTGGCGGGGATAATTCCACATTTTGCACAGTCATCTTTAACGCAAGTGTCTCGGCCAATGCTGTAAATGAAGTAAAATATCACGCATATTACAATTACTCTGATGCACCAGCTAATGGTTTTAACTATGCCTCCACTTTGAAAGTATACAACTACACAACGTATAACTTGGATGGCCATCACGCTTATGCAAGCACCAATGTTGTCTCTAAACCACCAACCACGTTGGGAATGCCAAACGAAGCAGAATTCACCGCAGCAAATTATGGTCAAATAAACAGTTCAGATGATTCCCGCGTAACATCAACTTCTCCAGATTACCGGGGACACAGATTTCAATTCAACATTACACAAGACAGGACTAAAATAACCAGGCTTGTGATACTGTGGGAGGGATACGCAAGTGAGGCAGGTTCCGCTCCCATAGACCTCTTTGTGTGGAGCCACAATTCACAAACCTGGGGTGGCTCCGAGGGAAGCACCACTGCCACCGGAGGGGATGCGTTAATTTCCGTTGCATTCACAAGTGAATTCACTCGCATAATAAATAGCAGCGGAAATATGAACATAATGATAGAATCCGAGAGCTCAAATGGTAATCCAAGCATCTATTCAGACACTATTTACATCAATCTAACTTATGATACCTTTGTTGATGTTAATTCTTCTGCAGGCTATAAACAGGTGTGGATTGCTAGAAATACCTCGGCAACAGGCACGTCAGGGCAATTCAGCAGACTATTTAACACGTCAGGGCAGAATTCTGGAAATTATACTGTAGTAGGCTCAGCCAATAGCGCCGGCTACCGTGAAGGAAGGAAGGCAAACTGGTTCACAATAATTGGAGACACTTTCGGTCCCGCAGTAACTCTCATAACGCCAGCAAACAGGAGCGTCAACCGAAGCACGTCCATGACTTTCACATACACGGCAAATGATGTTGCAACAATAGTCCAAAATTGTTCCTTGATAATAAATGGAATAGTGAACCAAACAAATTCTACAATTGTAGAAAATCAATACAACAATTTCACCATATCAAATTTGGGCGAAAATATTTATTTGTGGACTGTCAACTGCAGCGATGACCAGGGAAATATTGGAACAGCAGGGGAATATGTTTTAACAATAGATAACACGCCTCCCACAGTAACGCCTTATTATCCGAATGGAACTGTTTTCAACACAAATTCCGTTACCTTCAACTGGACCGCTGTTGATAATTATGACTCAAGCATGCTGTGTAATGTTTCTGTTGATAACGGGGCATACTACCAGACAAAGAACGTGAACAATAACACTGTTGGACAGCTGACGATTAATAATATTTTAAATGGCATTCATTACTGGAATGTAAGCTGTTACGATGACATATACAACCGAGGAAACAGCATAACGCTTAACTTCACTATAACAGCATCGCCATCGGTTAAGCTTCATGCGCCGGCAGATGGCTACGGATTTTCTAATGTAAACATAACATTATTCTACAATGTGAGCGACTCCAGCTTGTCAAATTGCTCTTTAATATTGAACAACAGGGTAAACGAGACCAAGCAGGCTGCAGATATACCCTACCAAAGCTCTAATGGGATAAATAATTTTACATTAACTGATTTGAGTGCCGGCTCCTACAATTGGACTGTGAATTGCACAAGCACATACGGCTTTACAGGAACTGACACCCAAAGGGAATTTCAGATTGACTTTAACGCACCAACTATAAATTTAACTTATCCCCCAAATAATGCAACAGTTTACAGCTCCTCAATAAATTTTAATTTCACTGCTTTTGATACTGTTGATCCCCTATTAACCTGTAACCTAACTATAAATGGGCAGGTCAATAAAACAAATATCTCTGCCACTAATGGAGTCCCGAAGATTCAACAAGTTACAGGATTTACAGCAGGGAATTACACATGGAACGTAACGTGTTGGGACAATGCCGGCTTAGTAAATATATCTGAAACAAGAAACTTTTCTTTAAACTCCGAGGTGTTGGTTACTCTGCTTTCTCCTGATGTAAATGCAATTGATGGAGATGGAAATGTTGTATTCACATATCTGCCCCAAAGCATAGCTGATTTCAACCTGCTGGGATATTGTGAATTAGTTCTTGATGGCAGAAGCAACAAAACTGACATCTTCATAGAGAATGACCAAATTAACAATTTCACAACAACATCCCCAATGACAGATGGGTATCACACCTGGCTAGTAAATTGCTCAGATAATAACTTGAATTCTGGCTGGGGCGGGCCCCGGGACATATACATTGACCTATTCAATCCATCTGTAACAGCGCATTATCCAAGCGATATCACACTGAATGCAAGCACGACTCTGTTCAACTGGACAGCAACAGATAATCTTGACACAAATCTCAGCTGCAACTTGACGCTTGATGGTGCAGTAAGGGCATCCCGTATCGCAAGCCTGAATGGCAGCGTGATAAACTACACCTTAACAAATCTGAATGACAGCATCCATTATTGGAATGTCACTTGTGTTGACGATGGCGGAAGAAAAAATACAAGTCAAACATTAAACTTCACGGTTGCCGAGCCACCCAGAATAAGGCTTGATTCGCCAGCTAACAACAATAGGACAAGTGCAGTGAATGTTACTTTCTTCTTTACGCCAACTGATAACTCAAACAGCATATTTAATTGCAGTCTTATATTAAACGGAAGAGTAAACGCCACAAATACTAACATAAATCCGGGGGTTCAGAATAATATCACAGGCCGAGGCTTAGACAACGGAGAATACAACTGGACAATAAACTGCACTGATTTCTTCGGGACTGTGGGAACAAACGACAGCACAAGGAGATTGATAATTGATCGGATGGGGCCGTATTACTTCGATTTAACAGCCCCTTATGAAGGGGAATCATTCAACCAGGAAAATATCCTGTTTAATTACACTGTAAATGACAGCTATTCAACAGCAATATACTGCAACCTGTCATTGGACGCTGTTGTAAATGCCTCTAATATTCCCGGAACGAGCGGACAATGGAAAAATGCAACTATTAACAATCTAACCCAGGGGAACCACAACTGGAGTGTTACATGCTGGGATGATTTGGGAAATGTCAATTCAAGCGGGACAGTGAAATTTATAGTAAATGCACCTGACCTGACAGTAAACGAAACTTCAATTTATTTCAACAACTCAAATCCTGACGCATTCAAAAATATCACTATTTTTGCGAACATAAGCAATATTGGAGGTGTAGCTGCAACTAATGTTCTGATAGAATTCTTTGATGGCCTGCCGGACATAGGAACACTAATAGGAAACACTACAATAAATGTAGCAAGCAACAACAGAACAACAGCAAACGTAAGCTGGAACATTACAGAGGGGCTCCACACAGTTTATGTGATAATTGACAGATACAGCCAAATTGTTGAATTGAACGACAGCAACAACAATGCCTCTCGCAATATCTCAACTTTAATTTCAAGGATTAATTTACCCGGAAATGGAACATGGTACGATTATTCCAATCTCACGATAAATTTCACGGTTGCTGACTTTTTAGGAGGAGCGGTTGGTTACTCAATATTTATTGATGGAAGATATAATGGCCAGAATGGAACAGCAAATGACAATGTTAGCAAATTATTGAATGTGACTTTAAATGAAGGAGTCCGCTATATTGTGGTTCAGGCAAATGACACCTCAGGAAGAAGGAAAAACTCCTCCGGGATATATCTGAACATTGATTTAACAGCCCCACTACCCAGATTTGAGACAAGAAATGCGTCGTGGTTTGCGGATTCGACTCCGGAAATCAGATTCAATATAACAGACAACACAACTTCGATATTGAATTACACACTATTTGTTAATGATGCGATTGAAACAACAGGAAACGCAACAAATGGGACTACAATATTTTATAATCTAACATCAAAAATCAATGGAAGCTATATACTTAAATTGGAAGCTGTAGATTATGTTGGGCACAGAATAAATTCAACACCATTGACAATATATATTGACACTGAAAACCCAATCCCAAACATTGAGACTCCAGATAATTCAGCTTTTGGGGATTCTACGCCACAAATGAGATTCAATATCACTGATAATTTAGCGTTAAATCTTACCTTTGCATTTTTTGTGGACGGGGTGTTTAATACAAACGGCACTGTGCCCAATGGAACAACGTCATACGCGAATCTTTCAATGATTTCTGACGGCTACCATGCGATAATTTTACAGGGCAGGGATTTGGCTGGCAATGTGCAGAATTCCTCAAGCATCACAATTCTCATTGACACAATCGGGCCCCAGATAAATCTCTCTGAACCTGCAAATAATTCCAATTTTACAGTTTTCACAATTCAATTCAATTACACTGCAGTTGATGTTTATTCCACCAACATGACTTGTAATTTGACCATAGACAACATAGTCAGGAATACCTCCACTGTTCAAAATAATACATTGACTTCCATAGATGTAACGCTGTCTTCAACAGGCGTGCATTACTGGAATGTTACCTGCCAGGATTTGCTGAACAACACAAACAAAAGCGCAACGTGGCAGTTTGAGATTCTCAAGCCAGACTTTTACATTATTTCAGATTATATTTTATTCAATGACACCCTTCCGGCAGAAAGAAGCAACATTACAATAAATGCCACAATAAGGAATATAGGGCAGAGCGACGGCACAAATATAACTGTTCGGGTTTATGACGGGAATCCTGCACTGAACAATCAGATAAACGGGAATTTCTCTGTAAACATAACACAGGGAAGCAACGTCACAATCTCTGTCATTTGGACTGCCTTGATAGGCCCGCATTACATATGGGTTGTGGTTGACCCCCTTAATCGCATATCAGAAGGAAATGAAACCAACAACAATGCGAGCAAGCTGATTGAAATTTCAAATTATGATGTAAGATACGGGAACCTTACCGGAATTTTTGTTGTCCAGAATAATCTAAATGGAACCGTTTATTCATGGAATGTTGAAACCACAAATTACAGCAATGTCTTTGTAGTTGATTATGATGTATCACCCAGCTTTACCACTCTGCAGGCTATTGGAAAGAACATAACTAATGAAAGTTCCCCAAATGATTTTGTTAAAATTGATGTAGCGTTAGGCAGCACGAATTTCAGCGATTCAATTAATAAGACATACACCTATGGCGGAAGCCCTGTAGGATATTCTAATTTTACAATATATAAAAGGGTAATTTTGGATGTTCCTGTGGTTAATTCAACAAACACCTCCAATTTCATTACCGGGATTATGTGGGACACAAAAAATTCCACGGAGTACAATGGAACCCAGCCGCTGTATTTCGCGACAAGAGTGAACCTTGGCATGGAGGGAAGATGCGGAATATGCGACTATGAGATAAAAATCCCGGCCACCTTGAGGATTAACAAAGGACCTGACACGCAAAGAGTAACTGTATACGCTGAACTAAAATGAACATAACAACAATATCAACGCTGATGTTTGAAATAATGATTTTAGTAATCTTATTTAGCCTGATTGTTCATGCGCCATTGCCTGAGCCCCGTGGAATTGCAGGATATGTCCACACATCAGCTGCGAATACAACTCAAGTTCCCGCAGGAACCAATTTCAAGGTAAATAATACAAACAGCGGGGATTTTGTGAAGGATGTGACAGGAATAGGGCCGTTTCCAGGAAGATATTCTGTTGTGATAAATGGCAATGATGGCAATACAGTCATAATTAGTGCCTGGAATTCTACTTCGTATGGAAAAAGAACAATAACATTAGCAGGAGATATGGACAACATAAATCTTAGCTTGTTTTTCATAAGGCCACCTGAATTGAATGTGACAATAATTTATCCAAACAATAATCCCCTGTTTAATATTACAACTTACTTCAACATTACAGTGAATGTCACAAATATTGGAGGGCAAAATGGAAGTTATTGCAATGTTACACTTTCAGTGAGCAACAGCACTGTTTTAATTTTGGCAACAGGCGAAACATTATTGCATCAGTTGGGAAACATAACTGTTGGACAGACTAACACAACAAAATGGCTTGTTTCCGGAAACAGGACCGGAAGCGTGAATGTAACTGCAGCAGGAATCTGCGGTCCTATGGGGGAAAACTTTGATGAGGTTTCAATTGCGCGTATATCAAACATTACGATTCAGGACATATTTGCGCCAAATATAACTCTACTTAGCCCGGCCAATAATTCTTTGAATGATACAACAGTAACGATAAGCTTCTTTTACAACATCAGTGATGCGTCTCTGATATTGAACTGCTCTTTGGTTTTAAATAATCAGATTAATGCAACAAATTATGCTGTTGCAAGAAATACGCTGCTCAATTTTACTTTAACCCTGACTAACGGTCAATACAACTGGAGCATAAACTGCACAGATGAGGCGCTGAACATTGGGGCAAGCGGAACAAGAAACCTAACAATCAGCCTTCCTGACTTAGAAATTACAGCCCAGGATATAGTTTTCATTCCTTCAGAGCCCCATGAGAATGAAACAATAGTTGTTAATGCAACTGTTCACAATCGTGGCACAAAAGCTGCTTCCAATTTTATTGTCGAATTCTATGACGGGGATCCTGATTCATCCGGTGTTCAGATATACAATGAAACTGTTTCGATAGGCGCCTTAACCAATGTCTCGGTTAATACCACCTGGATTGCGAGGATGGGCTACAATAATATTTTTGTGAGGGTAGACAAAAATAATTCAATAATAGAAGTGAATAAAAACAACAATAATGCAAACAATTATTTTCTTGTCTCTATTTGGCAGGTTTACTATGGCAATGTCTCCGGCAGAATACTGTTGGACACTGCTGTAAATTATTCCATATCTATGTGGACTGATGTTTATGCTACTAATCTGTTTGTCGTGAAAACCGGAAGCGCTGTTGTCTGGAGCTCCCTACTTGCAATTGGAAGAAATAGTGACGCTGGCCAGGAAATGAATGATTTTGTGGATATTGATACAGCATTAAATACAGCAAACTATACAGACTCAGTGAACAGAAGCTTCACGTATAACAGCAATCCAAAGCACCTTGAGAATTTCACGATCTATAATCTGCAAATACAGAACGTTTCAGTGATAAACTCCACAATTACATCAAATTTCATTACGGGGATTTTATGGGACACTAGCGACGGCGACTCAGAGTACGACGGAACGCAGGACTTGGTCTTCATCACAAAAATAAACCAGCAGAAGCAGGGTAAGTATGGCACTTATGATTATGAAATAGCTGTTCCTGCAAAGCTTCGGGATTATAAATATTCAGAATTCAACACACTAACATTTTATGTGGAGATAAAATGAAAATAAGAAGCATACTATTGGCAACATTGTTGTGCGCATTAATAGTGCCAATAATATTTTCAGAATCTGGGACAATTGATAAATTAATTTCCATTGAAAAAAGCAAATATGTTCTGGGAGAAACAGTTTCAATAACATTGCAGCCGCTTAATCTGTCCTTCGCGGAATTGGATATTTCCTCAAAAGATAAAACTTATCGTTATTTAGAAATTAAAGAACCATATATCAGCTTTATTCCTCCAAGCATCGGAGCTTATGAAATTAGTTTGATTGATAAAAATAATTTTGAAAAATTGGACAATGTTTCCTTTGAAGTATCAGTTCCAGAAATAGAACAGTCGAGCCAGATTAAGCCCGAAGAATTAATTTTCAATAATATTCCTATAATGAATTCAACAAATCTACTGCAAAATCCGAATTTCACAACAGATATTTCTCAGTGGGAAAATCACGGCGGGGGCTATGTCACATGGGTCGAAGAAGGTTATGAAGACGGAGCTTTGCATTTTACTCCAAATGATAACAGTTCCAATAATATTACAACAACAGAGGCATGGCAGGGTCGCTGGAATGTCAGCCCAGGAGATGAAATGATTTTTGAGGGTTGGTTTAAGGCTGGAAATTTATTGACCAGTAGAATAAATAATGGCACAGGTTTCGGAATAGATTTGAGAACTTATGATTCAACATTGAATGATAAAATTATTGCGACAATGCCAAATAATCCAAGCGGTGTTTTTTATACTTTTAACTGCCCTGCAACAACAAATCAAGAATGGACATATATGACTTGCGATGCAATTATTCCCTGCACAGCAAATGAAGATAAAAGTTTTTCAACATGGAGTGTCTCATCTGGAGTTTCATCCACAACCAAAGGCGCAAGAATGGGTCTATGGTATACTCCCTTAGCAAATCAGCCGATGCCAGAAAATATGTATGCAGTTGTCTGGATTCATATTTGGCATCACGATACTCTTGATGAGGCGTGGATTGATAATTTAAAATTCAGCATAAATAAAAATGTAATTAATTGCTCGTCAGAACAGCCAAGAACAAAAAATACAAATTTCTTAATGGATTATCATTTAGGGGAAAATATAGAATTAATCAGAAAACCAATAGAAAAAGGTGCAGATGTAACAGTAGCTCATGAAAATATGGCTTACAAATATTATAATTTGACAGAAGCTTCATTACTGTTTACGCCTAAAGAAATCGGAAATTATAGTGTTACTATTTTACTTAATAAAGAAATAATTGATGAGTACAACTTCACGGTGTTGCAGCAAATATTGAAACAAGAAGCAGCTGTAGCTGAAGTGATTCCTCGAATAGAATATTCCTCAAATCTCCCTGAAATAAAAATAAAACACAAAATTTCAAGGAAAATCGGCATAGAGTCTGTAAAAGAAAAAACAAAAAAATATTCAGGAAAATATGCAGAAGAAGACTTCAGCATTGAGGCAGATATCTTAACTTCGGGCAATGAAAGAATCTACACGGCTTCGATAGAAGAAAGCGATTCTGAAACACTGACTGTAAAGCCTGACATGCCCAGAAATATCCGGGCAGGATTTTATAAATTAAGAATAAATGTTACTGAGGGAAATAACTCTCAAATAACAGAGCAGGAATTCCCTTGGGGACTTGTTTCATTAAACACGAAGAAGAGCATCTACAAACCTGGCGAACTAGCGGAGTTTTATATTGTAGCCTTAGATGAAAATGGGAGAGCAATAGAAGATGCAAATTTGAGCATGACAATAGAATCTCCAGATAGCACAGTCTCACCATTTTCAACAGACGCAAATACAGTAATAAAAACTTCTGAGAATGGCGTTTATTACGCATTTTATCCGATTTCGGTTGAAGGGAATTATTCTGTGATGATAAAATCAGTTGTAAACAATAAGGAAATAAATTTCTCAACCTATTTTCTCGCAAAACAAAACTATGAATTCGACATTATAAGAAATGCAGAGAGCAAAATAGACCCGACAAAACAAAATTCATTTGTCGTTACGATAGACGTTACTCCAAACATAAATGCAGATAATCTGATAATAAAAGAATTTGTTCCCTCATCGTTCAATGTTGAAACATCAGCTCAAATAACGAGTGAAGGCGATACAAAAGTATTGACTTGGAATATTCCCGGCTCGCAAAGAACAAGGATTTCGTATTCATATTCTGTTCCGATGGAATGGCCAAAACTTTATGCATTGGGATCATTGGAAATAAATTATGGCGATGCCAAATTCTATGAGGCAAGGCAGTGGTATGTTGCGGTTGACCCGGATTTCAATCCTGCTGCATATAATCTTCTCAATGGAACAAGGTTCAACAATGGCTCTGCAAGCTATCTTTCAGGCTCGGATAACCAATATGCTTCTTTCACCTCTTATGCAACAAATTTCTCCAACACATTGTCCATAGGAGCAATAGTTTACATGAGCAACACAGGTGGAAGCGGCACAAGCTCCCCAAAATACAGGGCATGGAACGGCTCACAATGGGATGCATCTGAAACAGAGATGGCAACCGCGGGGAGTGCAATACAGGCTGTAAGATTAGTGCATAATCCGCTAAACTACAGATATTATGAAAAAATTGCAGTCACGCAATCCGCTGATGGAAATCTCGACGCATACGTATGGAACGGAACAGGATGGTGGGTTACAAATGATATTGCGGCTGTGGGCGCATTAGCCACTCCCGTGAGAAGGTTTGACATTACATATGAAACAAAATCAGGAAATGCAATGCTCGTTTATGCCTCAACATCCGCAAGCACTGCTGAAGACTTGCAATATAAGATATGGAATGGAAGTGCATGGAGCACAGCAGGGGCAATAGACGATGCCAATTCAAATGCGGATTTGCAGTATAATTTTGTATCTCTGGCGTCCAATCCGCTGAGCAACGAGATTGGATTAATAGGCAGCTATGCCGCAGGAAGCCCTGCGCCAGCATGGATTTGGAATGGAAATTCCTGGGGAAATGAGAAAAATATCACCACTGCGGTATCTGTCACTGCAGAGGAATCTACCGTGCTGGCTTATGAGCAATCAGACGGTCACCTGCTGGCTGTCGCTGGAAGAAACTCTAATAACAACTGGGATTACAAAACATGGAATGGCGCCGCCTGGTCTGGACTTGGCACTTTTGATGTCAATCCTGCTGCAGGGGCAAACACACAGGCAAACTGGATGAAATTAAAGCCAGAGCCTGGAACAAACAGGATGATGCTGGTTAGCGTTGATGACGGAACTGACCTGGCTGTCTCATATTGGGACGGAGCTAATTGGCAGGGAGCAACAAGATGGGATGGAACTGTCGATACTCATGCGGCAAGACCCGCTGACTTTGACTGGGAGCCTGCAGGAGTGAATGGAATATTAATCTGGGGCACAACAGCAGGGTCTCTTTCCTACAGGAATTTTACAGGCACCGCCTGGAATGGTTCTGAGACGCTTCTCACGGCCGGAGCCAACACGCATCCCTGGGTACAGTTGGAACGAAATCCTAGAAATATCGCAGGGGATATTACCGTGCTGGGAGCGGATTTAGAGTCTACTGTAAATGACCTGGACGGCCTGAAATGGAGCAGACCAACCCTCACTTTTACAGACAGCCAATTTACAGCAGACACTTCAGCAAGCACCTTCGAGGCATTTGACATAGACTACAACAAATTCGGGGCTCCAAATTTGTTCAGGGTTGATGTTGAATTTCCGCTATCGAGTGATACGAATGACTGGAGCTACTTCAACTGGAGCGTTGAATCCTCTTGGAGCATTGCCTCGGTGAATGTAACCCTGCAATTGTACAACTACAGCTCGGGACTGTATGTTACTGGTGGAGGCGGATTCCTAAATTATACGTCAAGTGCAACATCGGGCACAGATGAAGTCTATAATCAAAGCACTAGCTCAAATTGGCAGCAGTTCAGGGACGCTTCCGGGAACATGAAGGTCCGCATTACAGGAATAAAATCAGCTGCTTCCGAATTTTATTTGAATGTTGATCAAATACTTTTCAAATTCCATGACAGGCTTGCGCCGAATGTCACGCTAAACACACCAGCAAATAACTCAAACCTTTCTGTCACAAATTTGAACTTCACTTTCACTCCAGAAGATAATATTGGCATACAGAATGCAACACTGTGGATAAACATTTCAGGGGCTTTTGCGCCTTATCAGGGAAATCAGACAGTACTGACTAATAGAGCGCAGAATTACATCAATATATCAAATATTGCTGAAGGAACATATATCTGGAATGTGCAGGTGTATGATACTTATAACAATAGCAATTTTTCAAATACAAATCTCACTGTTACGATTGATAGGACAGCCCCTTCTGAATCGAATATAAGAGCATATCTGGCAAGCCCGACAACATATTCCTCTTCTGCAACCTATCAGTTTAATGTCACATGGTCTGACAGCTTGACAAATATCCATACTGTTCTAATTGAGCACAATTTTTCAGGAACTTTACAGAATACTACTGTAACAACTAAGAACGGCAATGAATATTATTATGATTATGCCACTGCACTCAGCGCAGGCACTTATCAATGGAGGGAGTATGCAAATGACAGCGCAGGAAATATCAAGGCAGCTGCTGTCCAGTATTATACTGTTAACCCGGCAAGCACAACTACATATCTATACTTAAATGGAAGCAGGGCAAATAGAATAGTAAATCTCACTCAAGCAATTAATTTCACAGTGCAAATACAGAGCATCAGCAAAGTCGTGAATTTGACTTCGAATTATCCAGGCTTCATTTCACAGAATGGAACTAGCCCGCTGCAAAACATTACAATATTCGCAATAGTTGGAACATTCTGGTTCAATGGCAGCTTTGCAGGAGACACAAACTACAGCGGGAGCCAGGAATGGTGGAATGTCACAGTAGTTGATACAATCCCTCCAGGCTCCAGTAATCCCCAAAAAAATGTCACGACAGTCTATCAGAATGACTGGGTTACATTTAACGCCACATGGACGGATAATTACAATTTAAGCGGATATATTTTCAGCACAAACCAATCAGATGAATGGATTAATTCTTCATTTGTTTCTTTTTATGGAACTTTGAATTATTCTTATAATATAACAAAGGTAATCACGCCAGAAGCAGCGACATTCTACTGGAAATTCTATGCGAATGACTCTTCCGGAAACTGGAATGAAACTATGCTCCAAAGCTTTGCTGTTGCAGATATAACGCCTCCTGCAGTTGACCTCTTAGGACCTGGAAACAACAATTACACAAATCTGCAGATTATCAGCTTTAATTTCAGCGCCAGAGATTCTACTGGATTGAAAAATGCAACACTGTATGCCAATTTTTCGGGAGCTTGGGCGGCTAATGCGACAAATACGACTAATTTGGTGATAGACCAACTCACAACAATAAATGCAACAGGGGTTCAAGATGGGTATTACATATGGAACATTTTGGTTTGCGATAATGCTTCTTCTCCGGGACCAAACTGCGGTTTTGCTACAAGCAACAGAACAATAATTGTGGACAGAACACCCCCAACATGGAGCAATAACAAAACTAATGAAACAAATGACGGGCCAAAACAGGGAGACATAATTCAGTTAAATGTTACAATCAGCGACGGCGTAGGGCTTAGCAGATATATCTATTCTACTAATGATTCGGGTTCCTGGACCAATTCTTCTACCCTTGTCATAAGTGGAACAAATTTCAATATAACTATAAATGAAAGCGTTCATTCCCCGACCGACAGGATAATCGGTTGGCAGATATTCTTTTATGACCTGGCAGGAAACTTGAATACAACTGATTTGTTTACTTATGTCGTCAAGCCTGGCGGAGGCGACTCTGGTGCTCCGTCCATAACACTCAACTATCCTGAAAACTATGCAAATCTCTCTCTGAACAATATAACATTCAACATATCTGCAAATGACTTCAGCAACTTGTTGAACGCAACCCTTTACCTGAATTCGTCAGGAACATGGAAAGCAAATCAGACAATAAATGAATCGCTCTTGAATGATGTTCCATTCTACTTCAATATCACGGATATACAGGAGACAAGCTTTGCCTGGAATGTTTTGGTATGCGACAACAACAGTTTTGGAGACAAGAATTGCGGGTTTGCAGCACAAAACTACACAATTACTATTGACAGGACAAAGCCCCTGTCAAGATTAAACTTCACAACGCCCGAATCCAATGCAATTTATAACTATAACAATAATTACACCTTCCATCTTGTATGGCAGGATTATCATATTAAGAATGTGACAATAGAGCATAATTTCACGGGGCAGTTTGTGAATTACACAATCGCAGTTCCTTCAAATCCTGGCTATTCAATCTATTACAATTACACTTACGCAAACTTAGGGGTCGGTGAATATGTATGGAGGATGAATGCATGGGATTATGCAGGCAACTTCAACACCTCAAAGGACTTCAGCTACTCTGTGCAAAAAGCTCCTCCGGGTGTTGCGCTTTATTTGGATGGAACAAGGGCAAACAAGACATATAATTTATACACTGTAGCAAACTTCACTGTAGATGTTCTAAACTTCACAGGCCGCAACGTTAATCTCACCAGCAATATTCCTGGATTTGCGGCTCAAAATGCAACGCAGCCATTAGCAAACTTGACGAATCTGACCACTATCGGACTATTCTGGGTTAATGGCAGCTTTGAAGGAAATGATAATTTCACTTCTGGAAATGAAATCTGGTGGGTAAATGTGACTGATTTGCAGCCACCAACTTGGAGCAATCCGCAGAAAAATGCATCAAATGTTTATGAAAATGACCGGGTTACATTTAATGCAACATGGAGAGATAATTATAATTTAAGCGGCTATGTATTCAGCACAAACCAGTCAGGGAACTGGATTAATTCATCATTTGTTTCTTTTAGTGGAATATTAAATTATTCCCAAAATATTACAAAAAATACATTATTGGCAGGCGCAACATTTTACTGGAAATTCTACGCAAATGACTCATTTAATCGTTGGAATGAGACTGATGCGCAGAGCTTTGTGGTTGCAGACAACACTCCGCCAACTGTTGTTCTCCAGAGGCCGATAAACAATTCAAATATGTCCACTACTTCAATAACATTCAATTTCACTCCCTCAGATAATCTTTTGTTAAAAAACGTCACACTCTATGCAAACTTCTCAGGAACATGGCAGGCAAATGAAAGCACATCTTCTCTGGCAAACGGCACCAATAATTCAATAACTGTTTCTCAGGTTTCTGAAGGGGAATTTGTCTGGAATATTCTGGTTTATGATACATATGGTAATTCCAATTTCGCTTCAGTTAATTTCACATTAACAGTTGACAGGACTCCTCCCAAAATATCTTTGGACGCGCCATCAAATAATACTTACACGAATAACCTAACTGCAAGAATGTATTATACCCCTAATGATTTGCACCTAAAAAATTGCAGTTTGTATGGGACATTTTCCGGCACATGGAGATTAAATCAAAGCACTTCTTCTCCAACATCCGGCTCTTCAAATAGCTTCTCGGAAATTAATCTTACCGAAGGCAGTTACCTGTGGAATGCCCAATGCTTCGACTACGCCTCAAATGAGGGATGGAATTCAACGAACTTCACTCTGACAATGGATACAACTTCACCCTCTGCTAACTTAATAAGCCCTCCAAACAACACGCTCCAGACAGCAACAACCACAGTAACATTCCAGTTTAATGTAACAGACACAAATCCTGTCAGCAATTGCTCTTTGATTCTTAACAACAATGTGATAGACACGCTACCTTCTCCTGCCAGAAACACTACACTGTCATTTACCAGCTCATTGGACAATGGAATATATAACTGGAGCGTAAACTGCACAGATGCTGCATCTAACATAGGCCCAAGTGCAATAAGAAATCTTACAATGGCTGTTCCAATACCTCCAACAGGCTCATTGATAACATACTACACTTCCACAAACACAAATCTGCCTAAATACCGCGAGGGTAATGGAACTACATGGAGTGCTGAAAAAACTGCATCAAACATCAGCTCAAATTTAAAATGGGCTGTTTTAGATGCCGCTCCCGGCAGAGAGGAGGATATACTTGCAACTATTGATTCAAATGATGCTGTTAAAATCCAGATTTGGGATGGTGTAAATTGGAGCGCACCGACCACTTTAACCGCAACGGGTAATTCAACATACAGGGGAGTAGCAGTGGCTTACGAGCAGAACACAAGCAGGGCATTGATTGTTTACAATAACAGAACTCAGACACCTACTTACAACATCTGGAATGGCACAGGCTTTGTTTATTCTGTCGGCCAGAACTTAACGTCCGATGGATGCGTTGCTGAGCCCGTATGGATAGCTCTGGTTCCAAAGCCAAACTCAAGCGAGATAATGGAAGTTGATTTGGACAAAAACGGCGATTATTGCGCACAAATCTGGAATGGAAACAGCTGGGGAAATATTGCCACGCTCTATAGTGCGTCAACCGTATTTAGCACGCAAAGATTTGATGCGGCATATGAGCAAACTTCAGGTAGAGGGCTTGTCGTACTGGAAAGCGCTACTGCCGGGCAGACGTGGTATGCAAACTGGACAGGCAGCGCATGGCAGGGCCCTGTATATATGGGCTCGGACCTTGGGGAAGCAAATATTTGGTTTAGGCTTAAATCGATGAGGGGCTCCAACAGAATTATGCTGGCTACAATTGAGCAGCAGAGTTCTCCTTCAAGATGGGATGTAAACGCATGGGAGTGGAATGGAGCTCAATGGGGAACAAACGCCAGGATTAAAAATGATGTAACGCAGTCTGCGGACAGGATGATGGATGTGGATTATATCGGCAATACAGGACAGGCGATAATTGTATATGTTTCTGCTGCAGGAAGCAATGTTCCCACATATAGAACATGCACCAGCGCTGCAAACTGTCTTGCAGGAACATGGGCGGTTGCTGCCACTACAACTGCCAGCAACTGCGGGGAAGCAGCTGAGCTGGATTATGTGCAGCTTGATTCTGACAGGAATTCAAACAGGGTACTGATGACAGCTACTTCACAGACAACTCACTATAAATGCTCCCAGGATTATAATGGCGCATGGGATGTTTTCAATGCAAACCTCGGCTCTGGGGCGGTTGCTGTCTCAACAGAAGACTTCATGGCAAGATACAACAGGCATGCACCGGATTTTATAGACCCCACTGTAGAATTGAATTATCCGCAAGATGGTGTGTGGACAAATCTCTCTAACCCAATTTCATTTAACTTCACCCCATCAGATAATCTGAAAATAAAAAATATGTCGCTTTATACAAATTCATCAGGAACCTGGCAGATAAATGTATCGCAAATTGGCGGAATAACGAATGGCAGCATTAATACGCTGCTTTCATCAATGCCTGAAGGCATAATAGTCTGGAATGTTTTTGTTGAGGACACTTCCGGAAACAACAATTTTGCTCCTCAAAACTTTACCCTGAAAATTGACAGGACAAAGCCTTCGATTGTGCTTTTAGCGCCTGCAATGGATTACAATACCTCAAATACTTCCATTATATTTTCCTGGAATGCAACAGATAATCTGGATTCTTTGCTTGAATGCAACGTAACATTGGATGGAAGCGTCAGTCGTTCTAACTTATACAGTGGAAATGCAAACGAAAGCAATATTACGATAGATAATATCCCATCAGGAGTGCATTTATGGAATGTAACTTGCATAGACGACGCAAGAAATACAAACACTTCTTTAACAAGGAACTTCACAATAGTGGGCGGACCCGAGACATTAGTTGCAGAGCTTCACTACGACAACAGAAGTATAAACTTGTCCTGGTCTGCAATTACCTATGCAAATTATTACAACATATACATTTCTGCAAATCCGTACCAGTTCGGCTCGACTGCAAATGTGACTGGAATCACAGACTTAAATTGGACAGATTTCAACGCAGGGAATGACAAGCAAAGATATTACAAGGTTGCGACAGTCAAGGGGACAGCAGAAAAATTGAGTAATAAGACTGTTGGCAAATATGAAATTTCATTGGACGCAAATTGGAATCTTGTAGGAACGCCATTAAATCTGACGCACTATCAGCTGGGAGAAGAGTCAGTTGTCGGAAATGCTCTTCCTGTAAAGCCCCTCGACTCCATATTGTCAATCTACCGCCTTAACGCGACAAATCAGAAATGGGAGCAGATAGAGCACACTCCAGGTTATGGATGGAGTGCTGTTTCAGGCTCAGAGGATTTCACAACATTTGACGTTGGAACAGGATACTGGTTTGATGTAAATGCCACGTTGTGCACAAATTCCGCCTGCAACCTCACTTTTGTGGGGGAAGTTCTCCAGGTTAATTACACTTATCCTGTTTATACAAACTGGTCTATTGTAAGCTGGTATCCAATAACAAATCCAACTCTACCTACATCAGAACCCCCGTATTATCCGATCACAGTCGATCCTATAGACTCAGTAGTCAGAGCTTATCGTTACAACATAACTGCCGATTTGTTTGAAAAAACAGACCATTATGCGGGCTATGGATGGTATCCAGCGAGCGGCGCAAGCAAGAGATTCCTCGCAATAGAGCCTGCAAGAGGATTTTATTTCAAGGTGACACCCAATGCAGATTGGACACAAGAAGTTAAGTAAGTTTGTAATTTTTAATGTGATTGCTGTGTTGATTATAGCTAGCGCTCTTGCCGCGGAATTTCCTGTGCCTCACAGCATAAATGGATTCGTTTATAGCGCGGATACGGGAGAGATGGTTGCAAAAGACACTCCTTTCAGCATAAACAACACAAACAATGGATTTTTTGTCGAGGGAACAACAGGAAGAAAGCCCCATCCATCGGGGAGATATTCAGCTGCAGTAAATGGGAATGACGGAGATGTTATTGTAATCAGAACATGGAATAGTGAATATGGCAGTGAAAGAACTATTCTTTTGAACGGAACAATGTCCAATATCAATGTGTATCTTAAAACTGAGATTACGAATATTGCTCCTGTGATAACATCAACACCCATTACAAATGCTATGCCAAATCAGCTCTACCTATATGATGTGGAAGCTTATGATGAAAATGGAGATACATTGAGCTATAGTTTAAATATTGGACCTGAAGGCATGAGCATTAATGCCGCTTCAGGGCTTATACAATGGATACCGAATCATACCGGAAATTATTCTATCGAGATTTCTGTTTCTGACGGTAAGAATGAAACAATTCAGAGTTATATTTTGTTTGTTGGGAAAGTAAATAGCGCTCCGGTTGTAACGTCCATGCCTATTTTGAGTGCAGTTGTAAATGTTGAATACAATTACAATGTTGAAGCATCTGACATCGACGGAGATATTCTAAGTTATGCTCTGGCTACTTCTCCAGAAGGAATGACAATAAACCAAAGTAATGGAATAATTAAATGGATTCCAACTGAAACACAATTGGGAGCAAATTATGTTTCTGTTGTTGTTTCAGATGGGGAATTGTCCACTCAGCAGAATTTCACAATCAATGTAGGAACAACGCAAAACAATCCGCCCATTATAACCTCTACGCCGATAAAAACAGCTACACAAGGCATAGAATACAACTATGATGTTGATGCAACGGATTCGGATAATGATGCATTAACTTATGCACTTTTAACTTATCCTATAGGAATGAAAATAAATAATGCAACAGGGCTGATAACATGGACTCCTAATGCAACGCAGGTTAATTCATATGATGTAAATATCATTGTTTATGATTCAAAAGGCGCAAGCGCCCTGCAATGGTATGTTCTGACAGTCGCGAATGTAAATGATGCTCCGATAATCATTTCTGAGCCGCTTCTGACTGCAAAAACCGGTGAATTATACCAATATGATGTTAATGCAATTGATTATGATAATGATGTTTTGACTTACTCTCTGAAAAAATCTCCCAGAACAATGCAGATAGATCCTTCTACCGGCTTGATAACATGGAAGCCCAAATTATCTGATATTGGGGAGAATTCTGTAATTGTAAATGTTTCTGATGGAATTTTATATGCACAGCAGTCTTTTGTGATAAATGTGTCCCGCTCCACAAAACTGAGATGGTTCAGGGTTACGCTTTCAATAGCCGGACATAGCGGAGCCAGGATAGAAGTTAATAATTCTGAAAGTGGGTTTTATTATGATGCTGTTGCAGATAGTGAAAATACTCTAGTTCTGGTGAATGGAATGGATGGTGACCACGTTAAAGTAAAAGCTTATGATCCAACCAGTTATGGAGAAACTGAATTTGATGTTGAGGAAGATATGCCTGCAATTCCTGTTTTGCTTAATAATAAGCTCAATACTAATGCAGAAAATCCAAGTCAAAATATCACAAATATGACTCAAACTGCAAATGCTTCACTAGGGCTTATAGAAACTCCCATAAACAAATCAAATATAACAAAAACAATCAGGCTCAATTTCAGGACAGCTGTATCGGAGGTTCATTATACTGTCAGGGGCGCTGAAGATGCCGGGTTGGAGGTTGAAGAGGCAAATGGAAGCTATGCCCCTATAGAAAAAGGTATTGATGTGTATCAATATCTCAAAATGAAGCTAAAGAACACCCGAAATATAGAAGTTGAGGGCTCTGCAACAGTAATATTCAAGGTTGATAAAAAATGGGTTGAAAGAGAAGGTATTCCCCCAGAAAAGATATTGCTCTATCGCTTCTCAAACGGCTGGACACGCCTTAACACATCTTTAGTTTTTGATGATTTGGATAATTATTTCTATAAATCAGCCACTCCAGGCTTCAGCCTTTTTGCAATAGCAGGAGAAAAATCTGAGGGGGGCAGCATAGAAGAGAGCAACCCTGCACCAAAAGCTCCCACAGGAATATCCGGCTACATTTACAAAAGCGACGGAAAAACACAAATAGATTCTGGCACATCATTTAGAATAACAAATTTAAGGACAAAACAAAGTGTATCTGACAAAACAGGTGTTGCTTCATTTGGAGGCAGGTACTCTGTTCTGCTCGACGGCGCCGATGAAGATGAATTATTGCTCCAGATAAACGAAAGGGCTCCTTATTCAGAGGGCAGGGTTATTTTAAACGGAGACAGGGACAATGTTAATTTTATAATCAAGGGCAAATCACTTGTGCCGATTACAGGCGCGCAGACAATTGAAACAACCGACAATGAAAAATTAACGATAAACATAATCACTATCCTTGTTTTGATATTTATTGTAATTGCCGTCACTATCTGGCCAATCAAAAGAAAACCGAAAGAAAAAGTCTTTGTTAAGGATGAAGAAAAAATAGAACCAGCATTTAAGGAAGAAAAAGCAAAACCTGCGCCAAAAGAGGAAATAAAACAGGCAACTATTTCCAAGATTATGAAAAAAATTCCTGAATCGCAGTATTTCTATCTGGCTGGCGGCGGTGTCTTGAAAAATTTAGTGGAGCTTGCAGAAGCCCTGAATAAAATGAGTGATGGTGTTTTCAGGAATCATGTTTCTGATTCAAAGAATGATTTTGCGAACTGGATTAATGATGTCTGGGAAGACAAGACGCTGGCATCGTTGATAAGGGGAACAAAAGATAGGGTGGCAATGGGAAAAATTTTGACAAAGTATTTAAAAAAATGAGAAAGAAAACAGGGATAATAATTTTATGTATTTTTTTTGTAATTTTGTTTTTAAAATTAGCAAATGCCCCGGTTCCCGAGCCTCACGGCATTGCAGGATATGTTCACAACAACAACAGCAATGTTCAGGTGCCTGCAGGCACTTCATTCAAGGTGAACGAGACTGTTACAAGCGATTTAGTTCAGGACGTTACTGGTATAGGGCCCTTCTCTGGAAGATATTCTGTTGTCGTCAGCGGAAATGACGGGGATGAGGTAATAATTACCGCTTGGAATTTCACACATTATGGAAGACTCAATATTACTTTGCGGGGGGACATGGATAATATTAATTTATCATTAAATATGACAAGACCAAGCGAATTGAACATAACGATAAAATTTCCCCAAAACAATTCGCTGTTTAATATTTCCAGTGCTTTCAACATAACTGTGAATATTACTGCAATGGGCGGATCCGGCATTAGCTGCAATGCAACTCTTTTCATAGAAAAGGCAAATATTCTAATTTTATCTGCGGGGGAAACATTAATCCATGAGCTGGGGAGTATATCTTCAGGAAATACAATCCAGACTAACTGGAGCATCATAGCCAATTACACAGGAAGAACCAATATTTCTGTATGGGGGATATGCCAGAATAGTGGAGAGAATTTTGATAATTTAAATGATCCAAAAGCGTCCAACATTACTGTCCAGGATACAGTTGCTCCTGGCATCATTCTGTACAGCCCCGCGAATAATACTATGAATAATACCCACAGCACAATATTGTTTTTTTATAATGTAACCGATGACTCAAATATTTTGAATTGCAGTCTTGTATTAAACGGCGTAAAAAATATATCCAATTCAACAATTTCAAAAAATAAAATCATGAACTTTTCCCAATTGATCCCCAATGGAAACTATAACTGGAGCATAAACTGCACGGATGATTCTCTAAATGAAGGAGCGAGCGAGATTAGAAACTTGACTGTTAATGTTATCATATTGGCAATCTCAAATTTGAAAATTACATCGCCAGTAAATCTTCAAGCCGCATCCACGACAGAAATTTTCTGCAATGCAACTATAAATGGCGCAGATAAAGTAAATGCCACATTGTTTCATGAATCAGCAAAGCCTTACGACAGCGACGACAACAATGTTCACTATTCCAACAGCAGCTGCGAACTTGGCTCTGAATATTTTTGTTCATTCAACGTGTTGTATTATGCAAACAGCGGGACATGGTACTGCAATATAACGGCGGAGGATATCCAGGGCACAATATTAAGCGACAATATATCCACTATTGTGAATCCGCTTGTTGCAATAGAAATAAGCCCTGACGTGGTTGATTATGGAAGCTTGGTTCCTGGAGATGTATCAGCTTTCATTACTGTCAACATAAGCAACATGGGTAATGTGCCTCTTGATTTGAATATGTACGGCTATGGGGACCATTTAGATGACAATCTGTCAATGAACTGCACTGTTGGAGTAATATCCATAAACTATACACGGTTTGCATTGAACACAAGCATCGCGTATGCAGATATGACTAATCTTTCTGGAGTAATGCAATCACCGAGCTATGTAAATATCTCTTTGCCCAAACAGAACAGCAGCGTTATTGTGAAAAATTATACTTATTGGAAGCTCCAGGCGCCTCCAGGCTTGGCAAGGAACTGCACAGGCAGTTTAGTTTTTGGGGCCATAATTGATAGTTAAGAAATAATTAAATAATTAAATTAATAATAAATACCGCTCCTGGCCGCGGGGGCCATGAATATGTCAGAAACCAAAGGTTTCTGATCATGCTCAGAAATGCTATGCATTTCTGACATGCAGCAATAGGCCTCGCCGATTGAGAGTAATTATTTATTTCTTTATTGTGTGAATATAATTAACTAAAAAACAACGGAGTAATATAAACTTCAACTAATGCAGCCACAACAAGAACTAATATCGACATTACAATCAAGTCAATCGAGTCAAAGAGAATGTGCATGAATTTGCCTTCCCTGAAGTCGTGCCTTACAACTGCGATGGAGATTATTCCTGCACCTAATGCAGCCATGAAATAGGCGAGAATCTCAAAGCTTCCATGCGTCAGATATCTGACAAGGCTTAATGAATAATGCTGGAAATAGGCCGCAACATTCCACAATCCAACCTGCTGCGCCATGCTTGCAATGCCACTTCTCACAAAGCTGCCCATTGCGGTGCCAACAACTGAGGCGTTCCAAACGAGAATAAAAAGAGCCCCTGCGCCGTAGAAAAATGCGAAGAGTATGCAGAACAAAAGAACCTTTATGTTGTTGGTGAATATTACGTTGAAGAGTGCCGCATTCTGGACTGCATTTGCGCTAACGGAGCTGACTCTGTTCACTTCCTGTATAGTCTGTATCTGGACATCAAAAATAGTGTTAACCTCGTTAGGTGGCAGGACGATGTACCAAAATGAGAATGCAAACGCATAGCCAAGGAAAAGAAGCATGAAGACTGCCAGCGCCTTGAAGTGCTCTTTCAGCAGCAATCTTTCCTCTTTGATTTTTATGTCCTTTTTCTCCTCTAGTTTCAATGTCATCTGCACAAGATAGAGTGAAGCAATGACTGTCAAAAAGACCATTACAAGGCTTGCATTATTCTGAAAAACCCATCTGGCAAGGAAAATCGCAATGGAAGCATAGAGAAAGCCGAAGAAAATCATCTCCCACGGGTGGCGCTCTGCTCCCCGTGGTCCTATAAGTATCTCAAGAACCATGTGTATACATTATATTTGCCACATATATAAACTTTTTGGATTTAGTATATTGGTATAGGAGAGTGTATATTAATTTTATGTTATATTTACTACTGTAAAGAAACAAAAAAAGAAAGATTTATATAGAAGATATTGTTGGGAATGTTCATATGGAAGCCTAAAAAAGGACAATTGATGTGCTTGCAGCTGATTGTGATGCAGAGAGCACTCCGGTTTTTCTGGCATATGCAAGACCCAATTTAAAAGAAGAATATATTTTTGTAGGTGAAAGGCCAATGTCTGCACAAGCCAACTCAGCAACGACACCTGGCGCATATTTAATGCAAGGACTCCATACAATATCTTATCCAATGAGTTTTCTTGGCACAGATACCAATTCAGAAGAAATAGCAATGAATGAGTTTGAGAGCTCTCTTCGCAAACATGTGGAAAACGGAGTAAGATTAATTATTGTCAATTACGCTCATTTAGACTATGTTAAAACGTTATTAAAAACTCTCGAAGGCAATCCCCTTAGAAATATGCTCGGTTTATCTCACGAGTATGCCCTGAACATAAGCTATTATGCTCTTAAAAATCATAGAGACGAGTTAGTTCGTGAGGAGGCAGTGTAACAAGAAGACAATTTTCATTAATCGCTTTTCTCAGAAATCTTTTTAAATAGCCCTTTTATCCAAAAGGGTATGCCACGAATGAGGAAAGGGGTAGCTTATAGGAAATTAGAGAGACCTAATACTCGAATATCCAAATACAAGAAGAAGTCTTTTGTGAGGATGACTCCCCACATCAAGATAGCCCGCTTTGATTTGGGGGAGTTCAGGACTGATTACGAGTATTCTGTTGACTTGATTACGCGGGCAGGAGTGCAGATAAGGCAGGAAGCCCTTGAGTCTGCAAGACAGACAGGAATAAGGCTTCTTGAAAAAACACTAGGGAAAACCGGCTATTATTTCAAAATCAGGATTTATCCGTTTCATATTTTAAGGGAGAATCCCCTCGCTGCAGGCGCAGGCGCAGACAGAATGAGCACAGGGATGCAGAGGTCCTTTGGAAAGCCGATTGGGATTGCAGCCCAGACAAAGAAGGGGCAGAAAATAATTACGGTGAGAACAAATACCCCTAATTTAGCTGTTTCTGTAAAGGCTTTGAAGAGGTGTTCGAAGAAGATACCCTGTGGTTGCATGATAACTGTGACGAAGAATAAGCCTGCAGTCTAATGACAAAATTAAAGTATTGCCCTCACTGCAAAACAGCACGCATCAAATTCTTTTTAGGCGGAGAAGCTGGTGTTCTCTATAAATGTGAAAAATGCGGCTATCAGGGGCCGTTGTTTATTGAGAAAGAAATTAATAATAAAAAATAGTTTCAATACTTCTTCACTATCAAAAATCTTCTTTTGTTCTTGTCCAAGTCCAGAAAGCTGTCAGCTTCCTCAATCAACTTTGCAGATGCAGATTTGCTGAATGCAATAACTTCAGTCCTGCAGCCCATTGTCCTGACGTATTCAAGCAAAGCCCTGAAATCGCCGTCTCCGGAAACAAGAATAACCACATCAAGCTTTGGAGCCATCTTAATCATGTCCATTGCCATGCCGACATCCCAGTCACCTTTTTTTGCTCCGCCAAGAAAAATCTGCAAGTCCTTCATCCTTACTTCATAGCCCATTTTCTCCAGTGCCTCAAAGAAATTGACCTCTTCTTTAACATCAGCTTTAATCACATATGCAAAAGCCCTCACTAATTTTCTGGTGCCAACTCCAGCATTTAGTATTTCATGAAAATTTACCTTGGCATCATAAAGCTGCTTAGCAGAATAATACATGTTCTGGACATCAACAAAAACGCCAACTCTTTGTTCTCTTCTTATCATTTTGTTTTCACCAAAGGTTTAGCGTATATATTTATTTAAAAGGTTTTTGGAAAAAGAATATTAAGGTGACGAATATGAAGAGTTTAGGTTTTATTTTTTAATAAGAACGAGTTGGACTGCTTAGTATGCCCAACCCCCCCACTGTTCTTCCTTTCGGCGGAGCAAAATCATAACCTTGCTCATGTAGAGCATCATGAATTTCTCTACCTTTCTGAGTTGAGTGAACGTGATAAAGAACGCCATACCTACTGATTATAGGCTCTACTCCAATGGTTTCTACTAACCCTAATTCCTCGGCTAATGTGAGAGCATGACTCGGGACTCCCAGCCAATAATTAGTATGACCTATCTCAGGTTCTTCCAAAATAAGCTCATGCAAATTGTGCAACGCTCTTTTAACACCGTAATCTAGAGTCTTTAAGTGTGTTGGTGTTTCCATTGCCTCCCTGAAGAATTCTTTAAATGCAGGAGACATTCCCTGCAATTTATCGTCTAAAGTTGGTCCCATAATGATTACCTGACCTGCAAGGAACTATTACAAATTTATAAATTTTTCGAACTTATAATCACTATGTAGTAGCTTCAATCCGCGGACTCAATTCACACATTCTCAAAATATCTTTCCAATTCCCACTGGCTAACTTGAATCTGGTATTCGCTCCATTCCTGTTTCTTTGCCGCGAGGTATTTTTCATACATGGAGCTGCCCAAAGTCTCCCTTACGATGGGATCCTTTTCCATCTCTTCCATTGCTTCGGCCAATGAAGAAGGCAGGACACCAATATTTTTAGCCTTCAGCTGCTCGTCAGTTAAATGGTAAACATTCTCTTCCACGGGCTCAGGCGGCATCATCTTCTTTTTTATTCCGTCCAATCCTGCTTTCAGCATTACTGCAAACGCAAGGTAAGGATTTGCGCTTGGGTCAGGGCATCTCAATTCTGCTCTTGTTGCCTGCTCCCTTCCCGGAGAAAATCTTGGAATTCTTATAAGCGCAGAACGATTAATCTGCGCCCAGCAGATATAAACCGGAGCTTCATAGCCCGGAACAAGACGTTTGTAAGAATTTACCAGGGGAGAGGTTATTGCGCAAAAACCTCTGACGTGAGCCAACTGCCCTGCAACAAATTGCTTTGCCAGCGCAGACAGCTTATATTTGTCCTTGGCATCATAAAATATGTTAATTCCTGTTTTGATGTCAAAAATACTTTGATGAACATGCATTCCAGAGCCATTCTGTCCAAACACAGGCTTAGGCATGAATGAAGCATATAAATCGTATTTTGCCGCAATTGACTTCACTGCCTGCTTGAATGTAATTGCATTGTCAGCCGTCTTCAGGGCATCACCGTACTTAAAGTCAATCTCGTGCTGCCCAGGAGCTACTTCATGATGGCTCATCTCAACTTCCATCCCCATTGATTGCAATGCAAGAATTATATCTCTTCTCACATCCGTAGCCAAATCCTTTGAGGAAAAATCAAAATAACTGCCTGTGTCATGCAAGACTGGCTTTGTCTTTTCGCTTCCATTGTTTATCTTGAAAAGAAAAAACTCCAATTCCGGACCAGTATTAAACGACCAGCCCATCTCTGCAGCTTCGGAGAGGACTTTCTTGAGCACATATCTTGGGTCGCCCTCAAAGGGCTTTCCCTCTGGAGTATAAATATCACAAATAAAGCGCGCCACCTTGTGCTCCTGGGATTCCCATGGAAGGACCGCGTATGTGTCTGGATCGGGCATAAGATACATGTCGCTTTCATGAATTCTTGCAAAGCCCTCTATTGACGAGCCGTCAAACCACACGCCCTTTTCCAAGGCTGTTTTAACGTGCATAACCGGTATCACCACACTCTTTATTGCCCCGAAATAGTCTGTAAACTGCAGCTGGATAAACTCCACTCCATCATCTTTAATCCTTTGCAGAATATCCTTTGTCAAGTTGCATCACCAATTTATAAGAAAAATATGCCATATTAATAATTTATTGCTCAAAATTTTAACAAATTTAGAATAAAATGACTTCTAGATTAACAAATATTCAGAATTCTAGAAAAAAATAAACAATAATTAAACAAAGTTATGGTGTTATAAGGTAAACCACGTCATTGGGCTTTACAGGCTTCTCCACTTTAAGGCCGACAGAATCGCCCTTCTTTGCCTCCTCAATTTGCTTATGCTCCACCTGCATGGACTCGACTTGCTGAGTAAAATCTGTAGTACTGCCCTTAATCTGTATTGTGTCTCCTGCCTTAAGCATTCCCTGCAAGTCTACTACACATACACCTATCTTCGGATAGAAATGGCTTATTTTGCCGATTATTTGTCCTTCTTCCATAGGCTACCCCCTCAAATATACCCAAATATGCCGGATATTATAAAGTTTTTTGTTATGTTAAGAGAACTTTCTGTCTTCTTAGCGCCATTGTGGCGTGCTCATGGAAGTTAATAACCTGACTTATTTTGATAGAAAACTATTTAAAAAACAAACCGAAAAATATACTTATGAAAAAAGAGGTAAGCTGTTCTAAGCTAGTTTTAATAGTATTTATTGCCAGCATTGTTCTATTCACTGGATGCAGCACAATAACCAACTTATTGCCATCCAAATGCCCGAAAAGTTGCGACGACAAAAATGCCTGCACGACAGATTATTGCAATGAACAATCAGGTTACGTCTGCAAAAATGACATATTATTCAAGTGCAACGGCAACGGAATCTGCGAGGAGGGCGAATACCTGACTTCTACAGACTGCCCTGACTGCAATGACAACAATCCGTGCACAGTTGACACCTTCAGCTATTCAAACGGCAGCTGCGCTCATATTGAAATAAAGGACTGCTGCGGAAACAAAATTTGTGAATTAGTAGAAAACAGGACAAGCTGCCCTAAAGACTGCCCTGACTGCAATGACAAAAATGACTGCACCCTGGACAGATATAACTACGAAATAAAGAAATGCGAGTATAGTGCGCAATATCCCTGCTGCGGCAACGGTGTTTGCGAGTTTACAGAAAACTATCTGGACTGCGCAAAAGACTGCCCTCCAAGCAAGGAGGAGCAGTTTGCTGAGTGCACAAATGACGAATGCAAGCTTAATGTGGCTATTCAGTTCCATGATGAAAGCATCTGCCCAAAACTGCTTACAGTAGAAAATACAAACAAATGCTATCTGGAAATAGCTGTAAAAGCCAATAATCTGGAGCTGTGCGCAAAAATTCCCGACAACGTAATGCTTATGGACTGCAAGCGTAGCATTGCTGTGCAGACAAACGATACCCAACTATGCTTAACCGCGTTGGCCAAGCCAAATCTCTGCCTGGAAAAAATTGCCATACAAACGGACAATATCGTAGTCTGTAATCTCCTTATTGAAGAGTTTGTTGCCACAAGGGATGATTTTGTTAAAAAGTGCTATGCAAAGGTCTCAAAAAATTATCTTAACTGCAAGGCAATTGAAAGAAGCTGGATAAAGGACTTATGCTATCGCGAGCTGGCGTTGATGCTTAATGACTCAAGCATCTGCGAAGGGGTGAAGGAAAACCCCCAGGATTGCATTGATGCCGTGGGCGGCGCATGAAGAAAAGAAAACTAAAAAGGAAACGAACCAAGAAAATCTTTGTGGAAAAAAAAGAAGACGATAAACTAACCTTTGATGATTTCTATTGAAATAATTTGAATTTGTGCTTTTAATTTATAATTACGCCTCACTCGCCGGCGGGGCTATTGCTGCAATAGGCCTCGCCGATTGAGAGGATTTATTTAGAATTTATTAAAAAACACAAACTCTACATCTTAAAACCTGGGGGTAACTTTCCTCTTCCGAATTGCTGCATTAGCTTTTGCATATTCTTTTCAGAGCCGCCCTTGAACATCTTGATTAATTTCTTTCCCTGGCGGTATTGCTTTAATAATTCCCTCACATCATTTACAGAAGAGCCTGCTCCACGGGCAATTCTCTCAATTCTTTGGACAGATATTATTTCAGGGTCCTCAAGCTCTGCCTTTGTCATGGAATTCATGACATGGCGCCACTTTTTCAGCTTTCCCTCCTGAACCTGAAGCATCTCCTTTGGAAGCTGAATCTGGCTGAAGCCAGGAACCATCTCCATTATCTTGTTCAAGGGACCCATTTTTCTCATTGCTTCCATCTGCTCATACAAATCAATAAGATTAAACTCCCCTTTCAGGAGTCTTTTGCTTAAATCCTCGGCCTCTTCAGTGGTTATTGCCTCCTGCGCCTTTTCAAGCAAAGCCTCCAAATCGCCCATCCCAAGAAGCCTCCCGACAAAGCCCTGGGGATTGAATTTTTCCAAATCATCTATCTTCTCGCCAACGCCTATGAAAGTCACATTCGCACCTGTGACTGCGCACGCTGACAAGGCGCCGCCGCCTTTTGCCGTGCCCTCCAGTTTTGTTATTATAACTCCTGTAATATGGCAGGTTTCATGGAATTTCTGCGCCTGCCTCTCAGCTGCCTGCCCCAAATCTGCAGAAATGACCAAGAAAACTTCATTGGGCTTGATTGTTTTGTGCAATAAGTCTAATTCTTCAATTAATTCCTTGGAAAGCGCATCCCTGCCCGCAGTGTCAATGATAACCAAATCAAATTTCTTTAATTCCTTTTCATTGTCCCTGTAAATCTTTAATGGATTTTTCTCTTTTGGGTTTCCAAAAACAGGAACATCTATCTGCTCTCCAAGCTGTTTTAATTGCTCGTAGGCAGCTGGCCTCCAGGTGTCTGTGCACAATAAAGCAATCCTCATTCCCCTTTTCTTGTAGAATTTCGCAAGCTTTGCCGCCTGTGTAGTTTTTCCAGACCCGAACAATCCGACAAGCATTAATGTGCTGGGCTTCCCTGACAAATCAATCTTCTTTTCCTTCTCACCGAGAAATCTGACAAGCTCTTCATAGACAATTTTTATTAAATACTCTTTTTTTGTCAGTCCGGAAGGCGGCTCTTCCTTCAAAGCCCTGTCCTTTATCTTTTTGGTGAGCTCAAAAACAAGGTTTACATTTACATCTGCCTGAAGCAGGGCTTTCTGGATGCTTTTTACCAGCTCATTAATCAGCTTTTCATCTACAAAAATCGCGCTGGCAATGTTTCTTAAAGTGTCTCTTAATGAGTCCCCTAATTTATCCAATACCATGCAGAGAGAGAAATTAATATGTTATATAAATATATTTAATTGGAAAATCATATTACTTGCTTATTTCATGCTCTATTTTCTTTAGAACTTCATCCACAGCTGTAAGAAGATGTCTTCCAACAAGAGAAGCTCCATAAACCTTTCCACTGTCCCTCAATTTGGCATCAATCTGATATTTCTCTGATTTCTCCTGGGCGTGGATTTTTTTCAGGTGCAGCTCGAATCTCTGCATATTCAAAGTGATTTCCTTATACCGCTTAATGTAATTGACAATTATTTTGTTAATGGCAGCTTTCTCAGAGTCGTCCAGATCTGAAAACCCAGAAATCTGAACAGGAATGTCTGTTTCATTTCCCCTAATATTTTCAGAAGGCATAAATGAAAAGTGAAATTGGAAGTTTAAAAAATTTTTGGTTATAATCTGATTGTAGTTGATATTGTTTTATTGCTGCTCATGCAAGCATATAATCTATCCTTTGCGGAACCATTCAGAATATAGCACTCTATATTTTTCAGGGTTAAAATATTATTTACTTTCCCCTTCATACCGCCAGTTACATCAACATTTTTTGAAGTTGAGATGTGACCCAGGAGTTTCCTCAATTGATTTCTGTCTAATTTTCTTATTAATTTATTGTCAACATAGAGTCCGTCGACATCCGAGGCAAATATAGCTTTATCCGCTGCCATTTTTTTTGCAAGATAGCTCAGAATGTAATCCCCGGATAGAATTGAACAGCCGAGTTTTTCATCATATGCTGGCGTGCCATATAAAACCGGAACCAATCCTAAATCCAAAATTTTAGAAATTATTAGGTAATTGAATGATTTTATTTTCTTGTTTTTCATCACAGCTATTGCCGAGGCCTGAATCGGAAATGCGGGAATGCCCTCTTTAACCAACGCCGTGCAGAAATTCGCATTAAGCTGATTCACCAAAGCCTGTGTCAAAGCAAGAGCTCGTATCTGATTCTTATTTTTCAATCCCTCGTTGAGTTTGTAACGCTCTGCAAGAACATGTCCGTAAGAGCCTGCGCCATTTATCAGAATAAGCCTAAATTTATTTCTTGAATATGCCCTGGCAATTTCAGAAGAGAGTTGCTTAATATTTTTTTTATTCAGCGATGGATTTGTTAAATGTTTTTTTGTTATTAGAGATCCGCCAATTTTAACGATATAAAGCCGGACCATGTCCATTAACCTGCATTTCAGCATATGTTTGAGACGCGAGTTTATCTCTCGGAACCCCCAGCTGCATCATTATATCAAGAACAGCAGACGCTCGGGTTTTCACGACTCCCGCATTGATACCCAGACCGTCCACCAGTTGCTGAGTTCTTGTTTCTGGGTTTGTTTCACACAACATGGGAAAGACCTTTAAATCAAGCATGTCCTTGGCTGTGCTTACCGTCACTATAGGGGTTGTTTTTTCTATTTCAGTGTAGCGGCGACCACCTAGCGAGTCAATCGTGTCAAGAGAAACAGTAAAGTCTGGACGCTCGATGTTCCCATTATAACATCCTATCAGGGTTCTTCTTCCATCAACAACTGTTACATAAGGAAACAGTTCTGCTAATTGCTCGTATTCTTCTTTTTGGAGAGGAATTGTGAACTCTGCATATGGGACTATTTCAGGAGAGGGAACTATTCCAGTGAGAGGCGCCTTTAAGGTTGCAGCATATGTTTCTGCTCCTTGATTATTATGATGCCTAGTCCTTATTTGAAGCCCGCCTACATAATGATGCGGATCAGTGCATAATAACTGTCCTTGCTGTTCTAGAACATAGTGGGAGCTGACCAGTCTTCTAATGGCATAATCCAAGTGCCCTTCCACTCGCGCTTCCGTTTCAACAACGGCTCTCACAGGCAGTTGAGGATTTGCCTCAAATCGCACCCGGAATTCGTCTAACAATTCATTCAAAGTCATTTTAATTTGTCCCCTGTTAACCCTTTGTCGAGAGAAATAGAATATAAATCTTTTCATTGCCAAATAATTATAAATGAAACCTCTGTTCTGCATTAGCATGAAAACATTCATCAAAACCTACGGCTGCTCTGCAAACCAGAACGATTCCGAGATAATGGCTGCCTTATTGAAGAAAAAAGGCACAACGCTTGTGAATTCAATTGAAAAAGCAGATATTGTTTTAGTAAATACCTGCGCGGTAAAGGGAAAGACAGAATCCCAGATTGCGAATTATCTAAGAAAAACATGGAAAGATTATCCTGATAAAAAATTCATTATTGCAGGATGCCTTCCTTTTGTTAGGAAAGGATTAGTAAAATCAATTGTTAAGAAAAGTGCTTTAGTTAGTCCCCATCAGATTGAAGAAATTGGTCTGGTTATTGAAGAAGTCAAAAACAATAAATTCCTTGAGCATCTTGATAAAACATATTCTGCAAAGGCGAATATGCCAAAGCTTAGAATTAATCCTCTAATTAACATAGTCCAGATTAATGAAGGGTGTGCCGGATTTTGCAGTTTTTGCATAACTAAATTAGCAAAAAAAAGGCTATATTCCGCGCTTGAAAAAGATATAATTGAAGACATAGAAAAAAGCATAAAAAATGGCTGCAAAGAAATCTGGCTCACAAGCCAGGATACGGGAGCTTATGGAAAGGACAATAAAAATAATCTTGCAGACTTGTTGAAAAGGATTGCCAAAATAAAAGGTAATTTTTATATCAGAATTGGAATGATAAACCCTGATAATGTAAAGCCAATCCTAAGAGAATTAATTGAAATATATAAAAATTCCAAAATCTTCAAATTTCTGCACATGCCGATTCAATCTGGGAATAATGCGATATTAAGAAAAATGAATCGGAATTATTCCGTAAAAGACTGTGAGAATATAATAAAAAAATTCAGAAAAAATATTCCTAGCTTGACATTGAGCACAGATATAATCTGTGGATTCCCCGGGGAAACAGAAAAGCAATTTGATGATTCAGTCAGATTAATAAAAAAAATAAAACCTGATATAGTAAACATTTCCAGGTTCTGGGCAAGACCCGGAACAGAGGCAGCATTAATGCCGAATCAGATAAATGGGGCTATAACAAAAAAAAGAAGCACAAAACTGGCTGAAATTCAACACGAAATTGCCTTAGAGAAAAATAAAAAATGGATTGGCTGGAAAGGAAAAGTACTGATTGATGAGAAAGGAAAAAATAAAACTTGGAAGGGAAGGAATTTTGCCTACAAGCAGGTGATTGTGAAAAGTCCTAGGAATTTATTTGGCAAGAAAATAAAAACGAAAATTGTTGATGCTTCGCCGGTCGATTTAAAGGCAGAATAGCTTATTGTGGTTGATAATGCGCCATGTCTAATACTTGTTCGAGAGGGGTCTTTAGAACTTTATCATCATAAATTACACCATCATACAGATCTCTGACAGTTTTATTTTGGTCATCATTCAACTTTGTGCACGAAGATGGAATAGAATCGCTCTTATATATCATATTTAGAACTTTTGTTGCATTGATTTCAGGAATGGCAGAGCTGCCATCTGCTAAGTCATAAGCTTTGAGGCATGAAATATCTGAAATTGAGCCAGAAGCTTTTGTAAATGCTCCCATATACTCATTGTCTTTTTTGAAACAGCCCTTTTCATCACAATCGGCAACGTATACAGCTGAGGGAGGTCCCTCTAAGCTAACAATCGTAACCAGCGTTTTTTCTTTTAGAACCTGGACAATTTGAACATTCTGATGAGTTGAGTTTGACGGTACAGCTCCCTTCCAATATTCAGGTCCACTGCCTCCGCAACTGATATATGCAATCGCAGCCACAGCTCCAATGCCTGCTACAAGTTTGTTGATTGTCATTTTTGCTATTATACAATAGTAAATTTGAAAACCTTTATAAAGTTTGTCATCTTCTCCGATCAAATAATGGGGGCTTCAGATTATAATAGGAGCATTCTTCTCACTCTAGTGTCATTAATAGTTTTTTTAGGCATGTTGTCCCCTGCAACCGCCATTGGCAATCGGGACCTAGACTGTAATGCGGATGTTGTTATTTCCATCGATTCGACGGGAAGCATGGGATGGACCGACCCATCTGGAGCTAGAAAGGTATATGCAAAGAATTTCGTGGACGAATTGAGCCTTATTCCCTATTCTGAAAGCTATCCCCAAGATCTTGCAGGTGTAGTAATATGGGATTATTCATTGCTTGGCGGGCTTACTTTTTCAAATGATTCTGCGCAAATAAAATCGGTAATAGACATAGCGGGCGCTTTTGGAGGAACAAATTTAGATGTTGGATTAGGAAGAGCTATGTATCTTTTTGAATATGCTAGCAGGACATCTGTTCCGCATGGCAAGATGTTCCGGGCGATAGTGTTTTTATCAGACGGAGGAGATGGCGGCGGTGCTATTTACACCCCTTCAGGATATATTGGTTCGCAAGCTGACATGGCAAGGGACTATGGAGTCAGAATTTACGCAATAAACGTGAAAGGCGGAATGAGCATGGCTGCAATGCAAGCACAAACTAACGAGGTATCAAATACCAATGCATCAGCCAAGACTGAGGCATTAGCCCATACTGAGGCATCAATTACCGAAACAACAAATGGCATGGTTGTCGCGGCAGTCACAGAAATGACTCCTGAAGAGCAGCTCATGGACATGGCACAGGCAACTGGCGGGAAATATTACAGTTCTATGCCTAGAATGGAACAATTAATTGAAGACATGTCAACTGACTGCAACACTCCTGTGGTTCTGATTCATGGAATCGGGGGAAGTGCGGAAGGGACATGGCAGCTAAACAACAAGATAACAGAATCTGGATTTGTAACTCATAGAGTAGATTTGGGAGACACTGTAAATAGACCCATAGAGGAGATTGCCCGCTCGGCACAGATTGGCATTAGCAATACAAAATTTTCGTATGGTGCCAACCAGGTTGATATTGTTGCATATAGCATGGGAGGATTAGTCGCGAGATATTATATTCAGAGCGACATGTACCAGGGAGATGTAAGAAAGCTTATAATGGTAGGCACGCCTAATCACGGCTCTGTCTTGGCCAATTTTAGAAAAATTCCTGTGCTTGCAGATGTTATATCACAAAACATGTGGGGAGCTGATGTAAGCAACTCGCCCTCAGTTAAGGAAATGGAACCCCATAGTGACTTTCTTGAAATGCTAAATGGCCATGATGGTGAGGATTCCAAAGACGATTCTTTTGACAGCAAAGGTGTTCAATACTTCGTCGAGGGAGGAACAGATATTCCCACATTTTCAGAGGGCCCAACTATGTGCGTTCCTGTTGCAGCCCTTCCCTTTATCAGGATTAAATGCTTTCATATTCCCAGAATAGACGACGATGAAACAGGGGACATGATAGTCACGGAAAGAAGCGCAAGGCTTGACAGCGTTCCCTCAACTTTCTTTGGTGAGGGTGATCCAAACGGAGCTGCTACTCATTTTGTGCTACCAAGACATCTCGGAGTCCTGACACAAGCAGTTTACTACCTTTATGACGATCCACCGCTTCCCACAAATGATTCTTCAAATGAAACGGCACCCTTTGCGCAATTCAATCAGGAAAGCAGCGTCATTGAACCTGGAAACAGCATCCAATATCAGGTTTTTTCAGATGATAGAGTCACTGACAGCTATTTTGAACTGGTGAGCCTCGCCAATCTGACAATAACCATAACCACTCCTGATAATCAAGTTATAGATTCATCAACAAATGACCCAGAAATATCTTACAAATCTGGCGAAGGTTTCCAATACTTTCGAATAAATAAAAGCATAAGTGGAACATGGACAGTTCAAATCTCGAATACCGGAAGCGAAAATGCAAGTTATATCCTTACAACTGCCGGAGAAACATGGCTCTACCTGCTGGCTGCAACAAATCAGTCCAGCTATCATGTGGGAGATAATGTTCAAGTCGAGGTGCTGGTCTATAATAACGATCCTGATGCATCCGGCCATGAGAGAAAGAATTTGGGCGTGATAAGCGCCACTTCAATTGGGGGGCAGTTAATAGCGCCGGATAAATCAACGTCACCATTGACTTTCTATGATGATGGAATGCATGATGATGGAGCTGCAGCTGACGGCATTTTTATGGCAAATGTCATGCCAAGCATGAAGGGAACATATAGAATACAGGTAAACTCAACTTCATCCATAGATGCCTCCAACTTTGCCAGATCAACAGAAATCGCTTTCACCGCAACAATGATTAATGATTTGGCAGTCAGCAATCTTGCCTTTTCAAATGAAAATCCAATGCAAAATGAGACTATTATATTAAGCGCTGATTTGACAAACAACGGTGAGGAAACAATAAAAGCGGGTGTGTTTTTCATGGAAGGAGCTCCAATTGACGGCGGTAAAATAATTGCGGAAATAAATATTAATTCAATAAGTCCGGGCCAAACCTTGCAAATAAGCACTCCTTGGCAAGCTCTGCCAGGTAAATATACAATCCACGCAATAATAAGCCCGTATACACCGTATCGTGAAGTAGATTATTCGAACAATGCAGTTAACAGAACATTATGGGTAACTGCCCTACATTATATAGATGGCTGCGCAAATTTGACAGATGGGCATTCCGTCTACATACTCACCCAGAATGTGGTAAATCTGGAAAACAGGGAATGCATGAAATTTGTCAATGGAAGCATAACCCTGGATTGCTCGGGATTCTCTATTACCGGAAACAGGAGCAGCTATAGCAATTACGGAATTCGCACATACTCCAACAATAATCTGGTGATAGAAAATTGCGTAGTGGATTCAACTGGCGACTATGCATATGATTTTGGCAATTCAAAAAATGTAATCATAAGAAATAACAAGGCGCTGAATAGCTATTATGGTTTTGTAGGAAATCTCAATAATGCAATCGTTGAAAATAATTATGTCTTCAATACATCTTACTACGGTTTTGACATATCAGCCACGAATTCCATAATTGAAGGGAATGTAGCTTTAGCAACTGGCAGCGATGGATTCTCCCTGGGCGGCTCCAATGTAACTGTGATAGGGAACTCCGCATATAACTGCTATTATGGTTTTGGTGGAAGTGTTAGTAATTCTACAATCAAAAACAACTATGCTATTAATACATCATATTTTGCATTTAGTATGGGTGGCACCACGAATTCGTTAATAGAAGGGAATGTGGTCAGCAATACCAACTATGGCTTCGATTTGGGCAAGAACAACACCATCATAAACAATAGTGTATCAGGAGGCAACTATGTGGGATTCTATCTTGACACTGGATGTGTGATTAAGAACAACAGGGTTTCAGGAGGCATGTGGGGATTCTACGGAGGGAGCAATAACTTTATTGCTGAAAATATCGTATCTGGTGTCTCTCAAAATGCATTTAGCCCAAATGAAAATAATATTTTAATTAGTAATGTTGCAGATCACTGCAGCTATGGTTTCAACATAGGAAACAATAATACATTAATTAATAATACAATAACGAACGGAAACCAAGGCATTTATATTAGCGGTCACGTTAATAATACTATAAAGGAAAATTCAATTATCCATAATTCCAACGGAGTATATTTTTATTCCGCAAAGACAAACGTTGTAGAAAAAAACAAATTCTTCAACAATACAAATTCAGGCATGTATTTCTATAACTCTAATGAGAATTTGATAAGAGATAATATATTCAATAAAAACAAGAATGGCTTGTATTTCTATTCTAAATCGTTCAATAACAGTATTTATAATAATATTTTCAACAATACAAAAAATGTTTATGGGGAAAAAGGAAATAACACATGGAACATAACAAAAACTTCCGGGAAGAATATTATTGGAGATTCATATCTTGGCGGCAATTATTGGAGCGACTACAACGGCTCTGATTTGGACGTAGACGGCATTGGCGATACCAATCTTCCTTATAACTGCAGTAATAACATAATAGGCGGCGATTATCTGCCTCTGGTCTCCACTGATATGGATAAAGACGGTATTCTGAATAACGTTGATAACTGTTGGTATATTCCTAATCCTGTTCAAAAGGATTCAAATGGTGACTGCCCTGCAAAGCCATATACTACTGACCCAAAATGCGGGGATCCCTGCGAGGTGCTCGAGGTTCAAATTAATCCCAGAATTGTAACAGCTGGCAATGATATTAATATTTCTGTAAGCACTGCGCCACAGGGAATCTATAACGTGGCTTATATTTACAGAAGCCCTTCATTCTTTAAAGACTATCTTATCTTCTTCAATTGCGCAACCGGTACATGCAATAATCCCATAAATGCAACGTATAATATTCCAACGAGTTGGGTTAACGGGCAATATTTCTTCGCATTATACGATTATTCTGAAACAAACTATTCCAAGATGTTTAAGATGTTCTTCTTTAATGTAACAGGCGGGGCTCCATTGAGGAATCTATCGGCTCGTATTACTCCTTCGACTGTTGTAGCCGGAAGCAATGTGTCAATACAGGTATTCCCCGGCAACGAGGGAATACAAAGGTATGTTTACCTATATTCTGCAAGAGACGGTAGATATAGAGCATGGTTTTACCTATCATCATCCATGTGCTCCTCCGAAAAATTGGGTTACTGCTATACTCCAATTAACTTAAGCTATTACATTCCTGCCAACTCGACAAATTGGGTTAACGCAAAGTATTATTTTCTGATTTATGACCTTTCAGAGCCGACCAGCTGGATCAATGGCATGCCGTCCTGGGGCTATAGTAAACCGAAGAATTTCACTTTTAATCTTACAGGAGGCATGATACCTAGGAATATGTCTATAAATGTTACTCCCAAAATAGTCCAGGCTGGCAATAGTATCTATGTGAACTTGACACCCTCTACCGAAGGAACATTTAAGTATGCCTATATCTACAAGGATAGATACGGGGGAATTTATAAGAATTACACCTACTTTTCCTGCGGCAGCAATACGACAACATGGGAGCTTTGCTATACTCCAACGAATTTCAGCATTAATATTCCGAGCTGGTGGGTCAGCGACCGGTACTATTTGTTTGTTTATGACTATTCTGTCAACTGGAACAGCCCCGATGTCTGGAAGAAAGTTTACTTCAATGTCACAAACGGAACTACTCTCAGGAATTTGTCGGTGATTATGAAGACTAATTTTGTCATGGGGGAGAATTTGTTAGTGCAAATTACTCCGGGCAGCGAAGGCATTTATCCTTATATCTATTTTTATAGAACTACCGGAAGCTATGTCAGTTATGAGAGTTTATACGGGCAGTGTCCATCTTACTACTGCTATACTCCCGTAAACTTAAGCGCGTCCATATATTCGCCTGGGCAGTATAAGATGCAGGTATGGAATCTTAATATTAATAACTATAGCTCTTATTATTTCAATGTGAGCAGTTAGAATTTACTTAGCAATTCTCAATTTAATGCCCGTAAATATAAAATCCGACATAAAGGCTTCTTCAGAGTCGAGTTCATCCTCAAGGTATCCTTCCATGAAGTCCAGAAAGTCATCCTCCTCTTTTTCAGGATACATGAAAATATCACAAAGGCAGGTATTATAAATAGTTTTTGTTCGTAATACAATATCATACATTATAAGAAAGGTTTATATAGGGGCTATTTTTAAGGGGGTGGGATGAAAGAAAGAGTCACACTGACAATAGAGAAGAGCATTTTGAGCGAGGTAGATGACAGCGTAGATGGGAGAACTATAAAGAACAGGTCTCATGCGGTTGAGCTTCTTCTTCTGAAAGCCCTGGGCAGCGACAGGCCAAAGACTGTGCTGATACTTGCGGGCGGCCGCGGCACAAGACTGCAGCCATTAACCCATGAATTGCCAAAACCGCTAATACCCTTGCACGACAGGCCGTTAATTGAACATATTGTTGACCTATTCAAGAGATATGACATCAAGGATATTATTGTCTCTGTTGGATATAAAAAGGAAAAAATAAAAGAAACTCTGGGGAACGGCAAGCATTTGGGAGTGAACATAACCTATGTTGAGGAGAAAGAGCCATTGGGAACAGCAGGCCCGATAAGGCTTGCAAAGCCGTATCTTAATGAAACATTTATTGTATGCAATGTGGACGAGTTAAAAGAGATTGATTTAAGGGAGATGTACTCATTCCACAAGCAGAATCACGCTACTGCAACAATTGCGCTGACCACTGTAAAAGACCCGAGCATATACGGTGTTGCAATATTAAAAGGCAATCGAATTCTTGACTTCGTTGAAAAGCCAAAAAAGGGTGCATCGCCTTCAAATCTGATAAACGCCGGGCTTTACATGATGGAGCCTGGAACAATAAACTACATCCCAGAAGGCAATAGTTCCCTGGAAAAGGATGTATTTCCCAAACTGGCAAAAGAAGGCAAGCTCTTTGGCTATCCGTTCGGAGGGCAGTGGTATAATACAGGAACATTGGAATTATATGCGCAGGCAATTAAAGAGTGGAAGGATTTAGAATTATAAGATTAAGTAAGTTCTTATATTTGCAAATATAATTAATAAATCCCGCTCCAGGCCGCGGGGGCCATGAATTTGCTGCAAGACTTATCGGCAATAGGCTCCACGCCGATTGAGTGGTTATAATTAATTTTATATAAACAATTTAATTCTTACTCTATATGCAATTACTAAAAAACATTGAGGCGATTGATGCGGCGCTCTATCTTAAGAAAGAGAAAATCCTGATAATTTCTGATTTGCACCTTGGCTATGAGGATGCAATAGTCAACAGCGGCGTGTTTATACCGAGGTTTCAGGTACAGGAAATTATCCAAAGATTTGTTCGAACTGCCGAAAAATTGGGCAAGTTGAATGCTCTAATTATAAACGGCGATTTCAAGCATGAATTTGGAAGAACTACAAGGAATGAATGGATTGACTCCAAGAAGATACTGGAGGAATTTTCAAAACACTGCAACAAGATAATAATTGTTGAAGGAAACCACGATATAAGGCTGGATACGTTTAGAAAAGGAATCAATCTTGAAATAGTGAAAAGTATGTTGCTTGGCAAATATCTGATTCTTCATGGTGAGGAAATTCCAAAAGAGGTTCCAAAAGAGGTTAAGACAATCATTATTGGGCACGAACATCCTGCTGTTTCAATCCGCGATGAAATAAGGACTGAGAAATTCAAATGTTTTCTTGTGGGAAAATGGAAGGGGAAAAATTTGGTATCTATGCCTGCATTCAACCCTGTAGTAGAGGGAACCGATGTCCAGAAAGAGAAACTGCTCAGCCCATTTTTGAAGCAGGACTTATCTAATTTTACTGTTTATGTTGTTGCTGACAAGATTTATAGGTTTGGGAAATTGAAGAATATCTGAAAATTATTTTCCTTTCAAAAGCACATCAACTATATTAGGTTTCCATTTTGATTGAATCATTTTTTTTCTTATCGCTTTCTTGTTTATTCCTGCTGATAACCATTTGCCAATTTTTCTATTTACCTCATTCATGTAGCTTGCATGTTTTGCATATAATTCCCTTAATTCTTTTATCGCCTGCTCTTCCTTTCTATAAGCAATGAAAGCATTTCCAAATAAGGCGCAACCTATTAGAAGTGAAATAATAAAAATAGCCGAGTATATTAGCTTATGATTGTCCTCATTTTCAATTATTTGCTCGTTTTCTTCATTAATTATTTGCTCTGCTTCTTTTTTTGTAATATTTTCCTGCATAATTTGTTCTGATTCATTTCCAACAAGCGGCAATTCAGCTTTGTCCCGTGCAGAGATGGCATAATAACCCAGGCGAAAAACATCTGCTTGATAGTAAGAATAATCTGCATCACTGTAAACATATTTTGTTGCCAAAGTGCTCCATAGTGATGTGTACTTTGACAGAATAATGTCTCTGTTTTGTATCCAGGATTTATTAACTCTAAAGCTAATTGTTGCCAAGCCAATATCTAAATTTTCCGGAACAATATTTAGGTACTTGTACGTATTTGGCATTTGTGAAAAATTAGTTGAAACAAGGCTTTCAAAAGGTGATGTTAAATTAAAATCTCTAAGTCGCAGTTTTTCTATGTTGCTATTATCTGCTTTGCCATTTTTTTCTTCAGCTAAGATTATAGCAGTGCTTAAACTAATAAAAAATATCAATATAACCAAAGGCACTACATATCTTCTAATAGTTTTATTTTTCATTTTTTAGTTTTCTTGCAATCTGGATAATCTCTTCTGCCTCCCTTATTTTTTTGAGAGCGTTATTGTAGAAATTTGAGACAGCCGGCTGTGAGATTTTCAGTTTTGAGGATATTTTTATCTGAGTAAGTCCTCTTTTTCTTAATGACAGAACTTCCAATTCCCTTTTTGTCAGCATATTTATAATATATATAAGTTATAATAGTTATATAAATCTTTTGGAAAAAAAGCCCTAGAAATCAATTACAGGTTCTTCAGAACATCCGCCTTGGTAATCACGCCAGTAATCTGCCCGTTTTCTGTCACCAAAACCATTTGAGAAAATCTAAGAAGCTCCAGCACTATTCTTGATGGCGTGTTTGCTGAAATTAAAGGGGGCTGCTCCTGCATTATTTCCTTGGCCACAAGATTTTCAAGCTTTTTGCCCTGAGCCACGAGCTCAAGGATTGTTGTCTCTGAAATAAGCCCTGCAACACGCTGCTTCTCCATGACAGGAACCTGTGAGATGTTATGTTTTCTCATTAACAATGAAACATGATGGACCGAATTATTGGAATTGACAGAAATAATTTTCCTGTTCATCAAATCCTTTGCTTTTGGCTCCTGGACATCGCTCAAAGAAGATAATGCATCAAAGATTTTCCTCGTTTTTGAATAAGTTGGGTCGATTCTTCCGGCTTCAACCTTTGCGATTAAAGACTGGGAAACCCCTGCCCTCTTAGCCAATTCTGTCTGAGTTAGATTGAGCTTTTTCCTTATTCTTTTTATTTCGCTAATCTCTGTAATCATAAAAGAGAAGGAGAATTATTCTTATATTAATATTTTGCCAATTCACTTGTTTTTTTGATACAAAATGTATCCCGCAACAATTATCACAACTAAAATAATTATCGCCCCAATCTGCCACGGTGCAATAGAAAACTTACTCTCAACCGGTTGCTCTGCTATTTTTTCAGGGGATGGGCATTCTGCACCCTTGTACTCGCTAATTAATTTTTCCATGCCATTCTGGATATTCACATCCCCTGTCAGATATTTGTCTGCAATAAATACCGCAGGAATTCCCCTTTCTTCTGCAGGAACATTATTGACTGTAAAGAAAGTGTTCAGGAGATAAGAATTGTCATCATTGTGATAAATTTCAAATCTCTGAACTTCCATATCTGTTCTATTCGCCAGTTCATCTATGTAAGGCTCAACCTTTGCGCAGTGCGGGCATCCGTCGCCGTAAAAGAAATAAATACAGGTTTTATTTTGGGCGTAAATTATAGTGGAAAATAATAAAATAATTATCGGAATAAGTAAATATAGTTTTTTCATAATTAAAGAGTAAAGTTAGACAATTTAAAAAAGTTATTGTAAAATGCATAAATAGGCCTCGCCGATTGAGAGGAATTATTTTTATTTGACTTAATATCATTTTTAATAATATTCTTATAGGAATATTTCTTTCATTAAAGTTTTTAAATAAAGACATTCCACAAAAGAGCAAAATGGAGGGATTTCTATGGTGAAAATAACATATGTGACTTCTGAATCTGTGACTGAGGGGCATCCTGATAAGATTTGCGACCAGGTTTCTGATGCGGTTCTTGACACCTTGTATGCGCAGGATCCTTACTCAAGGGTTGCGATTGAATGCCTGACTACAACTGGCCTTATTATTGTAGCAGGAGAGGTGACAACAAAAGGGTATGCGGATGTGCAGGGCATCGTAAGACGAAAACTGAAAGAAATAGGTTACATAAGGCCGGAGTTCGGCATAGACTGTGATGATGCAGGAGTTTTAGTTTCAATCCACGGTCAGAGCCCTGATATTTCTATTGGTGTTGAATCAAAAGGTGCAAAGGAGCAGGGCGCAGGCGACCAGGGAATGATGTACGGCTATGCCTGCAATGAAACGCCCGAATTAATGCCTCTTCCGATAATGCTGGCTCACAAATTAACAAGAAAACTGGCTGAAGTGAGGAAAAAGGGGCTGATTAAAGACATAGGACCTGATGGAAAATCACAGGTTAGCGTTGAATATCATGATGATGTTCCTAAGAAGGCTACTGCTGTTGTCATTGCATGCCAGCACACAGACGAGATTGACGAACCCGAATTGAAACGGGAGATTCTGGAAAAGGTGATTAAGCCTGTCATGGGAACATACATGGACAAGGATACAAAGATTTTCATAAATGCTACCGGAAAATTCGTCATTGGAGGCCCTGAAGGCGATACTGGCGTTACAGGAAGAAAAATCATTGTGGACACATATGGAGGTGTTGGCCGCCATGGAGGAGGTTGTTTCTCGGGGAAAGACCCTAGCAAAGTAGACCGCTCCGGTGCTTATGCTGCAAGATATGTTGCAAAGAATATTGTTGCAGCGGGCATGGCCGACAAATGCGAAGTCCAGATTTCCTATGCAATTGGCATTGCAGAGCCAACTTCAGTAAATGTGGATTGCTTTGGCACAAATAAAATTCCAGAGGAAAAGATTTCTGAACTTGTGAAAAAGCATTTCAAGCTCACTCCTAAATGGATTATAGATACCTTGGATTTGAGAAGGCCCATCTACCAGAAAACTGCATCATACGGCCATTTTGGAAGGGACGATGCAGATTTCACATGGGAGAAAACTGATAGGGCAGAAGTGCTCAGAAAGGAAGCAGGACTCAAATAAAAGCCTCAATAAGTTTTGCGGTGTTCTGCATGTAACTTCTTATAATACAGGCCTATGCTTCCAATACTCATAGCTTCTAATTCTTCACGTGTATATTGTTTCATTTTCATCATTAATAAGGAATATGATGTAGGTTATAAGTCTTTAGAACTGATTAATGGTGAAACTCATCATGTCCAAATTTCCGCTCAGCCTGACATTTGCCCCAAAAGCTTTAAAATTTCTTTTTCGTCTAGTTTTGTCAACGAGGAGAAACTCGACTCATTAAGTAAAAAGCCAAAAAGAATATAAAGTTTAATTAATTACATAACTTGGGGTGAGCAATATGGACAAAATAAATCCTGATTTTCCAAAGCTTACTGAAAATGACAAAGTGGTTCTGAAAAAAATACTTGACTCCAAAAGGATTCCGGATAGTGACATTGCTAAAACTATGAAGCTTTCTCCGCAAGCAATATTTAAGATAAGAAGCAAATTAGAAAACTTGGGTATTATTAAAGGGTATATGCCCATTGTTGATTTCAAGAAGATAGGAATTAATGTCATGACTATACTAGTTATCCGCCTTACTCCTAAAGTCTGGAGAAAGTTTTCAGACACTCAAATCTCTGACAGAATGTCTAGATCGCCTCATATTATTGACGCCTACAGGGTTGCTGATGAACAAGCTTCGCATGTCCTGATACTTGGTTTTAGAGACACGTATCAGAAGGAGCAGTATATTGCATACATGCAGACAAAGTATGCAGAAGAAATTCAGATTAAGGCAATATATACTTTTTCAGTGGACAAGATTATTTCACAAAATCCATTGGGGCTCCTGCACGAAATAATCGATAGAAAAGAATTTTCCCCTGATGACTTATTCTTAAATCATACCTCTAAAAAATAATGAGATTATATGCCATTTAGAGTGCATGACATTTTCTTCTGTTTATAAATATCTTATAATTATCAACTTATTTCCATTAATCTGTTAAAACTCCCTACCATAGGTATTAGTACTTCAGCGATATTACTATTTAGAGAGGAGTGCAAAGACAAAGATCTGGTTAGCAGAAATAAATTATGATAAAATTTATAGGAGGGCGGAACCATGAAAATTGCTCTTAATAAAAAAGGGGGAATACTTTCACTTATTGGGGGAATAGTAGTAGTAATAATTATTGTGACATTGTTTTTTAGGATTTTTTAAATTTAGCGTAGAGGGATGAAACAATGGTAGAACGCGAAAAAGAAGGCGGATTTATGGATATGATAAAAGATGGGATAAAAGACGGATTAAGTAATATTTCCCAAATCATATCAGCAAGTATATTTCCGCCAATAGCAGAAGGTACGGATAGGGTTATGAAGAATATTGAAGACAGAATAATACGAATAGAAAAACGAATAGAAAACAGAATCCTAAGGAAGATAACTTCTCTTTTAATAATGGGACTCGGAGCGGTATTCTTGCTTTTTGCGCTTTTTTTCTTCCTGATAGAATATTTTGGCTGGAGCAAAGCTGCAGCATTCTTTTCTATAGGGATGATTGTTTTTGTGATAGGTCTCCTGCTAAAAGCAGGGGAATCTAACAGGTGAAAAAATGGAAAATGAAACAAATAACGCCAAAATTATTGGTATAAGACAGAGAACGCACGAGAGTGTTGACAAGATAATGGACAAGGCTGCAAGCATGGGAGAAAGCGGCAAGGAAGAGATGGCTCGTTTAAAAGAAAAGGCAATAATGATGAAGGAAAATGCCGAGGGCTATATCAGAAAAAACCCGAAAAAATCAGTATTGATTGCCACGGGAATAGGGGCAGTTGCCGGTGCAGTGCTTGCAGCAGCAACGATGAGAAAAAAGGACTAGATTCGATTGTGATATGGCATTGTATGTAACTGGTATGGAGGATATGTAAATATATAGTTAAATATTATTATAACTCTTTACACAATGGCAATCCGTAATCATTATGAAACAATAGTTCCGTTTGTCATATTCATACTGGCATTATTTCTATTATTTAAACTCGTCCAACCGATGATTACTATTCTTTTAGGCAGCACCCTTCTCGCATACGTTTCTTTTCCCCTGTATAAGAGAATATTTAAAAAGATACCAAATAAATCTATTTCAATTATTTTATCTTTATTAATTGTCGTTATTATTATATTAATTCCGATCTCTTTTTTAGCATTCGAAGTTACACAGCAGGGATATTATTTCTATAATTCATTATCAAATCATATTGCGAAAGGAGAATTGTTTGGTATCGGATGCACTAGCGCAGACTCAAGGGTATGTTCGCTTGTTAACAACGTGGAAAAATTGAGCTTAGAACGATTGTCAAAGTTTGGTTTTGACAAACAAGTGGAGAAATTTCTGCCAATTTTAGAAGAGAAAATTGCACTGTTTATCGTGACTATACCAATCATAATCGCACAAATTTTCCTTGCATTGCTTATATCATTTTTTATCCTAAAGGACTGGGAGAGCATATTAAAAAAAATAGTTGACTTGCTTCCAATTAGAACAAAGACAACAAACAGGCTTATCAGGGAATCCGGAAATATAGCTCAGACGGTAATTTATGCACAATTATTGGTCGCATTAGTCCAAGGAATTTTGGGAACTATAGGATTTTATATATTTGGTGTTCCTCTTCCGATATTCTTTGGGGTTCTGATGGCCTTCTGTGCTCTTATTCCAAGTATTGGAACAACGATTATATGGGTGCCTGTTTCACTATTCATGATTTTAAGCGGCTATTTTACTCATGATTACTGGGCCTTAGGCAAAGGGATAGGTCTGTTCTTATACTGCCTTTTGATAATCAGCACAATTGACAATATTCTACTTGCGACAATAGTGCAGGCAAAAGCTAAGGTAAATCAAGTAATTGTAATTATTGGAGTTATAGGCGGCGCCAGCATGTTTGGTGTTGTTGGAATATTTATCGGCCCGGTATTATTGCCTTTGCTCATAACCTATTTTGAAACCTTTAAAGAAAGATTTGATTAATAAATAAATTTCATTTCTGGGAAAATTCTTACTCTTCTCTTTATAAATATCTTATAATTATCAACTTATTTTCATTAATCTGTTAAAACTCCCTACCATAGGTATTAGTACTTCAGCGATATTACTAATGATAAAGGATAAATACTGGTGAGCGAGGCAAAAATGAAAATGAACAAAAAAGGTGTATCGGGTTGGTTAGGTGGGGCAATATTATTTTTGATACTAGCTATAGTTGCAGGTATATTGGGATTTGGACTTATTTCAGGAGTATCATTTACAATTGCCCGATGGCTAGCAATAATATTTGTTGTATTATTTATAATTTCAGTAATAGCCCATACAATAAAAACAGCTTAAACATTTATTAGATTTTTATGATCTAATAAATGTTTTTTTGTTTAGTATGACTGTAAAAAAATAAATAAGAAAAAGGAGATAGGAGGAGATAAACATGAAAACAGGCCTTGTTATATTTGGTGTAATTTTCTTAGTTATCGGAGGATTGTTATATTTTTTGCCACTGCAGCAAGTTACAGCGGATACAACTACTACCGGAAGTGGGACTACAGATGTGCGCACGTCATCCGCTAGAGTAACTGTTCCTATAGAATGGTCATTTGGAGCTGCAATCATTGGTTTCGTTCTGCTAATACTTGGCTTGGTGATTCCTGACTCAAGTGTAAGTATAAGAAGCGATTCAAGAAGGGATTCCTACGAAAAAGTAGTTGAGTCAAAAGAGGATATTGACGCTGGCGATGGAAACAGACGCAAGATTGTCAGGGAGCACACCGAGAAGCATAGAGAAAGATGATGATTCGGACTAGATTTTAATTAAACTAATTTTGATTGAACTAAACAGGAAGTAAGAAGAATTGGAATGAAAATGGCAAAACTAAATAAAACACTTTTGAACATAATCATATGCAGGCATTGCCATAAAAAAATAACAAGTCCGGGATTAGTCGGCATGTCACCAGTATGCCCTTATTGTAAAATACCAGTCAATGGTCAATATAATCTCTGATTTCAGATATCATGATTAGAAAATTCAGGACCAAAATACAAAATCAACAACCTCACCCTAAAGGGTGAGGCATGTTGGTAATGATAAAGGATAAATAATGAAAACGGAGGAAATAAAATGGCAAAATCAAGTAGAGGCGGAAGAATGACTGCAGCAAAAAAAAGAGCAGCAAAAAGTCATCATGGTGGCAAAGGTCCAGTAAAGAACAGGCCTGCAGGAAAAAATATAATGAGGACGTAAATGTCTGAATAAGGAAGATTTATTGCTTCACAGTTGAGCACATTTTTTCCTTTATGTACTTTATGTAATTAGAATAGAGGTGTTAATTTATGGCATTCATAGGAGTGTTGCTAGGATTTTTGATAAGCCTGGTCATATCAGCAATTGTTATCTATCTGGCTGCAAAATTGCTTGGAGAGAAGGAGGGATTTGGCACAGCGATATTGACTGCACTTGTAGGCGCAATAATATTCGCACTCGTGTCTTATTTCCTAGGGATAGGCTGGATTGCTGCATTGATTAGCGGGATAGCCTGGCTTATTGCTCTTGGTAGCTTATACAAGATCGGCTGGCTGAAATCTTTCGTTATAGCTGTTGTCATATGGATTTTTGCAACCATTGTCAGCCTAGTGCTGCCAACCATTGCGGGACCGCTTTAAGAATTCAATATCTTTTTAGCGCCTATTCTGGCGGTGCGACGCACAAAAACATAGTTTTTGTGCTGCTCGGCATCCCATAAGGAACCCTGCCTCGCCGCACGCCACCCTGCGCTATGCCTTTAAGTTTCTAAAAATTTATATAAAACTGTTTAATCACAAATCTTATGAAAAAATATGACATTGTGGGGATAGGCAATCCTTTAATGGACTTCATTACGAAGGTTAATGACGATGTCCTTGCTGAATTTGATTTGAAAAAAGGGATTGCTCACGTGGTGGAGCAGGAGGACATAATAAAATTCTCAAAGATTCTTGGGCATCATTTTTATTCCATGCCCGGCGGCTCGGCTGCAAATACAATAATTGGAGCGTCTATGCTCGGTCTAAAGACTGCACTGATGGGCAGCATTGGGGATGACAGCCTCGGCAATAAATATTTGTCAAAGCTAAAATCTGCCGGGGTAACGCCTTTATTGAGGCGGGTGAAAGGGGTTACAGGCTCGTGCATGAGCCTCGTTACGCCCGACAAAGAAAGGACAATGGCAACATTTCCAGGCGCCAGCATGTATTTTTCTAAACGGCATCTCAACATAGGAGCAATTCATGACAGCGGAATTTTGCACATAGAGGGCTACCAGCTTCTCGTAGCGAATGAAAGAGAGGCTGCTATTAATGCAATGATTGAGGCAAAAAAATCAGATACAATGGTATCATTTGACTTCGCAGACCCCTTTCTTGTCAAGCGCCATAAAGACGAAATTCGGAACATAGTAAATAACTTTGCAGACATTGTTTTTGCAAATGAGGACGAGGCAAGGCTTTTTACCGGAAAAGATGTTTCAGGCGCGGTGAAGGAATTGTCAAAAAAGGCAAAATTTGTCGCTGTGAAGCTCGGGAAAAAAGGCTCTGTTGTGGCTAGTGGAACGCTTGTGGAAAAAATACCAATCTTTAAAGTAGATGCTGTTGATACGACAGGAGCAGGAGACATTTATGCAACAGGCTTTTTGTACGGAATCGCCAAAAAGAAGCCACTTGATATGTGCGGAAAAATTGCATCATTCATGGCGGCAAAAATAGTAGCCCAGTATGGCGCTTATTTTGATTATCCGATAAAGAAAGAGTTGAGGAAGCTAATATACACCTGAAGCATAATATTTATATACTTATTTATAATATCTTTATAATTACTTATAAACAAGGTGATGCTATGAAAACAACCATGATTCAGATAAAAAAGGAAACTGCAATAAAATTAAAGGGATTGAAGACATATCATAGAGAGACTTATGATGATTTAATCAACAAGCTCATTCACGAAGCAAATGAAGAGCCCATTTCTGCTGAAGAGATTAGGGAAATCGAGCAGGGGCTGAAGGATGTAAAGGCTGGCAGGGTTTACAGCGAAGAGCAAATAGCAAAAGAGCTGGGAATAAGGTTAAAATAATGTATTCTGTTGAATATACCGAACAGTCTAGAAAATTCCTGCTGAAACTGCCAAAATTTGAAAGCGAGATAATTGTCAGAAAAATAAACAGCATAAAGAAAAATCCTTTTGCCCAGGTAAAAAAACTGCAGGGAATAAAACTCTGGAGATTAAGAATCGGCAAATACAGGGTAATCCTTGATATAATCATATCTGGAAACAAAATCATCGTTATAAGAATAGGGCACAGAAAGAATGTCTATGAATAATAATCCCCTGTTACAATAATAACACAAGTATTTTAAACTTAATCAGGAAACATTGTTGCAATGGATTTCAGGAAAATTGCCAGAGATATACACCATAGCTCTGAAGTAATCATGAATCCTAATTCTGAGGAATTGCGCGAGATGGCGAGGAAGGATGAGGTTACTACAGAATTTGGCAGCGCAAGCTATGTCACCAGGATAAAGAACAGGAGCGCGAAAGCAACAGAGGTTATTGAGGACAAGCCCAGTGATGAGCAGATCAAGGTTATTGAGGACGTTGTGAAATTTCTAAAGGGGAAAAAACTTCTTTGCCTTCAGAAAACCATGGGCAACAATCCAAAGATGAAACTGCACTGCCGCACTTATGTGACTGCAGATTACGCCAGGTTTCTTTATCAATGGGACAAAACATTATTTCCCGGAGACATGGACAAGGAGCCAGACATGATTACAATTATAGTCCCGGAATTTCCGAAATTGAAAATTATTGTTGATGCCAGATCTTATACGACATTTGTTCTGGGCTCGGATTATTTCGGGGAATGCAAGAAATCAAATCTCAGAATGGCTATGCATATAATGAAAAAGCGCGGCGGACTTGGGCTGCATGCGGCAACCAAGCTCATCAGAGTTATTGACGCCTATGAAAATTTTGGTGAAAAGGGCTTTGTCTTGTTCGGCTTATCCGGAACAGGAAAAACATCTTTGTCGCTTCATGACCACGACCTGAAAGGTAAAGAAGGAATTACAGTAAGGCAGGACGATGTTGTTTTAATGGACAAAACGGGGTATTGTTATGGAACTGAGGATGGATTTTATCTGAAAACTGAGGGTCTTGAACCCTCCCAGCATGTTTTGTATGAGGCCGCAACAAGTCCCAATGCAGTCTTTGAAAATATTTATGTGGATGAAAAGGGAAGGGTGGATTTTCTTGACTACAGATTAACAGACAATGGAAGGGGCGTTGTTCTGAGGAGGGAGATTAAGGAAACTGACGAGGAAGTAGATTTGAAAAGAACAGATGCAATAATTTTCATAACAAGAAGGGATGATGTTGTTCCGCCTGTGGCTAAGCTGAACCAGGAGCAGGCAGCTGCCGCTTTTATGCTTGGCGAATCAATTGAAACAAGCGCTGGAGACCCAACTAAAGCAGGGCAGGCAGTAAGGGTAGTCGGCACAAATCCATTTATAATAGGGCCTTTGCATGAGGAGGGGCATAGATTTTTGGAGATATTGAAGAAGAATTCTGAAATAGAATGCTTTCTTCTGAACACAGGACACGTTGGCGGAAAAGTTAATGGTGACAAGATAACTGTGAAGGATTCTGCAACAATACTGCGGGAAATTGCCCGAGACAGCATTAAATGGAAGCATGACCCTAATTGGGGCTATGAGATAGCTGCTTCTGTTCCCGGAGTAGATTCCAAAAAATTAGACCCCAGCAATTATTATTCTGAAGATGAATACAAAGCTCTTGTAAAAAAATTAAGGGAAGAAAGAAAGGCATGGATGTCAAAGTTCCCGGAGCTTGATTCTGGTGTTGTGATGGCCCTGACGAAAGAAGATGTGGATAATAATCAAGTCCGTGCGCAACAGATACCGTAAGCAAAATTCTAAATGTGTAGTATAATTTAATCCCACTCAATCGCCGTGGGGGCTATTGCATTTTAATCTTACCAAAAAGCAGTGCTTCCTGTATATAATATATAGGCAGCGAGGCATGCATTCGCAATTGCATGCGCGGTAATGCACTCATGGATATTCTTTCTTCTCATTAATAAAATGTTAAGCGTGATGCCCGCAATCAATCCTGGAAGCCACTGCGAATGTGCGAAGCCGAAGAACAGGACTGTGAAGATGAATGAAAAGACTGTGAATTTTCCGATTGGAACGCGCTGCCATTTTGCTTTTTGCAGATATCTGTTTAAGAAATATCTCGTGAAATATTCTTCAATAATAGGAGCGAGCACAATTAAGATTACTACTCTCAAAGATGTCTGGATAATTCCCAGAGGCACATTAGCACTGCTTCCGCCCAATTGCGGATACCTTCCCTCCAAGCCGACCCAAACAATGAAAATGAAGATGCCTGCAAAAATAGATTCCCAGCTAATCCTGAATTTTAGCGGATATGCCTTTCTGAAAAGGGCCAGCAGGATAACGACAACAAGGAATTTGACAATTAGAGCTATCGTATAGTCCTTAAAGAGCCAATTAATAATCGGCGCAGTAATCAAATAAAATATCAGCGGTATAAAATACTCTTTCATTTTTAAGTAGTTACTCAATATTGTTTTTATATTTTGTCTTATTGAGATTAACAACTTCACCCAAAAAAACATTTTTAAACTATCCCTCTTATCCATGCTTATGCTAAAGAAATGGGATTATGTTTACATAGGACTGCTGATTTTGCTAGGCATTTTTGTAGTTTACAGCGTTTCTCAGAAAATCCGTGAGCCCTTTACAGAGATGTATTTCGAAGATTACAAGAATCTGCCCAAGCTTGTTGAGAATTCCACCGAGTTTTCTTTTACGATATTCAACCACGAAACAATGCCTTACACATATCAAATTAGAGTCATTGCTGAAAATTATAGGCAAAATGCATATTTGAATTATTTTAAGGACATAGATGAGTTTAACGTCACCCTGCAGGACGAGGAAAACAGGACTTTTACTGAAAAAGTAAGCCTTGACGACAATTTCATTACTGCAAAAATTCAGGTTATAGTTGTGAATAAAAATCAAAACATATTTTTCTGGGCGGATTATGCAAAGACCCTGTTTTTATATCCTGAATACGGCCGCGTTTCCTTGGATTGTTTCAGCAATATTGTGAATGTTCCCAGCCTTTCTCTTATTAACATTTATGCCCGCGGCTCATATGGACAGGGATGGCCATACGTGCTGGTTTTGTTAGACGGAAATCTCCTAAGAAACCAGAGCATAGTTTCCAATGCTACGCAGATATACCGATTTGCGACCAGCAATTTGAGTGGGGGCTTCCATTTGTTGGACGTAGTTTTTCGCGATGATTTTTATAACAGGACAGTACTGCCCGACAACACGACTCTATATGAGGATCGTAACATATACATAAGCAATATTTCACTAGACACTTATTTTATGTCCAAAGACAACTATTTGCTCGATAACGGCAAGGGCATTCAAGCTGTTGACTGCAAGGATATCGTGGAAAAGCAGATGAATCTTTATTCTCCAGGCGCATTAAGATTCAGGATTAATGTGACTGGGTAAAAAAAGTCTTCAATCGTGATCTGTGCAGTTCATAATGCAAATTTCTTTTCAGACGCCAACACCACTAGCGGCTGTCGCACTTGTGGCAAAGTGCTCGCTCGCCACCCCGGATGGGGCTTCCCCCGGCTCGCCAGCGCTAGTGTTGGCGTGGCTTGACGGAGGGAAGCAAAATTTGCTGCATGATACATTCAGAATACAAAGATTTATATATATTAAATATTTACACATAATTAAATATAATAAATATTTGGAGGTCCAAAATGCCAACGATAACACTGTCTGTTCCGGAAGATTTGAAGAAAGACATGGACGAATCCAGGGAAATTAACTGGTCTGAGGTAGCAAGAACAGCAATCAAGGAAAAGATTGCGCAGCTCAGGATACTTAAGCAGATAGCAGCCAAGTCCAAGCTTACAGACAAGGATGCTCTGGAATTGGGTAGAAAAATAAACAAATCACTGCACGAAAGGTATGTTGCAGGTAATTGATCATGGATCTGGTTGTTGATGCGAACATTGTAATGTCTACCCTGATTTCTGCTGAAGGAAAGACTTTTGATTTGATATTTAACGACAGGCTAAAGCTTTTTGCCCCTGAGTTCTTGCTTGAGGAAATTGAAAAACACAAGGAAGAGATATTATCAAAATCCACCTTATCTGAAGCGGAATTTAAATTATTATTATCCCTAGTTTTCTCAAGAATTGAAATAATTCCATTGTCTGAATTTCAGAAATTTGTAGTGTGTGCAGAAAAAATCACTCCAGACCCGAATGATACGGAATATTTTGCCCTAGCATTAAGATTAAATTGCGCCATCTGGACAAATGATAAAAAACTGAAGGGACAGGATAAAATAAAGATCCATTCTACGACTGAGCTGATTGAGCTACTTTAGAAGTATGAAAATCCTTCCCATTTCCAATAACATCTTAATACAAAGATTTATATAATATTTTTACCGACTATTCATCAATATGAAGGAAAAGATTGCGGTTATAATACCTGCTCTGAATGAGGAGCTGACAATCGCCAAGGTAGTTCGCGATTTCAGGAAAGAGCTCCCGCAGGCAAGAATAGTTGTTTATGACAACAACAGCACAGACAAAACTGCATTATATGCCAAAAAAGCAGGTGCAGAGGTAATAACTGTCTTCAGGCGCGGCAAAGGCAGGGTGATGCAGAATACATTTGAACAAATAAATGCCGATATTTTCGTTATTGTTGACGGAGATGACACATACCCTGCGGAAGATGTTAATAAGCTTATTGAGCCTATTATAACCCACAAGGCTGATATGGTTGTCGGCTCACGAATGGGGCATTTCAAGAAGGAAAAGAAGAGGATTACGCACAAAATAGGAAACACGATAATTCTTTGGGCTTTGAAGTTCTGCTTTCCGGCAGAGATAAACGATATGCTTTCCGGCTATAGGGCTTTGAGCAAGGAGCTTGTAAGGGAGTTGAATCTAATAACCACCGGCTTTGCCATTGAAACAGAACTCACCGTGAAAACTTTGGAAGCAGGATACAAAATAAAGGAGATTCCTGTGGAATACAGGCCGAGGCCCAAAGGGTCAATCTCAAAGCTTGATTCCGTTTCAGATGGAATATACATATTAACTACAGTGCTTGAGCTGTTCAGAGATTACAGGCCAATGCAGTTTTTCCTCGCACTGTCCATAATTCCGTTCTGCCTTAGCGCAGGATTTGCTTACAGCGTTTTTACAGACTATGCCAGATACGGTACTCTAATTCATGTCACCAACCTGATTTTTGCGGGTTTTTTCATATTGATTACCCTTATTTTATGGTCCATGGGCTTTATAGCGAGCTCTGTTCACAAGAGCCATCGCGAGATAATGCACATGCTGAAAAAGATTAAGCACAAGGGCTCAAAATGAGGATTCTGGTTACAGGCGGCGCTGGTTTTATAGGAAGCCATTTATGCGAAAGGCTGTTGGGAGAGGGCAATGAAGTTGTTTGTGTGGATGATTTTAATGATTTTTATAATCCCAAAATAAAAGAAAAGAATATATCTGAATGCAAGAAAAATGCAAATTTTAGAGTATATAAAGCGGACATAAGAAATAAGAAAAATCTTGAGAATATTTTCAAAAAAGAGAAAATTGAACTGATTGTTCATTTGGCTGCGAGGGCAGGCGTTAGGCCTTCCATACTCTATCCTCAGCTTTATGCTGATGTGAACATTCTTGGAACAATGAATCTTTTGGAATTGGCATGCAAGAATAATGTTAAGAAATTCGTTTTCGGCTCAAGCTCAAGCGTTTACGGATTGAACAAGAAAGTGCCTTTTAATGAAGAAGATTCGCTTGACAGCATGGTTTCCCCGTATGCAATCACAAAATACACCGGGGAAAGACTATGCTACAGGTATCACAAGCTAAGCGATATTCCGATGGTGTGTTTAAGATTCTTCACTGTTTATGGCCCCCGGGGCAGACCGGACATGGCAGTCTACAAGTTCACAAGGCTGATTAATGAAAATAAGAAGATTGAGATGTATGGCGATGGAACTTCAAAAAGGGATTATACGTATTTTTCCGATATCATTGATGGAATAGTCAGTGCGATGATTAAGAAATTTGATTTTGAAATAATAAATCTTGGCGACTCTAATCCTGTTGAATTAAAATATTTAATAAAACTAATTGAAAAAAACATTGGGAAAAAGGCTTTGATAAAAAAATCCGATGTTCAGCCGGGAGATGTTCCTGTGACTTATGCAGACATAAGAAAGGCGAAAAAATTATTGGGTTATCGTCCAAAGATAAAAATTGAGGAAGGCATTAAGCGATTTGTCAAATGGTATCTTAAGGAGGCATTATGAGAATACTGGTTACGGGCGGCGCTGGCTACATAGGCAGTTTTGCTGTAAAAGCTCTTGTTGAGGAAGGGCACGAAGTTGTTGTTTATGATAATCTGGAGCACGGGCACAGGGATGCTGTTGACAAAAGGGCTCAATTGATTGTTGGAGATTTGAAAGATGTTGGGAGATTGAATTCTGCATTAAAAAACATTGATGCAGTGATGCATTTTGCCGCCTACTGTTATGTCGGGGAATCTGTACTAAATCCTGGAAAGTATTTCAGGAATAATGTGCTTCATGCTCTAAATTTATTGGAAGCAATGAAAAAAAATAATGTGAGAAAAATAATCTTTTCCTCAAGCTGCGCCACATACGGCTCCCCCAAGAAAATTCCAATTACTGAAGCTGAAAAAACAAAGCCGATAAATCCATATGGGGAAACAAAATTGATTTTTGAAAAAATGCTTGATGCTCAAAGACTTCATGGAATAAGGAGCATTTCATTACGGTATTTTAATGCGGCAGGGGCTGCGCTGGACGGCTCAATTGGCGAGGACCATAGGCCTGAGACTCATCTTATACCAAAGGTTTTGATGGCTGCTTGGAAAAATAAGCCAATAGAGGTTTATGGCAGTGATTACAAAACCAAGGACGGCACCTGTGTCAGGGATTATATTCATGTCCTGGATTTGGCTAAGGCGCATATGCTTGCGCTTGATTCTCTGGATGATGGTGTGGAAGGATTTTATAATCTCGGATCTGAAAAGGGATACAGCATTTTTGAAATAATTGAAGAAGCGCAAAAAGCGACAGGGAAGAAGATAAAGATAAAGAAATGTCCGCGAAGGGAGGGCGATCCGCCTGTCCTGATTGCCAGTTCAAAGAAGATTAAGAGAGAGCTGGGATGGAAACCTGGATATTCTGACATCAAAACTATAATGGAATCCGCCTGGAAATGGCACAAAACACACCCAAAAGGGTATAAGAAATAAGTTCTTGAGTTTAAAATAATACTTTTTCAATCCCGCTCAGTCGACGCGGGGCCTCTAGGAGAATGCTTACTTTTTCTGGCTCTTTTAATCGACTCTTTTAAGTCCTTTTCTGTTAATCTATGTTTTTCAGCGTGCTCATGACTTCGTCTAAGCATGAATTCAAAATCTTCTAAAGTCGGTGCTTTCATTCGCTTAAACATAAGCACATCCCTGTGCTCAAACACAATAAATTTCTCTCCGATATGCAGCCCCATGCTTTTTCTAAATTCCTGAGGTATGACTATCTGCCCTCTTTCGCCTAATCTTGTGACTTCGAATTTTTCCATTTTTCATCACTAAATCATACTAGCATGATTATCATATTTAAATGTTTTGGTTCAAAAAACTCAAAATAAAAAACTAAAACACATAAAGAATTAAATACACTGGAAGACAAGAGTTATGGTACAGCCCGCTCTTCTCTTCCGTTCCGACGTTAATTATTAGTTAATTCAAACTTATAAATTTTTCCATTTCATAAAACTATTGCATTGAAAAGATTGTCTAACTTAATAATGCCGTCTGCAGCTCTCATAATATCATCTCCCAGAGATGCTCGGAATGAAACAATCCAAACCTTTTTTCCCTTGCTTTTAATGTAATTTATTGCATCCAAAAAATCATTATCGCCAGTAACAATAATAGCGATATCATATGCATCCTCGAAGGCCAGACTCATAACATCTGTAACAAGCGAAACATCCACCCCTTTTTGATAAGGCACATTTATATCTGCTTGGTTGCAGTGTTTGCAAATTACCGATTTATATCTTAGTTTTTTAGTCACAATTGTTATTCCCAGAGAACGCAATTTGTCGAAAAATTTCTCTTTCTTGGCACTCATTAGTTCGGGAATTGCATCGTAGAAATAACCCCTGATGAAATCTGTATCGCGGGTAATCTCTGATATGAGTTTTTCATAGCTCAGTTTTTTAGTTAATTCAATTTTTCGTGTTGGAGGATATCTCTTTACAAAATCATTCTTTATACAATAATCCCTCCAACCTCCAATAAGATTACTCTGGTCAATAAAAGCCATGCTTCTTTTGATTAGGGTTTGCATACAAATTAAATTTGGATTTAGATTTAAAAAACCTAGTACGAAATTTACGAATAACTTTCTAAAACCATGAAAGTTTTGCTTGAAATCTTCATTTATTTG